>OJDU01000010.1_pt1 | contig 69986 bp, 73 predicted proteins | sample 1592771 | NCBI WGS metagenome assembly OJDU01 (sample SAMN05416864, study PRJEB24817) | seawater metagenome | isolation source: Sea water | place: Canada:Atlantic | collected 2013-11 | reverse complement strand
CGAGATGTAGAGAGGTCTCGTGGGCTCGGAGATGTGTATAAGAGACAGCTCATAAAGGATTCCTTTTTGAGTGGTTTTTTTTCTTTTTTTAAGCGATAAAACGTATTGTAAATTCAGAATTATGAAATATCTTTGCAGTCAAGTAAATAGATCATGAATTCTACGAGTATTACAGAGAATACTTCCTCCATAAAATCAACAATTACGGACTTAAAGCAACTTGTTAAAGTTGGGTTGTCGTTAAGTGTTGTTTTTTCTTCAGTTGCAGGATATTTACTTGCTGTAGAAACAGTGAATTACACAACGTTGACATTACTTGCTTTTGGTGGGTTTTTAATGGTCGGTGCTTCCAATGCTTTTAATCAAATTATAGAGATAGATACAGATGCATTAATGCAACGTACAAAGAACAGGCCTTTACCAACAGGTAGAATGTCTGTGAATTTGGCATTAACAATCGCAATTCTTTTTGCCGTTTTAGGTTTGGGAATTTTGTATTATATCAATGCAAAAAGTGCTTTGTTTGGTGCAATTTCAATTTTTTTGTACACAAGCGCTTATACGCCTTTAAAATCGGTAACACCATTGACTGTTTTTGTTGGGGCTATTCCAGGTGCCATTCCTTTTATGTTAGGTTGGGTAGCAGCAACCAATCAATTTGGTATTGAAGCTGGAATTTTATTCATGATTCAGTTTTTCTGGCAATTCCCACATTTTTGGTCTATCGGGTGGTTACAAGATGAAGAATATAAAAAAGCAGGTTTCAATATGTTACCTATGAACACCAAAGATACGAGTGCTGTAAAACAAATAATTTTTTATACGGTGATCATGATCGTCGTTTCAATAGCGCCTGTTTTAAAAGTTACAGGCACCTTTTATATTTATCCAGCAACGGCTATTATTGTAGCCTTGTTAGGTTGTTTAATGTTGTTTTACGCAGTACAACTGCATAAAACACTACAGAATACAGAGGCAAGAAAATTAATGTTAGCGAGTGTTTTGTATATAACATTGGTTCAAATAATATATGTGATCGATAAATTTTTACATTAAAAAAATGATAACAGAAGAAAAATTACAAGAAGAATTACTTGTTGCTAGAAGGAAAGCAGCAAAACCAATGCTGTGGGTTTCTATGATAAGTATGGTCATGTTTTTTGCAGGACTTACAAGTGCTTATGTAATTAGCATGCAAAGAGATGACTGGGTGGAGTTCGAATTGCCGCAGGCATTTTATGTTAGTACCTTTTTAATCGTATTGAGTAGTATTACATTACAATTTTCTCAATATTTTATAAAGACCAACAAGAGACAACTCTCGTTAATTTTAGTGGTACTCACCTTTTTATTAGGGGTTGGTTTTATTTGGCAACAATATGTTGGTTTCAATCAATTGAAAAGTATCGGATTATTTTTTACAGGACCAGAAAGTACGGTATCAACTTCGTTTATAATTGGTATCACGTTTTTGCATGTTTTACACCTTTTAGCAGGGGTTATTGTACTGTTGGTTGTTATTTATAATCATTTTAAATATAAATACAAACCAAATGATTTGCTGGGGTTTGAACTAGGCGCAATCTTCTGGCATTTTGTGGATATATTATGGATTTATCTATTTTTCTTTTTCTCTTTTATTAAGTGATGAAAAATGATTAATTTTGCAAACAATTAAAGAACTATTTAATAGAATAATTTATGAAATCAAATTCAGCTGTATCTTCTAATAAAAAAGAAACCTGGAGTGGAGGTGGTATAAAACCATTTGGCGCAAGCTACGGTAAAATGATGATGTGGTTTTTTATCGTTTCAGATGCATTAACTTTTTCAGGGTTTTTAGCAGCGTACGGTTTAACTCGTTTTAAGTTTATTGACTCATGGCCTATTGCCGATGAAGTTTTTACACACGTTCCATTTGTACATGGAGAGTATCCAATGATTTATGTTGCGATTATGACATTTATCTTAATTGTCTCTTCTGTAACCATGGTATTGGCTGTAGACGCAGGTCATAAAATGCAGAAAAACAAAGTAGCTTGGTACATGTTTGCTACTATTGTTTTTGGAATTATTTTTGTAGGCTCTCAAGCTTGGGAATGGAATACTTTTATCAAAGGTTCTTATGGAGCAGTGAAAACAACAGAAGGAAAGATTTTACAGTTTGTAAATGAAGATGGAAAACAAATTGCGTTGGCAGATTTTGTGACTACAGAAAGATTAGACGGTAGAGAACAACACACCAAAAAGAATGGCTTGTGGTTTGTAGAGGAACCAACCATTGCAACCTATTCAATAGATCAAATTATTAGTTCTTATAACGAACATCCAGAAGTTCAAGTAAGAACAGAATTGATCACAGACCAAAAGAAAAAAACAATACTCTCCAGAGAAGAAGGTAGTGCACAATTGGCAAAAACAAAATTGGTTGTAGAAGGTGCAAACTTAGAGGTGAATGAATATGGAAATACCATCTTTGCAGACTTCTTCTTTTTCATTACTGGTTTCCACGGTTTTCACGTAATAACAGGAATTTTAATCAATATCATTATTTTCTTCAATGTAATCATTGGAACCTACGAGAAAAGAGGGCATTATGAAATGGTAGAAAAGGTAGGATTGTATTGGCACTTTGTAGATTTAGTTTGGGTATTCGTATTCACATTCTTCTACTTAGTTTAATAAAAAAATAGCACATAAAATGGGACACGCACACGAATCGAATACAAAGAAAATTTGGATAGTATTAATTATATTAACCGTAATTACTGGTGTTGAAGTTTGGTTAGGGATTTTGAAACCAGATTCCTTACACTTATCAAATTTCCTAGGAACAAGTTGGTTAAACTGGATTTTCATTATATTAACACTCGTAAAAGCATACTTTATTGCATGGTCTTTTATGCATTTAGAAGGGGAGAAAACATGGTTTAGACGTGCCATTGTATGGACACCCATTTTTCTGATCTGCTTTTTAGTAACCTTGTTATTAACAGAGGGCGGATATATCTACGATACATTAGGACCACTTGTAAAATGGTAATAAAAATAAAAGGTGGTTTTTTTTAACCACTTTTTTTTTGCTAAAAATTCTATACATCATGATTACAAAAAAAAGAGTTGTACTTTTTTTACTTTTTATATTTCCATTGATTGCTTTCTTATTACTTTCTACAGGAATAAATCGCTTCAATAAATTGCCTATCGTAAATAATAATGTGGTCGATATCTCTATCATTGATTCTACCGAAACGTTACAGAACAAGGTTTCTGTAATTTGTTTTTTAGGAGATGATTTAAATAAAATCAAAGGAGGCTTGTTTAATTTGAACGAGAAAGTGTACAAAAAATTTATCGAACATAAAAAATTTCAAATTATTGCGATTGTTCCAGAAGGAAAAGAAAAAGAAGCACAAATTCTTAAAGATGAGATTGGTGCATTTACAGAAATGAGTAAGTGGAAATTTATAACAGGTTCTAAGGAACAAATAAATACTTTTTATTCTAGTTTCAAAAACAATAGCAAACTCTCGAATCTCTATACAAACGATGCTTTTTTAATTGATAAGAAAGGAAGACTTAGAGGAAGAACAGATGACAATAAAAATCCAAACAGAAAGTTCATTGGATATAATATGAGATCTGTGTCTGATTTAAAAGGACCAATGAAAGACGATATTAGTGTGCTTTATTATGAGTACTATGCCGCATTTAAAGATAGAAAAAAGGCAGATAGAAAAGAAAAGTAAGTTATGAATAAAAAATATTCTTATGTCGGTGTTGCTTTTGTTATCCTATTATTTGGGATCTACGTGGTTAGAAACATTGAGTCACGATTTGAGAAGTCCGATTTGTATACCTTTGAAAAAGTACCTGCTTTTGAATTTACAAATCAAGAAGGAAAAAAAATAAATAACAAAACCTATGCAGATAAAGTATATGTAGTTGAGTTTTTCTTTTCAACATGTCCAACAATTTGTCCTTTAATGACAAAAAAAATGCTGTTGCTTCAAGATGAATTTTTTGGAAATCCAGATTTCGGGATTGCTTCCATATCAATTACTCCAGATATCGATACGCCAGAAGTGCTTAAAACCTATGCAAAAGAGAATGAGATTACCCATAGAAATTGGCATTTGTTAACTGGAAAATCTTATGATGAAGTTTCAAAATTATCGAACAAAGGTTTTACTTTATATGCTGGAAAAGGAGATGCAGCTCATGGCGGTTTTGAACATTCGGGCTTGTTTGCCCTTGTGGACAAAGAAGGAAATATTCGCTCAAGAAAAGATGCCTACGGCAATCCAATTAAGTTTTATAGAGCTTTGGATGAACATTCGTTTCCAGATCAGATAAAAGAATTAAAAGAAGACATTAAAATTTTATTACATGAATAAGAATTTAGCACAAGAAAAAAAGTACAAGAAAATAATTACGGCACTTTCTATTATCATTCCGATTGCTGTTGCTGCATTGTTTGGTATTAACTTACAGAAATTAGGTTTTGATGTTGAGCCTCTTCGTTTTCTTCCACCTATTTATGCATCTGTAAACGCAATAACAGCCATTGTTTTAGTTGCTGCTTTCATTGCCATTAAAAAAGGAAACCGGAAATTACATGAACGTTTAAATACGTTTGCAATTTTTTGTTCACTCTTGTTTTTAGTGATGTATGTAGCGTATCACATGACCTCAGAATCCACTTCTTTTGGTGGAGAAGGAATGATAGCATATGTGTACTATTTTATTCTTATTACCCATATTATCTTGTCAATCGTTGTTATCCCTTTTGTGTTAACAACCTACATGCGCGCAAAATTAACAGATTTTCCAGCTCACAAAAAGATTGCGAAAATTACCTTTCCACTTTGGCTATATGTTGCCGTAACTGGCGTAATCGTTTATATTATGATATCCCCATACTATGTTCAATAAAAAAATAGCACTTACTTTTTTATTTGTTTTTACTTCCATTGTTTTTAATGCACAATGTGCCATGTGTAAGGCCGTTGTAGAGAACGGAGACATTTCGATGGCAGAAGGAGTAAACAATGGAATTACTTATTTAATGGTTTTTCCTTACTTGCTCATTGGGGGGTTATTTTTTGCGTTATATCGATATAAGAAAAACGCTAAAGATTAATATTTTCAATCTACGTTTTTTCTTGTAACATCTTTTACTTTTAATCGTCCTATTAAAAGTCAGAGAGATGAAAACTCTTTTTCTATATTATTAAAAATAAAAAATGCACCTATTAAAAACATATATATTGAAAACTAAACTTATACTCGCAGTTGCAGTCTTCACTTCATTAGCAAGTTTTTCTCAAAAGAAATGGACGCTTAAGGAATGTGTAGACCAAGCCTTAGAAAGAAATATTTCTGTACAACAAAGTAAGCTTAATTTAAAATTAGCAGAAAAAGACGTAGCCATTGCAAATGGTAATTTTTTACCAAATTTAAATGGAGGATCAAGTGGTAATTTTAATTCAGGGTTATCACCAGATCGGAACGGTGTTTTAACTAATACAAATAACTTTAATGGTTCTTTTAGTTTAAGAAGTTCTGGGACGATCTTTAACGGATATAGAAATACAAACACCTACAAACAGGCACAATTGGGCGTAGCGTCTAGTAAATATGATTTGCAAAAGATAGAAAATGACATTTCATTATTTGTTGTCAATGGGTATCTGAATGTGTTGTTTGCTAAAGAAAATTTAAATGTTGCCAATGTGCAGTATGAAATTAGTGCCAAGCAAATTGAAGCAGTTAAAAGTAGATTTGAAGCCGGAGTCGTTGCAAAAGGAGAGGTTTTAAATATTCAATCTACCGCTGCAGCAAACTTGCAAAGTGTCATTGCACAGGAAAATGTTTTGAATTTAGCGTTACTAAACTTAGCGCAAACCATTCAAGTTCCAATCGATAATTTCGATGTTGCCCCCATAGAATTAGGGACTCCGTCTGAAAATTTATTGTATACGAATTCTGATATCGTCTTCGAAAAATCATTATTGAACCGACCTGAAATTGAAAGTGCAAAATTGGCAATTGAAAGTGCTGATTTAAGTATCGAAATTGCAAAAAGCGCCTACAAGCCAACATTGACTTATAGTTTAAGCGCAGGAACTTCCTATTATCATCAATTTAATAACCTTTTGCCTACTCGGTTTAATGATGATTTTATATCACAAACTGCCGATCGTTTTCAGTATGGGATAGGCTTTAATGTGAGCGTACCTATTTTTAACCGTTATCAAACGAAGAACAACGTTGCAAAATCAGAAATCAACAAAGAAATTTTTATCACAAGATTAGAAAGTGAAAAGATTCAATTAAAACAAACGATAGAGCAAGCTTTTTTAGATGTAAAAGCAGCAGCAAAATCCTATCAGGCAGCAAAAATTTCTCTAGCAGCACAAGAAGAAGCGTTTAAAAACTCACAACAACGATATAATTTCGGAGATATGACTTTGTTTGATTTCGATCAAGTAAGAACTAGATTGGTCAATGCAAAAGGGGTTATGATTCGTTCAAAATTCGATTTCGTGTTTAAAACAAAAATATTAGAATTCTATTCCGGAGAATTGGTTTTAGAATAACACCCTTTTATTTTATTATGAGAAGACCTCGCAATTTTGCGAGGTTTTATTTTTTGGAACCTTTATATTTGTAAAAATTTTCAAATCGTGGCGATTATTTTAAATATTGAAACAGCAACTAAAAATTGTTCTGTAAGCATTGCTAATAATGGTGCAGTACTCGTTTTAAAAGAGTTGAACGACCTTAACTATTCCCATGCGGAAAAGTTACACCCTTTTATAAACGCGGCCTTAAAAGAAGCAAATCTTACGATTAATGAAATAGATGCTGTGGCCGTCAGTAAAGGCCCGGGTTCTTATACAGGACTTCGAATTGGTGTATCTGCAGCGAAAGGCATTTGTTTTGCCATCGATAAACCATTGATCTCAATCGATACGTTGACTTCCTTGTCAAACGCAATCTCTATTGATGCAGGAGTAGTGGTACCCATGTTAGATGCTCGAAGAATGGAAGTCTATGCTGCTGTTTTTTCTGCAGACAACAAAGCGATTCGAGAAATTAAAGCAGAAATTATTGATACACATTCTTTTTCTGACTATCTAGAAAAAGGAAATGTGTACTTTTTAGGAGATGGTGCAAAGAAGTGTCAGCCAATTTTGACGCATAAGAATGCGGTTTTTGTTGCCGATAAATTTCCATCAGCAAAAGAAATGGCAACCCTTTCGTTTGAGAAGTTTCAACAACATCAATTTGAAGATGTTGCCTATTTTGAGCCTTTTTATCTAAAAGATTTTCTTGTGGTTCCAGAAAAGAAAAAAACACCTACCTTTTAAAGAATTCTGACGAATGAAATTAAGGATTATTCGTATTGCGAGTAAGCAGGAAGTACTTTTTAGTTTCCAATTAAATTAATTAGTTTTTGTCAACTATTTTATGTGACGAACTGCCTTTGGCCAAGGCAGTTTTTTTTATTTAATAATACTTCATTAACATTATCTTAACATAACTATCAGTTCTTTGCAGCGACAAAAACTAATAATTATGATTAATAAGATTTTTCTTTCAGTACTATGTGTTCTTTTTATTTCTTTAAATATCAATGCACAAGAAACAAATGCACCAAAATTCGGAAAAGGACTTTTTAACCTGAAAGGGAAAGACAGTACTTGGACAATGAAAGTTGGGATGCGTTTTCAAACCTTAGCAACTTCTGGTTGGGATGTTAATGGGGGTCTAAATAATCCGTCTGCTTCAATGTTAATTAGAAGGTCTCGATTAAAATTTGACGGTTTTGCGTATTCACCAAAATTAAAATATAAATTAGAGTTAGGATTATCTAACAGAGATATGTCTGGAGCTTCAGCATTTACGAGTAATTCACCTAGATATATCTTAGATGCAGTATTGAAATGGAATTTTTCAGGAAATTTTGTTTTATGGGCGGGTCAAACAAAGTTAGCCGGAAACAGAGAACGTGTGGTTTCTTCAGGAGATTTACAAATGGTAGATCGATCTTTATTAAACAGTCGTTTTAATATTGACCGTGATATTGGTTTACAATTAAGACATCATTTTAATCTTACAGATACTTTTATTGTAAAAGAAGTGTTTTCTATCTCGCAAGGTGAGGGTCGAAATGTGACTACTGGAAATCTAGGAGGACACCAATATACCTCTAGATTAGAAATATTACCTTTTGGAAATTTTGCAAGTAAAGGAGACTACAGAGGAAGTGATTTAAAGTTTGAAACATCTCCAAAATTAGCGATTGGTGTTACTTATGACTTTAACAACAACGCAGTAAAAAACCGAAGTAATCAAGGATCTTACATGACCAATGATACCGGTTTTTACGAAACAAATATTTCCACACTATTTGTAGATGCGATGTACAAACACAAAGGATTTTCTTTGATGGCCGAATATGCCAGTAGAGATGCAGCAGATCCGTATGCAAAAAATTCTGATGGGAGTTTAACAGGTGCAGAAGTTCAGGTAGGAAATGGATTAAATGTACAATCGGGTTATTTACTTTCAAAAACAGTAGAGTTTTCTACACGTTATACAAACATTGCTTTAAATAAATCGATTACTGGAAAAGGCTCAGAGAATCAATACACCTTAGGTTTGTCTAAATATATTGCTGGGCATAAATTAAAGGTCCAAACAGATCTAAGCTATACAGATATCGGATTTAAAACAAACCAGTTGTTGTATAGAGTGCAAGTAGACATTCACTTTTAAGCACGAAAAACATAACACAAACCTAACATAGGGGACTTTTTAAGTCTGTAATTTTACCAAATAGAAATTAAACAATTAAAATAAATAAAAATGGGAGATCCATATATCTTAATGTTAGTCGCTTTAGCTATTTTAGCGGTTGTCGACTTAGTTGTCGGGGTAAGTAATGATGCTGTTAATTTTTTAAATTCAGCGATTGGTTCAAAAGCAATATCTGTTAGAAACATCATGATCATTGCCAGTTTGGGGGTGTTCTTCGGAGCGATTACTTCAAGTGGTATGATGGAAGTAGCACGGAAAGGAATTTTTAATCCAAACATGTTTATGTTTCAAGACATTATGTTCATTTTTATGGCCGTAATGATTACCGATATTTTACTGTTAGATATCTTTAATTCCTTAGGAATGCCAACATCAACAACAGTTTCAATTGTATTTGAATTACTTGGTGCTGCGGTTGCAATTTCATTATTAAAAATATCTGCAAATGATAGTCAATCTATCGATGCAATTTGGGAGTATATCAATCATGAAACCGCCATCAAAATTATTTCAGGGATTCTTCTCTCCGTTGTTGTTGCTTTTTCAGTGGGTGCAATCGTTCAATTTGTTTCTCGATTAATCTATTCTTTCAATTTTGAAAAAAGAGCCACATACATCAACGCATTGTTTGGTGGTTTTGCCATTACTGCAATTACGTATTTCATTATCATAAAGGGAATGAAAGGAACGCCATTTTACAAAGATGTTAAGTTTTTAATAGAAGGGAATACCCTTTCAATTATTGCAGGAAGTTTTGTAATATGGTCTTTAATATCTCAAGTTTTAATACAAATTTTTAAAATAAATATTTTAAAGCTAATTATTGGTGTTGGAACATTCTCTTTAGCAATGGCATTCTCTGGTAATGACTTGGTGAACTTCGTAGGAGTTCCGATTGCTGCCTGGAATTCTTACCAAGCGTGGGAAGTTTCTGGTGTTGCCGCAGATGCTTTTTCTATGGGAGTATTGGCAAAGAAAGTGCCTTCTAACATTTGGTTATTGCTAATCGCTGGAGGAATTATGGTCGTTACTTTGTGGACCTCTAGTAAGGCACAGAATGTAATTAAAACCGGTATTGATTTGTCTAGACAGGGTGAAGGGCATGAAAAATTTCAACCCAACCCATTATCAAGAGTGGTGGTAAGGTTTGCGATGACAATCAACAAAGGAATTAGCTATATCGTTCCTCAAAAAACATTGGCATTTGTAGATGCTAAGTTTCAGAAACCTGTCATCGAATTGCCAAAAGATAAAACCTATGAATTGCCAGCATTCGATTTAGTAAGAGCTGCTGTTAATTTAATTGTAGCAGGTATTCTAATTTCAATTGCAACTTCAATGAAATTGCCATTATCTACCACTTATGTAACCTTCATGGTGGCTATGGGTACTTCTTTAGCCGATAGAGCTTGGGGTAGAGAAAGTGCAGTATATAGAGTTGCAGGTGTAATCAATGTAATTGGGGGTTGGTTTTTAACTGCAATTACCGCATTTTTAGCAGCAGCAATCGTTGCTTATTTAATTAGTTTTGACATGTTGATGATTCCTGTTTTATTAGCAGTAGTAGCGCTATTAATAGGAAGAAATACCTTAATTCACAGAAGAAAAAAGAAGGAAGTAAAAAAACAAGTATATATTGAAAGATCGGAGTTGATTACCATTAATGGAGTAATTGAAGAAAGTGCAGATCATATTTCTGAAGTAGCTACTCGTGTTAATAAACTATACACGAATGTGGTGAACGATTTAGCCAACCACGACTTAAACAAATTGCGTAAAACCGACAAGCACGTTGGGAAGTTGAATGACGAAATTGATGACTTAAAAGACGGTGTCTTCTATTTCATTAAATCATTAGATGAAACTTCTGTTCAGGCGAGTAGATTTTACATCATGGTCTTAGGGTATTTACAAGACGTAGCACAATCGATTAGTTATATTTCTCGAGCGAGTTACAAGCACGTAAATAACAATCACAAAAATTTAAAAAAGCCACAGTTAAAAGATTTAAAAGAAATAGACAATGAGTTAACGGTACTATTAAATAAAGTAAGCGATGTGTTTGCTAATAGAACTTTTGACGATTTAGATGCTGTTTTAACTCAAAAGAAAGCTTTATTAAATGATGTATCTACTTCTATTGAAAACCAAGTAGCCCGAATCAGAACTGATGAAACCAGTCCTAAGAATACCACCTTGTATTTTAGTGTTTTATTAGAAACCAAGGATTTAATTGCTGCTTTAATGAGTTTATTACAAACCTATGAAGAGTTTCATTTAAGTACAAAAGAAGTAAAATAAAGAAAGATTCAGTTCTTTTAAAATAGAAAAACCCGAGCATTTGCTCGGGTTTTTTGCTTTATAAATTATACATGTTGATCAAGAAAGATCGTATTACCATCGGGGTCTAAAATAATTACGTTTCCCGGGCCAGATGTCGTTTCATCAACCTCTGATTCTAATTGAATGCCTTCCTTTTTTAAGGCCTGTTGAATGATTCTTACATCATCAAAAGTATCTAATTTTTTTGCATTCTCATCCCAACCAGGATTAAAGGTCAAAATATTGTTTTCAAACATTCCTTGAAACAACCCGATTAATGTAGTTTCGTTCTTTAATATGAGATAATTTTTTTCTAGTTCTCCAGCGAAAACATCGAACCCCAATTTTTCATAAAAGGTTTTTGATTTTTGAAGATCTTTTACTGACAAACTGATTGAAAATGCACCTAACTTCATTTTGTTAATTTTTTAGTTCACGCACTAAAGTTAGGAAATAATTATGAGTTCGATTTTTTATAAAAAGAACAACCAATGTCCAAGCAAAATAAGAGCCTTATTCCTCCATAGACATTAAAACCATTTTCAGTTCCATGTAGGTAAATCCAGGATCTACTTTTTCTTTAAGAGCCGTTAGGCCTTTTACTTTACCAGCTCCCTCAATTTCATTTCGAATTTTCTTGTACCGCTTTAATTCCATCAATTCCAAAACATCAATCTCGCCAGAAACAATATAGTTGGCCAAATGATTTTCTACCGTTCCAGCAGTTAGACTGCGTTCCTTTGCAATGTCTTTTATTGAGAGCCCCGATTTGAACAACTCAAAAGAAATCTGTTTGGTAGACTTCTTGTCTTCTTTCTTTTGTTCGTTGAACTGATTAATCCCGTTTTCTTTACAATACGCTTCAATAACGTCTAAAATTCTTTCACCATACTTCGTAACGCGCGTTTTACCCATACCTACTATTTTTAACAAAGCAGCAGCTGTTCTTGGTAAATTATCGCACAGGGCATACAAGGTTTCTTGTGTGAAAATTTGATAATGAGGAATTTTTTCATCATTAAAAATTTCATCTCTTAGTTCACGCAATTTAATGGCCAAAATAGGATCGCGTTTCGAAATGACTTTCTTCTTTTTAGTTGGCACACTCTTTTGTAAGACCGCTTTTGCTCTTACCTTAAGATAGTCGTGTACTTTAAACCCTTTGGTCATTTTTTGAAGCGCAAATAACTTTTCTTCTAATTTCTCTTGCAAGGAGTCAAACTGTTTCACAAAATCTTTTTTAACCGCTTTGTTGTCTGTAGAGAACGAAATGGCATCTAAAGGTTTTTGAATGTTATTTTGAGTTTGGGTTAGAAAATAAGCCATCGCTTTTGTAAATCGTTCCTGCACTTCACTGCTGTTTTCTGGGAGAATACCCTCCTCAGAAAGCACTAATAGTTGATTTCTAAACCCAGCAGCAACCTTCATCAAAGCGACTATTCCGTCATCTTTTATCGTATGTAAATGTTCAATTACGGCACCATTAATACTGGTTTGATTCTTATAGAAAATATCAATCAAACGTGTAATTGGATACAAAAAGGGTTGGTAATCTAGCAATTCCGAGATTAAATTGAGTTGAAATTCTTTTTCAGACTCCGTCAAAATTGTTTCATCAGGGTGGTTTTCTTCCACACCTTGATTAAAGATACTCACTGTATTGTCATTAATAATTGCGCTGCTTGTAATGGGTGTTTTCAAAACCAATCCTTCCAGGGAAGTACATCTACTTAAAGCGACATAGGTTTGTCCATGCGCAAAAGAAGCTTCCGCATCTATAATGGCTCTTTCAAAGGTCAATCCCTGACTTTTATGGATGGTAATTGCCCATGCCAATCGTAATGGCATTTGTTTAAAGGATCCGACAATATCCTCTTTTAATTCCTTAGTTTCATCATTAATCGAATAGTTGATGTTATCCCACATTTCCTTTTCGGTTACAATTTCGTCTACCTCATTGGCACATTGTACATTTACCGTTTCCCTAGAAATTGCCGTAATAATTCCTATCTTTCCATTGTAGTATCTTTTTTCTGGTGAAGAATCATTTTTGATGAACATCACTTGAGCACCCACTTTCAATTCTAATTTATCAGCATTTGGAAACGCATTTTCATTGAATTTTCCAGAAATTTCAGCTTGAAAAAAAGTGCTTTTACTTTTTACTTTATTCAGTTCAGAGTTGTTGATTAAATTTGCTCTGTTATTATGAGTCGTAAGTGTAATATAGCCTTCTTGTTTGCTTGGAGAGAAGTTGGGATTGTATCGTTTGTTTAAAATTTTTGCAGACTTTTCAGACAAATCATCATTTCTAATTTCATTTAAAATAGTAATAAAATCTTCGTTTTTTTGACGGTAAATATGTTTTAATTCAATAGAAACCACATTGGCTTCTTGATAGGCTTTTGAGCTAAAAAAGTAAACCGTTTCGTAATGTGATTGTAGCAAACCCCATTCGTTAGGTCTTACTACTGGTGCCAACTGCTGCAAGTCACCAATCATTAATACTTGTGCGCCTCCAAAGACTTTGTTTCTGTTCTTATAGCGCCGCATTACTTGGTCTATACCGTCTAACAAATCTGCGCGCACCATACTAATTTCATCAATGATGAGCAGGTCTAAGGATTTAATAATATCGATTTTTGTTTTCGAAAATTTCCGGAGTTGGTTAGATGTGTTCGCAATCTGATTGGGAAGAATGGGACCAAAAGGCATTTGAAAAAAGGAATGAATTGTCACTCCTTTTGCATTAATTGCTGCAACACCGGTGGGAGCCACAATAACCATTCTCTTTAGAGATTCTTTTTTAATTTGATGTAGAAAAGTAGTTTTTCCTGTACCTGCTTTCCCAGTGATAAACAAGTTTCGGTCTGTTTTATCTATAAATTGTAGGGCAAGTTGTAACTCAGGATTTTTGGACATTTGCACTTTTTTAAGCAAGGTAAATAATTAATTATTATTTACTGAAAATTGTATTATTTTTTGTTAGAATTTTTTACCTGTCTTTTATTTAAATCTGCTTTAAAATTCCAGCTACAGCCTGTTGGTATTTTTTTGGATTCCCTGCTTTTTTAATTGCCTTAAAGGTTTTTTGAGGATTGGGAAACGACTGAGAGAAGAATTCCCAAAAACCCAACATTTTCATTTTTATAGGTGTTGGTCCAGAAAGGTATTCGTCATATTGATTGTAAATGGTATCGTGAAATTCTGAGAAAATTTTCCAACGATCCTTTGGGTATTCTGTGGTGTTTTCTTTGATCATCTGTGGCAAAAAAGGATCCGCAATCAAGCCCCTACCAATCATAAAATGATCAATACTTGGAAAACGTTCTTGTATTTTTTTAAAAGCCGCAACACTCGTAATATCCCCGTTGTAATAGAGTTTGTGTTTTGTGCTACTGATGCATTTCTCAAAAGCACCCAAGTCTACAGGACCTTTGTACAGTTGTTTCCCAATACGAGCGTGAATGGCAATATTTTTGAGTGGATACTTGTCTAAAGTCGGAAAAGCAGCTAAAATTTCTTGGGAATTTTCATACCCCATTCGCATTTTCATAGATACCAAAATATCCGTTTCATTGTGTGCTTTGTGTAAAACTTCGTCTATTCTTGCTGGATTGCAAATTAGGCCAGAACCCATTCCAGATTTAGTGACCATTGGGTAGGGGCATCCCAAATTCCAATTCAATTCTTTATAGCCTAAACTTTGTACATATTTCGCTACATATAAAAACTCATCAGGATCATTGGTAATCACCTGCGGAATGACTTCCAAGGTCGAATTGTTTTCCGCTAACAAATCATTTTGATAAGATTGTTTTATTTTTAGTTTTCCGTTCAAGCGAATATAAGGCGCATAAAAAGTGTCAATACCCCCAAAGTAATGGTGAAAAGCATTGCGAAATCTAAAATCAGTAAACCCCTGTAAAGGAGAGGAAAGTAACGTAAAAGCCATGATTGTATTTAGTGGGGCAAAGATAGTTTAATTGAAGTGTAGATTTGTGGACTCTCTTAGGATTTAAATTTTCAAACACATTCAAAAAATAAAAATCCCAAGCGTAAAGCTCAGGATTTTTTAATATTTATCGGGCAACATGGTTGCCTACATTTCCAATGCTTTTGTAGGATCGTTGTTCATTAACAATTCCACCGGGTTTTCTAAAGCTTCTTTTACAGCCACTAAAAATCCAACAGATTCTCTACCATCTACAATTCTGTGGTCATACGATAACGCAACATACATAATCGGTTGAATGACTACTTCACCATTTACAGCCATGGGTCTGTTTACAATATTGTGCATTCCTAAAATTCCACTTTGAGGAGGGTTTACAATTGGAGTAGACAACATAGAACCAAAAACACCACCATTGGTAATTGTAAAAGTTCCACCTGTCATTTCATCAATCGTTATTTGTCCATCTCTCGCTCTTATTGCTAGGCGTTTTACTTCGCTTTCTACCCCTCTAAAAGAAAGGCCTTCTGCATTTCTAATCACTGGAACCATCAATCCTTTTGGTCCAGAAACAGCAATTGAAATGTCTTGGAAATCATGTTTTATTTGAAAGTCTCCATCAATCATAGAATTCACATCAGGATACATTTCCAATGCTCTTACAACCGCCAATGTAAAGAAAGACATAAAGCCTAATCCAACACCATGTTTTGCTTTAAAAGCTTCTTTGTATTCCGTTCGCAAATCAAAAATAGGTTGCATGTTTACCTCGTTAAAGGTCGTTAACATTGCAGTTTCACTTTTTACAGCTACCAAACGCTCGGCAACTTTTCTACGCAGCATCGACATTTTTTTACGTTCCGTACCACGAGAACCGTTTGCGGGTTGCGTTCCCATAGAAGGCACTGCTTTTACAGCATCCTCTTTGGTAATGCGTCCATCTTTACCGGTTCCTTTTACGGTCGAGGCCGTTATTCCTTTTTCAGCCAATACTTTCTTCGCTGCCGGTGAAGCCGTTCCAGTAGCATAAGTTGCTGCTTTCGGAGCCTCTTTTACCGCCACTTTTTCAACGGATTTCGGTGCTGCTGCTTGAGGAGCATCACCAGCTGGTTTTGTAGCACTTGTATCAATCAAACAAACGACTTCGCCAACATTTACAGCATCCCCTTCTTCCGCTTTTAAAGTGATAATACCACTTTCTTCTGCTGGTAATTCCAAGGTAGCTTTGTCAGAATCTACTTCTGCAATCGGTTGATCTTTTTCAACATAATCTCCATCCTCAACTAACCAAGTTGCAATTTCTACTTCTGTAATTGATTCTCCCGGAGAAGGAACTTTCATTTCTAAAACACTCATGGTTTCTTATTTTACTTGCGCTGAATATGTTTCAGCATTTAATTATTTTACTTTATATATTTTGGGCGTTTTCACAGGCTTTCCACGATATCTTTTTAATTTTTTCCTTGTCTGTCAAAATTAAAAAGGATGCTGTTTCAATCCTTAACGCACTTACTCATTACTAAAAACACTATCAATAACGGCTTTATGACGTTTTTTAAATCGTGTACTAGAACCCGCTGCTGGTACTGCATAGTATTTACGAGAACAAACATTTAATCTTACAAGATCAAAACGTTCTAACATAAAACTCCATGCACCCATATTTCTAGGTTCCTCTTGTGCCCAAACATAGTCTTTCGCGTTTGGATATCGATCGATGGCTTTCTGTAATTTTTCTAAATGTAGCGGAAAGAGTTGTTCTATTCTTACCAAAGCAATGTCTTCTCGCTCTAAAATTTCACGCTCTGCCAATAAATCGTAGTAGAATTTCCCCATACAGAAAACCACTTTTGTTACTTTCTCTGGATTGATGGTATCATCAATAACTTCTTGGAATTCACCAGTAGCCAATTCTTCGATAGTATTCACTGCTTTTGGATGACGCAATAAACTCTTAGGTGTGAAAACAATTAATGGTTTTCTATAATCGCGTTTCATTTGTCTTCTTAGCAAATGATAAAAGTTTGCTGGCGTTGTACAGTTTGCAACCGTCATATTGTCAATTGCACACAATTGTAAATACCGCTCTATTCTTGCAGAAGAATGCTCAGAACCTTGTCCTTCATATCCGTGAGGAAGTAAAACAACAATTCCGTTTTGTAATTTCCATTTGTCTTCAGCAGCAGAAATGTACTGGTCAAACATAATTTGAGCGCCGTTGGAGAAATCTCCAAATTGTGCTTCCCAAATTGTGAGTGTATCTGGGTTTGCCATTGCATACCCATAGTCAAACCCTAAAACACCGTATTCAGATAACAACGAGTTGTAAATCATCATTTGTCCTTTATTCTTTGGATTTGTGTTTAATAAGTTGATTCTTTCTTCGGTAATTTCATCACGTAAAATTGCATGTCGGTGAGAGAACGTTCCTCTTTCTACATCTTGTCCAGAAATACGAACATTAAAACCTTCTTCCATTAAACTTCCGTAGGCAAGATTTTCTGCCATTCCCCAGTCTAAGGTATTGGTTTCAAAAGTCATTTTTGCTCTTCCCTGTAAAATACGTTCTGCTTTTCGAACAAATTGTACTTTTTCAGGAACCGTAGAAACTACTTTTGCAATGTGCTTTAATTTCGCGACTCCGTAGGTTGTGTCGACAATTTCTAGCATTGATTTTAATTGCTTACGCGCATATCCTTTCCAGGTAGATTGCATAAACTCTTTTACTTTCGAGGTGCTGTCTTCTTTCGATTTATCGAATTCTGCAGCTAGCATATTTTTAAATTCAGATGTGATTTCATCTAAATAAGTATTGCTAATAGTACCTTCTTGAAGCAATTGTGCAGCATAAAGATCTCTTGGATTTTGGTGCTTTGCAATCGCTTTGTATAGTTTTGGTTGTGTAAAACGAGGTTCATCTCCTTCGTTGTGACCATATTTTCTATATCCTAAAAGATCAATAAAAACATCGGTTTTAAACTTCATTCGAAATTCTAAAGCCATTTCCATTGCATGGCAAACCGCTTCTGCATCATCTGCATTTACATGCAATACTGGAGAGAGCGTTACTTTGGCAACATCTGTACAATAGGTACTTGAACGAGCATCTAAGTAGTTGGTAGTAAAACCAACTTGGTTATTGACCACAATGTGAATGGTTCCACCGGTTTTATACCCGTTTAATTTGGACATTTGCGTAATCTCATAGGCAATTCCTTGCCCAGCGATTGCAGCATCTCCATGAATGATAATTGGAAGTATTTTACTCGAATCTCCGTTGTATTTTCGATCTATTTTTGCTCTGGTAATTCCTTCAGCAACTGCAGCTACAGTTTCTAAATGCGATGGATTTGGAACCAAGTTCATCTTGATTTGCTTTCCGTCTCTATAAGTTTTACTAAGAGTTAATCCTAAGTGATATTTTACATCACCATCAATGTTTTGATCTTCAAAATCTTTTCCTTCAAATTCGCTAAACAATTCACGAACGGGTTTTTTAAAGATATTTACTAAGGTGTTTAAACGCCCTCTGTGTGCCATTCCTAAAACACATTCTTCTACACCAAATTTTTCAGATGCATCTCTTAATGCTACGCTAATACCTGGTATTAAAGTTTCTCCACCTTCTAGCGAAAAACGTTTTTGACCCACATATTTTGTTTGTAAAAAGTTTTCGAAAGTTACGGCGTGATTTAATTTTGAAAGGATGTATTTTTTTGCATCCACAGAATAATCAGGATGGTTGTCGTTTTTATTCAAACGATTTTGCCACCACTTTAATTTTTCTGGATTCCGCATATACGTATATTCTACTCCTATAGAGTCGCAGTAAATACTTTTTAAATGCTTGATAATGGTTGCTAGTTTGGTTTTCCCTAAACCTAAAATTGATCCTGCAGAAAATTCGGAATCTAAATCATTGTCCGATAAACCAAAGTTTTCTATCTCTAGAGTAGGTTGGTATTGTCTTCTTTCTCTTACTGGATTTGTTTTTGTGAACAGGTGCCCACGAGATCGATATCCGTTGATTAAGTCTATGACTAAGAATTCTTTTTTTACTTCTTCAGGGATCTCACTAGAAACCGTTTCCTCCTCGCTGTCTTTCAGGGAGTAGTTTTCGTTGGCCAAATCATAGCCTTGAAAAAAACTTCTCCAACTCGGCTCAACCGCGTCTGGATTTTGTAGATATTGATCGTATAAGTCGGCGATAAAGCCAGTATGCGCTGCGTTTAAGAACGAAAATTTGTCCATATAATAGTTTGTGCTTTTTGTGTAAGCAGATTCGTATCACAAAAATACAATATTTGTAATAAATGATAATTTTTTTTCTGTGATAAAAGATTAAAATAAATAAATATTTTTAATCAAAACATTTGGTGATACTCTAAAAAGATATATATTTGCACTCGCTTATCACAAATGTGAGGCAAACTCCTCCTTAGCTCAGTTGGTTAGAGCATCTGACTGTTAATCAGAGGGTCTTAGGTTCGAGTCCTAAAGGAGGAGCAAATTTTAGTAAAATAGTGCTTAAGTTCTAAAAAAAATAATGACTGCGAAAGTAGCTCAGGGGTAGAGCATCACCTTGCCAAGGTGGGGGTCGCGGGTTCAAATCCCGTCTTTCGCTCTATTTCAAATTACCAATGCTGAAGTGGTGGAATTGGTAGACACGCTGGACTTAAAATCCAGTGGTCAGTAATGGCCGTGCGGGTTCAAGTCCCGCCTTCAGTACTAAAGACCGTAACATTAAATTGTTACGGTTTTTTTTTGTGCTTTGTTCAGGATTTTTATTTCAAAAAAAAAGCACCGTTTCTAAAACGGTACTGCTTTTTTTAGTGTACATATTTCGATCTTTTTTTCCTATCTAATTTCGATTTCGATTTTCAATCTTATTTCTTTAATACGTCGGTCTGTACTGTTCTTTTGTGTCTCAAAAATAGTATCTCTATCAATAGCCAATAACAAAGAGAACTCTTGCCTCAATTCTTTTAGGAGTACCTCTCTTCGTTTTTTAATAGCGTCATAGCTTTCTTTTTTGGGGTCTTCTGTGATGGCTATATTCAATGCGTTGAGGGGTAGAAATTCTTTTTGATTTTGCATAAGAATTTTTAGTATTCTTTTTTTGTGCTCACTAAGATTTTTTAATACTTTTTTGTTGAATGAGAATGTATCTGCTGTTTTATTATACACGATTTTGTTTTCAAAAAGTGTGTGTTGATTTCTTTTCCTTTTGTAAAGAATCCATACAAGCAAAAGAATGCCCAATAATAAGCCTCCCCATAATTCGTATTTTATTTTTCTGGGAGCGTAAAAAGAATCTTCACCAATGAGATCTCCTCTAAAAAACTCGAAATCTTCTGTGACTCCCACAAGTTGCTGGTTTGATTTTTTGTAGACATAACTGATTTTGTCTGTTGACTCGTGATATACCGCTTCATGAATTTGTTTGTAATTTTTTTGATGAAACAATTGAATGCGATCCTTATCGATGTCAATTTCGAGCAGGTCTTCCTTTAAGATGATGGTTTTGTTTTTACGTTGAAAAGTAAATACCTTACCACCATCTTTAATATTGATGAATTTTTCAAGATTATGTTTTCCAGTTTCCTTCCAAGTATTTGTTTTTATGTTGAACTCCCAAACGATTTCTGGAAGGTATTTGCTTTTAACAACATTTTTATTGTCTTGAGTTTTACCACCAAAAAGATATATTTTGTCTTTTGTTTTTACGTATGTTTTTGAAGATTGTACTGGAGGAATTTCGTTTTCAAAGTTTTGTGTTATATCTCCCCATTCCTGTGTTTTGAAATTGAATTTAGTGAGAATGTTTTTGTAGCTAAACAATCCGTATCCACCCCAAAGATAGATTTCGTCGTTTTTTTGAAACGGAATTGCATTGAATTGATTTTTGTGTAGAAAGGATTTGTCGATGCGGGTAAATTTTGTGTTTTGATAGTGTACTACGGGTCCGCAACCACCATCAACAAGGTAGGTCTTCTCTTTGATATTAAATTGATAGGAATTGAAGTAATTTCTCTCCAAATTTTTTGGAAACGAGGTTCTAATGTTAGACTTTGTAAAATTGAAACCGGTTGCTAACGTACTGTCATTGTACATGAGTACAGGTTCTTTTGTAATTGCGTCCTCAAAAAGTAGAAATTTGTTTTCAATTTTGAAATTGGTTTGAGAAGCTATTTGTGTGCATATCAGCAGTACAAAATAAAATAAGTTTGGGGTCGTTTTATGCAAAATTTTATGTGTAATAATTTTGTAAGGTAATAATTTATTTCAAAAAATATAAAATAATTTAAAAATATACGAACCTTTAGTTTCGCGTATTCATAAGTACGGTCTATATTATGATGAGAATACAACAACAAGTTCTGCTTTTAATGGAATAAGAAACATTTTGAGATTAGCTGTTTTTTTCATACTACTTGTTTCTTGTTCGTGGAATCTCTTTACATCATTTTAGTAACTAACAAACGACATCCTTTTTTAGATAACGGTCAATCTTTAATAAGATACTTTCAAACTGTATTAAAAGGGCTTTGTTTCCTGTTTTAATTTCATTCTCAAATTTAGAAGCAATGAGTAAGTCATCTTCCAAACCTAGAAGGCCAAATTTATATTTGATTTTATGAACACTACTCGCAATTCCAAAAAGGTCATTTTCCTCTACTCTTTGATAAAATAGCTTTAGGTCTTTTGGAAATTCTTTCTTAAGAAGGGTTGTAATTTCTAAGACAAACGATTGATCTCCATCGGCCAAATCTTTGATGTATTGTAAGCTGGGTGTCTGCATCGTTTTAAATACTTATTTGACGGTCGATTTGTTGATCTAAAGAAATAAAAGTCTCCGTTCGTAACACCCCTTTAATATTCTGAATGTCTTTGTTTAACAACTCCATTAAATCCTCATTGTTCTTACATAAAATTTTAATGAAGATTGCATAGTTTCCTGTTGTATAGTGACTCTCTACAACTTCTGGAATGTCTTTCAATCTTTTTATTGCGGAAGAATATTGACTTGAAGAGTCTAAAAAAACCCCTACAAATGCTGTAGTGGTATAGCCTAAAGATTTTGGGTTGATGGTCATTTTATAGCCATCAATCAGTTTTGCTTTTTCTAATTTCCGTAATCTTTGGTGAATTGCAGCTCCAGAAATGCCCACCTCTCTAGCAATGCTTAGGATGGGGGTTCTTGCATCTGTTACTAATCTTCGAATGATAATTTTGTCAATACCGTCAATTTTCATTTTAAATAGATAAGGTATAAATATAAAAAAAATAGAGAATACAAACTGTATTCTCTATTTTTAATTACTGATTTTATTAAAATTGTGTTTTTTTATTTCATTTCGAAATCTTCCATAAACTTAGTTGTGTAGTCTCCGGCAACATAGGCTGGATCGTCCATTAATTGTCTGTGGAATGGAATGGTAGTTTTTACACCTTCAATAACAAATTCATCTAAGGCTCTTTTCATCTTACTAATTGCCTCTTCTCGTGTTTGAGCCGTGGTAATTAATTTTGCAATCATCGAGTCATAATTAGACGGAATCATGTAACCTGCGTAGACATGTGTGTCTATGCGCACTCCATGACCTCCTGGGGCATGTAGTGTGGTTATTTTACCAGGTGAAGGTCTAAAGTTGTTGTAAGGGTCTTCTGCATTAATTCTACATTCTATAGAATGCATCTTTGGATAATGATTTTTTCCAGAGATTGGAGTTCCCGCTGCAACTAAGATTTGTTCGCGAATGAGGTCATAATTTACAACCTCTTCGGTAATAGGGTGTTCTACTTGGATTCGGGTATTCATTTCCATGAAATAAAAATTTCGGTGTTTATCGACCAAAAATTCTACAGTTCCTGCACCTTCATATTTAATAAATTCTGCTGCTTTTACGGCAGCATCTCCCATTTTCTCTCTCAATTCATCAGTCATGTATGGAGAAGGAGTTTCCTCCGTCAATTTTTGATGACGACGTTGTACCGAACAATCTCTTTCTGATAAGTGACATGCTTTTCCATATGAATCTCCAATAATTTGAATCTCAATATGTCTTGGCTCTTCAATGAGTTTTTCCATGTACATATCATCGTTCCCAAAAGCGGCTTTAGATTCTTGCCTTGCAGCATCCCATGCTTCCTTTAAGTCTTCTGATTTCCATACAGCACGCATTCCTTTTCCACCACCACCAGCAGATGCTTTAAGCATGACAGGGTATCCTGTTTCTGTGGCTAGTTTTTTGCATTCGGCAAAGTCTGCAATCGTACCTTCACTTCCGGGAACACAAGGAACTCCAGCAGCTTTCATGGTAGATTTAGCGTTTGCTTTGTCTCCCATTTGGTCAATCATTGCACCCGTTGCACCGATAAATTTAATGTGATGCTCTTCACATAAGTTTGAAAATTTAGCATTTTCAGATAAGAATCCGTACCCTGGATGAATTGCATCTGCATTTGTAATTTCTGCAGCAGCAATAATATTCGACATTTTTAAATAAGATTCAGAACTGGGTGCTGGGCCAATACAAACTGCTTCATCAGCAAAACGTACGTGCAAGCTTTCTGCGTCTGCAGTAGAATATACTGCAACCGTTTTAATACCCATTTCTTTACAGGTTCTAATAACACGAAGTGCTATTTCACCTCTATTGGCAATTAATATTTTTTTAAACATATTTTTAGCGTTTAAAGTTTAAAGGTTGAGAGTCAAACTTTGGAAGTTTGCGCTTGCCCATTTAAATTCGTATGTTTAATTGTTATGATGGGTCTACCAAAAATAAAGGTTGATCAAATTCGACCGGAGAGGAATCATCCACTAAAACTTTTACAATCTTACCGGAAATTTCAGATTCGATTTCATTGAATAATTTCATTGCTTCAATTACACAAACCGTGTCTCCTTCGCTAATTTCGGTTCCTACTTCTACAAAGTTGGCTTTGTCTGGAGAAGGTTTTCTGTAAAAGGTACCAATAATTGGAGACTTAACAGTTATATATTTGTCTTCTTCATTGCTTGCTGCTGCTGGTGCAATAGGCTGTGCTGCTGGAGCTACTGGAGCTGCTGGAGCTGCCAATTGTTGCATAGCGCCCATTGGAGCTGCTTGTACAATTGTAGTTTCTGTTTTTTCAGAACCTGTCTTAATGGTAATTTTAATATCTTCCATTTCTAACTTTACCTCGCTTGCGCCAGATTTTGCTACAAATTTTATAAGATTTTGAATTTCTTTAATATCCATTTTTCTTATTATTTAATTATTTGTTTTTTATGAATTGTATGCCCATTTAAGATAGATAGACCCCCAAGTGAAGCCTCCACCAAATGCAGCAAATATTAAATTGTCTCCTTTTTTTAATTCATTTTCGTAATCTGCGAGTAATAATGGTAGTGTTGCAGAGGTTGTATTTCCGTAGCGATGAATATTCATCATCACTTTGTCTGATTCTAATCCAACTCTATTTGCGGTTGCTTCAATAATTCTTTTGTTTGCTTGATGCGGCACTAACCATTGAATGTCCTCTTTGGTTAAATTATTTCGAGTCAACATTTTTTCGGAAACATCGGCCATGTTAGAAACGGCGTGTTTAAATACCGTTTTTCCTTCTTGGTGTATAAAGTGTTGTCCGTTTTTCAGGGTGTCTTCTGAAGCAGGTAATATCGACCCTCCGGCTGCAATTTTCAAAAATTCTCTTCCTGCGCCATCACTCCTTAAGTATTCATCTTGCAGTCCTAATCCTTCCGAATCTGGTTCAAACAATGCTGCTCCAGCTCCATCTCCAAAAATAATACAAGTTGCTCTGTCTGTGTAATCTATAATTGAAGACATTTTATCTGCCCCAATTAAGAGTACTTTTTTATACCTTCCAGATTCTATGTAGCTTGCTGCTGTAGACATTCCATATAGAAAGCTTGAACAGGCTGCTTGTAAGTCGTATCCAAATGCATTTGTTGCGCCAATTTCTGTAGCTACATAAACTGCTGTAGAAGCAACCATAATGTCGGGAGTTGCAGTTGCTACAATAACTAAGTCGATTTCTTCAGGGTTAATCTTAGACTTCTGAAGAACTTCTTCAGCTGCTTTAATGGCCATAAAGGAAGTCCCTTTATTTTCTCCTTTCAGAATCCTTCTTTCTTTGATTCCGGTTCTTGAGGTAATCCATTCGTCATTGGTGTCAACCAACGTCTCTAATTCTTTATTTGTAAGAATATATTCAGGAACATATTTCCCAACAGCTGAAATTGCTGCAGTAATTTTTTTCATAAATAATTATTTCTAGCGAATGAAAATTTCAGAATCAAAGAAATGAAATTTATTTCACTTTTTAATCAAAAACAGCAAAAAAACAGTGTTTTTTGCCATAAAACATAAAAAAACCCTCAGTTTTGAGGGTTTTTTATAAAAATAAAAATATTTTCTATGCTTCTGCGATTGCAGATTCTAATACTATTTGACCTCTATAGTATAGTTTTCCTTCGTGCCAGTGAGCTCTGTGATACAAGTGTGCTTCACCAGTTGTTGGGTCTGTTGCAATTTGTTGAGAAGCAGCTTTGTAATGTGTTCTCCTTTTATCTCTTCTTGTTTTAGATATTTTTCTTTTAGGATGTGCCATTTTATGTATTTTTTTCTGTTGTTATATTCTTTAATTTGTCCCACCTTGGGTCTGTTTCGTTAGAAACATTTTTTTCTTCTTTAATTTGTAGTTCTTCTAATTTTGATAATGCTTCCGATTCCATTGTACCATCTAAAACTTTAGGGTGTACTCTTTTTTGTGGAATTGCTAAAATGATCATTTCATAGATATATTGTGAAACGTCTATTTTATTTGCATCATAGGTAATAATTATAATATCTTCATTATCATCATTAAACTCTGGACCAAATTTTACAACCATTGAAATAGTAGGATTTACAACTAAGTCAAATGGTTCATTTGTGGTGTCGCAAGGAATGGTTACATGCCCTGTTGCACTAAATTCAAGCTCAAAATGTGTGCTTTTCTTTATAAAATTTAATTCGATTTTAATAGATGAACTTAAAAAGTCGTCATAATTAAAAGCTTCAAAGAACGTATTGTCAATCTCATAGTTAAATAAATGACTTCCTTCTTTAAAACCTACAAAGTGTATGTTAAATTCTTTCAAGTCTTTCATTATCAATTATCAATTGAGCGTGCAAAGATATAAAAAATTGTATGTATATCATCTTTTATATTAAAAAATCTATGCTCACTGGTTTATTTTTTTTTTAAGGGATTTTTAGTAAGTTCCTGATATTCTTTTCTTGTTCTATAAATGGCAATTGCCGTGAACAGTGCTTCTTTAAAGGATTCATTGTTTGCCGTGTTCTTTCCTGCAATTTCAAACCCTGTTCCATGATCTGGCGAGGTTCTTATTTCTGATAAACCTGCAGTATAGTTAACGCCATTCCCAAAAGACAATGCTTTAAAAGGTGCAAGGCCTTGGTCGTGATACATGGCTAAAATTCCATCAAATTGAGTGTATGTTTTCGCACCAAAAAAACCATCGGCTGCGTAAGGACCATAGGCCAATATGCCATTTTCTTTTAGTTCATCAATTGTTGGTTTGATCATTTCATCTTCTTCTTGACCAATAACACCTTTGTCTCCATTGTGTGGATTGAGTCCTAAAATGGCAATTTTTGGTTTTCTAATTCCAAAGTCTTGTTGTAATGAATGCTGCATGATTGCCACTTTTTCTTTGATCAACTCTGGGGTCACTGTCTCTGCAACTTTCGAAATTGGAATGTGCCCAGTAATGAGGCCAATCTTTAATTCACGAGTCATTAATATCATTAAACTTTTTCCGTCTAACTTTCCTTCTAAAAATTCTGTATGCCCCGGGAAATCAAAAGTTTCTGATTGTATGGTATCTTTATTGATGGGAGCCGTTAGCAACACATCAATTTTCTTTTCTTTTAAATGGCTTACTGCAGTTTCTAGAGATTTTGCCGCATACTCGCCTCCTGTTTTTGTTGCTTTTCCTAGTTCAATTTCAACCTCTTCTTTCCATATATTCAGTAAATTTACTTTGTTGTGGTTGATTTGATTAATGTCTAGAATCCCATGAATTTGAGTTGGATTGTCTAAAGCTTTTTTATGGTAGGATACCACTTTTGTAGATCCAAATAGGACAGGGGTACAGAAGTCTAACATTCTTTTATCTTCAAATGTTTTTAAAATAACTTCAATTCCAATTCCGTTTAAATCTCCTATCGAAATCCCAACAATTATTTTGTTTGCTTTATCCATTTTTTACTGTCTAATATTCGTATTTTTGAATGCTACAAAAGTAGTTAAAATTTACGGATATGTTTACAGGTATTATAGAAAGCCTCGGAGAGGTTGTTGGGTTAGAAAGAGAACAAGAAAACCTTCATTTGCACATTAAAAGTACTATTTCTTCTGCACTTAAAGTTGATCAAAGCGTTGCGCATAATGGGGTATGTTTAACCGTAGTTGCTATCGAAGAGGATGTGTATAAAGTGACCGCAATTAAAGAGACCATCGATAAAACCAATATTGGGGGTTTTGCACTGCATGATCTTGTGAATTTAGAAAGAGGTATGAAATTGGGCGATCGACTTGACGGGCACCTTGTGCAAGGGCATGTAGATCAAACAGGGGTTTGTACAAGCGTAAAAGATCAAGGAGGAAGTACCGTTTTTACTTTTTCATATGCGGCTGAAAATGGAAATGTAACGATTGAAAAGGGATCGATTACAATAAATGGAGTCAGTTTAACGGTTTTTAATTCCACTGCAACAGAATTTAGCGTAGCTATTATTCCATATACTATGGAAAACACGATGTTTAAAAACATGGTGGTAGGTTCGGTTGTGAATTTAGAATTTGATGTTATTGGGAAATATGTAGCTCGATTGACTCAGTAGTAAAGGTAAATACAAAACACTTTAAAACCTATGTAATTAACTTCCAATCTCTTAACTGGTCATTAGATCGAGTTGCTTAATTTTGTCATTTCTATCTTTGCTATTGTTCAGTGTCAGGACTTATGGTTGCTTATATTGAGGAACCCTTAAACAAGCTTAAAACAACTCACAAAGAAAAAGGCCGTTTCAGTAAGTTAAAAATAAATACTTACTATAAATAATATGAATTTTTTAAGTGCTAATCGCATTTTTAAAAAACAATCAATTTATTCTTTAGGTGTGTTTTCACTTAGGTTGTATATGGTGAGTATTAAAAGCCCAAACAACACACTTGAGATGATCAATACCACATTGGTCAATCCTGGTACACCAAAAGACAGGCGAATTAAAATGGTGCAAATGATAAATCCAGTATTTCTAATAATTTGGTTGTAGCGTTCTGTGTATTGAAAAGAAAGCAATAAGATAAATACATCAGCCAAGATAAGTACAGAGAAAAATTCATTGTAAAAAATGGCGTTGATATCCCCACTACTTGTATTGTAAATAAGCGCACTACTCCAGCTAAAAACACTGGTAAAAGACACTCCTATTAATAAGAAAAGCAACACTAAACTGACTACTTTTTTTGAGCTTACAAATTTTTCAATGCTAGCATTTGTTGGCTTTTTATGCAATTTTAAACGGCCTTTATTAAAAAGATGAATTAGGTAAAACAGGATTAAAATTCCTAGGACATCATAAATTAATTGCAAATTGGCGGACGTGGTATGCCATTCATTGGCAAGATCAATTTTTGGAATGTCTGCAAAGATGCGACGAATTAAAATTAATGAAATAATTTCAAATTGTTTCGAGACCGATGTGGTAAAAGATCGTGGAAGATTTAATACTAATAAATAGATTTCATAAATTAGAATAATGGTAAACGGGGTGTAGATTGCAGAAATAGGGTTGATTAACAATCCTGCTTCAAATGGAATTTCGAAAAGGTGAAACTTTTTTGCGTAAATAAGAAGTAGGTGAATGATAAAACCAATGATGGAAAGCCATAAGGTTGCTTTTTCAAGTTTTTTTTGATTTGTGTCTGAAAAGACGATTTCAAACAAATAATCTACTTTAGATTGCCAATTTTTCATTTTCTAAAAAGTTAATTCTTTACAAGATAGGGAATTAAACGTTATTGTCTAGGTGCCCCTAGATTTATAAAGCGATGTGTCGATTTTTAATTGTAGGAATTTTGATTTTTTAGGATGGATTTATAAGCAAATTAGTATTCGATCATTTTTCTTATAAAACAATTTTTTAATCTTTTTTTTTAAAATTCAATAATCCCTTGTAGTTTTGTAATGAACTTCCCCGTTTAATAAGCTTGTAGTATGTCGAATCAAAAAACACCCTATTGTCCAATAGCGTTATCTATTCGTTATGTTGGAGACAAATGGACCCTGCTCATTTTAAGAGATTTAATTTTAGATAAAAAAACGCGCTTTAAAGAGTTAAAGGCCTCCAAAGGAAATATTGCCACCAACATTCTCACCAACAGATTAAAGATGCTTTTAGCAGAGGGGTTTGTTGAGTATTTGAATCCATTAGGAACCAAAAAAAGTCGTCAGTATATTGTTACCGAAAAAGGACTTTTAACCTTGCCGATTCTTTTTGAGTTGTATTTGTTTTCTGTTGATTTTATTGACGAAACGGCAATGAATAGAGAAGAATCAGCCTTTAAAAAAGAGATTCTTTTAGATCCAACTCGCCTTAAAGAGAAAAAAACAAAAGCGTATATCGATTTTGTACAAGAGCTGCAAAAAAGCATCACGCCGCCTGCTGTATAATTTGCAATGCTAATGCTGGGGGCAAATCAGATTGAAATCTCTGGAGTTGTTTTTTTCTTGTTAAGATGTCTTACCTTTACAAAGAATCATATTCTGGTAAATCTCATTTAAATTATGAAAAAAACGCTTTTATTACTTTTTTTATGTACTTGTTTCTCGTCCTTTTCCCAAGTCAATAGTTTGGAACTATACGATATTGAAATTGAAGGAATTGATGGTGGAGTAATTGATTTAAATCTTTACAAGGGGAAAAAAATATTATTTGTCAATGTTGCTTCTGAGTGTGGGTTTACCAACCAATATGAAGGTTTACAAGAGTTATACACAACCTATAAAGAAAACCTTGTTGTCATTGGTTTGCCTTGCAACCAATTTAGAGGTCAAGAACCAGGTACCGCAGCAGAAATACAAACTTTTTGTCGTTTGAACTATGGGGTAGATTTTCCGATGAGCGTAAAAATAGCAGTGAAAGGAGATGCGCAACATCCATTATATCAGTGGTTAACGAAGAAGGAGAAAAACGGAAAAAAGAATTCTTCCGTAAAATGGAATTTTCAAAAATACTTGATCGATGAGAATGGCGCATTGATGGATGTTTTTTATTCGATAACAAAACCAATGAGTAAAAAAATTACCAAGCTGCTATAATTTAATGAGGCATGAAGAATTTTTTTTAAACCGATTGCATGCCTTTTTTACTGCATAAAAAAACCTCATCTGTAGGATGAGGTTGAAGTGTAATCGGTCTTTTTAAATCGTTATTTAAGTCCCTTCTTATCAACGTCACTTTGTGTTGATGGATAGTTTTCTTCCTTTTGCTTTCTGTTAGAGTAAATGATGTTCCATATAGTTAATCCCATATATGTTGCAAAAATAACACCACCCACTATGAAAAATTGAATTCCCATTATGTATTTCTTCGTTGTCTAATTGCGATTGCAAATAATAAAATAGTGCCTGGCCAATGTGCTGAGTATTGTGCCTCTTCATACATTCCTAATATTCCATAGGTTACAGAATATAGTAAACATCCAAATGCTAAAATAACTGGATACCAAGTGTTGATAAATTTCATGAGTTTCTTGTTTTTAATTTTCTAAGATACAACATTAAATCCTGCTAAATTTTATATGTAAAGCCTATCAGGTTTTTTTAAGTGTGCAAGATTCAATATTACTTTGTTACTTATAGCCAAAATAAGCATTTTTTATTCAATTAGCATGTAATTTCAAAGTTCAGGTGAAGATATTTATTGGTAAAAGCAGGGTTTGTAGGCTTAACAGTAACCAAAAAAAACCGATCATAAGAAGCGGTTTTTGTTTAATAGGGTGTGTTAATTTTCTTTGAAGCACTTCATGTTTTCAACAATTTTAAATCGTACTTCCCCTTTTTCTTTTTCAATAAGAATTTTAGTTTCTTCTTTTTCTAAACGTGTGTTTTCTTTTAATTTTTCCATGTTTTTAGTATGTTGTTCAAAGATAGAAATCATCTTTGAGTAGTAAAGCCCATAATCAGCCCGTGACTTTATTGGAATATGTAAACAGGTATTTCGTTGTATTTTTACTCATGAATGTTTTTTTCAAGTATAATGAATGATTTCCAAAGACACAGTCCTTAAATTCAACCAATATTAAATGTTTCCATAATATTTGCAAGCGGTCAACCGCGCGTCGTATGCTTGTCTGTGGAGTTTGATCCTAGGGAATTAGGTTCAAGTAAGAAAGATTTGTTCACGTTTAGTTAAAACTTGGACAATCTATGGACTGAGGTATTTGTTTTTTTTATTCATTTTGGTGATTAAATATTGTAGTATTGAATTTATGATGGAAGATTACGGTTTATTAAAAAAATCTATTGAAACAAAATTTGGTCAAAACATTGTAAATTCCCGGACAGCTTTAGCTCTGGTTGAATCTATTACTGTTGAAACAGATGATTGTGTTAGTTTTAACACCATTCGCCGTTTGTTTAATCTTATAGATAGCAATCAAAAAAAAATGACCACCCATACCTTAGATCTCCTATCTAGATATTGCGGGTTCAGATCTTATCAAGAAAAATTAAATCATAATTTAAGTACAGATTCGTGGAGGTTAATAAATGATATTGGTTTTGTTTCGTCTTACAGTAAATCAGATTTTATAAATTTAGTAGACCGACTCAGTCAGCAAATATCAAGAGATATTAGTGGTCTTTTGAGTTTAGGAATGCTAACGAATGAATTGTTACATCTGAAAGATGAAACGAAACTTTTGCTATTATTTGATATTAAAATAAAAGATATCTACCAGAAAAACAATTTAAAAGAACTTACCAATTGTTGTAATATTTTTGCGAACACACTAAGGAATTACAAGTTTGTAAATCCGGAAAATCTAATTGCATTGTCAAAAAAAGAGATGTTTGTTAGAATTTATATTCATCATTTTATTGATTTAGGGTTCAATAAAAACTTCATTAATTTTGTGAAAAATATGGATGATTCTATTTTTAATTCAACTGATTATGCTTTCAAGTATTTATTTTTGGACCGTTACCAATTTCTAACTGAGCATACCTACAACGATGAGAACAAAGGACTTGAAATAGGTTATGAATCTTTAAGTAACAATTTTGTGAAAGGCAGGTGGATTGCTTCCACCTATTTAAGAGACAAGGCATTTAGGTTTAATAAATATTTTAAGGAAGGGCCAACATCTATTTTACTAGCCACAGAATTGTTGGTGTTTGCTCTTATTAAAAATGACTTTGAAACGATTCATAGTGTATGTATAAATTATAATCCTAAAGATCTTTGGAAGGTGAATTGGCATATTGTCAATGAAAAATTAATTTTGGAATTGTTTTTAGTTTTAGATGAATTTAAACAGAAAGGACATTGCTCAAAAGTTCTGAAAGAGATTGATATCTATAGGTTTTCCGACAATCAGTGCCTCGAATACAACAAAACGATTTATTTCTATATCAAAGGCATTATCAATGGCTTTAGTAATGACATTAAAATCGATTTTAAAAAAGCTAAAAAAAGAACCTACCTTTCTGCACTTAAAATAAAAAACCATTAAGAGTAAAACACAGGTTTTGATTTTTAATAGTGAAATTTTCAGCTAGAAATAGCTTTAAGGAAATAGCTAGGAATAGCATAATTTAAGTTCCACATTATAAGAGAATTACTTGCGAAAGGAGCTTGGTGTCAAAATAGCTTTTCTCGAAGACAACAAGCATTAAATTAAGACGCTTTGGAGTCGTTATAAGTGCTTAAATTTCAATTGTTAGTATTTGATTATATTTGAAAGTAAATTTAATCGATGAATAAAAAAACAAAAAAATACATTTTTAAATATACTCTGGAGTTTCTCGTTATTTTCTTGGGAATTTCACTTTCTTTTATTATCAATAATTGGAAAGAAACGAAGCGGGATGAAGCTTTAGAAATTAAGTATTTGAAAAGTCTCAAAGAAGAGTATGTTAGTAATTTAGAGGGCTTTGATGAGTCTTTTAGTTATCACAAACCACGTTGGGAAAATCTGGATAAATTCTATAAATTCTCATCTAGAAATAGCTTTAAGGAAATGGATTCTATTGTTAATATTTTAACTTTAAATTGGTCTTTTAATCCGAACTTGGGAGCTACAAATTCGCTAATTAGTTCAGGTTATATTGAGTTGATAAAAAATGATGCGATTAAAAAATTAGTTTCTCGGATGCCTTTTTTAATTGAAGATTATACAGAGGAAGAAAAACGCACAGAATTAGTATGTGTGAATATGGGGTATTATTTAACAGAGCATTATGTTTACAATCCAAGAAATGATAAAGAGAAACAAAAGTGCGTAGACCTAATTCTATCAACACCATTTAGAAATAAAATTTATGATATGCAATTGTGGTTAGAATCAATAATTAAAGAAGGACCAGAACTTAGAGAAGATTTTTTGCTACTAATTGCACTTATAGATAAAGAACTATCTGATAGGATTAAAAGTTAGGAATAGCATCGTTTCAGTTTTAACATGATCAGAGAGATACTTGTAAAAGGAGAAGGGCATCATAATATCTTTTCTAATAGACCTCAGCCTTTAAACCAAGACTGTTTTAAAGTCTTTTAGATATGTTTTAAGAAACAATTAAACACATTTGAACAAGGCACATTGTATCTTTTAGATATTCTGGAGCGATAGAAATCTTTAAGAGAACGGTTACTATGGACAAGATTCAGAAAGCGATGGGGCATTCCTCTATAAATTTAATTTTCAATTATTTAAGAGGTTTATAAAAATTTTCGGCTAATTTATTTAGGTTTTTACTGTCATAATAAGTGGCAGTAAAGTATCAGTTAATTACTTTTTTTTAGCATATGTGGTTAGTATAGCTACTACAAAAAAAGCCTTACATTGCTGTAAGGCTTGATTTTATAATGTGGTCCCACTTGGGCTCGAACCAAGGACCCTCTGATTATGAGTCAGATGCTCTAACCAACTGAGCTATGGGACCAAAATATTGGTGGGCAAATGTACTATTATTTTTAAATAGTTATCCCTTTAATCGAAAAAATTATTACACTGATCGATTCATCAACCAAAGCCCAAAATTCTTTAAATTTTGTTTGCTTTCCGTATCGATTTTCATTCCTTCCAAGGTTTCAAAAGCCTTTTCAGTGTACTTGTTTATTTGCTCTTTGACCAATGTAGGAATGTCATACAATTCAAAAATGCGCGTAACTTCTGCTATTTTTATGGAGTTTTCTTCCAGTTTTTGTTTGAAGAAAAAAGCCAATTTTTGCTGATCTTCTTTATTCGCAATGGCCAAACATTTTAAATATAAGAATGTTTTTTTATTTTCAATAATATCTCCTGCAATCTGTTTTCCAAACGTTTCAGGATCCCCAAAAGTATCCAAATAATCATCTTGCAATTGAAAAGCCAACCCTAAATTCAATCCAAAATCATAAATTAATTGCGCGTTCTCTTCAGAAGTTTCTGCAACAATAGCCCCCATTTGTAGTGCTGCGGCTACCAAAACAGAAGTTTTTAAACGAATCATATTAATGTATTCTGGTATGGTGACATCATTTCTCGTTTCAAAATCAACATCCAACTGTTGCCCGTCACAAACCTCTAAAGCCGTTCTGCTAAATAATTTTGCGAGCTTCTGAAAGACAACTGGATCATAGTTTTCAAAATATTGATATGCCAAAATGAGCATCGCATCACCAGAAAGAATTCCCGTATTGGTATCCCATTTTTCATGAACCGTTGCTTTCCCTCTTCGCAAAGGTGCTGCATCCATAATGTCATCATGTACCAAAGTAAAGTTATGGAAAACCTCTACTGCCAATGAAGCGGGTAAGGCTTTTTTGAAATCTGCAGAAAAAATATCGGCAGCCATTAAAGTCAGTACAGGTCGAATTCTTTTTCCGCCCAATTTTAAGATGTAATCAATAGGTTCGTACAAGTTTTTAGGCTCATCAATCCAATTTTTAGATTCCAAATAGTTTAGAAACTCCTTTTGATAATGTAGTATGTCCACCTTTAATTTTTTTGTAAAAATAATACAAAGAAATTTGTCGTAAGAATGAAATGTTAAATAATTGTAAAACTTTGGAAACTATTATTGTTTCTAAAGTTTCCAAGTGTATCTTTGCGCTCGATTATGAAACAAAAAATTTTAGAAAAATCCAAAGAACTCTTTTTAAACTTAGGTTTTAAGAGCGTTACTATGGACGAGATTGCGAATGCATTGGGGGTTTCTAAAAAAACCATTTACAAGTATTTCACCAATAAAACCAGCCTTGTAGATGCCGTGACAGGGTTTATGTTTGATACTATTTGCAACAGTATCGATGAAATATGTGCACGAAAACTAAATCCAATTGATGAACTTTTTTTCATTAAAAGAGCCGTTTTAGACCATTTAAATGACGAAAAATCATCCCCGGTTTACCAATTGCAAAAATACTATCCGAAGATATATGCATCCTTAAAACAAAAGCAGTTTCATATGATGCACGAAACCATTCAAGATAATTTAGAACGGGGCATCCAATCTGGGTTGTTCCGAGAATCCATTGACAAAGATTTTATTAGTAGAATGTATTTCAATGGAATGGTGGGAATAAAAGACCAAGAACTGTTCCCGTTAAAAAAGTACTCCATGAATACACTTATGGATTATTACTTAGAATATCATTTAAGAGGAATAGCAACTGAAAAAGGAATTAAACAATTAGAAACTCAATTGACAAAAAAATGAAAATGAAACAAAAATTAGTCTTATTTTTTGTAATTATTTGGGGTTTATGCCTTCATGCTCAAGAAAAAAGCATGCGCATCTCCCTAGACGAAGCGATTGCTTTTGCGATCGAAAATAGTTACAACACCAAGGCCTCTAAAAACGGAATTTCCTCTGCAAAAGAAACCGTTAGAGAAACTTCCGCTACTGGATTGCCACAAATAAACGCAAGTTTTGACTATCAGAATTTCCTAAAACAACCCGTAAGTTTGGCCGATTTTGATGATGATGGAATTGATGAGCAATTTGTCTTCGGAAAAAAACAGAATCTTAGCGCATCGGTTACCCTGTCACAGTTAATTTTTGACGGGTCTTATCTGGTCGCATTGCAAGCATCAAAAGCCTATTTAAAAATTTCAGAACAAGCCAATGAGAAGACGGAGATATTAACTAGAGAAGCTGTAGTAAATGCTTATGGAGCCGTTTTAGTTGCTGAAAAAAGCTTGCTTATTTTAGCTGGAAATGTAAATATTTTAGAGAAAAATTTACACGATGCTCAAAAGATTTACGAAAATGGATTTAACGAGCAAGAAGATGTTGAGCAATTAGAAATTACTTTAGGTACCTTAAAAAATCAGCGGAATAATCTCGAGAAAATGAAAGGCATTGCCTATCAAATGTTAAATTTGGCATTGGGGAATTCAATCAACACCGCCCTAGTGTTAACCGATAGTTTAGATACCTTGGCAACAACGAATATCGACCTGGGGCTTCTTTCAGAAACCTTTAATTTTTCCAATCATATCGATTTTAAAATTGCAGAAAACGATCGAGAATCAAAACGCTTGCTCATGCAACTCGAGAGAAGCAAAGCCTTACCCAGTTTGTCCGCATTTGTCAACTATGGAAATCAAGCCTTTTCCGATTCCTTTAGCTTTTTTAATAGAAGCCAACAATGGTTCGATTCCTCCCTGTTAGGAGTCAGTTTAAAAGTACCTATTTTTAGTAGTTTTTCCAGAAAAGCAAGAACGGCGCAGGCCAGAATTGCTTTAGAAACCTCAGATATTCGTTTAGAAGAAACCAAGCAGCGTTTAAGTTTAATGGCGCAGAAAGCAAAAAATGAGTATCAACTCAGTGTCGAAAATTACACCACTGCAAAAAGAAACGTTCAATTGTCCGAGCGCATCGAAAAAAAGCAACGCATCAAGTTTTTTGAAGGCATCTCTTCAAGCTTCGATTTGTTGCAAGCACAAAATCAGTTATATACTCAGCAGCAAAATTATGTACAATCGATGTTGGATGTAATTGCTAAAAAAGTAGCCTTAGAAAACGCCTTAAACGTATCCAACAAATAAAAAAATGATCATGAAAAATATATATTTAACATTATTTACCGCACTGTTGTTAGCCTCTTGTGGAGAGCAAAAAGAGATTTCTTTAAATACGATTTTGGCATCAAATGACTTGAAGCAAATAAAAGCCAAGAAGTCCGAAATTGATCTACAACAACAAGCATTGACGCAAGATTTAATAAAGATAAACGACAAGTTAGATTCTTTAGATAAAGATAAAAACGTACCGCTGATTACTACCCTTAAAGTAAAAGAAGAAGTTTTTACCCACTATATAGCACTACAAGGAAATGTAAAAACAAAACAAAATGTGTTGGTTTACCCGGAGATTCCAGGAATTTTAAAAAGTGTTTTGGTCAAAGAAGGACAGCGAGTAAAGCAAGGGCAAATTTTAGCATCGATTGATGACGGAGGTATGTCGCAACAATTGGCACAGTTAGAAACCAATGTACAATTGGCAAAAACAACCTTTGAGCGCCAGCAACGATTGTGGGCACAAAAAATTGGCTCCGAAATTCAGTTTTTGCAAACCAAAACCGCCTATGAATCTCAAAAAAGCGCCGTAAGTCAATTAAAGCAACAACTTCAAAAATCGGTGGTAACTGCTCCCTTTTCAGGAGTTATAGACGCTGTTTTTAAAGAAAAAGGAGTTGTTGTTGCTCCCGGACAAGGTTCTGAAATTTTTAGAATTGTAAATCTTTCGAACATGTACATAGAAACAGAAGTTCCAGAAACCTATATCCGTAGCATTACCAAAAATAAAACGGTAGAAGTAAATTTTCCGATTCTGAACCAAACGATGCAGTCTACGATTCGTCAAGTTGGAAACTTTATCAACCCAAACAACAGGTCCTTTAAAATAGAAATTGACGTTCCAAATTCAAATGGAAACATCAAACCGAATCTAACGGCACGTTTAAAATTGAATGATTACACCAATCCCAAAGCCATTTTAATTCCGCAATCTATTATTTCAGAAAACGCAGAAGGTGCGCAGTTTGTGTATGTTGTTACCGATAAAAAAGACCAAAAAGCTATTGCAAAAAGACGCATTATTGAAACTGGTAAAACACAAGGAGACCTTATTGAAGTTGTTAAAAATCTATCCGCAGACGCAGAAATTATCATCGAAGGGGCAAGAAGCGTGAATAACGGTCAAGTTGTAAAAGTGATCAATAAAAAGGAATACAATGAACAATAAAAAGACAGCAATAGATAAAGAGTTTCAACTCTCTTCTTGGGCAATAAAGAACAAAACAACCATTTATGTTTTGATGTTTTTAATGTTGTATTTCGGAATTTCAGCCTACTTTACAATGCCCCGAGAAAATTTCCCGGAGATCAACGAAACCAAGATTTACATTAGTTCTGTATATCCAGGAAATACTGCAGAAGATATTGAGAAACTCATTACCAATCCCTTAGAAGATAAATTAAAATCGGTGAGTAATGTGGTGAAAATTACCTCCACATCACAAGAAGATTATTCGATTATTACCGTCGAATTTGATGAAAAAATACCAGTAGACAAAGCAAAACAGAAAGTAAAAGATGAAATAGACCAAGAAACCGCAGGGGAAGATTGGCCTACTTTTAACGGAGCAAAAGTGACGCCCAATGTTTTTGAATTGAGCATGTCTGAAGAAGTACCTATTTTAAACATCAACATTTCAGGGAATTATCCGGTTTCCAAATTAAAAGAATATGGAGAATACCTACAAGACGAAATTGAAGATTTAACAGAAATCAAGAAAGTAGACATTCGTGGAGCTCAAGACAAAGAAGTGGAAGTAGCCGTAGATATTTACAAGATGATGGCTTCAAAAGTAAGTTTTGACGATATTTCGAGTGCCATCAGCCGTGGAAATATAACCATGTCTGCCGGGAATTTTATTACCAGTCAACAAAGAAGAACCATCCGAATTATAGGTGAAATAAACCAGCCATCAGATTTAGGAGATTTTGTAATTAAAGCAGAAAAAGGAAATCCTATCTATTTAAAAGACATTGCAACCATTTCTTTTAAAGACAAAGACAAAACTACCTACGCAAGAGAAAACGGTGCGCCAGTGGTCATGTTAGACGTAAAGAAAAGATCAGGAGAAAATATGGTGGCTGCTGCAGACAAAGTAGGGGCCATTGTAAAAGCGGCTCGTGAAAACAATTTTCCATCAGATTTAAAAGTAACCATCGCCAACGATCAATCTCCAAAAACCATTGGTCAAGTAGACGATTTGGTGAACAATATTATTTTTGGGGTGATTTTGGTGGTCATTGTATTGATGTTTTTCTTAGGATTTAAAAATGCCATTTTTGTTGGTTTTGCCATCCCAATGTCCATGTTCATGTCCTTAATGATATTAGGTGCTTTAGGGTATACCTTAAACACGATGGTATTGTTCGGGTTGATTATGGGACTCGGAATGCTGGTAGACAACGGAATTGTTGTTGTTGAAAACGTATATCGCTTAATGGACGAGGAGGGAATGACCCGAATTGAAGCTGCCAAAAAGGGAATTGGAGAAATTGCGTTTCCAATTATTATTTCAACAGCAACCACCGTAGCCGCATTTATTCCCTTAGGACTTTGGCCTGGAATTATGGGGCAGTTTATGGTCATTCTACCAATCACCCTATCCATTGTACTAGGATCTTCCTTATTTGTAGCGATCTTCTTTAATTCCGTGTTGGTGTCTCAATTTATGAACACAGAAGATAAAGACATGCCCATAAAAAATATCCTTCGATTGACGGGTATTATGGCCATTGTTGGTTTTGCTATTTTCTTCTTTGGAGGCGATTACAACGCCTTGGGAACCCTTATTATTTTTACTGCAATCATGCTATGGGTTTACCGATTGGTATTGAGAAAAGCTGCAAATTATTTTCAGAAAAACACCTTAGTCTCTTTAGAAAACTGGTATGAAAGACAATTGAAAAGAGCGTTAACAGGTTGGAGGCCCTATGTATTAGTAATCGGTACCTTCATTATTTTATTTGCCGCATTTGCAGGATTTGGTTGGTCATTAGGAGAACAAAGAACCAAAGTAGAGTTCTTTCCAGACAACAAACCCAACCAGATTATTGTGTATATCGAATATCCAGAAGGAACCGATATTGAAAAAACAAATCAAATAACACAACAAATAGAGAAAAAAGTATCCAGCGTTTTAAACCAAGAAATGTATACGGATAATGGGTATAACTTCATGGTAGAAAGCACGGTTTCTCAAGTAGGAGAGGGGGCTGGAAATCCACAAACAGATGGAGGTTCCTCTGCAGAGATGCCACACAAAGGAAAAATTACCGCATCCATGCGAGAATACAAGTACCGAAAAGGTGAAGACAGTGAAATCTTACGACAAAAAGTACAAGCCGCTTTGGTGGGAATTTATCCAGGAGTCTTAATCTCAGTAGAAAAAGATGCCAATGGCCCACCAGCAGGATCGCCCATTAACATTGAATTGAATGGAGAAGATTACGAAGAATTAATATTCACAGCAGAACGAATGCGCGATTATCTAAATACCCAAAGTATTTTAGGTGTCGACGAATTAAAGATTGATGTGAACAAATCCAAACCTGGAATGCAGGTGTTGGTAGATCGTAAAAAAGCAGGAGAATTGGGAGTGAGCACTGGGCAAGTAGGGCAACAATTAAGAGGCGCTATTTTTGGAAACAAAGCCGGTATTTATAAAGAAAACGGCGAAGACTATGACATTTATGTGCGTTTTAACAAAGACGATCGTTATGATAAAAGTGCCGTTTTCAATCAGAAAGTAACCTTTAGAGACCAGGCAACCGGTAAAATTAAAGAAATTCCAGTTTCCGCAGTCGCAACTCAGAAAAACAGTTCTGGTTTTAGTGCCATTAAGCATAAAAACGTAAAGCGTGTTGTGACGGTCTATTCTGCACTTTCCCCTGGAGAAACAGATGCAGGTGCTGTAGTTGCAAAAATTCAAAATGCAATGAAGAATTTTAAAGACTTGCCCAAAGGAATTAAAATAGATTATACAGGACAAATAGAAGAGCAAAACAAACAAATGACCTTTTTGGTAGGTGCCTTTTTTACTGGATTACTCTTAATTTTCTTTATCTTAATTTTCCAATTCAATTCGGTTTCAAAACCAGGAATCATCATGTTGGCCATCTTTTTAAGTTTTATTGGTGTCTTTGGTGGTTTGGTAATTACCGGCGCTCCTTTTGTGATTATGATGACCATGGTAGGGATCATTTCCCTTGCGGGTATTGTGGTAAACAATGGGGTGGTTCTATTAGATTATACCGAGTTGTTAATTGAAAGAAGAAAACAACAAGACGGTATTTCTAAAGAAAACTTCCTTCCTTTACAGTCTTTGTATGACACCATCGTAAAAGCAGGAAAAGCTCGTTTACGCCCCGTGTTATTAACCGCAATTACCACCATTTTAGGATTGATTCCATTGGCAATCGGATTAAATATTAACTTTTTCACACTCTTTAGTGAGTTTGATGCTCATGTGTATATGGGAGGAGACAATGTTGTTTTCTGGGGACCCTTGGCCAAAACCGTTATTTATGGATTGTTCATTGCAACCTTTTTAACCTTAATCGTTGTGCCCATTTTATTCTTCTTAATTACGAAGTTTAAGATGAGAGTGAAAGGACAATTAAAAAATAACGAACTCAATTAACAAACGAAGCATTGGGATTTTAATACCCTATTAAAAAAGAGAATGTTCTTGTGTAGATTACATTCTCTTTTTGTATTTTTAAAAGCATGATTGATAAGAAAAAATCGTTTACGGTCGATCAACTCCAGCGAAAGCTAGAGCAATATTGCGTGTATCAAGATCGGTGTCATAAAGAAATTGAGCAGAAAATGCGCGATTATAATTTGATTCCAGAAGCGCGAGAACTTATTTTATTAAGTTTGATGAAAGACAATTTTTTAAACGAAGAGCGCTTTTCTAAAAGTTATGCCCGTGGGAAATTCCGAATTAAAAGTTGGGGAAAACAACGAATTGTTAGAGAACTCAAATTTAGAGATATTTCTGCCTACAATATAAAAACAGCTTTAAAGGAAATTGATCCAGAAGAGTACATAGCCACTATATATAGGATTACAGAAAATAGAAATGCAGTGCTTACAGAAGCAAATCCCTATAAAAGAAAACAAAAACTCATCGATTTTTTAATGCGAAAAGGTTTTGAAACTGAATTGATTTTAAAAACAGTAAAAGATGTTTTAGCATAAAAAAAAGAGCTTCACATTGTGAAGCTCTTTTTTTTTAATTGCTGTTTAGAAGTCCTATTCTAAAATGATTTTTTTAGTTGCTTGTTTTCCGTTCACATTAATTTTTGCGAAGTACAAGCCTTTACTAAATCCGTTTAAATTCAGCGTATATTTTCCATCCGTTATTTGTGTTTTCTTTAGAATGAGTTTTCCCGTATAATCATAAATGACAATAGCTGCAGCACCTTGTTCCGTCCAAGTTAAATTAAAAATTTCATTGGATGGATTTGGATATACTGCAAATGAACTTTGCAATTCTGGGTTGTTTACACTTAAAGAAGTTCCGTTAATTACCCAATCGTCAATCAATGCTCCTTCTTCAACCACTGCTTGGTCGGAGAAAAACTTAAACCTGAAAACAATGTTTGTTTCATTGGTAAACGCTGCCAAATCATAGCTATATTCTCTCAGTGTTGCGTTGGTATTTCCTTCTGCATCCGTATCTTCTCCTTCACCTGTCCATTGTGCTCCAGGAATTCCATTTGCTGTAGATGCACTGTTGTACCAGTTTGGATCTGCAGCAGTCCCTAAAATTGTCCAATCAGCACCCGTTGTAGAGTATTCAACAAGTAAGTAATCCCAATCTTGTTCAATGTCAAAAGCCATTTTAAAGCTTAAAACAGGATCTGCTAATAAAGACAGGTCAATACATTTTGAATACAAATAACTAGTAGTTAAAACGGTATGCTCACCACCTTTGTTCGTTGCATAGACATTGTCTCCTGTGCCGGTCATGTTTAATAAAGTTCCACTTGGTCTTCCCAATTCCCATAAATCATCATCGGTACCAATGGTTTCAATAAGAAACGAATCTGTTCCGGAATTTTCAAATGAATTTACTGTTGTAGGACTGTTATTGGTATTGTTTACAATAAAAGAAACTTCTTTCTCATTGTTGGTGTCATAGGCATCGTCTGTAACAAGTGTTGTTACTTTTATGTCGTGATTTCCGGTTGCGAGCGTTACTGCAGGCAGTGCTATCGAAACCGATTCCTCAGAACCTAAACTTCCAGTCCATTGATAATTTTCCAAGACACCATCGATTGTATATTCGATATCAATGACTGTAATTGGATTTGTTCCTTGGTTTGAAGCAATAATTTCTGGGACAAACGTGGTGCTACAAGCAATCCCATTTGGATTGTTAATGGCAATTAACTTTACATCTGTTGGAGGTAAAATTCTAGGAATGTCGGTTGAAAAAACACCTCTTCCATAGGTAGCTGCAAACAATTTAGAATCTTCTTCGTTTACTTCTAAGTCTCTTACCGCTACGTTGGGTAAGTTGTTGTCAAAAGTCTCCCAGCTAGTCGTATTATCATTGATAAAATACACCCCCAATGCGGTTCCTACATACACCGTATTTTTTCCACTTCTTGCATGGTGTCTTGCGATCAATTTACTTTCAGAAGGTAGATTGGCTGTAATGTCTGTAAAGTTGACAACACCGTTTAAAATGTTTGTTGATTTTTTAACATTTCCATTTGTTGTAATGTAAGCGATGTTTGAGTCATTATTATTGATTTCGATACTATTAATGGTTTCCCCAAAAAAGCTCTGAATGTTTGTAAATGTAACCCCTGCGTCTGTACTACGGTATAGGGTACCACCCAATGTCGCATAGATATTATTATCATCATTCGGATCTATTTCTAGGTGGGTCAAACGTCCCCCAAAGTTATTTGTAGATACTTGTTCCCATGATATCGATCCTGGCTCTTCTATGAGTTTATAAACTTCACCATAACCGGCATAAATAGTTCCTTGACTATCCGACACCAAAGGAGTTACCCAGTTTCCAGTTTCTCCATCTGGACTGGACACAGAACCACTTCTAGAAAGCCCTCCGTTATTCGTAATGTAAAGACTTCCACCATTTTGAATAAAGCCATAATAGGTATTAGGGTCTGTTCCACTTACAGCGGCATCCATACCATCTGCTCCGTGATAGTTATTCCATTCGTTGTTGGAAAAAGCATAGCCTCCATTGTCTTGAAGCCCACCAACAATATTTCCTGAATTTTGTTGTGCAACCGATATTTTATAAAATTGACTGATGTCCAAGTTCTCCGTTAAATCGGTGAAGTTGGTTCCGTGGTTTGTAGAAACATAAATTCCTCCATCGGTTCCCGCAAAAAACTTTCCATCGATAAAACGTAAAATATGAATGTCAGCATGCGTGTATGATTCTGTATCTGGAGAACTCCAGTTATTTAATTTCGTAAAATTATCTCCTCCATCGGTAGATGACCAAATATTTAAAACCCCTACATATACCTTATTTACATCTTTGTCTGAAACCGTTAACGCAAGGTCATACCATGCTTGTGTGCTTTCAAAAATATCATCGGTTTCTGCCGTTTGTGTAAAAGAATCTCCAGAGTTTGTCGATTTCCAAACACCATTAAAACTACTATTACTTCCTGCACTTACAAAATACACATAGTCAGGGTCTTTTGCAGTTACATCCATCACAATTCTTTGAGAATTAAATAAGGCTGGAATTTGTATGTTTTGAAAAGATTCACCCGAATCTGACGACTTGTAAAAAGTATTATTACTTGCCGCATACCATATGGTCGGGTCATTGGGTCTCATTTTTAAATCTCTAATATTTCCAGAGAGTTTTCGTGACCAGCTAGTCCCTCCGTTGGTGGTTTTATGCACGCCAGAACTGGTGGCAACCAGAACGGTTTCGTTGTCGGTTGGGTGAATGTAAATGTCATTCATAGAATCTGGATTTCCAGTCAAACTTCCGGTATTGTTCCAAGTGGCACCCCCATCGGTAGATTTAAAAACACCCACAGAATAAGAATCTCCAGCATCATCATCCCCCGTAGCAATGTATATTGTTTGTGGGTCTGTTGGGTGCACTGCAATTCCAGAAACACCAATTTGGGGCAAATAATCTGTTAATGGTTCCCAATTTACACCCGCATCGGTCGATTTCCAAATTCCCCCAGCAGGTGCACCTACATAATAGGTGTTTCCATCACTAGGATCTACAGTAATTGCATTCACTCTTCCTTGTCCTGGAGACCAGGATGCAGTATTTGTATGTGAATAGGGTCCTAAAGACGTCCAACTACTCTCGTCCGTTCTTGCTTGATTGTTGTTCATTGCATTTTTTGCTTTCCAAGCACTCCACAAATCACTGGCAGGCGCAATGGTTCCATCTGCTTTGGTGTAATGACTCCAGTGGTAATTCCATCTCTCAAAAGGTTTCAAACCACTTCCTTTTTTGTCTTTATCGATGGTTGTGAAATACTGCATGGCAGCATCTTTTGCATCTTCTAAGGTAATTGTCTGCTTGCCTTTAAGTGCTGTTTCTGCAATCCAGGGAGCATTTCTTTGAATTACTTGGGCAAAAATCCCAACAGTAAATAGGCTGAACAAAAGGGGTATTATTTTTTTCATAATAGTGTAAGTTAATAGTTTTGTTATTTATCTATTTTTTTAATTTTATTACTTTTTGGATGCTGTCATTGGGTATCGTAACGGATAAAACATACTGTTTTATTTTCCATTGCGTGTTGTTTTTCTCTAGTACACCAGAACCCCTACACGTACCCATCCAAGTAGCGAGCAGTTCGTCAAACCAAACAACGTCTTTGTTTTTACTAATGTATATGTTTCTTTCGATGGTTTTAAAATCCCATGCCTTGCCCTTGTCAAAATAGGGTTTACTAAAGTTTGAAAATTGTTCTTTCGTCCAGTTTTCAGAAGCATCTGTCCCAATAAATACCGAGATACTATCCATTTTAGAAAAGTAGTTTTCAAAATTAGCATCTGTAGCCGCTTGGTGCCAGTTATTTAAAACCGCTGCTACTTCCTTTTTTATTGCAGCATCTTTTGTAACAGGAACTTGTTGTTTACAGTTTTGTAAAAACAATGAAATAAATAGAAATAAGAATGTCCTTTTCATTATTAATTATTAATTTTTACTTTTTGAAAGCCTTTTTTTCGTTGGGTGTTTTTGTAATCGGGTAAAATATTTTTATCGATTTTAACTTTTTTATTTGGGGCTCTTTTCGTCTTTATTTTTTTATCAAAAACAGCGACTGTTTTTTTGGAAATTCGATCCATTTTTGTAGTGTCTAATCCAATGAATTTGCTAGAAATTCCAATAGCATCTTCAAATTTTTTCTGAGATAAAACCGTATTTATTTTTGCGTTTAATGCAGAGAAAGCATCCAATGTTTTTTCAACTTGCTCATTTATTTCGGTGGTTTTAATCGCAGGAATAAAGGTAATATCGGCCAATCTTTCTGCTTCACTAAAAAGCACATTGATGCGTGCGTTAAAAGAAGGCGAGTTAAAAATTGTAGGCTTGATACTGTCTTTTAAATTGGTAACAAGACTTTTCATCTCAAGGGCATTGCTTAACGCTTCGTTGGGAGAAGTTTTATGAAATTTCCTGGCAAATTCTTCGACCAACTTGTATTCTTTCCAGTTTTCTACATACTCTAAAAAGGATTCCTCGATCTTGATAGGTGTCGTATGAGCTACGGCAATACTTAATTTCGCTTTTTTTACGGGTAACTTCTCTGTTTCTTGTTCTTTTGTTGAACAAAAACATAAAATTAATATCGATAAGAGCGCATAATATTTTTTCACAAAAAAGAAATTTCACTTTGCAAAAGTACTCATTATTAAAATAATTATTTTTAAAAAAGTGGAAATTTTTTGAAGTTTAATACACTTAGTAAAAAATAACGCTTTTTAAGAATACTTTAATAGATAGTTTATTTTTTAAGAATACTTAAATTAAGTACCTTTGATTCGGTGTAAAATTGAATTATATATAATGAAGGAATGTATTCTAATTCTTGGCGCTTGTGGTCAAATAGGGACAGAATTAACTCAGAAATTAAGAAGTATTTATGGGAATGATGCTGTAATTGCATCCGACATCCGTTCCCCTGCTTCAGGAATCTCAGAGCTAGCCCCTTTTGAAATCTTAGATGCGTCCAATAAAGAAGCCATTTTAAAAGTGGTTCAAAAACATCAAGTGACTCAGGTGTATTTGTTGGCAGCAATGTTATCTGTAACTGCAGAGAAATACCCAGAGAAGGCATGGAATCTAAATATGAATTCAATTTTGGCAGTGTTAGATTTGGCAAAAGAGAAGCACATCCAAAAAATCTATTGGCCAAGTTCTATTGCTGTTTTTGGACCTACGACTCCCAAGATAAATACCCGTCAAAAAACCATTATGGAACCTTCCACGGTTTACGGAATTAGCAAACTTGCTGGTGAGTTTTGGTGTAATTATTACCACCAACAATATGGTGTAGATGTAAGAAGTTTACGATATCCAGGGGTTATTTCTTGGAAGACGAAACCCGGTGGAGGTACTACAGATTATGCCATTGATATCTATTTTAAGGCGGTAAAAGACAGGAAATATGAATGTTTTTTATCGAAAGACACCCGCTTGCCAATGATGTATATGGAAGATGCTGTAAATGCAACCATCGCACTAATGCAAGCAGATAAGAGTAGTATCAAAATACGATCTTCTTATAATCTTGCTGCATTCGATTTTACACCTGAAGAAATTTCTGAAGAAATTAAAAAACACCTTCCCGATTTTGAAATTAGCTACCAACCCGATTTCCGTCAAAAAATAGCCGACAGTTGGCCGCAATCTATTGACGACTCTGAAGCTCGAATAGATTGGAATTGGCAGCACGAATTCAATCTAAAAACCATGACAAAAGATATTCTAAATCATATTCAAAAAAAGTAAAATTGCTATAAATTTAGCGGTATTTTTGTAGAATATAGCATTCGAAAAATACATACACTTCCAACTCGCATGAAGCAATTAATCGCAAAAATTTTAGAGAACGCAGTTTCTTACCCCGAATACAGAACACTTGTTCATGATCTACTTAGCGTTGGAAAATCTACAGGACCCATTCAATCCGAAGCCCTTACAAATTATAGTTTGTTGAACGATCGGCGAATGAAACGTTTAGATAAAACCATAAAAATTTCTGACGAAACAAAAGCAGTTTTCAAAAGTATTACAGAAAAACAAACATGGCTCGTGCTTACAGAAGGTTGGTGTGGAGACGCTGCGCAGAACCTGCCTGTTATTCAAAAGTTGGCTGCTGAAAACGAAAACATTGCTTTAAAAATTGTACTTCGTGATGAATACCTTGAATTGATGGATTTATTTTTGACCAACGGAGGGAGATCCATTCCGAAAGTAATTGTATTGGATGCACAAAATAATGTACAACATACTTGGGGACCAAGACCTACTTTGGCTACTGAAATGATGACAGATTATAAAGCTAAAAACGGTAGCATCGATGCCCAGTTTAAACAAGATTTACAAGTTTGGTACAATAAAAATAAAGGACAAAGTGTTCAAGAAGATTTTGTAAATATGCAAAAATAATAAACCCCATTTAAAAAACCGATTTGTAAATGTAGACCAAACGGTTTTTCTTTTTAATACCTTTGCCCCATCTTAAAGCATCAAAATGTACGTAGACTATAATTCATTACCAGAAAACTCGAAGGTATGGGTATATCCATCCAACAGAAAGTTTTATCCAAATGAAATTGAAGAAATAGAAGAGAAGATTAAAAATTTTATTGAAAGCTGGAAATCTGAAGATGAAAATTTTAAGGCTTCCTATCAGTTTTTATATCAGCGATTTATTATTTTTATTGTTGATGTAGATGCCATAGCACTCACAAATGAAGATATAGATACTTCGGTTTCTTTTATTTTAAGTTTGCAAGAAACCTATGATGTTTCTCTTTTAGATAAAATGAATGTATGCTTTAAGCAAGGTGAGTTTGTTCAGTATAAAGAGCTTAAGGATTTCAAGAAATTACTTAAAAATAAAGCACTTACAGGGAAATCAATTATTTTTGATAACCTAATATCTATCAAACAAGATTTAGACAATCATTGGGAAATGCCCATTGAAGAAAGTTGGTACAATCGCTTTTTGAGATAAAAATTATGAAATACGATTATATTATTGCAGGATCGGGTTGTGCAGGGTTAAGTCTTTTGTACTCACTATTACAGTCGCCCTCATTACAATATAAATCTATTTTAGTAATTGATCAAGCACAGAAAAAAAACAACGATAGAACGTGGTGTTTTTGGGAGAAAACACCTGGTTTGTTTGAATCTATTGTGCATGCAAAATGGAATACCTTAGAGTTTCTATCTACTGATTTTAAAAAAGAACTCGATTTAGAATCCTATACCTATAAGATGATTTTGGGACTGGATTTTTATAATTTTGTTTTAAATTATGCTCAGAAATTTGAAAACGTAACTTTTTTACAAGAAACCATAACCGCGATTGATAGCGGAACCGAATCTGCTGTAATAACGACTCAAGAAAATAGCTATACAGCGAGGTATATTTTCAACTCAACCAATGTATTCAATCCAGAAATAACCGAACAAAATTCGTTATTACAGCATTTTAAAGGTTGGGTCATTCAATCTGAGAAACCGGTTTTTAATCCAAAAGTAGGAAGACTTATGGATTTTAGTGTTTCGCAAAAGCAAGGTGCAACATTTATGTATGTTTTGCCAACATCTACCACAAAAGCACTAGTAGAATACACCCTTTTTAGTCCACGTGTTTTAGAAAAGGAAAGCTATGTAACTGCATTAAAAAAATACATTAAAGAAGACTTAAAAATCGATAATTACACCATTGAACACGAGGAGTTTGGAGTCATTCCAATGTCATTAGCGAAATTCGAAAAAACCTCAAAACCCAATGTTATAAATTTGGGGACTTCTGGTGGATTTACAAAAGCAAGTAGCGGATATACCTTTCAATTCATACAAAAAAACGTTGCAGAAATTGTAAATAATTTAGAAGTAGGTAAGCGTCCAAATCCGTCAATTGCTTTCAAAGACAAAGTATATCAATGGTATGATCGAACTCTTTTAGATGTTTTATTGACTAAGAAACTAACAGGAAAAGAAGTATTTACAAAAATTTTCCAGAAGATTCCTGCCAAAAAAATCCTTGCTTTTTTAGGCAATGAAAGCACCCTTGCTGAAGATATTTCAATTATGAAAAGCCTCCCGTTGAAACCTTTTTTAGGTTCGGGCATAAAGCAACTTTAAGCAGTGTTTTTCATGATGTATTTTAGTTCCTCAGCATCAGGATAAAGACTATTTCGCTTCTAATGTTTTTATAAAATCTTCAATAGATTTTGCTTTTTCTACAGAAAAAGCGCCAATTTTAGTTCTTCTCAATGCAGATAAATGCCCACCAGAATGCAATGCTTTTCCAAAGTCATACGCCAAAGAACGAATGTAAGTCCCTTTGCTACAAACCACTCTAAAGTCGATGTTCGGTAAATTGATGTTAGTAATTTCAAATTCATCAATCGTTACCTTTCTCGATTTTATTTCGGCAGTTTCTCCCTTTCTTGCAAGTTCATACAATCGTTTTCCTTCCTTTTTAATGGCTGAAAAAATAGGTGGTTTTTGATCAATTTCGCCAAGAAACTGTTTCGTTGTATCGTGGATTAGTTCTTTCGTAATATGTGCTGTAGGAAAAGTATTGTCAATTTCAGTTTCCAAATCGTAACTCGGTGTGGTTGCACCGATGGTAATAGTACCGGTATATTCCTTTTCCTGCCCTTGGTACACATGAATTTCTTTGGTCTGTTTTCCAGTACAAATAATTAACAAACCCGAAGCTAGTGGATCTAAAGTTCCTGCATGGCCCACCTTTATTTTTTTAATTTGAAAGCGTTGTTTGATGTGCCAACGAATTTTATTTACCGCCTGAAAAGAAGTCCATTTCAGCGGTTTATCAATCAGTAATATCTGACCATTTTTGTATGCTTCTTCTGTCATTTAATGGAGTAAAGTATAAGATATTGCTGCAATTCCAACGATGGCGCAATACAAAGAGAAATAAGAAAGCTTGCTCTTTTTTACCAAAGAAATCATCCATTTGCAAGCGAGTAATCCTGCTACAAAAGCCGCAATAAAACCTGCTGCGATGGTGATAATTTCTGAAGATTGAAAATTTAAATCACCGCTTAATACATCTTTTCCAATCTTACCAAAGATTAACGGAACCACCATTAAAAAAGAAAAACGGGCTGCTTTTGTTCTGTCTATTCCTAATAAAACGGAAGTAGAGATGGTTGCTCCAGATCTAGAAATTCCTGGCAACATGGCAATGGCTTGTGATACGCCAATAAGAATAGCGTTTGAAAAGGATACTTTTTTGTTGGTACTTTTTGCTTTATCAGCTAATAGCAGTAAGACCGCTGTGAGTAATAACATAAGGCCAACTAATAATAGATTTCCACTGAAAAAAACCGCCAATTGTTCTTCAAAAAGCAATCCAACAAACACGGCTGGAATCATGGAAAGGATGATTTTTACAGAAAATTTTGCTTCCTCATTCCATTTCAATTGAAACAACCCTCTAAAAATTTCGAGGACTTCTTTTCTGAAAATTACGAGTGTACTCAATGCGGTTGCAAAGTGTAAAACGACCGTAAATGTTAAGCTTTCTTCGGGCACCGATGTGTCTCCTAAAATTACTTTTGCCAATTCTAAGTGTCCACTGGAAGAAACGGGTAAGAATTCTGTAAAACCTTGTATAATTCCAAGTACTATAGATTCTATAATTGTCATAACTAGTGCTTAGGATTTGCTAAAATCGCGTAGATTTCAATTCCCAATCCAATAATAACTAAGGTGGGTGCTAATCGGATTCTTTGCCAATTGTAGATTTCTTCGTTAAAAACAGCTGGATCATCACTCCCTCCGCCTGCCATGAAAACAAAGCCCAAGGCAATTACAATTAAACCCACCAACATAATAATATAGTTTCTTTTACCGAATAAAAATTCTTGTTTTGTTTCTTTTTTAGCCTTCATATTTAATAATATAATTCGTCTGTTCGTAAATTTAAAAAGCGCTGCGTTGCAAAAAACGTACTTAATGATGTTATTACAAGTGCAGATATAACCACGCCACTCATCAGAAAGAGTAGGGTTTTATAATCTTTTAACAATTCTAAAACGGGAATGTATTTGTCTAAATAATAAATTATAACTGCCAAACCCAGTAAAGAGATCAATGCGCCAATCATGCCCAATCGAATACTTCTCCAAAGAAAAGGTTTTCGAATAAATGATTTTGTAGCACCCACCATTTGCATGGTTTTAATATTGAATCGTTTTGAGTAGATGGTTAATCGAATGGAGCTGTTGATTAATAGAATGGCGATTAACGCAAAAAAACCACATAAAATGAACAACCAAAAACTAATTCTTTGGATGTTTTTTGTGAGCAATTCGATCAATGGTTTGTCATAAGAAACTGCTGCAACAAAGAGGTTCTTATTGAATTTTTTTTCTAAATCCAGCATTTTCTCTGAGGTAACAAAGTCTGCTTTTAAATAAATATCGATGCCGTTTTTAAGTGGATTTCCGCCTAAAAAAGTTAAAAAATCTTCTCCAATTTCTCTGCTGTAATCTCTTGCTGCTTGTTTTTTAGAAACGTAAACAATTCTTTTTGTGAAGGTTTCTTCTCGAAGAGAGGCACAGAATTTATCAATCTGTTTTTTTGAAACTTCATCTTTTAGAAAGAGGTTGATGGCCACTTTTTCTTTAAAATGATTCGCTACGTTGGTCGATTTTAATAATACCAATCCCAAAACACCTACCATAAATAGCACAAGAGAAATACTAATGACTACAGAAAAGTAAGAGGAGGTTAAGCGTCTTTTTTGGTATGTATTAAATTTGGAAGACATGTTTTTACGAACGATTAATAGCTGGCAATATACAAAGAAGCATTTAGAATTTTAAGACTAGACAAATAGAATCCCTTAATTAAATCTTAAAGTTTATGCTTCTATTTCTTGACAAAGCTCTATTAAAACTCCGTTGGTAGCTTTTGGATGTAAAAAGGCAACGAGTTTGTTGTCGGCACCTTTTTTTGGAATGGGATTTAAAACAACAAAACCGGCGGTTTTTAAACGGGCTATTTCCGAGTGGATGTCTGATACCGCGAAGGCGATATGATGCACCCCTTCGCCTTTTTTAGCAATGAATTTTGCAATCGTGCTTTCTGGATTTGTTGCTTCTAGAAGTTCTATTTTATTGGGACCAGCTTTAAAAAAAGAGGTATTCACACCTTCACTTTCTACCGTTTCAGTTTTGTAATGAGCAACTCCTAAGAGTGCAGCATAAACTTGATTCGCTGCTTCAAGGTCTTTTACGGCAATACCAATATGTTCTATTTTATTCATACTGTAAATGTAAAAAAAAAGGTCCAGTCCTGTGTGATTGTTTCTGCTGCAGTCTGCTAATTTTATAGTTAGCATTGTTTTTTGGGTAAAAAATGAAACTCGTACGATTTTCTCTACTCAAAAGGGCATGAAATAAAGTGTAATTTACAGCAACAAATAGCGGAATCTTATGGGCACCAATGTATTTTATCGTAAATTTGCGGCATGGAAGAAACAAACAGACAGCGAAAAATTGCAGGAGTGCTTCAGAAAGACTTGGTAGACGTTTTGCAAAAAGCGGCTCAAGACGGGATGAAAGGAATTCTTATTTCGGTATCTAAAGTACATGTAACTTCAGATTTGGGAATTGCAAAAGTGTATTTAAGTATTTTTCCATCTAAAAATAGAGATGAGATTGTAAAAGGAGTACAATCCAATACGCCCTTAATTCGTCATGAAATGGCACGTAGAACAAGACATCAATTGCGTAGAATGCCTGAATTATTGTTTTTTGGGGACGATACGTTAGACTATATCGAAGAAATTGATAAATCTTTAAGCGGTCAAGACGAAAACCCAATCGAAAATCCATCGATACTTCCAAAACGAAAAAGAAGTTAACAAGTTAATTTTATTTGGTATATTTCAACTTTATCAAAACTAAAAATTGAACTTTTCCTACTACATCGCAAAACGGTATTTATTTTCTAAAACAAGCAATAATGCCATCAATATCATTACGATCATTGCCTCTTTTGGGGTCATCGTAGGCGCATTGGCTTTGTTCATTATTCTTTCTGGTTTTTCGGGTTTGCGAACTTTTAGTTATGCCATGTTGGACGCTTCAGACCCCGATATAAAAATAACAGCTACCCAAGGGAAATCTTTTTTAGTTACCGATGCTTTTTCGAAGGTTTTAGATGCGGATGCTTCCATAGCAATCAATTCTAAAGTAATTGAAGAACGTGTTTTTTTAAAGTACAATAACAAAGAAGTCATTGCTTTTATAAAAGGAGTCGATAGGAATTTCAATCAGATAACACAAATAGATTCCGTCTTAGACATGGGAACATGGTTAGACGATCGATATCTCAATACGGCTGTAATTGGCAATGGAATATCATACAAGCTTTCTTTGGGTGTGCTCAATTTTGGCAAACCTTTAGAAATATATGTCCCAAAACCAGGGGTGCGATTTATGACGGCAAACAATGCGTTTTCGAAAGTAAATGTTCAAATTGTGGGCACCTATTCTGGAACCGAAGATTTTGCAAACAAATATGTTTTTGTGAATTCTCTAATGGCCAGAGAACTGTTGAATTTCGAATCGAACAGAATTACTGCTATGGAATTGAAACTCGTGAAAGATGCCGATGCCGATGCAGTTGCAAGACGACTTCAAAAGCAGTTAGGCACTGCCTATCAAGTAAAAACCAAAGCACAATTAAATGAACTGTATTATAAAGTCATTAATACAGAGAATTTTGTTTCCTATCTTATTTTTACCTTGATTGTGATCATTGCTTTGTTCAATGTTATTGGCGCGATTATCATGATGATTATTGAAAAGAAAAGCAATCTAAAAACACTGTTTAACCTTGGCGTTACCATTAAAGAAATCAAACGAATTTTTGTTTTACAAGGGTTTTTACTTACTTTTTTTGGCATGCTAATTGGACTTTCAATAGGGGTTGTTTTAGTCTTTTTACAGCAAGCGTTTGGCTGGTTTAAAATTGTGGGAGAGATGCCGTATCCAATTGAATTTCGGTTTTCAAACCTGTTTATTGTCATTTTTACCATTACTATTTTAGGGTTTTTAGCCTCTAAAATTGCAGGGAGCCGAATTTCTAAGGAGTTTATAGATGAATAATACCGTGAAATTCGTTCTGAAAGTTGGCCTACTTTTTCTGTTATCTTTTTTTATTTTTTCCTGTAGTGCAGTTTTAAAAGTAAACTGTAAAAAGAATCCGTTTCAAGAATTAGACAGTTTGCAACGTACCAAAAAGGTAAGAAATTTTGCTGCTTTAAAACCAGTCGGGTGGTACAGCAATCAATCTACGGCGGGAGCACTTGGCTATTCTATCGACAGAAAAACACCATTAGAAAGTAATCCTCCAATACTTCATCGTCCAGACAATGACGACCCGAAAAGAAATGTTGCTTTTATAAGTATCTCAAATACTCGTGTGAGGAATCATTGTAAAAATGAAGTTACTTTGGAAGATTATATGCATTTTTTTATTTCAAACAAAAAGAGGTGGTCCGGAAATAAAGCGTTCAATTACGTGTTGTTAAAAACAAACCATAGCCGCTATGGGAAGGTCTATATTGTTAAATATGCTTACAAAAATGATGCTATTTTAGACAAAGAAAAAAAACCACTGATTACGAATAATGTAGTTTTTCTCTTGTTTAAAGACCAAATTGGCTATGAAATTTTATATGGGGCAGACGCTAAGGTATTTGAAACATATCTGCCTGTTTTGGAGGAGGTAGTAAAAAGTTTTGTCATTAAAGAAGATGCTAACTAAAATCTGGAATAATCATATTGCCAAACTTTTCTTGTACCTCGTCAAAAGCAGCGAAAACATCTTTGGCGGCATCTGAAGTCACCATTTTCATGCGGTGTTCTTTAAAATGGGGGATTCCTTTGAAGTAGTTGGTATAATGTCTTCGGGTTTCAAAAACACCCAAAACATCTCCTTTCCAGTCAATGGCCATTTGCAAATGACGTCGTGCCATTTCTGTACGTTCTGCAATGGTAGGTTTTTGCATGTGTTCTCCCGTTTCAAAGAAATGTTTTACTTCTCTAAAAAACCAAGGATATCCAATAGAAGCCCTTCCAATCATCGCGCCATCAAGCCCATAAAGGTCTCGCATTTCCATCGCTCTTTCGGGGGAGGTAACGTCTCCATTTCCAAAAACAGGAATGTGCATTCTTTGGTTGTTTTTTACCTCAGCAATCGGTTTCCAATCTGCATCGCCTTTATACATTTGTGCACGCGTTCTACCATGAATAGAAATGGCTTTACACCCCACATCTTGCAGGCGTTCAGCTACTTCTACAATGCGAATAGAATCGTGGTCCCAACCCAAACGGGTTTTTACTGTAATGGGTAAGTCGGTGTGTTTTACCATGGCTTCGGTAAGCGAAACCATTAAGTCAATGTCTTTTAAAATACCTGCACCTGCACCTTTAGAAACAACTTTCTTTACAGGGCAGCCAAAGTTGATATCTATAATATCTGGATTGGATTTTTCAACAATTTCTATGGTACGCAGCATCGAATCTAAGTTGGCGCCAAAAATTTGAATCCCAACGGGACGCTCTTTTTCATAGATGTCTAATTTCATCACACTTTTTGCAGCATCACGAATCAATCCTTCCGAAGAAATAAATTCAGTATACACAACATCTGCACCGTTTTCTTTGCACAAAGCTCTAAAAGGAGGGTCTGAAACATCTTCCATTGGAGCTAATAAAAGCGGAAAATCAGGGAGTTCTATGTTGCCTATTTTTACCAAAACTGATTATTTTTCTGCGAAATTAGTGTTTTTAATCTTCAAAACCCAAATTCCATAGCAACCAAGAAAAAGTTCTCCAAAAGTTCCGAAAAGCAATCCGAATGTTGGGGTGCCGTCTATAAAGAGACTCAGCAATCTACCAAAACCTAAACCGAGCATAAATACCATATTTGTGAGCACTGCAATTTTGAAGTAGTATTGTTTAAAAATGCCGAGAATCCACAGCATTGCAAACCCAAGATACAATCCCATAATGGCCTTGAAAAAATTGTGTTCGTCAATGGTGTGTAGCTGAATGTCGAATTGTGAAGCCGGATTGAATCCGTAGACCAAAGAAATAGGAATGACAATGATGACCGAAATGATCAAATGTATTTTAGTACCTAATGCTTGTTTTGTAAGGGTCATTTATCGTTCTTAAAAAACACGTACCACGTTAAATCCGAAGAAAATAATCCCCTTAGACCAATCGCCCTCCGCATTGCTCAAAAACCCAGGTTCATTGGTAGACTGTGCGTTGGAGAAAAGCAATTGAAAAACGTGTCCGCCCGTTTCTAAATCCATACCAATCGTTAGTGGATTGTTGTAAATAGAATTTGTATTTCTGTTAAAATTATAGGCATAATCCATATTGATGCTTACGCGTTTGCTTACTTTCATTCTTCCACCAAAACCCATTAAAAGCTGATTGTGATTTGCAACAGCGACTTCATTTAAGTCTTGTAAATTTTGTCTCACATAACTAGGTGCCATTAAGAAAGAGAACTTCTCTGAAATTCTTTTTGAGATCAAAAACTGTGCAGCATAACTCATGCGATCTCCAAATTGTAAATCGGGCATTCTGTCCTTTTCAAGCGCTGCATTTACATTTGCAGTTCCGTAAAAAGCGATGTTCAATGGGAAGGTGGTGGATTGTTTTGCCAATCGAATTTTAATGGCCGAGGCATAGGTTTGATTCAACGATTCTCTGCTAGCACTGAGTTGAATACCGTCCCAAAAACTATAGACCAATTGAATGTTTGTATTTGCATTGTCCAAGCCAAAAAAGGTTTCAAAACCGTCTTTTACAGATCCAAATCTATGGGAAACATAGAGGTATAAATCTCCTTTGGCAGCAATCTTTGTAGATTGTAAGTTTCCGATTTTCATAGCTTTAAAAGCAGGAAGTTCAAAGGAAGGTTTCGTTTCAGAAATAGCATCTAACGCGTCCATTAATTCATCTTGTGCTTTTAAACTGAACACACTTAAAAGCGCACATGCTAAAAGAAAGAAGTTCCGATTCTTATTTTTTATTTTTGAATAATACATTGATCTAATTTTAGTTCGTTTAATAAATCGTCATAACCAATAAAACGACCTTTAATTTGGAGTGTTTGTTCTGCAACCACTATTTTTTGCCTTGTGCTAAACTGACAATAAATCCTATTATTAAGTGTAATACCATTTTCATCTTTAGAAGTAACAACCCCTTCTAAAACAACAATACTGTTTAGCCACTCATTCGCATTTTCTTGAACTTTTGGGCTAAATTCAGCAGCTGTTCCTGTAAAAGCAACTTGTCTAGATTCGATACTTGCTGGTGGTTTCATGAGGTAGGAGTAGGTAATCCAACCAGAGCAACAAACGGCAAGAACCAATAAAATAAATTTATTTTTTTTCGACAAGTTCATAGTTCAATGTGATGTGAATGTTCTCTGCAATTTTCTTACGGACAATCTTTGGAATGGCAATATTGAAATCTTGAGGTGCAACCGTAAATTTTGAGGAAAGGATTATTTTATCTCCATCAAGTGTTACCGTTGCGGTAGTGTTTATTTCTTTTTTCACGCCTCTAATCGTGAGTGTTCCAGAAAGATTGTATTCTTTTTGTATGCTTACTTCTGTAAAATTGAAACCGGCTAATTTCCCTCTAAAAACCGCTTTTGGATGCCTGTTCGAATCCATATAATTTTCATTAAAGTGTTCTTGCATGAGTGCTACTCTAAATTGAAAAGCAGTCATAAATAACTGAGCAGCAAGATCACCAGTAGTGGTTTTTAAAATAACGGTTGTGCTCTTATTGGTTGCTTCTACGGGTTCAAATGCTGTTACAGAGGCTTTGAAATCGGTAGTACCTGTGCGTGTAAAATAGGTTTGAGAAAACCCAGAAATTGACACAGAAAAGAATAAAAAAAAGAGCGCTTTTTTCATGAGATTTAATTTTCTAAGAATCCGTCTGCTTTCCATTTGTCAATAATAGCCAGTTTGTCTGGGGATAAATTCCCGTCTTGTGGCATAGGATTGATGGTGCTATTCATTCTGTTTATGAGGGAACCAAATTCTGCTTCTTCTCTAACTTGCGTATAGTTGAAGAGGGGAATTCCGCCAATTCTTGGAGTGGCAGTTCCATGGCAATTCAAACAGTTGTTGTCTATAATAGTTTTTACATCGGTATTGTACTTTACTAAGGCTATAATAGGCGCAGGATCTTCTTCTAAAGGTATTTCTGTGGTGGTACAGTTCACAGCAAATAGGCAAAAAAAACTGACCGTCAGTAGTTTGTAATGTAGTATTCTCATTTTCAAAAGTCTTTAACACTCAAATATAAGCTTATTTCCTTTAAAATTGGATTTCCTTTTCTAGTTCCTCTTTCGCTCTTTTTACGATCACTTTTGTTTGATCTCCCTTTTTGTATATAGACAAAGCGCGCATATAACTCATCATATCTACCACCAAGCTATCTCCTAACTGAAGGACAATGTCTCCCTTTTGAAGCCCTGCTTTTTGTGCCGGTTTGTCTTCAGAAATTCCATCAATACGCATTCCTTTTCCATCAAATAAATAATCTGGAATTACGCCAAGCCCAACTTTAAATCGTGGTGTTTCTTCACTTTCATTTTTTGTTTTTCTGAAACGAAGCTTTCCATTATTGTCCAAGTCAGAAATGATGGCTAATAAGTACTTTCCAAGTGTTTTCATTCCATTATAATTCAGTTTTTCTGAATCATCTCCGGGTTTGTGGTAGTCTTCGTGTTGGCCAGTAAAAAAATGCAAAACGGGAATGTCTGCCAAATAAAAACTGGTATGATCGCTTGGTCCAACTCCTGATTCACGTTGTACTAATTTAAAACGATCATTATGTGCTTTTAGAACTTGTTTAAAAATCGGAGAGGTTCCTGTTCCATAGACCGCCAATGTGCTGTCTTTTTTCAAACGCCCCACCATGTCCATATTCATCATATAAGACACTTTTTTGAGGTCTAAAGTTGGGTTTTTTACAAAATAATTTGAACCTAATAGTCCCATTTCCTCGCCCGAAAAGGCCATAAATAAATAATTGTTACGAGTATTTTTGTTTTTCAATTTTGCAGCAATATCTAACATGACGGCAACGCCAGACGCATTGTCGTCTGCACCATTGTGAATGGCTTTTACAGTGTCTCTGTATAAAGAGCCTTCGCCACCAAAACCTAAATGATCGTAATGTGCTCCTATAATAACAGTGTTTTCTGCATTGTTGTCTATAAAACCGAGTACATTATTTCCCGTAATTGTACCATCTCCATTTACATCAAATTTTACTTCTCCATGCGGATTCGTCTTTGGCATAAAAGTAAAAGGTTGTAAAAAACCTTGGGTTCCTTTTGGAGACAATCCCAATTCTTTAAATCGGTTTTGAATGTATTTTGCAGCTTTTTTTTCACCGCTAGTCCCCGTTTGTCTTCCTTCCAACTCATCAGAAGCTAAATAAGTAACGTCTTCTTGGATTCGGGTTTCTTTATTAATTTCTGGTTTACAGGAAATTAAAAAAGACAAAAAGATTAAAAATAGGAGGTTTCTCATGATGATAAATATTATTTTCGCGAAGTTAATTAATAAATAAGAAAATGAAAATTGTTTCCCTATTTGTATTTGCATTGCTGCTAATGTCATGTAAAAACGAAAAAAAAATAACTGATACAAAATCAACAGACAACGTTGCTACGAATGCTTCTTTAATTTATCCAGAAGAAGGACATTTTAAAAGTTTACGACAAGTAACTTTTGGAGGTGACAATGCAGAGGCTTATTGGAGTTTTGATGACCAACAATTGGTGTTTCAATCCAATAACAAAGCGTGGAATGTAAGTTGTGATCAAATGTTTTTAATGAATGCAGATGCGTCTTTTAAAACACAAATGCCACCCATGATTTCAACTGGAAAAGGACGTACTACTTGTGCTTATTTCTTACCGGATAATAAACACATTATTTATGCATCTACACATTTAGTGGATGATAATTGTCCAGAGGTTCCCTTGCGTAAAAACGGCAAATATATTTGGCCAGTGTATGATAGTTTTGACATTTTTGTGGCCGATTTAGAAGGAAATATTGTTAAGCAATTGACCAACGAGAAAGGCTACGATGCAGAACCAACGGTGTCGCCTAAAGGAGATAAAATTGTGTTTACATCGACCAGAAGTGGCGATTTAGAATTGTACACCATGAATATTGATGGGTCCGATGTACAACAAATTACGGATGAATTGGGCTATGATGGAGGTGCTTTTTTCTCACCAGACGGAACAAAAATCATTTTCCGTTCTTCAAGACCAAAAACACCGGAAGCCATCAAAGCGTATAAAGATTTGTTGGCAGAAGGCATGGTAGAGCCGACAGAAATGGAGCTATATATTTGTAATGCAGACGGTTCTGAACTTCGTCAGCTAACCGATTTAGGAAACGCAAATTGGAGTCCATTTTTTCACCCATCTGGGAAGAAAATTTTATTCTCCTCTAATTTTGAAGCCGAAAGAGGGTTTCCCTTCAACTTATATTTAATAGACATTGACGGAAAAAACCTAGAAAGAGTTACCCATGGAGAAACTTTTGATGCGTTTCCTGTGTTTTCTAACGATGGTAAAAAATTGGCTTTTTCATCCAATAGAAATAATGGAGGTGGTAGAGATACCAACTTGTTTATTGCAGAATGGCAAGACTAACAGGATTGACGTGCTGAAATAAACAAATAGAGACACCAACTTATTCATTGCAGAATGGCAAGATTAGAAGCGCAGTAGGATTCCTTATTTTTATTAAAGTTTTTAGAAAAGAATTTTTAAGGCGGCAAGTTTGTTGTAATGCAACTTTTTTAAACCCAAAACAACTATCTTTGCACCTTTAAAGAAATCAAATTTAACAAATGAAGAACATTCGAAACTTTTGCATTATCGCACACATTGATCATGGTAAAAGTACATTAGCAGATAGATTGTTAGATTATACTGGCGCAGTAACCGATCGAGAAAAGAAAGCACAGTTATTAGATAGTATGGATTTGGAGCGCGAACGTGGAATTACCATCAAGTCGCATGCCATTCAAATGGATTATATTCATAATAGAGAACCCTTTGTTTTAAACTTAATTGATACACCGGGTCACGTAGATTTTTCATACGAAGTTTCTCGTTCTATCGCTGCCTGTGAAGGGGCATTGCTTATTGTAGATGCAGCACAGAGTATTCAAGCACAAACCATTTCGAACTTGTATTTGGCTTTAGAGAACGATTTAGAAATTATTCCTGTTTTAAATAAAGTAGATTTACCTTCTGCAAATCCAGAAGAAGTAACGGATGACATTGTAGACCTATTGGGTTGTGATCCTGAAGATGTGATCCATGCAAGTGGAAAAACAGGTTTTGGTGTTGATAATATTATTCAGGCAATTATAGATCGCATTCCAGCTCCAGAAGGAGATGTTGATGCTCCTTTACAAGCTTTAATTTTTGATTCTGTTTATAATTCCTACAGAGGTATTGAAACCTATTTTAGAGTTTTAAACGGAGAAATTAAAAAAGGACAGCGTATTAAGTTTATGGCAACGAATAATGAGTATTTTGCCGATGAGGTAGGAACTTTAAAACTAGAACAAGTTGTCAGAAAATCTGTAAAAGCAGGAGATGTTGGGTATCTAATTACAGGAATTAAAACAGCAAAAGAAGTAAAAGTAGGGGATACCATTACAGATGCTGTAAACCCAACAACAGAAATTATAGACGGTTTTGAAGATGTAAAGCCAATGGTTTTTGCAGGGATTTATCCAGTAGATACAGAAGATTATGAAGAATTGCGTTACTCCATGGAGAAGTTGCAATTGAATGACGCTTCTTTGGTTTTTCAACCAGAAAGTTCTGCCGCTTTAGGTTTTGGTTTTCGATGTGGCTTTCTAGGGATGTTGCACATGGAAATTATTCAAGAACGTTTGGAACGTGAATTTAACATGACGGTGATTACAACGGTTCCCAATGTTTCTTACCATGCGTACACAAAAAAGAATCCCGATGAAATGATTCTTTTAAACAATCCAACAGACTTGCCAGATCCTTCTCGATTAGATCGTGTAGAAGAGCCGTTTATCAAAGCATCGATTATTACAAAATCGGATTTTGTAGGGCAAGTAATGAGCTTGTGTATCGAAAAACGTGGAGAAATTACCAATCAAACTTACTTAACAACTGAACGTGTTGAATTGACTTTTGACATGCCGTTGGCGGAAATTGTCTTCGATTTTTACGACCGATTAAAAACAGTTTCTAAAGGATATGCTTCTTTCGATTATTCTCCAATAGGAATGAGAGAGTCAAAATTAGTGCGGGTAGATATTTTATTAAATGGATCACCAGTAGATGCACTATCTGCATTATTACATGCCGATAATGCCTATACGATTGGAAAGAAAATTGTAGAAAAACTAAAGCAATTAATCCCAAGACAACAGTTTGACATTCCGATTCAAGCAGCTATTGGGGCCAAAATTATTGCAAGAGAAACTACCAAAGCATTGCGTAAAGATGTTACTGCAAAATGTTATGGAGGAGATATTTCTCGAAAAAGAAAGTTGTTAGAAAAGCAGAAAAAAGGGAAGAAAAGAATGCGTCAAGTAGGAAATGTAGAAATTCCTCAAGAAGCATTTATGGCCGTTTTAAAGTTGAATGATTAATTCATTTTACAACTTATATATATACCTAAAAACAAAACCTCCTTTTTGAGTCATCAAAAAGGAGGTTTTTTTATTATTTAATACAATATTCAAAGACGATCTCATTTTAGTTTGATAAATTTACCCCACAAATAATTTCTTTTTTTGTGGAATTTAAAAATGAGACAATGACCAACAAACCAAATATTTTGATTGTGTACACAGGGGGTACCATTGGAATGGTAAAGGACTACAAAACAAAGGCACTAAAAGTTTTTGATTTCAGTCAAATCGTAGACAAAATTCCGGAATTGAAACAATTAGAGTGTCATATCGATAGTCTTTCTTTTGAAGAATTGATTGATTCTTCCAACATGAATACCGCCTATTATGTGCAAATTGCTGAAACCATTGAAGCGAACTATGAAAAATATGACGGTTTTGTTGTTTTAACAGGGTCGGATACCATGTCTTATATCTCATCGGCCATTAGTTTTATGTTCGAAAATTTACAAAAACCCATTATTTTTACGGGATCACAATTGCCGATTGGAGATTTGCGAACCGACGCAAAAGAGAATTTGATTACTACGATTGAAATTGCCGCTGCAAAGAAAAATGGCAAACCCATAATTTCAGAAGTTGGTTTGTATTTTGAATACAAACTCTACAGAGCCAATAGAACTACAAAAATAAATGCAGAACAGTTTGAAGCATTTACGTCTATGAATTACCCGCCCTTGGCAGAAAGTGGGGTGCATTTAAATTTTAATGAACACTTATTACATTCTCAGAAGGATATTGCAGAAAAATTAGTGGTTCGAAAAAAATTAGATACTAATATTGCCATTTTAAAACTCTTTCCGGGCATCACAAAAAATGTTGTTGAAAGTATTTTAAACATAAAAGGTTTAAAAGGAGTTGTTTTAGAAACCTATGGCGCTGGAAATGCACTGACTCAAGAGTGGTTTCTCAATTTATTAAAAATTTCTATACGGAATGGCATACAAATTGTTAATGTAACACAGTGTGTAGGAGGCAGTGTTATTTTAGGGCATTATGAGACAAGTGTTGCTTTGAAAGAAATAGGTGTTGTCAATGGTAAAGATATTACCACAGAGAGCGCCATTGCGAAATTGATGTATTTGTTGGGCGAGAATTTAGAGTCAAAATCTTTTAAAATGTTCTTTGAAAGGTCTTTACGAGGAGAGGTTTCGTAAGAATTTAGCAAAAAGGATGTATTTTGAGAAAGTTGTTTTTTGTTACATAAAGATTAAAATGGATTTTTTCTATTAATTCTTTATAAAAACCTTTCATTTTTTTTTAAATGCTCAACATTTTTTTGTTAATTGCCCCCTTCTAAATAACGAATTGGTTAAAAATTTGTTTTTTAAGTAAAAAGTCTTAAAAATCATTTCAAAATTCGTTTTTTTAGAGTGAAAATTTATACCTTGAAACCCTTAACTATTAAAAATTAATTATAACAAAGATGAAAAAAGTAGTAAATTTCCTAACCGTCGCAGGATTTATGTTTTTTGGAGCGATTCAATCAACTTTTGCACAAGGAGCAGTCACAGAAGAAAGAACTTTCCACCAAGAATTAAAACAACGTTTTATTGAAGGTGACCCACAATTTATGGGAATTGTATTAGTTGCCTTAATCTTAGGTTTGGCCATTGCAATTGAAAGAATTATCTATTTAAACATGGCAACAACAAATACTAAGAAATTAGTGGCAAGTGTTGATGAAGCATTAAGCTCTGGTGGAGTAGAAGCTGCAAAAGAAGTTTGTAGAAATTCAAAAGGACCTGTAGCATCTATCTTTTATCAAGGTTTAGATAGAGTAGACGAAGGAATTGACGCAGCAGAAAAAGCAGTCGTTTCTTATGGTGGTGTTCAAATGGGACAATTAGAGAAAAATGTATCTTGGTTATCTTTATTTATCGCTTTAGCTCCAATGCTTGGTTTCATGGGAACTGTAATTGGAATGATTAAAGCTTTTGATATGATTGCAGTAGCAAATGATATCTCTCCAGGGGTAGTTGCTGTAGGTATTAAAGTAGCTCTTTTAACAACTGTATTTGGTTTGGTTGTAGCGATTATTTTACAAATTTTTTATAATTATATTGTATCTAAAATAGATAGTATCGTTAATAATATGGAAGACGCTTCTATCTCTTTAATCGATTTGTTAGTTAAATATAAAAAATAATTATCATTATGAAAGATAATAATTTAGCAAAATATTTAAGCATATTCGTAGCCTTTGTAGCTCTTGTAGGTGCTATTCTTTTCATTAGAGTTTTTATGGAAGATGTGGACGCTTTAGAGAGTGATGCAACGATTCAAGCAAGTGTTGTAAACCCAATCGTTTACTTTTCGGCGGGTTTATTATACGCAGCTATTGCAATTGCAATAGTGCTTTCGTTATTGAGTGTGATAAAGAATCCTCAAAATCTTAAGAAGATGGGAATAGGATTAGGACTTTTAGCTGTTGTATTGGTAATTTCTTACTCAATCGCAGATAGTGAAGCAGTACTTGATACACAAGGACTTGTTTTAGAAGGCGGTGACGCAGGTACAGCTACCAACCAATGGGTCGGAACCGGTATTTGGTTCAGTGTAGCATTAGGTTTAGTAGCAAGTGCATTTTTTGTATACGACTTAGTTAAAGGATTAATAAAATCATAAATTATGGCAAGAAGAGAGACTCCAGAAATTAATGCAGGCTCAATGGCAGATATTGCTTTCTTGTTATTGATTTTTTTCTTAGTAACCACTACCATGAATGTAGATTCAGGGATTTCTAAGAAATTATCTGAAAAACCACCAGCAGATTATGTACCTCCAGTTATTAAGGAGAGAAATATCTTTGAAGTGAACATTAACAGAAATAATGAGCTTTTAGTAGAAGGCGAAAGAATGGATGTGAAAGAAATCAAAGATGCTGCTGTGAAGTTTATTGACAATGGCGGAGGTGAAGGTAAATTGGTAGATGGTGTATCTACTGGACCTTGTGATTATTGTAAAGGAGAGAAGAGTACTACCTCTTCAGATCACCCAAACAAAGCCATTATCTCTGTGCAAAGTGACCGAGGAACTGAATATGGTACATACATGATTGTACAAAATGAGTTACTTCGCGCATACACAGAGTTAAGAAATGCATTATGTAAAGAACGTTATGGAATGTCCTATATAGAGCTTGAAAAGCTTTATAAGGATGATAAAAATAACTTAGAGTTAAAGAAAAAAGTGGAAGATATAAAAACAGCATATCCTCAAATTATTTCTGATGCAGAGCCAACATCGGCAAACTAATTTTAAAATTTAACACGTATGTCTAAATTTAAAAAGAGAAAAAAAGGGATTCCTGCAGTAAATACTGCAGCATTACCAGATATTGTTTTTATGCTATTGTTCTTTTTTATGGTTACTACAACCATGAGAGAAACAAGCTTACAGATTGAGGCACCCTCTTTACCTTCTGCAACAGAAGTAAAGAAGTTAGAGCATAAAAGTTTAGTAAGTACCATTTATATTGGGAAAGCAAAAGACACAAAATATGGTGTTGGATACAATAAAATTCAATTAAATGACAAGATCGCTTCAGCAGATCAAGTTCCTGCATTTATTATCAATGCAAGAACCAAAGTTGCCGAAAACGAAATTCCATTTATGACTACTTCTATCAAAGCAGACAAACAATCAAGTGTAGGTACTATTATCGACATTCGATTGAAATTAAGAGATGTAAATGCGCTTAAAGTTAGTTATTCAACCAACACGGGTACAGATATTAAGTAAGTCACCTTATTTTTAAATCACAAAAGCAACTCTATTTTAGAGTTGCTTTTTTTTTTGCCTTATTTTATAGAATCAAAATCATGAAATTGTGTACCTTTCCTATTCATTTTAAAATTATGAATAAATTAGTAATTGCTTTTTTACTGTTTTGTACCCCGATAGTATTCGCACAAAAAGATTCTTTGAATCTGGGTGATCGGTATGCAGACGATCAAATATATCTTGCAGTGACCTACAACCAAATGAATCAACAGCCCAGTACAATTACACGAAGTGGGTTTTCCTATGGATTGTCCTCAGGCTTTTTAAAAGATATTATTCTGAATAAAAAAGGAACTTTTTCTTTTGCACTTGGACTTGGTTACGGTTTCGATTTTTATAATCACAAATTAAAAGTAGAAGAATTAAATAACATTACGCTATTTTCTAATGACAATACCTTGACCTCAAACACCTATTTTTCACATAATTTAGAAATTCCATTCGAAATCCGATGGAGAACCTCCACAGCGAACAAATACAAGTTTTGGAGGATTTATACAGGAGTTAAATTCCTGTATAATTTTTCAAATAGTTTTGAAAATATAGCTTCCAATCAGGTTAAAACAACCTATTCAGAAGTGAGTGCTTACAATAAACTACAATATGGACTGACGCTTTCCGCGGGATATGCTACTTTTAATTTTCATGTTTTTTATGGAGTATCTCCCATTTATAAAGACGCTAAGATTAACAACGAAGTGATTGATAGCAAAGCCTTAAAATTTGGATTGATTTTCTATTTTTTATAGAAGATAATAAACGGCTGTTTGCGTTATCATTCCAAAGAAAAAACCTAAGTATACCTCTTTGGGAGTATGTGCTTTTAAATGCAGTCTAGAACTTGCTAAAAGCCCAGAAAATAGGATGAGTATTAGTAATATGTGTGTTAGAGGCGTCATGTATTCCATGCCCATTATAATAAAAAATCCAACCATGCTTCCCATAGAAAGTAAATGCAAACTCACTTTTATATTGAATATCGAGAATAGATAAACTAGAATCAATCCGAACGATGTTCCATAAAATAACATTCCAAAATCTCTAAAAACAGTAGTTCTCAGTAAAACATTTCCTAAAACAGTAAAGAGTAAGATCATTAAAAACAGTGGGATCTTTCGTTCTTTAATTGTGTGGAGTTTAAATGAATGTATCAGTTTCAGCCCTTTTAGTATTATCAGAATTCCCAATGGAATTAAATAAGTAGTTGTAAAAACAAACCCAATTATAAAAAAACGTTGTTCACTTTTGATGGTGTGAGGCACCATTAAAAAGTACAGAAGTACACCAATAGTTGGCAAAACAATTGGATGTAATAACACCGATATTAATTTCTGAAATTTCACTAAATTTCTTTTCGTAAACGAGCAACGGGTAGCTCTAGTTGTTCTCTATATTTTGCAATTGTTCTTCGTGCAATAGGATATCCTTTCTCTTTTAGAAGAAGGGCTAACTTTTCGTCTGTCAATGGTTTCCGTTTGTCCTCTTTTGAAATAACGGTTTCAAGAATTTTCTTAATTTCTTTGGTAGACACCTCCTCGCCTTGATCGTTTTTCATGGATTCAGAGAAGAATTCTTTAATCAATTTTGTCCCATAAGGCGTTGACACATATTTGCTGTTTGCAACGCGAGAAACGGTAGAGACTGTCTCTTATACACATCTGACGCTGCCGACGATCTACTCTGTGTAGA
>OJDU01000007.1_pt1 | contig 74886 bp, 112 predicted proteins | sample 1592771 | NCBI WGS metagenome assembly OJDU01 (sample SAMN05416864, study PRJEB24817) | seawater metagenome | isolation source: Sea water | place: Canada:Atlantic | collected 2013-11 | reverse complement strand
TACACAGAGTAGATCGTCGGCAGCGTCAGATGTGTATAAGAGACAGATATTAATAACACTCTTATCTGCTGCTTGGTGGGCAGTTTCAGCCGGGGTCGAGTTTGAACTCGACGTCGAGTTCATACCTTCCCAGGCCTCTTTAATGTACTGTAAATCTTTTGCGCTCATGTATAAATTTATTTATAGTAGGGGTAAGATATTTCGCGAAAAAATGGTGTGGCATCGAGACTTCTGAAATACCTATGTGACGTGCGCTCTCCTTTAGATCTCCCAACCCTAATTGTTTATAGTTAACTGTAATTCTGTTTACTACCTAGGTAGTGTTTTCAGGTATTCAGATTTACCTTTTAAACCTACCCGCGTTGATGGGGCCGAGTGGCAATGCCAAGATCCAACTCAATCGAAGCATGCAAATCATATAAAAACTCCTCAACAACGTTATCACCGGCTTCATCTAAAAAATCTTGCTTATACAACCTATTTAACTCTCTGAACTTTTTATAACAATCGTTAACCAACTCTTTAGTTTGTTCTTTATTTAACTTACTCGTACTATTAGATTGAAATGCTTCCCAAATCAGCCGATCTTTGTTTCTCATAATATTATTTATAAAAGGTTAACCGATATTTAGAAGTTTCCGCGAAAAAAATCGGTTGTGGAGCCATGGGGTGCAGGTACTTTTCCCCCTTCTCATATATACAGCAATCTCGAACGCCGTTGTCTATAGACCCCGCTCTCTCAGAGAAGGGTGTGGTAGAGAGAGCCATCATCTTTTCTGAGGGGGGTGTGTTAGAGACTAGTACGTTTGTCTGCAATAGGTCTGGACAAACGTGCGCCAGTTACTTTATGTTCATACAGAGGTTTGAAATGTGTTGCCCAACACTCCCACAGTGCTGTACTGTCCATCTCTTGTACATGCTCACGTGCTGCGATGAGCTGTTCTTTGGTCATCTTAGCTAGCAACTCTGGGCGGCGTGTTAAGATGAAACGTGTCTTCTTTTCTTTATCGGTCATACTATTATTATATCAGAGTTCCTCTAGCTAGTTACATATTCGAAATCTTCTTCACAGCGTTGGATCGAATCGATGTCAGCGATGAGCATTTCAATCGCATCTATATAGATATCTCGCTTGAAGTTTGCATCATCGGTAATGACCTTCTCCTCGTCCTTGGCCATTGCCTTGGCACATTCGAGTTCATCGTTGAAATATTCTTTAACCAATCGAGCTAATTTGTCTTCCGTCATACTATTATTATATCAGATTTCCTTTTTGCTAGCGTGGCATAACCGCGCGCATCTTCCGGAGAGCCTTCGCTTCGATTTGACGAATGCGCTCACGCGTGACTTGAAATTGTCTCCCTACCTCCTCGAGGGTGGAGCTGCGACCATCGATCAACCCGGAGCGAAGAACTATGATCTCGCGCTCACGCTCTGTCAGAGTGTTCAGCACATGTTGGACTGTATCATGGAGGTGTGATAAGCTATTCTCTTCTGCCGACTCTTCAGCGGCATGACCTTCAATGAAATCACCAAACGTGGTAGTACTCCCACCAACGGGTGCTTCAAGGGAGATGGTCTGTTGAGCCATTGTCATGACAGAACGTACACGCCCAACTGGTAGATGAACCTCTGCAGCAATCTCTTCAGTGGTTGGCTCGTAACCATACTCCTGTACGAGCTGCTTCTCCACGCGCCTAAGTTTGTTAATCAGCTCTAGCACGTGCATCGGTATACGAATCGTTCTTGACTGGTCGGCAATTGAGCTAGTGATCGCCTGACGAATCCACCACGTGGCGTAGGTTGAGAATTTGTACCCGCGGCGATACTCAAACTTGCGCACAGCCTTCATCAACCCTAGGTTACCTTCCTGGATCAAATCGAGGAACGGTAGACCACGATTCATATACTTCTTGGCAATGGAGATCACCAACCGGAGATTCGCTTCAACCATCTCAGTCTTGGCTCGTTGCGCTTCCTGCATCCAATGCTGATGACGCTCGGGGCTGTCGTTCATCATGATGGCCTTACTCTCTGCTGTCTCGATGCGCTTAGATATCTCAATCTCCTGCTCTCGGTTCAGCAGAGGAGCTTTACCCATCTGCTTGAAATACATCTTTACTGGATCATCTAGAGCGCCATATTTAGATGCTTCTTCCTTCGATGATATCACCCTCATCCGTTAGTTTTTAATTTTCCCATATTATAATACTAGTGGCATTTTATTTGATTCGTGATACTGGGCTCCGGAGTGGCCAAGTTACTGCTACCACTTCTGGACTTCCAACTATTCCTACTGTATAAGGCCATTCTATCTCCCAGTATGGCCTTACATCATTCTTCCACTCAGCCCATGCTTCACCAAATTCTACTGATACAATACTATGAATGGTACCATCTGATGTTAACACTTCACACCCAACTTCTAATTTGTCTTCCTGCATACTATTATTATATCAGGTTTCCTTCTATTGGTTGATCATGATCAGGGAGCGTTGTTCGAACCTATTCTGAATATCTACAACATCATCTAGTCCTAACTCGTGACCACATCTCTCAGTCGCCTCCTGTACTAGACGTTTCAATCGCGGATCAGCGTCTAGACGCTTAACAATTTCTGCTTGTTCATATGCTGGTATCTTCATATTAATATTATATCAGAGTTCCTTTTGATTTTTGAGCTCGCTTATTTACTTCTTAAGAATTGCATAGGTGCATAGAGCTACTCCGCCTAGCCCAATAAATGACATACATATATGTGTTGCCATTACCAACGCGCTAGATGAATACCAAACGCCAATAACTCCATTCGCTGCGCTAAGTACCAAGTTCATTAATGCTATAAGCAAAACGAGTATGGGGAGGTGTGGTTGGTTGCTCCCGGTCATTCGGATGGATTCCAATACTCTAGCACCGACGCTTGGAAGGGCTTGAATAAGATTGTCTTGTATACAGCTCCATTGGAGCGGAGACGAACTACTGCACAACGTACACGTGCCCCGGTCGAGATGGATACAGCTTCAGTACGGGTGACGTTAAACCATGCTGGAGAGTACTTGGTAATCTCTGGCATGCGCGCTCGAGCTAAGCGGAGCTGGACCCGCTCTTTCTGGTTCATACCTGCTTCCAACTTCACAACGTTCTCAGCAGCGGTCGCGTTGACAATTAACAATACTAGTAGTAATAGGACTTTGTTCATTATGTTGTATGTGTTGTGGTTTAGAGTTCGATATGTTCTCCGAGAAGTTTTGAGTCCCAGACATGATACGTGCCGAACGGAGCTTCAAATGGTGTGCCAAATCGCTTGGCTAGTTTTGTTGAATTCCAGGTAGCGCTGATCGGTACGTACCACTTGTTGAGTGTAATACTAGCATCGAGCTCATCCCAATCACTACCACGCCATCCAACCTTAACAGTCTTCTTACCAGCCATGAGCTTGTGCAGCTTCACGTGGAGGATGTTAGTAATGCAATTGCCAATTTGGCCAAACACTAATTTAAATTTACCTAATTTGATCATCTTCATATTATTATTATATCAGAGTTCCGTTTCTTGCATCCTTGCTGTGAGATATTTGATAACATCTGCAGTTTCAAATGGCTCTTCATTCTGTACATCAGTGCAGATCGCCGCAAATTGGTCGATAAATTCGTCGACCAATTTGATATTTACTAGCCCATCAATTCGTTGATACATGTCGTTTTGTAATTTGCTCATACTAATATTATATCAGAGTTCCTTAATATCTCTCTTCACCATCACCTACAAACTCTTTGAATGCTGGCTCATCTGCGTTCGACTCAACATAGAGTTTGCAATGATCAGTGATAAATTCCAGAATCTTCTCGCATGCGCCTGGATTATCATCTAGGAAGTGCTCTAAACAACTATACCCTATTGCAGTAGTAACTTCACATACACTATCTCTTTCTGATGGTCTTTCATACACTGCATCTTCAAATAACTCAACTAACTCGTTTATATCGCTCATACTATTATTATATCAGATTTCCAATTTAAAAGTGTGCCCGGGTATCTTTAACGTGCGTCCGGGCTATACACGGAGCAGTTTTATGTCATGCTCAGGACGTCTTACCTTATGCTGTATGAATCCCTTGGCTATTAATCATATTGCCAAATGCTCGTGTGTTAACTGGCATCCATTCCTGAGTGCGCTTATCATATACTTCCGTGTCTCCACCGACAAGGTGCAGTTCACCAGATGCATCACGATAGATGTTAACGTTAAACAACTTAGGATTCTTAGTTGCGTTCTTGTTAGCGAGCCATTCTTTATTACGTTTCATATGTTTGTTTGTTTGTTTGTTTTGGTTTTGTCCTACTTGGTTAAAAGGCACTGTACTGAGGTGTAGTTATAGCAACTTAATCCTGCATTGGTACACTCACTCACATTAAATTTATATGTTGGAAACATCTTCACTAGCAGCTCAGATACATTGTTTAGATCAGCTGATGCTACAGTTGTTGTAAGCTTGATTCGGCGTCCGAATTTCCGAGGATCATTAAAGGTGCGCGCATCTGTAACATCATGCCCAAGTGCGGTGAATGCTACTTTAACGTCTCTTGCTGTTGGTGTCTTATATGTTAATTTGTTCATACTATTATTATATCAGGTTTCCTTTTTAAAACCTAATAATCCTCTGAAGCCCAATCCTCCTCAACCAAATCCCTCACTTCATAAAAAAAGTTCTCAACAATCTCATCTCCTTCATCATCTAAAAAATCATTCATATACAACTTACGCAACTCTCTCAACTTCTTATTACAATCTTCAACCAACTTAACAACTTCTTCTCTCTTCATCTTACTTTCTTTATTAATTACTTTCATACTATTATTTATTATATCAGGTTTCCTTTTTAACTAACTCCCCCCGGTTCGTTCCTTTCGGAACTCCTCCCCCTTACTTATTAAAACTCAACTAACACTTCATTATTCAAATCCTTAATACTTACTAACATATCATCAATCTTATCAATTTTAGATGTATCCTCTTCATTCTCCAACCTACTGTCAAACATAATCTTTAAAAATTCTACATCTAAAAACCTACCTTCAATATCTTTTCCACACCCATCTTCATATAACTCATCACATAAACTAAACTCGAATCCAATCTCCTCATATCCAACAACAACTACTTCTTTCATCTTACTTTCTTTATTAATTACTTGCATACTATTATTATATCAGATTTCCTTTTTAAAACCTACCCCTCCAACTCACCTTCAAACAAATCCTTCTTCTTCCCATATTCTAAATACAACTTAACATTCTCCTCTCCATACCATTCCTTCAACTCCTTCCTTCCAAATCCATTACTAACATCATAACTCATCTTATCAAACAATTCTTTTTTAATTTCTTCCATAATAATATTATATTAGAGTTCCTTTTCCCTACCACGGCGCGCCGGTGTCTTTCGGCACGGGGCTGATCAGCCCCACGGGGCTGAATTCTTCCCCAACTTCGATAAAGAACTCTTGAAGCTTGTCCATAAACAGCTCAAACGATCTCCTACTACTACATCTACCATCACTAGTCCAGTAGAAATGCTTACCCATATCCTCATGTGTGATGGTGCATCTCAACCAGGCTGAGTCTTGAGACTTATCCCACCCGATGGACATCTCATAATATTCAGCTATCTCTCGGATAATCGGGTTGAGTATCTCGTTAGGGCGATCCATGTTAACAATTAAGTTCTCCATCTACTAATACTAACACTGAAACTCCTTTTGAATTAGTAATACGAAGCTCTGTTTTACACGACTCATCCCAATTGGGAATCATTAGCATTGTATTACCATCAGTAAACAACTTACGAACGCGCCCTCTCGCTTTTTCGCTAGCCTCGGTCAACTCCTCGTTCTCTAGATCTGGTAGCGACTTAAGTCCCTCATAACATTCTGCTAGATGTTTGCCGAAGAGGCTTCCTCCGCCGTCAACCCCCATATCGAATAGAGCTGCCGCGAGGTGTTTATATACCTCCAAAATAGTAATGTTAATAACGACTACATTTGGATCTCCTAAATTGCTATATGTCTTCATACCAATATTATATCAATGTTCCTTTTTACTGTCTTCACATCTCTCAAGCTTAGCTAAGATCATCTGCCCCTCAGCCCTCCATGACTCGATAATATTAATATACTCTATAGGTACATCTGTACGCGATGCATCGTTAACGATTCGTGTTTCGATACACTCTGTAATAAAGTCAATTTCGTCCTGCTCTAAGTTAATTTTCATATAAATTATAATACCCTAAGAGGGACTCGAACCCCCATCGATCGCGTTAGAAGCACGATGCTTTATCCAGTTAAGCTATTAGGGCGTCTCATATCGAGGGAGCCATATAGGCTCGTCCGGGGTGGCTTCTGCTGGTGTGATGTTTCTATCATAGAGCCCCAGTAAGTCTTTCACTGCTCGGTATTGATCCAGTAATGAAGGACTTTGTGGATTGCTAGCACAGCTGGGTAATAATAACACGATGCTAATGATATATAATCTATTCATCTCCCTCTTCACCCTTCATACTAATATATTCTAGAAGAAAGAGTATACCAATTACAAGGGCCCCCGTTACATTGATTATACCAATTATGGTAAATATTGAAGTCAATAATTGCATATTAATACGTTATTAAGTTGTGTCTTATTTGATTTAAATGGTAGGCCCGGTGGGAATCGAACCCACTACCAAGGGATTATGAGTCCCCTGCTCTAACCGATGAGCTACAGGCCCGTAAATTGTTTATATATTATAATGTAGTTTTAATTAAAAGCAACTAATTATTTTAATTAGCTCATATGCTCTAATCGCGATTAAGAGCGTCGATTAGAGCATCACGTCGCAGCTCGAGCGCAGCGATATTGATAGCTTCTACTAAGTAGTTACTAACCATATTAGCTTGCTCTGGGAGAATAATACCCTCCTCGACCATACCCACCGACCCTTCAGTGGCGAGTTGTTGGAAGCTCACAACTAACTGCTCGAGCTGCAGCTTATTGAGAGTAGTAATGTCATGGTCTATAGTTAATTGCGTCATACTATTATTATATCAGAGTTCCTTTTAGGCGATTGAGTTGATAACGAAATCCTTACCACCGAAGCGCTCTTTAAGAGCTTCACCAACTGTTCGACATGATGGCGACACACCCTCCATATGGAAAATGCTAGTTGTCTGATTAACCATCTTAAGATATGGTGCGTAGTCTAATGTACTAAACAACGAGTTCATATCTACGAGCTCGTACTCAGACTTGTGCCACCACTCATGAGTAGCAATATCATACTCGTTGAATGAATCGACTATCTTACCCTGATCAATAAAGCGCTCAATACCAACCTTACGTACGAACTCAGCTTTAACGTCCGCGTTATCTAGTTTGCTATAATCATCTAGTGTAAGATCCTGCGCGGACGTCTTAGCGAGCCACTCCGGTACCTCAACACCATTTAACGACCAGATCACTAACTCACCTAAACCATCATATGTTAGAGCTGGCTCACCGTCCTTATGAAGCTTGCCATCTTGTAGGAAGACGGTCTTAGGCTTTTGACTAACGATCGTACAACTATCTAGAGGATATACACACCCAAGACAGGACGAAGCTTCCCATATCTTATACTTTGTCCAGAGCTCTTTCTCTAACTCTACACCAAGCTCTTCAATCATAAAGTCGTAAAAGGCAAACGTAGAGGCAAAGAACGATCCAGTCATCCATGGAAGTTCACATCGTGGGACGTCGTACTTCTTCGGGTTACCATTAAAGATACTTACCATCTCAGAATGTAAATCCTCTATAGCCACACCTTGCTTAAGAGATAGGTATGACATTACCCAAGCCTCAATAGGGTTATCGACAATCAAACACGGTACACCCGGCTCCATATCAATCAGGTTTCGAATGTTATTAACAATCTTCTCCGTGGTAGCTGGATCCAGCCGGGTAGTATCAGTCCCGATCTTGATCCACTTCTCTACATACTCAGGCATTTTCGCATGCTCCTCCTCGGTCATTTTAGTAATCTTTTTCATCTCTTGTATCTGGTTAGTATTGTTTCTACTCTCTTATTATATGAGAGTTCCTTTCTCAGTGTTCGAGTCATCAGCTTCATCGGATGGTGCCGGCACCGGCACTTTAATAGGCGGCTCATAACAATCCAACTTCCGCGGAGCATTAAAAATTGCTAAAGGAACATCTTCATCTATAGAATCACCATTAGCCACCCACCAGCGGTCAGCTTTCTGACGCACATCATCTGTTAGCGCTAGCGGGCATGTTTTAAACTTTAGACACCTACCTCCATTACCATCACAGAATGTTGTTGACTTGTAGCACAGTTCGAGTTCGCTATCCATATTAATATTTATTGTAATAGATAATTATCTAAACGGGTCGCATGTATCACGATAATGAGTATAGTTACTATAGTTAATTTATTATTATGTAAGGGGAATTATTTTAACAGGGAAATGTCAGTTTGTAGGGGCACTCCGCGGAGATATCTCCAGGAGAGTTTATCGCTAACCTCCTCCGGAACATTGTCCATCGGCTCCGGCTCACCATTCGCCATGGTATTAGGTTTAATATTAAACCCTAACGTAACATACTTACTTTCAGGTACAGCCTCAAACCGGGACTTTTCCTTTTCATCACCTAAAACATGAATCTTAAATAGTGGTATTAATACGTTAGTTGTGATTGGTTTATCTGATAGTCTAGGCCACTTAGATTGTGACATGTCAACTACGTAGTAGCCTACTTCACCAATGAGGAGCCAGGCAGCTAATACCATAGATGTAACAGCTAACAGGAACGCGAGGGTTATATATCTCATAATGTATTATATATTTAAATGGAGCGGGTAGAGAGGATCGAACTCACATAGTCAGCTTGGAAGGCTGCAGCTTTACCATTAAGCTATACCCGCGGTTAATTCAGTCAGCTACATTATGTAACTGTTGAGTTAGATGATCAAATTCTTTTTGAATTCCAAACTCCCACGTACCAGGATCAAGTGTAATAGCATCGTGACGATCAGCTAGAACGCACCTCACACGGGTCTCATTTGTGTTCTCCATGTACATTGTATCACCGTGTTTAAAGTACTTAGTACCTGGCACAGTATCGATAACGTGGTGGTTACCGGTAGTCTCAGAATCTGCAATGATGTGCATATTAGTGGAGGATGATTTGATCTCTGTAGCTCCTTCTGGAATGGGAGATTGGAAGATCATTGCTTCACCGTGTAGAATAACGCCAGGTGTTTTGTTAGGTTGGTTGCTCATATATATATTATAGTCTAAGTTTGCTATTGTTCAACTAATTATCTCTTCTGTATATCTATTATATCAGAGTTCCTTTTGAGTGCCTTTTTCGTTGAGGCTATTCCAGTATTATGTAGCTTATTCCATACATTATTCCATACCTTATCTTCTACCCTCTTATATACCTTATTCCATACATCATCTTCTACATCATGATATATCTCATTATGGCCTTTATTCTGTACCTTGTTCTGAACCTTGTTCGGTATTCTATTATGTACCAGGTCCTGGACGGCCTTCTTTACCTCTTCCCACACACCACTCTGTATCGATCCCCTGACCCTATTCCATAATTTATGCCGTACTTTAAAACGTGCACCGGTTGCTTTCATATCTATATTATATCAGAGTTCCTTTGTGTCGAAGCCGTATGAGTTCTGAATTACAAATGCTTGCTTATGATCGTCTACACTCGAGTTAGTTTGGTTAATGTAAAATGACCTACCTTCGAAGAGAGTTTCTCCGTTCCATGGCGTGACTCGGTAAAAGGATCGGTGTACACCTGAGGTTGGAATCACTATATCCAAATAGTCACTTGCCTGCTTTACCGTAATCCAGTTAACCATGTCTACAGACTGCTGGAGTTCAAACTCCCCTGACGTCTGAATCCGTATATGATAGCCTATATAGGCGCGCGATGAAGGCGGCGGCTCTACGATGGTATAGACTTCGTTAGACGGTAGGCTTATCAGGCCTGAAGCGGTGAGAGCATACACCACAAAGTAGTAATCAACACTGAAGGATAAGCCCGTAATGGTTGCTGTGGTGTTTTTCCCCACGTCGACCATCGATGGATGGACGCTACTTGAAGTGCCATACCTCACTTGGTAGCTTGTTACACGTTCATCTTCGCTAGCGTCCCAAGCCAGTTTAACTGATTGACCGATCGACCACTGGTTAGCGAATGTTGCAAAAAACAACAACACTGCTAGACGATTCATATTTAGTTTGAGATTATTCCTCGTCACCCATCGCCGCGGCGCGGTAACCGCGCTTAGTATCGGAGCTTTCTGTTTCATCATATCTATATTATATCAGAGTTCCTTTTCTTTCCTCCACAGTGTCAAAACCATAAGCTTGGACGCATGATGCGTCGAAGTCATCATACTTCATATAGACATTGCCTTTATTACCGTAGCCTAACCCGTATGAGTTCTGTATTACAAATGCTTGCTTATGATCATCTACACCCATCACGGCTGCTGCATGATAACCTGCAATGTCTCCGGAGGCTGATGCATATCGTGGGGCTCTGAGATGGTACCATATACGACGATACCATGGAGTATTTGGTGGGATAATAGGTGTAGGATACATCATACCTTCATACCATCGGAATCCAGCGACCGCGGTGCCATTATTGAGTAGATGATCTCTCAGAGACTTACTTCGCGGCGCCAACTTAGTAGCTGTAATATCTATATATCGCTTCTCTTCATTGAATGTATATATTGCTTCAGTCACTGCGGGATATATTCGAAGACCGGTTCTCTGAGATCCGATCGCTTTCTTCGCGCGCTCATATATTCCTAGAGCATAGTCACCTATTGCATTGTATCCACGCACATCTAATAGAGATTGACACGCGCTCGCTACCGCGCATCCAGCACATATATTAACATCCACGTATTTAAAATAGCCTGTCTCTTTCGATAATCCCATTTGATTATATCGGTATTTTGTCGGGTATCTTCTTACATATTTTTTCATACTCTATTTATATTTAGATGATCTCTAACTATTTCTGTATTTAAACATTTATACACCTCACCTTTTAGTTATAGCATGTTTATAGTTAATAACTTAGCCATCTCTTAACCATCCACCATTATTATACGTTTTTATAAATTTACTATAACTTTACTAAACTCTACCTTATTACATACCCCATACCCTATCTTCGTATTCAAATTTATATCGATATATCAGTGTTACCTATCTTATACCTTACCTTATCCCTTACCTTATCCCATATCTCACCCCATACAGCATCTTCTACCTTATCCCTTACCTTACGCTCTACCTCACCCCATACCTCACTCCCTACCTCATTCAAATTCATATCTACATTATATCAGAGTTCCTTATCTTACGCTCTACCTTACCCCCTACCTCACCCCCTACCTCATACCTTACCTTACCCCATACTTCTTCTCTTACCTCATCCCTTACCTCGTACCATACCTCATTCCATGCCCTGTTCCATACATTACGCCTTACCTCATTCCATATCTTATACCCTATCTTCGTATTCAAATTCATATCTATATTATATCAGAGTTCCTTACCTCATCCCATATCTCACCCCATACAGCATCTTCTACCTTATTAAATACTTTACACTTTATCTCACCCCATACCTCATCCCTTACTTTATACCTTACCTTATCCCTTACCTCACCCCATACCTTACGCTCTACCTCACCCCATACCTCATCCCTTACCTTATCCCTTATCTTATCCTCCATCTCATCCCCTACCTTATCCCATACCTTATTCATATCTATATTATATTAGAGTTCCTTATCTTACGCCCTACCTTATCAAATACCTCACCCCTTACCTTATCTTCTACTCCCCACCTTACCTTATCCCATATCTCATTCAATATGTTATCATATACCTCACCCCAGATGATATCATATACCCCATCCCATACTTCATCCCATACTTCATCCCATACTTCATCCCTTACCTTAACCTCTACCTCACCCCATACTTCATCCCATATCTCACCCCATACCTTATCCCCTACCTCACCCCTTACCTCATCCCAGATCTCATCCCATACCTTATCCCAGATCTCATCCCATACCTTATCCTCCACCTTACACTGTATCTCATTCAAATTCATATCTATATTATATTAGAGTTCCTTACCTTACGCTCTACCTTATCCCAAACCTCACCCCATACAGCATCTTCTACCTTAACCCATACCTCACTCCATACAGCATCTTCTACCCTACTCAATACTTTATCCCATAACTTAGCCCCTAACTCTACCTGCATTTTACTACACAGCTCATACGATATCTGATCTACTCTCATATCTATATTATATTAGAGCTCCTCACCTCATTCCATGCCCTGTTCCATACATTACGCCTTACCTCATTCCATATCTCGTTCTCTACCCCACTCCATATGTTATCTCTTACCTCACCCCATACCTCATCCTTCACCATACTCCTTATCTCACCCCGCAACTCATGCCTTACTTTGGCCACCAACTCTCTCCTTACTCCAGCTAAATTCATATCTATTCCCATACTCATATTATGTTAAAGCTGTTCGCCCAACCCGCATGCTATACCTTATTACATACCGCATGTTCTACCTTATTACATACCTTGCCCCATACCTCAACCCTTACCTTGCTTGATATCTCATGCCCTACTTCACCCCTTATACTACTCACTAACTTATAATAAGCCGCATGCTGTAACTTGTGCCGTATTTTGTTCCCTATCTCATACCTAAACTCTTCTAAATTCATATCTATACAGCATCTTCTACCTCATTCCATATCTATATTATATCAGAGTTCCTTACCCTATCTCTTACCGTACTTCTCATCTCATGAGTGGCCTCATACCATACCTTATGCTCCACCGCGCGCCATGCCTCACGCCATACCTCTTCCTCTACCCCATCCTCTACCTCATCCTCTACCTCACACCATATACTAGTTAAATTCATATCTATGTTATGGTAGAGTTTCTTATCTTATCTTCTACCGTATCTGCTATGTAGTGGCTATACTCTACCGCATCCTCTACTTCATTCCAAAGCTCGTGTATTACCTTACCCTGTATCGTTTGCCGAGCCTCATTCTCTACCTTACGCCATATTTTGTTCCATACTTTATATCTTACCTCCTTTAAAATCATAACCTTATTATGCTAGAGTTCCCTACATTATAATCTATCACATCCTTTAGCCCAAACCTCACCGATCGCCCCACCTCATGCCAGACCTCTTGCCAGACCTCATCCCATACATCATCTCCTACCTCGCACAATACCTTATCCCACAACTCAAACCCCACTTCGCCCTGCATTTTATTACGTATCTCATAAGATATATCACCTACTTTCATATCTGTATTATATATGTTCCCTACTTTCATCTGTCTAACACATCACGTATGCTGTCTCGAACGCTAACCAGTACAGTGTGCCAAACATTAGAACGGGTATCGTACCAAACCTCTTCTGTAACATGTTCATATACCTTATCAGCCACACGCAAATGTAAATCGGTGATACTATTTCTAAGTTTAGTGGATATATTATGGTCTCCTGTGATTTGCATGTCTTGAATAAATCTAAGATCAGTAATTGTTTCTAGGCCTACGGTCTACCACAATTTAAAAGCTCTTTTGTGCAATTGCTCATCAACTTCTTTATCTAGCCAAGGCCTTACATGGAATATAGCTGGTCCATATACTGACTCCCTCTTATTGCGGAAGCGTTTAATTAATTTTTTGATAGTATTTTTCATATTAGTTCTTTCTTGGTGGTAGTTTAGGGTTGTTGTAAATGTTTGATACTTTGCTTTTCTTAGGTGCACCTACAATAACAGGGGATATTATCTCTACCTCTGCATTATACTCTACAGAGTGTTGTATAGGTTGGGAGTTATCCGGACGCACTTCTATGGGATTCAAGCCGATGGTGGCCCAGATCAAAATTAACCAGCCTGTTATCCAGATGAGAGTGGTTATCAGCAACACTAACCCACATGTCCATTTGATTATCCAACCGACGACGCTCATATATATATTATATAGGAGTTCCCTTTCAGGTTGTGTTATATTAAACGCTTCACCCCGGTTTGAGACGAGCCTACTAGGTATTAAATCAGTAGTGTTGTTATAAATCTCAGACCAAATGAGGTGACCGGAAAAACTACCAGCTACTATTTCGTTTATATTGCTAGCTACTTGAAAAATATTACTAAATAGTAGTTGTTGCCTATGGTGTGCTGTCATGAGTCTCCTTAAAGCTCTTCTTGTTGTTTAAAATTATTGTACTCTGTATCTACTACATGATTATATGCTGCATGCCACCCTCTCCATGCTGCATCAACGTGATTGATTATATAGTCCATATCTTCATCTCTCCGGAACCAATTTGAGTGTTCCAATGGTAGTGAATCATCCTCATACCATTGTTGAAATGCTTTACGGCTCTTCTCAGTAAATTCATTGTCAGTGCCCCCCATTAATACTATATATGCCTAGATACAATTTAATCTACCTGTTAGCTGTATTAATATGGTAAGTTGGTATGCATGTGATGTTATTGAGCTAGCTAGGGAGATGTTGTTCCCTGAGGTTTAATACACTTATGAGTCTCCCCACGACCATTAACTAATACCCACCTATCATCTCGCTGCTCCCAGTGCAGAAATCCCTTCCCGCAGAACTTACATCTCTTCTCGCCCCACCCGTAAGAACCGCTGCCCTCCTCGCCATATCCGTGCTCGTATTGATCAATCGCCATTCCCCAGTCTATATCTGCCATAATAATTAATTTGCTAATTTTTTACCTGCAAGCTATATTCGTTAACAGGTAATATTTCCTCTATATTTACAACCCAACTTAAGCACTCATGCATCTGTATACACTAGTAGCAGTGTAGCTAGCAAACATATATCTCGCCCCCGTATTGGTTGCCTTTTAGATGAGGTAGTCTTAACACCTCGATATCATATTGGTACTTCCTACCGAGCGCTAGATAGGGTGCCATTATATAGAATTGATCAAATGTACTGGAGACGACTACAGTTTTGTTTTTACCTGCCTTTAACACACCTTCAACCGTTCTCTGCATCTCCTCATCAACTTTCTTTACCTCAAAGCAACATTTAAATTTGCGTTTGTGAATGTATTTGGCCCGAGCATCTTCGTCCGGGCCCCTCAAAATATATAATGTGTTTTTCATTTTTTAAAATATATAGCCTGACATGTCAATATCTTCGTCTTCAATTACTATACCATCTGGTGTTATAACTCTCACTATATTATATTCAAATTGTAATAAGTAACTTGCGCGGCGGAACGCCGGCTCGGGCTCTAACTCAACTGTTTCTGTTATCCATACGTTGCAATGGTTTTTAAATTGTACAATATGTGCTCTATCTGCAAACTCCATATCTAGTTATTAATCAATGTTCCGGGCAGCAATCACGATTCCACCACTCCGAAACTAGCCTTGAAGAGTTACCATTAACGGTAGTTATTTCAATATGCTCAACGGAATAACCTTTTTGTTTATCTGACCACGCGTGCAGATGATCAACCGCTTCCTGCTGTGTGTTAAAATATGCACATACCGCATCTACTCTATTACAGAATTCAACTTTGGTTCTGTATCGCTTACATGAGGTGATCATACTATTATTATATCAGAGTTCCTTTGTTATCTACACTTATGACTCTAAAATTGAGCTCATCGCGTTCATCACCAGATCTGCATACACCTTGCCGTCTGTATCCCATGACCCACCCGCATTATAATAGCTAGACATTCCGTGATAATCATCACGACCTTCACGCCACTGCGCTTGTTTCTGGATAACAGATAGAAACCCAAGTAGATTCATTTCATAATCATCCCAGTCATTACCCATATCATTAATAATTTCAGGGTGATATTTCTTATTAATCTGCCACCCACCATATGATCCGCTAGACGACTTATCACCAATAAGATGTGGTCGACCTCGAGATTCCACATATGTTACTGCCGCGCACCATGCTTGAGTTTTGCGGTCGGGTATATTTTTCTTAATAACGCGGAACAGCTCTTTAAGTTCATCTTCAGAACAACCCCACTCTAGATCGACCTGCTTATACCCTTCCTGTAATGGGCGACTATCTAAATACTCATTTTCATTATACCCGAGCAGGCTTGTATTAAATGCATTATCACCTACATCCTCATCCCTCCTAGATTGAGATACAGCTGGTGCTATTGGTAGTTGTCTTAACTCCCATTGTTTGCCTCTTACCTCACGTTCACCTTTTGTAATATATGCCCATGAGCAGTATACTACAACACAAACACTGTACCATAATAGGACATGACCAGCAATTTTAATTGACATATTTGAAATAGTTTCGGGTTTCATTTTATTTTATTTGTTAGTGGTTAATATGCGTTCAGGTAATTAGACAGATAAAGTGCCGGTTGTACTATTTGCGTCAGGTGTATCTTTAAATATCTTAACACTAATAACATCACTTAAATTAACATGAATTGATTCTCCTGCTTCTGTTTCAACATTAACAAACCAGCTACCATCTTCACTAACAATACTCTGCACGACTCCATCTGAATTTAAATCCTGTACATTTGTACCTTTTAAGTATATTTTATCCTTCTCTTTAATCCACAGCAAAGGATTTGTTTCTAATAACTCCCGACTAATCTCTGTCTCTCTCATAATTTCGCTTTCTGCATGCCTTTCTGTTAGCAGCTTTTTTCTTATCTTTAAATGAAAATGTAGGTGGTGTTACCGTATGTCTAGTCAAATTACGGACCTCCATTGTGTTGCGCTTAACTCTCTTAACCTTAAGTGGCTTCTTCATTCTATTATTATATTAAGGCTTCAAGCCGGTTGCTATAACACCATACATAATATATATAACACCATATATAATAGTACAAGTAATTAGAAATTCAACTAAAAATAGTAAACGATCTCGGTTGTTCATAATATTATTATATAGGAGTTACTATAGGTTATTGATTAACTTATCAATGTTTTTTTAAATGTTGTGACACTACCGCGACCATACTTAATTAACTTACCACTATCAGTAAGCTCTTTAAGAGCTAAGTAGGCTTGTGACCCAGTAAGGGAAAATAGTTTCATAATACTAGCCTTAGTAATGATCGGTGGATCAAGCTTAAGAATATTATCGAGCAGTTCAGCCTTACGAGATTTTTTCGACTTACCTTTCTCAACCTTTTTCTTCCCGGATAGAGTAAATCCACCACTACCAATCGTCGCCTCAATATCAACTGTAGCTCCAAATCGATTTTTGTAAGTAGAAATAATTCTCGTGTTCTCATCTTCTGATTCCGTGTCGTGTGTAATCTGAATATTAACATCAACGGAATGAGGAATGAGTGTTGATCCCTTAAGCTTACCAGCCTGTGTAAGGTGTAGTACAAAAATTAAGGTACACTCTGTTTCTTTAGCTCTTTTACATAGAGTTGATACCGCGTACCTCTCAAGCTCACGAGAATTCTTCTTTGTTGTAGTTGTTAGAGCTTGGAATGAATCCACAACCAAAATATCGAGGTTCTCCATAGCATTTGCTAAGGTATCAATATTAGTTTCGTTTGCAATTTGAACATTCTCAACATGTAATCGTTTACAAGTATAAGCTAACTGATACATATTTTCTTCTCCGGAAGCGTATCCTGTAGCGTATCCTTGACTAGTTAAAGTCTCCAATAATTGAAGTAGTAGTGTAGTCTTACCACTCCCGGGTTGAGCTGTCATAGTAGCTGAGGATCCAGGTAAAATACCTTCACCGAAGATCATGTCAAATTCCGCAATACCGGTCTTCATTCGGTTATAAAACGTCGACGGGATGTTAATATCTGAAACTTTAGTAAACGCTGTGCTTTCTTCAATTAAGTTCATTCTATAAGGTTGTTAATGTTTCTTTCTACTCTATTATTATATCAGATTTCCTTTTGAGATTCACTCGCTCATCGCGCATCATCAAGTTTTTGGAATTCTGCTTCTGGTGACCAGCCTACCTCAGATATGATTTTTCGATTGATTTTAGACGCTCGCTCTAACCTCGCCTTAGCACGTGCGCGTCTGCTCGCGAGCGCTGTTTGGGTCGGTAATACTACAGCTGTGCTAGTACGTGCACTACGTGTCGTCTCCGTGGGAGACACGGTAACTACTATCAAGCCGGGGTCACCGGATGCAACACCAAGCAGTGCACTGGAGATATATCTCTCTCCCTGAGGCAAGGTTGGTTGCTTAAACGCCTTTTTAGGGGGTCGACCCATTACAGTAAGTGTGGTAGAGCTAGTAATTAGAATAATATGAAGAATATTCACAGGTTATATGTGTTAAGGTTTCTTTCTACTCTTTATTATAACAGAGTTCCTTCCTACGATGTTACTTGCGTGGGAAGAATTGTGTATAGCTATAATCGAATGCATCTCGATTTTTAATAATTTCCCAAGATCTCATAACTTCATCTTCCATAACTTTATCTGAGACGAAATCACTCATATCTGCAAACGAGATATTGTTACGGATTGCATAATCCTTTTCTTCTTTAGTTAGTTGTACTCTCATCTCCTATATTATATCAAAGTTCCTTTTGTGTATTTGGTATATACCCCTTTATATGCTCCTGCATTTTCTCAAGAGTCACAAACGGTTTCAATCCTTTGCTCATTAGAACCTCAGGATCCACAGAGAAATAGAGATCAGAACTCGGCTCATCTTTATGAGTATGTCCATGAATATTTACAAAGCATCGCGACTGTAGGATTGTATCTGGATGAACAGGGGCATGAGACACCCACATTCCCTTATATCTTAAGAACCCGTATACAGACTCAAAAACCTCTCTTTGCGCTCCCTGTGATGTCATATCATCATGGTTGCCTGATATTAGAATTTTTCTACCGGGCATGTCGACTAACTGTAAAAGAGATTTATCATTAAACGCCACATCCCCGAGAACATATATTAGACTCTTTTTAGGCAGCATGCGCCAGTGACGGAGAATAAGATCATCGTTAGTGAAGGGCTCATTTATCCATCTAAATTTATTAATATTTGTATGACCCAGATGAGGGTCAGCAATAAAATATACTTGCATAATATTATTATATTAAAAATTATTTTGAATGTAAAACTATTTTATGTCAGTACTAGGATATAGTTGCCATAAATTTGCTTGATTCACTCTCTTCAAATATAGCAACCTGTTCAAACATATCCCAGCGTCTAGTATCGACGCCGCTAGCAGTAGTTTCTATATAATATCGCTGTGCACCTGCATACGTTTCAAACTCAGGTGCACGTGGAACATCTAACCAATTTTTTCTCTCTGTATCATCTGCAGATACTACCCTACAATAACCTTTTAATTTAAATGTTGTTTCCATGATGTAATTGTATGTTTAAATGGATTACCTTCAATATTTTCAACTAGGGTTATCATCTGTTGAGCAATTTCTCTAATCTCAAGTTGTGAGTGTTCATTATTACGTAACTTTAAAAAGTTTGCAAACGATCTAAAGTTAAACATAATATCTGCCTGTATTTGTGATGCATATGGTTTAAAAAATCTAGCCGATTCTTTAGATCTTTTCCTACCAATCTCTGGTTCAAGCTCTTCTAAGCATTCATGGTAGAGGTTGTTTGCATCCTTGTTAAACTGTTCTAATTTCTCTCTCCATTTATTGCTCCAGTCAGTTGGAATGTAATATTTGTCCTCCTTTAACTCTTTATATCTAGCTGATTCAGCATTAATAGAAGCAACGCGATGCTTGAGTAGATGAATATGACTAGCAATATCACAATTAACAAGAAAGTGACATGTAGCTTTTTCAAAGGGCGTGTGGTGCCCTTCTCGCCAGAGCATATCGATGAGTTTAGGAATCCGTTCTCTCTTTTCATTGGTAAGTTTTCTTGATGTTGATGTCCAAGCGCTACAAGCGATAATTTCATCGCTTCCATAATAACCTAATAGTTCGACTGTATTATTTTGTATTCCCATATTGTAATTATCTATACAACACCCCCTAGTATAAGATTTTGAAACTCTTTAAAAGACATTTTACGGGTTAATGAACTTGTACACTCTACATCTTCCAACTTCGCCCAATCTTTAGGAGTCAATTTAAGAAACGCTCTATCGTAGTTACTTAACCATGCTTTATTTGATGGCATTGATTTAATAATTTCGCTCATATATCTATTATAATGGTATAGTATTAATTTAGCAACTAATATTCTTAGAGAAGTTTTTAACTGCGCTCCTAGCTCCCTGAGGGGTCCAATATATTTTTTGCGAGTTAAAACATTCTTCAGACATAATTTGAATCTCGGCCCCTGTCTTATGAGCATATCTTAAAACACCTTTAAGCTTGGGAACATCAGGCTGCGCATGAGCGCATGCAGCACAGTTCTTCAAACTAAATTCTACCCTTGGTTGTTCAATTTTTCTACCACATTTACAAGTCATATTATTATTATATAAGAGTTCCTTTATCGAGAGATGTGCACGTCCATATACATTGGCAGCTTACGAGAATTCCGCTTTAGCTCATTATACGAGCTAACATATACATCAAACACATATGCCTTACCTTTTGATGCGAGCCGGGACGTAACAGCGCTTCCCCTATCCTGTACATTGAAATAACCATCCCCAATAATGTTCTTGAGCTTTGGGATATAAATTTTCTGTCCAAATTTAAAATCGGGATGTGCCGCTACAGTTAACCCTCGATTTGCTCTTATCGTCTTTGGACACGCTACACGGGATCCCCACTTATCACGGCCACAGTAATATGTAATTCTAGCATTTACTACACGCGTGTTAGATGCAGGTGGTGCAGCATATACTGTATCAACACAACCTGTGTTTGTATATAGTATTACTACAATTAATGTAAAATATAATAATTTAGTCATTGTTAAATTATAACATTTAACCATGTTTAAATCAACTATTTTATAATTAAAGTGTTAGTACCAGTCACTATAACCAGCTGTATTTTGCTTAGACAAATTATGTATATTAACTCCTAGCACAGATACTCTAGCAGATTCATGTGCACATGCACCTACTGTAGTTCTACTTGTAATCTCATTAATACACGCACCTAATACTGGTGAGATGGGTGTAGATATCGCCGGTACCGGCGTCGATGGTGGTGCTATTGGGTGTGCCATTGATGGTGATATAACCGGGGTCGATGATGGTGGTGTCAATGATGGTGATATAACCGGGGTCGATGATGGTGATATAACCGGGGTCGATGATGGTGGTGTCAATGATGGTGTCAATGATGGTGATATAACCGGGGTCGATGATGATGGTGTCAATGATGGTGATATAACCTGCGTCGATGATGACGTAAGTGATGGTGATATATATCGCGGCGGTGATGGTGACCTATACCAGTTAAAGAAACGTTGGATGCGGCGCCACCATGATAATCTATTATTTGTACCCATACCTATATTTAACAGCAAATATATTTATTACCAGTATAATACCATATTTTTTTATAACCTATACTATCTAACAGTCTTTGACAGTTAGGACACGGCTTTGAGATCGCTACATTATTCGAATTATCAATCCGAACATTTATAAATGTTAAATTTGAGCAGTCTACTCTACCCATTTTTAGTAATGCAGCTACCTCTGAGTGTATACCTGGTATATAATTTACACTACCCCGTTTTGTGGATTTGTAAGTACCAAATTTATAATATGGGTGTTGCTTTTTATAATTATTATACGCGGTACATACAAGCTTGTTTTTTCTATAGACAAACGTTGCGTGAAAGGATTTGCCAGATTGGCAAATTGGTTTAAGACTTCTCGTTATCTTCTCCAATCGCTTAAAGTTAATAGCCATACTACTATTATATTGAAGTTCCAAATAATATAGTATTACATTATGCAATGTAATAGCCAATAACTAAACCCCCCGTGTTTATATAATATAAACACGGGGGGTAATTAAGGTTTATATTTAATTAAAACTTATAACCAATCTGGAATCCGACTGCAACCTCATCCTCTGCGCCTGAATAGATTCCACGCGCACCATTTGAGTCATCTGTTAAAGAGAACAGAGTAGTTACAAACGGTGTAACGACTAAATCATTAACACCTGTTTTACAGTCAGTACTAATTGTTAATTGAGAATGAGTAAGCTCACTCTCATCAGCGAGATAACCAACAACCCCAGTGAGATCAACATCTAAACCTAAAATATTGACAGTCTTTACTAGCTGCAGCTCACCATACCCCTGACCTTCACCTTCCATGGTAAAGTATTGCGTAATAGCTGCTTTATCCAATAGAAAGCAATCAAATCGTTGAGATAGTATTACACCAACTTCGCTAGTAATATCACCCACAACACTTGTACCTTCTGTGTAATAGTTAAAAACTACTCCTAAACTGGTGCCAGTAAGCCCTAGAGCACTAAAGTCTTTACTTACCCCACCGGTAAATATATACTCAGAATCTGTATCATCTGTATTTCGTAGTGTTACACCTGCGTATGTGTTAATATTATTTGAAAAGGTAATATTACTAAACGCGGAGACTTGAGTACTATCATCCCCCCTAGTCACACCTCGCCATAGTTCTTGAGATGTGAATGCTGCATCTAGTGAGATGCTCGGCGCTGTAAGACTATTTTCAATATAACCGGTATCAACAGATAGTTGATTTCCGGTAGTTACACCCGCTGCAGCAGTAGCTATAGCGGCCAACAATGTTAGTATAATATGTTTTGTCATATGTTATATTTATAATATAACATCAATTAATTAGATTACAACTAAAAAAGGTTGTTATATTGAGTTATACAGTCTTTAATTAGTTTTTTTTGATATGTTGTTAGTTGACTGAATTTAAGCTTAATTCTTAATTTAAGTATAAAAATTTTAATACTACATTTAATATAACCAATTCTTAAATATTTTAATATCATTTTAAATGGAGCGGGTGACCGGATTTGAACCGATGACAGTCACGTTGGCAACGTGAGGCTCTACCACTGAGCTACACCCGCGTTAAAGTTATTTAATTAATTTATAAGATTTCTGTAGAGTTAATCTTCTCCGGGCCCGGCGTGCCTTCACAGCTTTCTCAACCTCAACACTTTTTTCAGCTACTGTCACTCTAACAATCTTCTCAATAATAGTTGGTTTCTGAGTATTAAAATCAACCGCGATAATATCTTCTAAATTTTTATTTGCTCGCTTCTTAGCTCTGTCAAAATCTACTGTGGTGAAAAAATATGCCTCACCATCTTCGACGATCAATTGAAAGTATTCTTTAGATGCTGATGTTCGAGCTTTATTGTTTTTAATTTTAGAAACATACGCTCGTCGTTGTTGATATTCTTCACTCATGTAGTCTATTTATTATCTACCTATAATTATCTATAGCTGTTTTTTTATATTTTAGTTCTTGAATGAATTTTGTCTTCCACTGTTTAGATTGCTCATTTCGAAAAATAATTTGAGTTGACACTAGTTCAGGAAGTTCCTCTATAGAGATTCCTAGGTGTTCTAAAATACAAACAATTGTTTGAGAGGGATTTTCTAATAAATCATCTTCATATACAATTTCTAGGTAATTTGTGCCCTTTAATAAAGTTTTGTAAAATTTATTCTCGTCAATAACCTCATCTAAACACCATTTGATATCTCCATAAGAGTATTCAATATTTGGAATGGATGTCATACCATCCTTAAAATGCCAGATATTTGTCTTCCACGCTTTATATCGGGAAATCGCTTGATCAATAGTATCGTGTCGTGTTAAAAGAACACAGTGGGTAATATCTAACGAGCTTTCTGCGTATGCTGCCAATTGTTTTTTACCAACGATCTTAACTCCAAAAACATCATTCTCTGTTTTAGTACCATTAACAATGCTATCGATATAACCTTTGCCGTTTCTTAAATGATCAAAGGTTATATCAGTGTTAAAGTATTCTTTTGGATCACCAGCTCTGTTTGTTGATTTTAACAGGTCACATAAATATGAAGAACCTGATCTACTTCCACACACTATAGCATATTTAGATTTCATAGTAGTTTATTAAATATTGTAAATTTCTTCTTTAATCTTATTTAGAAAATAATCTATCTGCAGATCTCGTGTTGATAGTGTTTTTAGATAAAAGTGGCCTTCAGCTGCTTGTTCAATTAGTCTCGGGATTTCATTAATGTTATCGTAAAATAGTGGGTATTCCTTTCCTAGATACTGCTCAAATGCTGGTAGCCTGTTTACAATAAGGGGGGTGTGATGAGATATACATTCCAGCACCACATTTGATGCCGACGCCTCAAAATATTCAGCAATAATAATTTTTGTGTTTAATATCTGATCATACTTGGACGGTGTTGCAAAACTTACACACTCTGTATTACGTCGCGTTTTTCTACCCTTCGCTTCCCAATATGATTGGACCTTATTATGGTATGGTTCCAGCCATGGTAGACTATTCCATAACTTTTTAACTGTAACCCCATCCGGGAGTTTTATCTGATCACATAAAGCTGTGTTTCTCAAATAAAATCCTAGCTGGTATACCTCCTTGTCCTCACCCGGTAACCAGGTAGACTTAACATCTAAAAATTGTGGATGTTTTAAGGATATGACCTTACAAGATAGTTTAGTTCTAAGCCAATCTGCAAGACTGTCAGACAGCGCGAAGACGAGTTTTAAATATGGTTCACTATCTTTAAAGGCCTTAGATTCAAACGCGATGTCGAGACGCTCTCTATGGTTCCCGAACGACGGTATATTTGCTGGGTGATGAATAATTGTGGACCATGGCTCGGTATATGTGTCTGGTTTATCTTTATAGCAAAAATTCTGCTCAAAGAAATCGTCAAACAAAATACCTTCACTCGAGTGTATTGTTTTGAGATTATCATGTACCCAAGGCCAACCTGTACGGTGCATGCCGTTGCCAATAATATTGTTATGACGAATTAATTTAATATCATTATACCGAGAACTCGTATGATATCCAGAACCTGATCCTAGGACTGGTGTGATATACAGGCTCGTAAAGAATCCCTGGAGTACCGGTGTGATATACAGGCTCGTAAAGAATCCATGGAGCCAGCGGGCAGCCTTCCTAATTTTGTTAGATATCCAAGTTACTATTTTCATACCCGGGTATCAGCTAGTATGTTTCGCTACAAAATCCATAATCTCATAATGAAAAGATTTTTCAGTGATAGCTGAGCTAACCTCGATATATGCTATTGGATCAACACTACCTTTATTATAGACACAAATTCTACATTTATTATCTTTTTCTAGAATGAATTCTAGATCGCCAATTTTTCCTGTGTACATTATTTTTATTTAAGTTAATTTATTTTTATTTTCTTCAAGTTCGTTAAGTGCTGCATTCAGAAACATTGTGTAACTTACATTATCTATATTATCAATTACACTATTACCGAATATATAATTAATTATAAAATATATATCTATTTTTTCAACTACTATATCACGTTTTTTTGAATACCATGTTATATCTATACATGCGCCCTCTCCTGGAATTTCTGGGTCGGCTAATAACATTCTATGTTTATTCATTCTATGCGCATAGCATACCAATACCGGTTTTCGAAAGAGTTGGCATAGTTAAATTCCGAATGAGCTTTTCAGGAGATTTCCTACCTGTATGAGTTTCAAATTCCGTGATTGCATTCAATGCATCCCACTTTGTTTCACCAACATTTCCACGACCACTCTCGTATAGAGAAACTAGTTTCTCACGTTTGTGCATTCGTTTTACTGATTCATTTTCCTGGACTGGTATCAATCGTTGTGTGAGTTTAACCATCTCATCACGTGAGAACTTAACTCCCTTTAAATTTTCTATAATAGAAGTAAAATTTCTCGCGGTTTTAATTGAACTAATGATATTATCTGCCATTAGATCAACTCGCCCGGTGAATAAATGGTTGTGAAAAGCTCTATTACTATTATCCCCACTCTGCTTGATTAGATGAAACGCGTTATCACAAGCAATACGAATAGTTGATGGGATTGTCTTGTTTGCACCACCCCCGGTATTATCAATAACAGTATAAAAGAGTGGTTTGATCAAATCATCATCAACGTTAATGGTTTCCTTCAACTCAGACTGAATTAACACTTTCCTACCACCTCGTGAAACAGTGTAACCGATGTGGTTGATATCCCCTACTTTATCTGAAGCGCGACCGATAATGTCAACCATCTCTTCAAGCTGAATAGGCACGTACTTATCCTTAACGATTCCTAGATGTGTGTGATCATCTGTTCTCTGCAAGGAGTAAGTGTCAGGAATTTTTCTTTGCATAGAATCGAACAAGCTGACCTTCTTGACATTGAATTGCGGAATATCGTCTAATGATGTAATTTGGTTAAAAAATCCCATGATATATATTTGTGTTTATAGTTGTATTGTTTATGTTTATCTAATCTACTCTATAATTGTATCAGAGTTCCTAAGTTGTTTTTCTCGAATATTTGTCGCGCATTCTCCGCTAGGAGTTTATATGAATTCGTTATAACAGTTGTAAGCTTTTCAAAATTTCTAGCATCAACCTCCTCTGTAGAATTGTGGTATTCCGCGTTTGTCTCAAATGTTGCAGTTACCTTGTACCGGAAGAGGGTGTGCTGTATGATATGTCTAATCTCATGGAGAATTGTACCAATGTTATGCTTCAGATTCTCATTATACTTTAAATGATCATAAGGTGATAGTAACATCTTAAAATCTCTCTGGTAATGCTGATTAATATGTAAAATTACAGATGAGAGTTCTACGTCACGTGATTTGTGAATATTCACACGATAGTAAAATGCTCTATCGAAATTTTTCTCCAGTACTAAAGTAATTATATTACTTAGAGTATCGAAATCAATGCCTGTTACTTTCTGAATTGCTAGTGATGGTGTTAGTATAATCATCCGACTTTTTTAATTTTTGGTTTGTAATATCCTTCAACGACAAGCTTGTCCCTTGCCGATCTTGCTTCCTCTATAGTATCCAACTTTTCCTTTAGAAATCTGAGAATATCCTCAGTATCCTCGCTATACTCAACTAGATACTTCCCATACTCAAACGGTTTCCGTGGAAATTTTTTCTTCATGTTAATTATATAAGAGTTCCTTATCGTAGTTTAAGGGGCATACACGCTAGTTCAACACCTATTACCTATTATATCAGAGTTCCTTTCCTTAGACACTAAATATACTCATGTTCGAAGAGGTAATTCTAGAAAATAGCTCAGACCCTATTGCTAAAATATATAGCCCCGCGTGTAGGGCTAGTGAAAAGCCAGACATTGGTGTAGAAATTAAAAAGAAAGCGGCATACTTTGTTATTAGAGATTGTGCCACACTTACTAAAAAGTATATAACGACTCATATTTGGGGAACTTATACGGACCCTGTTGTTGAGCTTAAAGGTAAATTTACTAGTAACGAGGTAAAGGATTTTCTTGCAAGAGCTAAAAAAAATACCGAATCTAAACTCCTTAAGAAAATTATAGTTGCAGACATTAAGGACAAATATGTAGTGCATCAACCCTCATCAGATGACACGACGACTATATTTGATGAGGGGAGTGAGAATGATATATACTCATATTACGAGGAGTATCAAGATGACCAAGAGGTTGGTGATGATGAGGTAGATGATAGCGATAGCCCGCCAACTGATGACGATCTTATCTTAAAGTATTTGTTTTAATTCACTATATTTTTTAAGATAATGTGCAACCGTATCTTCAAGACAAAACTCTTGCTGATATTCAACTGCTTGTAGATTATATTGTGTCGCGACTGCATATCTAAAATCATGCCCGAGCCTATCTACTACAAATTCAATATAATCGTCCCCGTCTCTCTTTATAGACGGTAATTGTTTCTCTACTATTTCAATAATTTTTTTAGTAATATCAATATTGGTTAGGTGTTTTGATCCTGGTATATTAAAAACTGTGCCAGGAGCATTCATATATAGTACCTCTATTATTGCTGCAGCATGATCTTTTGCATGGATCCATTCTCGTATATTCATACCATTCCCATATATAGGAACCTTTTTACCAGATATAATTGATCTAATAATAGTAGGTATCAGCTTCTCATGATGCTGTCGTGGACCATAATTATTACAACACCTTGTAATGGATACATCAATATTATATGTTTTAAAGTATGATTGAACAAACAAATCAGAGGATGCTTTAGATGCTGCATATGGTGATCTTGGCTGGAGGGAGTCACTCTCTCTAAAAGGTGGTGAAGTAAGATTTAGATGACCATACACCTCGTCAGTAGAAACATGAACCATTCTAGAACCAACGTCTTTAACATAATTCAATATATTAACTGTACCGGCTACGTTACTTTGCACAAACGGTGAGGACTCTTCAATTGATCGATCAACATGTGACTCTGCTGCTAGATGTATCACATAATCCATCTTGCCTGATGGTATTGCAGCTGCAATATCCCCAGTTGCAATATCTCTAAAGATATAATTTACTCTTGGATGCCCATTTATAATATTATCTGGTGATGAACCTATACCCATTTTATCGATAACGGTGATAAAATTATTTTCATCTTTTAATAATTTTTCCACCACGTATGAGCCAATGAAACCGCAGCCACCTGTTACTAGATATCTTTTCATACTCTATTGTTCTATACTCGAGAAGTTATTATTTTTAATTTGATCAATATTTATACCTTTAAACATATCTGGATTTTGTGCATACGTCATAGCAGCAATCCTATTTTTAATTTTTGTTGTAGACCATTCATGAGATCTAGTGGTATAAATTACTTTAGGTGGCAAATCATCTCCAGTAAATGATTTACCGAGATAATCTTCGCCGAGTATTCTAATATCAGGTTTAAACAATTTAATTAAATCATACAGCTCACTCTCAGTTTGATACATATATACTTCATCAATATGCTTAATTGACATTAATGTTTTGTACCTCTCATAATATGGTACAATAGGCTTATACTTAGTATATCTTGTTGATGATGGGTCTTTCTGCAAGAAAACAATGAACTTATCACAATGTCTCTTTGCTTCTTCGAAGGTCACAACATAGCCATAGTGAATGTAATCAAAGTTTCCACCCGTGAACGCAACTATAGTTTTGTCTGGATCCTTCTCTTTAAGTTGCCTGTAATATAGACTGTGGTCATGGTCATACATTATATTAATATAATTAACTTTTTGTTGATTGCCAGCACTTTGTTAGTTTTAGTGTAAATTTAAAGATTTTCTAATAGCTGCTGTTTCAGTTAGCGGGGTGTAATTATATGTCTCTTTTAATTTCGTAGTTGATAATACACAATTTGACCTATCTGCTGTAATATCTAGATCACTCATACTAACATATTTCCACTTATAATTAATCTTACCGGCTTCAGTTAGTAAATCAACCACCTCTGTAGTAAACAATGCATCCGGATTAACAAAATTAATTATATCAGTATTATTATTTTTTTGGAGTATATAGGATTGAATGAAACTACAAAGATCAGGTATATATGTTTTTGAGTTTCTAAAATCAATAATATTATTATATTTTAGTAGCTTATATAAAATAGATCTGTTACATGTAACATCATTATCAAACGGCATCCGGATTCGAATAGTTAGCCCATAATCACTATTTGATAGCTCATATGCGTGCTTAGATTTAGAGTAAAACGAAGATATATTATTAAAAACACCAAAGTTGGGTGCGTCTTTCTCTGTCCACAGCTTATCATACCCCGTGTATATACATCCTGAGGATACATGGATATACGGTATGCTTAGTTCACGACATATACTATTAACGGATGTTGGTCCCGTTACATTAAGCTCCCAACACTTCTCCTTCTCAACCTCAGCCTGATCTACATTTGGTTTACCACAAAATCCACTACAGTTGATAACATAGTCATAACTATTATTAGATAGGTATTTTTTAAAGAAGTAATTATTATTATAATTTATATCCTTTTTAGTTAATATTGTAACAGTATTAGATACATTTAACACTTTATATAAATGGGTGCCAATATACCCGCCTCCTAATATTAGTACGTTATGCTTCATAATTTTCTAAAAAATCCTTGAGCTCATGACATGTTACCTCACCGTCATTGATACAATCTTCAACCTGTTCAATAAACCTATCAGTTAGAGAGTCTAGCTCTTCATCCTCTAATCCGTCTAGTACATCTCTAACTTTGTCTAAGGCAGTGTATAGGTTTTCAATTGAATCATTATATTTGTTAAGTATTTTCATTTGATTTACTTAAGCTACTGAGTTATTATACTGCTGGTTAAATTTAGATAGTAACAATTCAACTTCGGCTTTCATATAATTAACATGGTATGGTATAAAATTATTATCCTTAAGATAAAATATAACACATTTGGAGCATCTCTTCCCGGTCATTTTTTCATACATGTATGCATATAAAGATAACTGTAGACCATAAATATTAAATTCACAATTCTGTAAATGATCTACAGGGGCTAATAAGTGTTCACCATATAGTGAGTTAAAATTAAACTTTTTATTTGTCTTGAAATCACCGACAATAAACTTATCACCTTTAATATTATAGATCAAATCTGCCATACCTGCAACCTTAAATTCAGTACTATGTACGATATTCTCACATAACACTTTATCAATTGAACCAATAGAGCTCTCTACAACGTTGTTATATGCTTTATATAACCAATTATAATGATCTTCTGTTTCACCGGAGCGTATATAATCCTCAAGTAGCTTATGTATATGTGTGCCCCGATCACAAGCTTTATTCTTTTCATGTTCCCATGTCTCTAAAACATACTCAACTGCAACACATTCTCTCTGTGCAATTCTACTAGCATGGTAATATCTATCAAATGGTTTTTTAAATTTTCCTAACACCGTTGTTGCCGATGTTAACTTACCTACTGTCTTGTGCGTGTAGGTATGAGAGGCTTCATCAAAATGGACATCTGTTTCTTTTAACATACATTATATTATATACAAAAATTGCAACATTGCAACTAAATATTTATATGGCCACAGTTAAAATATCTGATTTACCACAGTATACATCACCTCTTGTAGGTAGTGAGCAAGTTGCTGTAGTTCAATCAGGTGTAACCAAACGAGCTCCATTAAATTCAATCACAAGTTTTTTATCAAGCGGTAGTTGTTCATTTGTTTTAGCGTCTGAGCTTGAAGCTTTATCAGGTAATTGGGAGAATACATATACTAATTTTGCAGCTGGGTCTGCAACCTATGCTTCAACAAATGTTTCAAATACATTTACCGGGTTGCAGACCATTCAAGGTGAACTTCAAGTAACGTGTATACAGGGAGGGTATTCAAATTCCAATGCTGGTACTTATTCATCTGTAATCGCAGGTTATTATAATGATATAAACGGTAACGCATCATTTGTTGGTGGTGGTTATAATAATGACCTTACCGGTGGTTGCTCAATTATTGGGGGTGGGTGTGATAATTGTATACAATGTGGTAATTTTTCGGGTATATTAGGAGGTACTTGTAATGACAGTTGTAATGCGCATGTATTTATTGGAGGGGGTTGTGATAATAGAGCTGCCGGTGAGTTTAGTAGTATTGTAGGTGGTCATTGCAATACCGCTCTAAGTGCGCACAGTACAATTGCAGGTGGATTGAACAATACGTCTAGCGGGGAGCAGTCATTTGTAGGTGGTGGTAGTACTAATCAAGCTACAGGCGCATGTGCCGTCGTTGGTGGTGGATACAATAATGTATCTTCCTGCTTTAGATCTACTGTAGCAGGTGGACATCAAAACTGCTCTACGGATTATTATTCGTCTATTGGTGGAGGCTATAAGAACCAATCACATGGGAATTACTCAACAGTCGCTGGGGGCTATTGTAACGTGGCGAGTGCTGATCAGAGTTCAGTTGGTGGTGGTGAGTGCAATTGCGCTGCCGGGATGTTTTCTTATGTAGGTGGAGGAGCTAGTAATAACGCACCAAATACTTATAGTACTATAGTAGGGGGATATAATAACATTGCCAGTGGGTGCTATTCTTTTATTGGTGGTGGTGAGAACAATATAATCACTGGCAGTCATTCTACTATAGGAGGCGGGTGTAGCAACGTTGCTCAGGGTATTGGAGCTTATGTTACGGGGAGCAATAACCTTGTGAATCCATGGCATACTTGCGCGTTTATTATAGGTAATACAATTACTTCAGCAGACTCTGACATGTTACATACAAATAAATTGTGGTTAAGTGCTGCAGCACTCTCGACGGCGGATCCAGGTGTACAAGGAGTTGTTTGGAATGATGGTGGCACATTAAAAATTTCACTCTAAGTTGCCATATATTATTTAATCATATATATATATGATGGAAAATAAAAAATACACTCTATTTCATATAGAGGGTGGCGTCGGTAAGCATATAATGTCTACAGCTGTAGTTAAAGCTTACAAGCATGAGAATAAAGACAGAGATATAATTATTGTATGCGCTTGGCCAGAGATTTTCTTAAATAACCCTGATGTTTATAAAATATTTAAAATTGGTAATGTACCTCACTTTTATAAAGATTATATTTATAATAAAGATATTAAAATATTTGCGCATGAGCCGTATAAAGAAACATCACATATATGTAAGCATGATCATTTAATTAATACATGGTGTAATTTAGTTAATGTATCGAGTGAAGAAGCTACTACCGATATTACATGCAATTTTAGAGAACAAGAAGATGCTTTAAAGCTTATTAATAACCCAGCTGGAAAACCAATACTTATTATACAACCATTCGGAGGCCCGGCACCATCCGCGAGTAGCCAACAATATGCATATTCTTGGATGAGAGATATTCACCCGACTGTTATTCAGCAGGTTGTAAATGAATTGCATAAAGATTATCATATAGTACATATATGTCATGATGCTCACCCTCAGCTGCAACATGTACAGCGAGTTGATAAGCTTATACCAAAGAAAATTTTAATCAGCTTATTATTGTTTTCGACCAAGAGATTATTAATCGATTCCTCACTCCAACATGCAGCTGCAGCGCTCAACTTACCTTCAACTGTTGCATGGGTTGCAACACAGCCAGCTGTGTTTGGGTATGATATTCATACAAATATTGTACCAACTAAGCAATATCCGGAAGGTACAGTTGATTCATATTTGTATGATTACAGCTTTAATGGCTTACCTCATGAATGTATGTATAGTACATCTGCAGAAATACATGATGCAGCTACAATTTTAAATACGTTGGTTGATTAAATAAGCTATATGTTAACACAAAAAGAACTATTACGGTTGACGTCTGAGGGGTTTGCTGCAACTTTAAAAGGAGTTGCTAAAGGAGTTGCTAAAGGAGTTGCTAGAGTAGGTGTAGGAGCTACTAGTAGATTAGCTAGAGCAGCAATGCCTACAGCTGCAAGTATAGTTGATAATATTAGGAACGATCTTAGAGCCCCACATTCCATAGAAGAGTATAATACACCGGAGAAGCGTAAAATTGTAGATATTTTAGATAAACGGGGATTATCACCAGGCGATATCACCCAAACAGGCTCGGGTACCTGGTCAGTATACGTTACAGATACTGATGGTGTCGAATTTAAATCCCCCGTTATATTCAAAAAGAATGATGCTGGTCAGATAGAAATGTCTACAAAACCGGCTAAAGAGGGTAAAACACCTTTAAAACAGTCAACAGCATCTCCACAACCAGCAGCAGATGCACAGAAGAAGTCACAAGATCATGAGTATTACTAAAGCTAGCTCAACCTAAGAATATAATACCTCTTTCAAACACAGGCTAGTAGTAAGATCCATATATGTCTGTATCGTTGTTATCCATGTTATATATGTTAACTTGAGATTCATCGTTTATATCCCATGTGTATGTTTTATTTTCAGATACACTATCTCCTGGTATGTTAGTAGAGAGTACACCAGAAAATGCATTTTCATATATCTGATCGTTTACTGGCTCTTTTGGCGCGTTAGGTTCGAACGAATATTCATATCGCTTAGCTCTTAACCTATACACATAATGACCAAGCATGGGATTAATTGAAGATATATCATCATCTCTTCGCTCAGTAATCTCATATATTTTTGGTCCTCGGCCGTTTGGTCTATCACAGCTAAGCGACTGCATAACAATAAGGTCACCTGATTTTGGCTCTATATCTTGACCAACACTTGAATAGTCAAAAATAGCAGACGCCGCTGTAGTGAATGTATCAATATGTACGTAACCTGTAAAGTCATCAGCAGCATCAAAACCAAATTTACTTAGATTAATAGAGTTTTCATCTAACTCTATATACATTTGGATATCAATCGGACCCCTAAATACCTTTGTTGGTTCCTCACCATATAGTAGGTTAGCTGCTGATAGGTTGAATGGGTTAATATAATATTGTACCCCAATGCCAAAATTATTAATTAAGTCATTATATGATTGATCATATATGAGCTGCTCTGCTTGTAAATTCTCAGGATTGACAAGCTTACCACATGCTGGTATTGCAGTAGCTGCAAAAATCTCAGCTGGCGTGCAATTAATTCGAGCAGAGTTGCAAGGCATACATTTATTTATGGCTACAGGCTTGCTTTATAAGTCTAGATTCAAGGCATACCATGTTATCGTCTAGTCAAGATTCCACATTGATTACTTTCTCCGTCTTCGTACATCTTAACCTCAACTCCGGAGTTGCCTAGCACCTTTACTGTACCTGGTTGATAGTCCATATTATATGAAGATAATGTCTGCATAAGAGGTGCACCCATCAGTTTTATTTGAGCTGCTCCACCATTTAGTAAGTTGTTAACATGGGGGCATTTTGAATTATATTCCTTCTTTACATTATTTTGGTGCTTTCTATCTACACCACCGTAGAGATTCTTACCAGATCTCTGCATAGGGTTCATATATTTATCACCTTTAAAATATTCTAGGAAGGTAATCATGTATATATTTAATACAAAAGGCCCGCTGATTCACACCAGCGGGCCTTTTTTATTATGTGTTATATGTTAGTATTACTGCTCGAAAGCTGATTGATTGGTTTTGAGGTTACCAACCTTGTTATTTTTACCATCATTATAGCTGCCGGAGTGGGTGGAGCCTGTATCTACCTTTATGTTAGTACCTTTAAATGTCGCCCCACCTTTTGCTTTAAGTGATCCAACTTTATTGGACTTTCCATCATTATAAGATGTGTTTAGTGCGGTTGGTGCGCCCTCTTCATCCTCTTCACCATCGAACCCATCAAACCCATCATCACTATCACCGGCACCAAAATCTTCGTCACCATCTTCACTATGCCCGATAGCTGCTTGCAATACATCACATAAAGCTTGGGCTGTTGAACGATCAAGGGTAACGGTGATTTCATCACCATCTTCACCTTCATCACCTAGTTCACTATCTGGTACAGCGTCATCTAACCCGAGGGAGTCAAGATCACTGGGTTCTAATTCACCAAAGTTTTCACTAACCATGACCTTATCGTAAAGTTTATCAAAGACTGATTTTCGCTTCATAAAATTATTTAGTCCATTCCTCGCAATTTTCTCTGTTTCATGTAAAATTTCTTCATCCTCATCGTGTATATTACTGTGCCCCTGGCAAGTACTACATTGCGATGCAGCGTCCTTTGTCTTCCACGTTTCACCACAGTCACATTCATATGGATATTCATCATTTTTAGTATCTTCCTCATCCTCGTCTCCGTCACCTACAATACCTAATAGAGCAGCATCACCTGTAGTTGGTTGAGGGCTTTGTGTATTGCCTGGATTATTACCCTTACCGTATGAAAGACCTTTAATGTTATAATCATTACTTTTTTGATCTTCATCTTCTATATCAACTCTATCGCTGCTATAACCGGCAGTCTCTTCAGGACCACCTTTCTGCTCGAGATCCGCGTTTCCAATTTCACCTTTAGGCACGGTACTTTCTTTGACAATAGTTTTTTTAAAGTCGTTAAATATTGTACCGTATACCTGACCTAAATTCATTAAATCTTTTGTAGACATATATTTATTTATGTCTAGGTATAAATATTTTCAATGGCTCAGCAAAGTAATATGTTCTACATGGGTAACAAAAACCTACCAAATGTTAACTGGAAAGGTGAATATACTACATCGCAAGTGAACGCGCTTAAGAAAGCGAGTCAGAATATACTCTATTTTGCTGAAAATTATTTCTATATTATTAATCTTGATCGTGGGCGTGAGACTATTAAGCTATATCCTGCTCAAAAGCGAGCCATCCGTAAGATGAGAGATAATCGATTCTTTATACAGCTAGCAAGTAGACAGATAGGTAAGGCACTAGCATTAGATACACCAATACCAACACCAACCGGGTGGATGGATATGGGGTCTATTAAATCTGGTGATGTTATATACGATAATAAGGGTGATCAGTGTAGTGTTTTAAAAGCGCATGATGTATTATATGATCGTGACTGTTATAAAGTAACATTTGATAACGGGGAGGAGATAGTTGCAGATGGTGATCATTTATGGTTTACTCAGACGAGGGGTGATCGTAGAAAGGAGTGTAGTGGGTCAGTTAAGACAACAAGAGATATTTTAGACACACTATATAGTGGTAAGAAGAGACCTGAGCCTAATCACAGAATACCAACATGTATTAATGGTGTTGGGGGTATAGAGAAAGAATTACCTATACATCCCTATGTCCTAGGCTTGTGGTTAGGTGATGGTACATCTGCTACCGGTACAATAACAGTTGGTCATAGAGATATAGACGAACAGATTAAAATATTTGATAAGATAGAGCAATTTGATAAGCTTATTATTAAAAACTACAATTCGAAAAATTATTTTATTCGCCCTACTGTTGAGTCTGATATACAAACAAAGAGTCTTAGTTCGTTATTAAGACATAATAACTTACTCAATAATAAACATATACCCGTTGATTATATGTTAGCGAGTAGAGAGCAACGATTACAGTTACTGCAAGGTTTAGTTGATAGTGATGGCTATATAAATAAAGCAGGTACATGTCAGTTTTATAACACAAATAAGAATCTCACTAGACAGGTAAAGCAGTTAACTGAAAGTCTAGGGTATAAGGTTACATTAAAAGACTATATACCGACACTTAATGGTGTGGAATGTAAGCCATGCTCATCTATAACATTTAAACCAATTGAAGATGTAGCTCTATTATCGTTTAAGCAGAAAAGAATAAAGCATCAAGAGAAGAAGCATAACTTTAAAATAAGGGGGCAGTATCACTTTATAAAGAATATAGAGCTTGTTGAATCGGTTCCTGTTAGGTGTATAACTGTTGATAGTGAAGATTCGCAATTTCTCGCAGGTAATCAGTATATACCTACTCACAACTCGACAATGATGACAATTTATATCCTCTGGCAAGCATGCTTTAATGCAGATCAGCGAATATTGCTAGTAGCTAACAAAGAAGCTACTGCGATTGAAATATTTCAAAGAGTTCGGATGGCATATGAGGAACTACCTAACTGGCTTAAGCCGCCTGTTAAAGAATATGCCAAAACGTCCATGACCCTTGAGAATGGCTCTCGTATAGGTATTACTACTACGACCGGGTCAGCAGCCCGTGGCCAATCCGTCAACTGTGTCGACGGGGAGACAATAATAACGTTGAAAGATAAAGAAACTGGGTTAACATTTGATTGCTCCATGGAGGAGTTAGCAGCTGAATTTGAAGGTGGGGAGTTACTTCCTATATTCCTGGACAATTAAAAATATAATACCTTTACCGGTGGCTTTACCCAATTGGGTAATAAATACTATTATGGATGTGAATAGTGTACTATTAACGCTTACAAATATACCTAAGGTTTTTCCGAAATATCTCCACGGTGATGAAGTGACATTTATAAAGCAACATGAACTATATGACTCTGAGTTAACATTTGCTCGTAATGCGTATAATGTGTGTCATAATATATCAGAGACACCAACATGCATGCAGTGTAATAGTATTCTCAAATACCGGGATTTTAAATCCGGGTATGGTAAGTTTTGTTGTCGTAAATGTAGTAATAAATATAATGTTGAGGAGATTAAATTAACTAATATAGAGAAATATGGTGCAACGTCTTGGTTGCAATCAAAAGCCGGTCAATCACATAGTAAGGCAACCAACCAGGAGAAATACGGGAGCGAGATATACCAGCAGAGCGAGGATTTTAAAAGTAAAGTGATTAATACATGGAGTAATAAAACGTGTAGCGATATATCTAAGCTTAAGACAACACGAGTTAAACATAATAACTTAAAATACGGTGTTGATCACTTTTTTCAGACTGAAGATTATAAAAATAAAGCTCGAAAGACATTGAATGAAAAATATGGTGTAGATAACCCAATGCAATCTGAGGCTATTACGCAGCGCGCCATTTTTACAAAGCAAGTTAAATTAATCTCTAAAATTGAGACAGATTATAACGTTAAGTTGGATGAGACGTATAACGGAGTTGCACTGTATAAAAAATATAAATGGGTATGTCAAGAGTGTGACGCTAGATTTTATCATGATTTATCTATTGGTCATAGACCCGCTTGTCCTAAATGCTTCCCAAAAAGAGGTACAAATCTCGAAACAAAAATAAAATAGTAAGATGGCAGACTTAACAAAATATAAATGCTTTAAAAATAGCAAATATCAAGTACTAACAAACGACGGTTTCAGAGACTTTAAAGGGCTTATAATCGGTAGTAACCCTTCAAAAATTAAACTCACACTCTCTAGTGATAAAGAGTTAATATGTACACCTCTACATAAACTGTTAGCAGAAAACGAGGAGATCGTTTATGCAAAAGATCTTTTAATTAAAAATAAATTATATGGTGGTATTGAAATTACCGATATTGCCACTTACACTGATGATAGTAAAGTATACGAGCTGCTAGAAGTTGAGAAAACTCATACATATTACGCTAACGGTGTATTAAGTCATCAATGCTTAGTGATTGATGAGATGGCTTTCATTGAGTGTGTGTCTAAAGATACTACAGTAAGGCTACGTAATAAAAATACAGGGGAGATAGTCACAAGAAGTATTGAGAATATTATCCAAAAGACATAAATAAATATATGATCGATAAACGTTATATGCAGTCATGTATAGTTGATTTCTTTGAGGATAAGAAGCTTAATAAAAACTCATATTATAGAGCATGGTATGATAAATACGAAGATGGTGAGAAGGTTTATAATTTTATAAATGAGTATTATAGAGATACACCTACGTTAGATGAGCTACCACTCGGTCAAAAGTTATATCATATAGTTAATGATGTCGACTACCTACCAGACTTGAAGTTTATTAGCTATAAACGTGGCTATGTTAAAGGTGGTGTGTCGTTTAGTGGAAAGTCAATTGCATCCTTTATTGATAGATTAAAAGATGGTATCTTTGAAGATGGTATATCAATGCCTCCGGATGAGACGATGCTACGATTATCTGACTATGTTCAACGAGCAGCCTATACATCATTGCTAAATGATAAGGACTTAATTCACAATATATCTAAACATACAGAAGGTATTGAGGATATTAAATATAAATTTGCAAGTATGTGTAATGATTCAATATACTGTATATGTGGTGATTATTGCAGCTTTAAAAATAGGAATACATTCTTCTTGAATAAAACGTGTAGTAAGAAGCGATGTATTAGTGATGTTTTGAGTACTATTGGGAAGGATCGTGATTTGTCTTATTTGCAATCTGGTGATGTTAAAGAGCGGAGAGTGAAATCTCGTAGGGGATACCATCATAGCGAAACAACAAAAAGCAAGATATCTACGTCAAATAAGAAGACGTGGACAAAAGATAAGAGAGATAAACTCACAAAAAAAAATAGAGCTAGGGGAATATATAAAAAGATGAGCGATGTTATGAGGAATAAGATTTTAACCGGAGAATTTACACCAAATACAAACAACAGATATTCCAATAAAAAGTTATATTCAGAGTTAACTGGACTTAATAATTATCGTAGTAGTTGGGAGGTAATGTTTCATGAAAATAATCCTCATTTAGATTATGAATTAATTCGAATTCCTTACACATATGATAATAAGGAACGAGTTTACATTGTCGATTTTTGTGATCAGGTAAATAAAGTATTATACGAGGTAAAGCCACGTGAGTTTGTAAATCAACCTTTGAATCAGTCGAAGTTTGAAGCAGCTCGATTGTGGTGTAGAGAGAATGATTATGCTTTTAAGATAATAACAAAAGAAGACTTATGCGAGAAGATATAGAAAGATTCATTCCTAATGATGAATGGGAAATAGAAACAGATGAGGGTTGGAGAGACTTTAAGGGTATTGCTGAATATTCAAAGAAGAAGCTATTTCAAGTTGTTTTAGATAACGGTGATTATATACACGTATCTAAAAACCATGGGTTTATTGATGCAGCTGGGGATGTTATTCTTGCATGTGATTCAATAGGTCATAGAATTAAAACTGTAGATGGTCTATGTGAGGTTGTTGATATTATTGATATTGGTCGTGAAGAGAAGGTTTATGATTTTGTTGAGGTTGAGAGGACGCATAAGTATTATACTAACGGTATTCTCTCCCATAACACTCACCTAATTGAGGAGTTTTGGAAGTCAGTTTTTCCAGTAATTACATCGTCGAAGAAATCCAAGGTATTTGTATGTAGTACCGCAAATGGTAATGATAATCTATTTCATACATTATATAAGGGTGCAGTGGATGGTGAAAATGGCTGGGCGCATGATAAAATTATGTGGCATGAAGTGCCGGATAGAGATGATGATTGGGTTAAATCTACTAGACAGGCAATTGGATCAAATGATGCGTGGAGACAAGAATTTAATTGCGAATTTTTATCAACAGGTGAATCATCAATTGATGATGATTTATTTGAGGAGATGGTTTCTAAGACTCGAGATCCAAAAATTATTTTAGATGATGGTCATTATAAGATATGGGAAGAGGCAGACCCATCACGTGTTTATGTTGCTGGTGTTGATACAGCGGAGGGTGTTGGTGCCGACTCATCATGTATACAAATATTAGATATAACAGATATTAAAGATATACGGCAGGTTGCTTGTTATACTAGCAATAAAATACCTCCTCTTGAATTTGCAACTAAGGTATATTCTGTTCTCCGTAACTACGGCATGCCGTTGGCATTAATTGAGCGTAATAATTGTGGTGCACAAGTTGTAGATAGGTTAGCGAATGATATGGGATATGAGAAAATTGTATCATATGGTAATAAAGCGGCTCATAGGAAAAATATAATGCTAGGTATGATTGCTCATACTAATACAAAATATCAGGGTGTATTAAACATGCGATATTTTATTAATGATGTACGAGCAGTTCAGATTAATGATATAGAAACTTTAACTGAGCTTAAGAATTTTGTTCGATGGCCAAACGGTACATGGAAGGCTAGGAGAAGTCATCATGATGATAGAGTGATGTCATTGCTATACGCTCTGTTCATTCTAGAGAAAGAAATAACAGAAAGATTTTTTGAAATTGTGGAACTAGATGAGCGAGGTAAACCTGCTACTATTGAACAAATGGATTTCGGTATTCAATATTTTGAAGATGCAACATCTTTATATTTAGATAATGAAATAGTGGGTGATAATAATTCTTGCTTACCGCCTATAGTTTTCGGTATGGGTGCTGATCAAGCTCAAGATGATATGAATGAGCTATCAATGTTTGGATATGAGCCTTTAGCATAAATATTATTATGCCTACAAATGTAAATAAACAATCCCTACTCAATAAGGGCCGGATAGACAAATTTATAATGGTTTTCCAGCTACCACTAGCATTACGTAAAGTTCAGAAAAGAGATACTCGGGCATCATTTAATGTTTCTGAAGATTCATTCCAATTTTCAATTTATGGTACTGTTGTTCCAGAGCTAGTTGTACCTGCTATGAAAATACCTTACGCGGGGAATACCCTCTATCAATCGTCACATGCTAGAGATGCTTACCCACCGGTTACTATCGACTTTACAGTTGATAACGAGTTTAATAACTATTGGGTAATATATAAATGGTTAGATTTAATGCATGATGATAAAACGGGTCTGTATGATGCTGATAATCTTGTTAGTAGTGAATATAGTAACTATCAGACTGATATGACAATATATGGTGTTGATGAGTATGAAAACAAACGAATACAGTTTACATACACTAAAGCATTTCCTACAGTTTTGGGTAATATTGCGTATAATTACAGAGACGCAGCCGAAATAAACACTTCTATGACTTTTGTTTATTCTCAGTTACATACTAAATTGCTTAATTTATAAATAAGGTTTTAGAAACTAGCAATTATTGTGTAAAATACCATAAATAATTTTATGTCCAAGCGCACAATACAATCGCCAGGGGTTGAGATCCGAGAAAGTGATCTCTCCCTAAGAACTGTTTCACAGGGTACAACTACCTACATTACCGGGTTTGCGAACCAAGGTCCAACAGATGAAGTAGTTGGGGTGAGCAATATTACTGAATTTGAGCAAATTTACGGATCACCGAGAACACCGGCTGAGAGATACTTTTATCATACTGCTAGAGCAGCACTAAACTCTACAGGTAGTTTGCTAGTTAATCGATTACCATATGGTGAGGCCGGTGGTGACGGGTTTGGTTCTTATTACAGTGTTTTAGCATACCCCGCCAAGGGTTATGATAGAACTGCAGAAGTAGCTACACAAAACTTTACTGTAAGCGCAGGCTCTTATTTCTTAGGTGCACCTAAACAATATAATATTACAGAGCAGGAATACTTACAACTTAAAAGTGGTGAGCTATTTCCTGTCGGTTGGGGTTCAGCAGCCACCGCCCCTACCAGTTGGAAAACGCTTACAGCCTTATCAGGTGCAGCTTTAATTGTAGTTAACAAATCTCAGACTGTTATTGATGGTCAGTTTAATGGATATTATTTAGGTATTGCAGATAATACTAATATTAACCCAGCACGTGCTTTTGAGTCTATCCTAAGTGTTGAGACAGTAACACAGTCTGCTAGTGTATCTGGTATTGATTCATATACAACAGTGCCAACCAGTAGGTTGGAATTTGCTCTATCAGCTACACCAGAGTTTGGCGATAACCCGGCGACAAACTCCATCTCACAAGTGATGGAGGATCGAATCACTGGTTATGACATTTCCACTAGAGAATTTGATGACGCTCTCAATATTGGAGTCTTTAAGCTTAGACAATCTGTTTTCTCTAAAGAGGCAAACAGACTAGATTATCTATTAGAGGAAGGTTATAATGGGTCAATCGGTTATTATAGACAACGTAATTCCGATAATGGTGGTGCACCAATTAACTACTTCTTAGAAAATGTTGAGAATGACTCTAGAAATATTGATATTATTGTTAACCCGTTTTTGTCTGATCAGATAAGTGGTGTTAAGCTTAATTCTGATGGTACCCCTAGAACGAAATTGAGAGTTTTAACTCAATCCTTATCTGATAATTTTACAAATGGCAATATTTTATCATCGATTGTTGGTGCTGGATACGCCGACGGATCCTTTATGACCGACGCGATTAATGCCATTGGGACGGCTGATTCAATATATGCGTTAGGTGCTTATGGTGAAACAAACTTAGAGACAAAGGTAGCCGGCAACATTCCACAGAAACTGGATCGCGCGCTTGATCGAATCAGGAATGATAGGAAATTTAATATTGATATTATTGCTGAGGGTGGTATTGGTTCCATATGGACATATAACCAAACAGCAAGTGCTTCGCTCTCCGGGTATGGTTATGATGATACTCGTACAACTACATCTATCGAAGCTCTAAGAACATCAAATGATCTAAATGCTACAGGTACAAAAGCTAGGACAGCATATACTACAATCTTTAATAAGTTTGCTACTTTCTGTGGACCTGTTAAAGATGGTGGTAGAGGTGATATTCTATATATTGCAGACCCGATTAGACAGATCGTAGTAACTGGTAAGGATAACAAAATTCAAGATGATAAAACTAAAAACTTTTATGTTCATGCATATTGGGCATTAAGACATCAGTTTGAGCTAGCAAACACTTCATATGCAACTGTCTACGCGAACTATATGAAGGTGTATGACAACTACTCCGGTTTATATGTGTATGTACCACCGTCTGGCTTCGCTTCCGCTAAAATGGCTAGTACAGATGCTCAGATCGGCCCATGGGGTGCGCCGGCTGGTTTAAATAGAGGTATTATAACAGATGCTAGTGATATTGCACTCTCACCAAACCAGAGACAGCGAGATGATTTATATACATCAAATTTAAACCCTATTACAACTCTCGCAGATCAAGGTAATGTATTCTTTGGACAAAAGACCCTTCTTAGAAAGCCTAGTGCGTTTGATAGAATCAATGTTCGAAGAACATTCATCTACTTGGAAAAGATTACAAAGCGCACAATGCAGTATTTCTTGTTTGAGAATAATACACTATTCACAAGAACACGTGTTGTTAATACATTAACTCCATTCTTTGAGAGAGTTAAAGCGGATGATGGTCTATATGATTATATTATTGTTTGTGATGAACGTAACAATACACCTACTGTTATTGACCAGAATGAGTTGGTTGTAGATATATATCTAAAACCGGTACGTACAGCAGAATTTATATTGGTGAATTTCTACGCCACCTCTACGGATGCAAACTTTGAGGAGATCATCGGTGGGTAATCCCTCGGAAGAAATTATTATTGGTGTATAATTTCTTCCCTCCAAGCCGTGGCCTTATAAGGCCACGGCTTTTTATTGTAATGACCTTCATACTAAAATATTTTACTAAAATGTAATCATCATCTCAGTAAATTTAGCTGAAGGACATAAATATTATTATGGTCAATCAATCGATTCAAAACTTTTATCGCGTTGCCGCAGATCGTGACTTTAGTCGTGATTTTCTCTTCAGGTTAACGCAGCTGCAACTACAGGGTGTTCCTGCTTTAACAGAGAATGAGTTGGTATATGTTAAGACTGCAGCATTACCAGGTAGAACTATTACAAATGTTGCAGCTCCTTATATGGGACTCGACTTTAATATACCAGGTAGTGTTAAGTATCCAGGTTCAGAAGGTTATAATTTAACATTCTTCTTAGATGCAAAAAGTGAACTCAGAAATTACTTTGAGGATGCATCTAGAGCTCTATTTGATGACACTACATCTACAGGGGAGTTTGGTACCCCAGATGATGATTTCTTTATCCACCTAGCGCAACTTGATAAAGATCTAGAGCCTATTGCTGAATATAAACTGGTTGGAGCCTCTCTACGTAACATTGACGGTATAGAATATAACATATCTGGTGGTACCGGTGAAACTGTTGAAGTTAAAGCTACAGTAGCTTATCACTTTTATAACAAGGTTAGGTGATTAAATAATTAAGTGCCACAGCCAGTTCTATCTAGACTAAAGTTATTCCAGGATTGGGATAATGACATCCCGCTAAAATTTTTATGGACATTAGACTTTAGTACCACGGATGGTACTAGTATGACGAAGCTTGGTTCCAATATTTCATATTGGGTAAACCTATATGAGCCACAAGTCTGGACTGTTGATAGTAAGTTAATAGATAATCAAACAGATAATCAAACCGGTGTTGGGTATTTGTTAGCTCAAGCTATATCCTTCCCCGCTGAAGAATTTAGTGTAACTACTGCGCCAGTTCCAGGGTCAGGTGGATTCGGTTCCGGGTATGTTGGTGATAGGCGATCTGATTATGGCTCGAGTAATAAGATTGATATATCGTTCCTAGAGACAAATAGAGATATAATTGATTTCTTTATACGACCGTGGGTAGTTGCATGCTCGTATAAAGGGCTTATTGAAGATGATGAGGCACCTATTAAATGTAATATAGTAGCTACCTTATACTCACGCGCACAGGGATCTTATAAAAATAAGGTGGCGTCGTCGCAAAAACTAACTAGACCACAAGTAGAATATAAAGCTCGCAAGCAACTAACGTTTAAAGATTGCGCTCCTACAAATATTGAGGCTGATAAGATTAGTTATAATGATTTAAGCTTCGATGAACTAGTTAAGACCGTATCATTTATCTTCTCACATTACACAATAAAGGATATTAGTAGAGGTGCTGTAACAGTTGAAGGGGTTAGCCGCACCTCATAATGTTTACAGCAGAAATAACTCTCCCAAGTAATAAAAAGCGGCGAGTTCGCGAACTTAAGAATAAGGAATATATAAATATTATAAAGTTTTGTGAAAATAATGATTTAGTTGGGTTAAATGAATTATTTGAGGAGTTATATTTAGATAAAGATCTTGATATTTATGATAGATTTTATATGTTGATATATGTGAGGATGTTGTTTGTTGGCGAGACATTATCGTTCACAACAAAAGATGGTAAGAATGTGGATATTAGCTTAGATACAGTTTTAGAGAAGCTGGAATCTAACTTTAAAGATTTAGATACGGAGATAGTGGTAGACAATCTTACAATAGGCTTAGGTATACCAAATTGCTCATTCTTCGAGGATATTGACGATCTATTAACATCGGTTATTAAATTTATTACTATTAATAATAAGCGAGTAGAATTTAAAGACTTAACTGTGTCTGAACAAAATCAGGTTATGAGTAAACTACCAGCTAATGTATTCACTATAATTAATAAATTTTTAGATAATATATCTAACGAGCTGCTTAATATTACAATTATACAGCAAAATGATCAATTTGGTATTGAGGAGATAAAGGTTGATATAGTAGGTAATGGTGTTATGCAATTTATCTCAAACATATATAGGGTAGATATAAAATCCTATTATGAATTAATATACATGTTCTTCCAGAAAATATTACCAGGTACAAATACATTCTACAATTTATCACCTATAGAGTCTAAGATATTTTTAAACATACATAATAAGACGATTCACAATGAAAATAAAGAGTTGAAAAACTAGATGTATTAATAAATACATAATGTGGATATTAAAGAATTTCTAACTGAGCTCGAAAAGACTGGTGATAACACAGTTGCGGTAGTACATGTACCATCTATTAATAAGAGTATAGAATTTGATCTGTTTAACGTTAATCAGCAAAAGCAATTACTTAGAACAGCGTTTGAAGGTGTTACTGGTATTATTAATAGTAATATTCTTTATAATGAATTTATAGTTAATAATTGTAAGGAATCTATTGAATTTAATATCGTTGATAAGCCGGTTATTATTATTAATTTGAGAAAGTTATCTCTTAAAGATCACATTACAATTAAAGACAAACAGTATGATTTAAATGAATTGAAAGATATCGATTACAATTCATTTACTGAAACTCAATCTGTAACAAGCGATAATATTACATGCAATTTACGAATACCTACCCTCACAACAGATACTTCTATATGCAAAAGATTGGTGGCGGAATTAAATAAGTTGTCTGATGATCAAAAAAAGACAGATACGGTAAGTCTATTGCTAACATATGAGATTATGAAATATGTTCAATCTGTCGAAATAGGAGAAATAACGCTAGATTTTAATGATATCAGTGTTTATGAAAAAAAATCAGTTATAGAGAGGTTACCATTAAAGCTTAATAATATTATACTTGATTTTATTGTTGATGTTAAGACAAAATGTAATGATTATCTAACATTTGAAGATGGTGCTCTAGTAGAAATAGATGTTAGTCTCTTATCTAGTGACTAAATATTTATGTGGCCGTAGATAGTACATCAAAATCACCAAAGAAATCATATGTAGGTAACTTTCTAGAGTGTCTGGGTGAAAAGCGTGGCAATGTAAACGACTCCGCAAAAGGTGTAATTCCGGATGGTGGTAGGAGTGATGAGACACAACTAATAGCGCTACTAACCGGGCAACAGGTGACCCTTGATAAGATATCTGATAAGCTACAAACTATGGGTGATACCAACTCAGTGTTATCAGATAGTGATAGGAAGAGGTATAGATCAATATTTACTATTTTAAAAGATGTTATAATGCCTAAAGGACCGGAGGCTGATAGCCTCAAAGCATCTAACGTAGGTAAAGTTGCAGAGGTAGGTAAATTAAATCAAGTTCAGTCTAAGGAAGCTGATAATTCATCTTGTCCAAAGCTATTAGCACTAGCACTAGGTGCACTCGGCATCGTTGCCGTTGCTGGGGCAATGTTTGAGGCTCTAGGCCCTGTCGGTAGGTTTATAGCTAAGATGGTGCCTAAATTAGGTGACATGTTAAAAACAGTTAAAACCCTGTTCACAAACGCATTTACCGCTATAGATGTAATGTTACGTACTATAGGTAAAATAATACCCTCGATAACGTCTGCAATTGCAGACGCGTTTGCCGGCATACGTACCTTTTTAAACGGAAATAAATTGGTAAAATCTTTTGTAGAGGGACTGGAAGGGGTTGCAAAGAAGGGGGGTAGTTTATTAACGGGAGCGAAGGCAGCAGGTTCGGGGCTGTTCGATGTATTGAAAGGCGCTTTAAGGGGTATAGGTGGACCACTACTCAAGAAATTAAAATTTGTACCGTATATAGGTGGGTTGATAGGTTTAGGATTTGCTTATAAAAGGTTTAAGGATAAAGATTATATACCTGCAACTTTTGAGCTAATATCTGCAATACTAGATTTTATACCAGCTGCCGGGTGGGTTGCATCATCCCTTATAGATGGTGGATTACTGTTGTATGATATGTATAAAGCAAAGGAGGAAAAGAAGGCTGGCACTGGGCAGCCGAAACAAGGCTTTCTTAGTTATATAGCATCTGCTATTAGTACAACGTTGGGCCCAAAATTAGAATATATCCCTGTGATTGGGGGTCTTATACAGGTGGGCAAGGCATTAAAATTATTTTATAATGGCGACCTGTCTGGTGGGTTGAAGATGTTTGGCTCTTCAATTTTGGCATTTGTGGGTGGTAAGGGGTTAAGTGACCTTGTAGGAGGTGGCATTAACTTACTAACAAGCTTGTTAAGTAATAAAGCGGAAAAAGTTCGCGATTACATCACCGGTGGGTCTGGTGATAGCTGGAGCGACATTCTTAATAAAGTATGGAAACGAGTTAGAGAAATTGTACCTAAGAAGATCAAAGAAATACGAGATTGGGCGATTAATAGTGTTACTAAGTTTATTCCATTTTTAGATGGTGGTGCTGATGATATTCTCTCACCTGACGGTCTGACTCAGCGGAATGAGTTCCTCCGGAAGAAAGATGCATCAGAGAGGCAGAAGCAAGCCAAAATACGTCAAGACCAGGCGTCTGCGAACACGAAACAGCCGGTAGTAACAGATAATTTGCAGGTAAATAATTTAGTAAAGGAAATTAATCAACAACAGCTTAATACACTTAATATTATATCAACTAACATAATTAGACTGGTTGAGATAGGGAAGGCAAATCTTAATAATAAACCATCACGTGAATTAAAGAATAGTTCAAATAGCCCTACAAAAATTAAGGATAATACAGCACCGATAGTACGTAATTTGGATATTAGAGACGATTTTACTAATGCATATAGTCTAGCCCCATCATCATAATATGAGTACCTTGTTAATAGATATTACCAAATCAAACGTTAAGACAAATGATGCTTTAGCCTCTTTTGGTGGAGATGAAACCTTAGCCAGTACAACACATAATACAGATCCACAGCTTCGCTTGAAGCCTAAAAAGATTATAAATGTCGTGGATAATTTTGCTTGGTATTCTGGTGCTAAAGCTACATCAGGCGCGCTTCAACGGGTTCCTAAAGCCTGTATAATTGAGCGAGAGCAGCAATACAGTTCAATTATATCTGGAGCTATATACTATATATCTACTATTAGTAGGACTGTTGATACCGTATCACCAACCGTAACAAGTCTGTTGAAAAGTATTAATTTGGATGTTATAGAAAATTCGGTAAGCAAGGTTAAGAGTCTTCTTAAGGATATAAAAGCTAGTTCAGATGGTAGTATTTTATCAAACTCAAATCTTAAATCATTAATTGGTATATATCTTACCGAAAAAACAGGGTTTCAATACGCCTTCCCTCATTTTGATAATATGCCGAGTCTTACAAATACTTGGAGTACAGGAGGTAGTAACTCAGGACTACAGAGTGTTATTAGTAAAGGTATGGAGGTGGTAGAAGACATTGCAAATGTTGCATTTATAGCTCAGCCAGGTGTATATATACAGAAGCCACAGTATTATGAATTTGAGGATTCCGGTAAAAGCATTACTATTAACTTCCCACTCTTTAATACTGTTGATAGGGGCACACTAAAATCATATCAACTTAACTATGAGCTGTTATGGTTATTAGCGTTTCAAAACAAGCCATATAAAACTAGTTTCGCTAGAACTGCTCCACCTAAAATATATTCAATAAATTTACCTGGTATTTGCGCCTTCCCCTATTCTTATATAAGTAATATGACTGTAGATTTTAAAGGCACTGTTCGATACAAAAATGTTTTTCTCCCACATTTGAAAGGGGAGGATGTTAGTGCTAAGTCTGTTAGAGTGCCCATACCGGATGCTTATACAGTTTCGTTAACATTTAATTCACTACTTGCTGACTATGCTAACCTAATGGTAAGTGACTACTTTACAGCAGAATGGATAAACAATGGTGTAAGATTAGGGTCGTAATATGAGTACAATAATTACAGGTAAAAAGCAGAATAACATAGAGCAGTTAAATAAACTTAGCGCTGAGCTGTATGAAAGTATTTTTAATGTCAATTTAATTGAAAATAAAGATAAATCCTTTTATTTTTATAACACTCTAGACAAAATTATCTTTCCGGAGTATATTAATAAGGAGGTATTTGATGTACAGACATTAGCAGTGGATATACCATGGACTACTCTCTCTCACAGATTTTATAAAACTATAAGTCTTTGGTGGATTATATTTTTATTAAATGACCCAGAATATATCTTTAAAGCTAAAGCTGGTAAATCATACAAATTTATTAAACCTGAGTATATATCAAATATTTTATCAAAGTTAAATAATAATGAACAGGACTGATAATCAAGGTACAACTTTAGATTTTGACATTAATCTTATAGCTGTATCTACTGACGAGGGCGGTAATGAAGTTGGTGATCCATTCCCTCTAGAACTTAATAGTATTAGATATCTAGAAATTACCGATTCGTTAATCAATATGGGGCTAGTAGGTGTTGTGACATATAACAACTATCATCAGATACTCGATAAAATTGGCATTACTAAGTATGCAGATAAAACGATGTACCTATCAATTGATATTACTGATTCACAGTTAGAAGATATTGTTAATGACAAGGTAGTTAGTAATATTAGTTTTTTAAGCCTGCTCGAGACAAATGCGGACATGTCAACAAATGTTGCAAATAAAAGCAGTATTTATAAATTTGAAGAGGCTATACCTGCTCTACTTAAGAAGTCATCCGCTGTAGATATACTAGAAGGTATTAACAAGATAGAACAAGCTCCACTCTTAATAGCAACTCTTGTAAATGTTTGGGCTAGGAAGAAGAACATTGCATATTTTATTAATAACGACCCTGATAAATTTATTTTGTCCAATTCGAATACACTAGAAATATCGAACATATGGCAGATAGAGGATAGTATATACGATGTTATTTATAAATTGTATAATAGTTTCGTATTTGGTGGTGTAAACGCGCCGATCCCCCCGCTATTAAAATTCCATAATAATGAAGACAATGAGAGACGTCTCACATTAACACCTATTATTGATGATGCTGCTCGAGAGTTTATTGAGGATTATAATAATAATGTTGATAAAGACCATGCAGACATATATCAAGAAGAATTTATAATTACTGATGCTGATGACTCTGGTGGTAATAGTAGTTTGTATAATAAGGTAGAGCAGTATAATTTAATTAAACCAGATTATAAAACAATTCGCCAAAATATTTGGGGTAAGTATAGCTTTACCGGTAAAACAGTGGGAGATGAGGCAGCTGACTTAACGAGTTATCTACATAATTTTACATATCATTCATATTATGTAGATAACTTTAGTAAGCACGTGCTAGGTGGATTTGCTAGTAATATACCTCAAATACCTAAAGCAGAGCAAAAAGCGTTTGTTCAATTATTTGAGGGGTCAGAACCAGGTAATCGAAAAACTATGGAGTGTCGAGCGCTAAATAAAGTGCTCAAAAGCTTTATCCTCTTAAATGAAACAATAGTATTAAATGTGGAAGGTAAAATTTATAGAAAAGCTGGTAAGTTTATAACAATTAAAGGTGGAGAGGCTTTTGGTAGTTCAAAAGATCGATTGAGTGATATATGGTATATAATAGAGGTTAAACATATATTTACCGGGGGGAATTATACAAATGAAATAACAGCTGTCCGCTTAATTGGTCGCGGAGAGGTACAGCCAAGTAGTGTAAGCACTGTCCCGGCTTTGCCGGTGGCAGCTTCTAGGAACGACGTAGCTCCAGCCACTACGCCTAGTAATGGAGCCACACGAGGTCCCCAGCAATCGGAAACCCAGACTAAAATGGATCTACCCCCCCTACCCCCCTCTACTAATGATGCCGGCTTGCCGGTACAAGATGCATCTGATGATGGTGGACCATCATCAATTTTACTAGGCGGTAATAATAACCCATAAATAATAATATGGTCATATATGGCAACAATTTACATGAAAAGCTTTTTGGTATTGCTATTAGCAAAGACTATCTAAAGCATAACACACCATTCTGTGAATTTGTGGAGGATCCGGACCTACAGGTAGATTTAGATATAGCTATCAATTTTAATAAAGCAATTAATGGTAATCTCCAAGCTGCGTATGATGTAACTGAATTATTAACACTGAGTAGTGGGTTTATAGATTGGAGCACTACTAATTTTTATGTGGACAAAATGGTAAACATCCCTGTTATATTTAGTAGTGTAATAGGGGAATTACATGATAGGTTTGCAAATCCCGCTAACTATGCTTCAAGTAATGCAGATGACACGGTAGGGGGTATTGCAGTTGGTGTGGCAGGTAGATCGGGGTTTAGAGATTCGTTCCAAAATAAGCTAAATACCGCGTTAGCAGATTGTTTAAACTCTCCTTGTAATATTTTCTCAGCAACCTCTGATAGTATAGGTAGATTATCACAACCGGCGTCAACTAAAACAGATAGAAACACCTTCGGCGTTGGTACACTATCTGGAACATTTACAAATATTATTAATGGGTTAGATCAAGCTGTTTACAATAAGATACCAGCAGTATTTCAAAACGCATTAACAGATATTACACAGGTAACTCAAAAAGCAATAGGCAATACACAAGCTATACTAGCAGGTAAAAAGGATATTAAAGAACTTATTAAACTCGCTCAAAATGGTAGTTCAATGAGAGATACTAGCAAGATGTATAGGTATACTCCAGATATAAAATCCTATTATGATTATTCAGCAGCTGGTAGCGCTATATTAACACAAATTAAGGGTAAGATGGGTGGATGCTTTGATAAGTTTCAACACTCTTATAGATATAATCCATATGAGGATAATTTGAGTTCTCCAATGACTGTTCAAACCCACCAGTATAATGGTATACAGTATGAAACTGATCCTGTTGGTGTATTTGAGAATACAACCACTGGGGAAGAGAGGCTTAAAGATGCCATTTCTCAGAGGCCTAGTAACCCTAAAATTATAGCAGAAGGCGATACATTCATATCTGAATCCTTATCTCTACCTACATCTAACACGGGAGCCGGCAATTATTCAGTATTTGCAGGGTTCATTGATACAGAAGCAAAGACATTTTATGTTGATAACCTTACTACAGACAGAACCGGGAAGGAGGGGGATGATTTAACAATGTCTGGCACCGGTTGTTTTGGTGATAGTATTAAAATGTGTCCATCAGATATTATTAGCAGTGCTGATCAGTTAAATGGACTAGCGGCTGCGCTAGACAACACTGGTGCACCGCTTCCAGATGTTCAATATATTGTAAATAAATTTAAAAATGGTTATCATCATGAGCTAAGCTCTGAGGCGTTTGAGCAAATACAACAAGATAAAATCTTTAATGACGGGGTAGCGGTCAGTAGAAGGTTGTGGGATAGTTTAACAGGCCCTGGATTTATAGGAGGTAGTTTTAAAGAGTTAGGTAAAAAAAATAAAAGTTTTGTAGCGGCACGAATAGTGGGTAACAATAATGCAGCCTGGAAATTATTTAAAATGGTTGATCGCAACGAACAAAGAAAAAATAATGTTGATTTCACACCTGCGGCACACAAACATTTATTTGGTAGTATAAGTGGGAAACAAAGGACAAGTTTCGCAAGAGATAGAGAAACGGAAATCAAGGAGACTGAACTAATAAAAGCTCAAGATAAAATATTTGCGGACGCTGGGTGGGAAGCGCTTGTACCCATTCATGATAAGCGTAATATTGAGATTAAAATATGTATTGGTGATATAAACCAGATAAAGAATCAGTTAAACAGTGTAACTGCCGAGTCGGGGACGGTAGGGACGGCGGATCCGCGGACTCCGGTAGGTGTAAGTGATTAATCAATATCAATTATATTACCATCATTACCCATAAGTACCTGCAACACATCATCCCTAGATAAAAGAACCTTAGTTTGATTATCAATAACATTAAGCCTTTCTTTTGATTTAATATCAATTTCCTTAACCTCTATTCTATTTTTATTTTGTTCTCTTGAAGTATGAATTTTTGATAGTGTGTCAATAGCTGATGATGAAGCTCTTATAAGCTCGGCCAACGATGCAACATCCCTATTTTCTGGCGCTGAGGATATATAATCTTTAACATCTTCTACCATATCAACTGATCTATTAATAAGCGTGCTAGTCTTTTGTATAATAAATTCTTCCAAGTTATTAATATCTGGTATAGAATCTACTGTTGTTGATGTATTCGCAGCGTTCTTATGATCCTTGATTTGTGTGATAATATCATTTACCGCAGTATCAATTTCACTAGCCATACATATATTTAATCTTATTATTGATTTTTTGGCAATATATCATATAATATAGCATATGGTAATTAAATTTAAAAAGACAACCGATAAAGCTGTAATTCCAACAAAAAACCATAGTAATGATACAGGGTTGGATGTAACATCAGTCGTTGATATTACAATTCCTGCTCGAGGATCAGCTGTAGTTGATGTTGGGCTAAAATTTGCATATATCGAACCCGGCTTTTGGGTTAAGATTGAAGGCCGTTCGGGGCTTGGCTTTAAACATGGTATTTTACCACACCCAGGTATTATCGATGAAGGTTATCGTTCTGATGCAGGTGTAAAGTTATACAATTTAACAGACACGGATTATCAAATAACAGCTGGAGATCGAATTGCGCAGTTCGTGGTTTATCAGAATCACCCGGTGATCTGCATTGAGGGTGATATCAGCGATAGTGAGAGGGGCGATAAGGGGTTTGGTTCTTCAGGTAACTAATTAAATTTAAAGGAACATAAACGATAATTTCGATATAATATACAATGGATAATAAAATTAATAAATTAGACTTTAAGGGGATTTGGTGTGAAGCTTACCGCCCGACAAATCTAGATGAATTAGTTTTAGATGATCAGTCGTCTAGGGTATTGCGTAATATAAAAGGCGAGATTCCTAACTTATTGTTTACCGGGGCGCCCGGTACAGGTAAGACAACTACTGCTCGAGTTATCGTAAATGATATTCTCAAATGCAATTACATGTATCTTAATGCATCTGATGAATCTGGTATCGATACTATTCGTTATAAAATAACAAATTTTGCGCAGACCAAATCATTTGATGGTAAGGTTAAAGTAATTATTTTAGATGAAGCAGATGGTCTAACCTCACAAGCCCAGCAAGCGCTACGGAACACTATGGAATCATTTGCTAAGTATTGTAGGTTTATATTAACCGCAAATTACAAGCATAAAATAATTCCAGCTCTTCAATCTAGATGTCAATCTCTAGAACTTAAACCGGCTATTGAAAACGCTGTTAAGCGATGCTATAACATACTTCAGCAAGAGAATGTCATTATTAGTGATGAGCAGAAGAAGAAATTTGTTCAGTTAGTTAAGGTATATTTCCCCGATCTTAGAAAAACTATAAACGAATTACAGAAAAGTGTAATTGATGGTGAGTTATGTATCGATACCTGTTCAGCAGATACTGAACTACTTGACACAATTCTATCTAAGTTAACCGATACACTTAGTCTTAGAAAACACTTAATTGAAAATGAAGGTAGGTTTCAAGGTGATTACGACACGCTGTTAACTCACTTCCTAAATCACATTTATATACAAGATATAGCTGATCTTAAGAAGAAGGAGATGATCGCGATCATCGCGGACCATTTATATAAGTCTGCGCATGTCTTAGACAAAGAAATTAACGCCTTTGCCTGTTGGATTAATCTAGAGAAAGCTCTATAGACCAGTCAAATAGTCCTTAGTGTACGAATGTACATCAGCTGATGGTGTAGCTGGATCAGACGGTATACTACTGTTTGTAGTAGGTAAAGATATTCTCGACTGAGACAATACACCATCACCCTTATCTGTCTTATTTGCTAAATTCTCTTCATCCTGCTCTAACTCCTCAGGCTTGATATTAACTTTATCTTTACGTCTTAGAGAGTCGGGGATAGGGGGTAGGTTAGGAGCATAGCTAATAGGTGTACCTAAGCTACAGGGGATTGATACATGGTGAGATGTACGCCCACCACTAGTGCTTAACGCAATATCTAATATCGGTAGTAACGCACCGTCATCACCAGCTGGGTAGCGTTGTGGATTCTCATCCCTAATATTAACTACATGTATATGTAATCCTGAGTCATTTATTTGATCAATTAGATCCTTAACATTTTGACCTAACTGCTTATAATCATCACTCGATTTAAAGTTTCCATTAAATTTAAAAATATCACCTACTAAAAAACCTCCACGTTCGTATCTACGCATGTAGGATTCGAGTAGAGGTAAAAATCTTTTCTTTTTAGCCATACAATTATTTATACAATAATAAAAAATTATATAGCATTTATTACATATTTTACAGCTTCAACCAATTTTGTTCTAACTGTTTTAAACTTTTGTATATATTCTGCTCATTTGAAGTAGCATCACGACTTGTAACATCACGTGTCCAATTTCCAGATGGGTGGATACTCTCTTCTACAACCCAACTACCATCCACAATAGTAGAATCTGATGAGATATTGATCGCTTTAAAGAATTCTATTTGTAGGGATTTAATTACATTTGTCGGCTTAACTGTGACCATCACCTCTTCCGTTCTATGCGCTTTTATTTCCATTCATATAGTATACAGACTAAATATACATATGCCACATACACGTTATAAAAACTACTATGGAAGGGTACAAAGTTAATGGCAATAAGATTAGACAATATCGAGCAAAACACTTTAGAGAAAAAAACTCTAGAGCAGGGATATCTATATAAGGATATTAAATTTGATTTAAACTTATCTAAATTTAATAGACCTGAACTATATTCAACACAAGAGCCTAGAGATTTAAACGAGTTACAAGATGGTCGTGCGGTAATTAACTCTGTTAAAAATATTTTAACAACCACTCCCGGACAAAAACTATTAAATCCCCTATTTGGGCTAGATCTTCGAAGCTATTTATTTGAGTCGATAACACAAACAACGGCATATTTTATCGCTGTTGCTATATATGAAAATTTAGGAAAGCAGGAGCCTAGAATAACACTAAAATCAGTTTTAATTGAAGGTAGTCCTGACGATAATACGTATATAATAGAAATAGAGTATTCTATACCAACACTAGATATTTACAATTTATCGTTCAACGCCACGCTAAATAAAGAAGGGTATGTTGTTGTTTAGCTAGGAGCTAATATAAAGATGGTTATGCTTTAGACTATCCTTATCGGCAATCAGTAACTTCCGGCATAAATATAGATAGCAGGTTCACTATGAGTTTAGAAAATTTAACAGATTATAAATTACCGAAAAATGCCTATCTTAGCTTTGATGCGGAGTCGCTCAAAAGCCTGATAATCGAAAGATTAAATGAAAACGGTACATTTACAGATCAAAACTTCGAGGGATCTAATTTTAGTGCCTTTATTGATGTAGTTGCGTACATGTATCATGTTTTGCTGTTTTATCTAAACACCACCTCAAACGAATCAACATTTACCACCGCTACATTGTATGAAAATATGAACAAGCTTGTGTCAAATATTGGTTACAAGCCTCTAGGTGATCAAACGTCAATAATTAACTTTAGCCTATCTGCAGCAAACTTATCGCAAGAGCTATACACCCTACCTAGGTTTTCATATGTTCCGGTGGCAGGTGTCAACTACTATGTTTTAGACGATATTATTTTTCAAAAGACGGTAGCCACTACTGAAGCAGTATCAATTGATACTGATATTTTGTTTGAAGGCACACTTAAAGAAGCAACATTTACTGCTAGCGGTGAACCATATGAGATATTAACCCTCATTGATCGATATACCTCACAACAAGTTGTTGAGAGTGTTAGCAATATTGATGATCGTAAATTTATATCAGATAATGCATTTCGTATATATACACAACATGCTGATACAGGGGCATGGGAAGAATGGATCGAGACAACATCACTATTTCTCGTAGATACAGGATGCAATTATTACGAAAAGCAGTTTAACTCAAGTGGTAATTACGAGTTTAAATTTGGTAATGGTAATAACGGTAAACAATTAGCAACCGGCCAAAATATAGTTATTTTTTATATGGTATCTGATAATCAGTTGGGTGTTGTTGGTAAAAATATACTTAGAGACCAGAAGTTCAACCTTTATACCTCACCAGTATTTAACGCGATAAAAAATTATATATATGATAGCAATACCAGGTTGGTAGGTCCAGAACAGCTTAGTGATTTATTAGTTGATAACAACTTTGGATCGACTCCGATTAAAAAAGCTGAGACTGTTGATAATATTAGACTAAATGCGCCTAAGATATTCTCTACTCAAAATCGGTTAGTAACCATTAATGACTATACAGCTCAAATTAATAGACATTTTAATAATATAACAAAAAAAGTAAAGGTTATATCAAATGATGATTATACTAGCAAGGTCCTATCATACTATAAGCGGATAGGGTTACAGACACCAAATGATAATGGTAGGATATTAACTAGTCAGGTTGATTTTTCAACATCAACTAATTTTAATAATGTGTATGTATACACATTACCAGCAAATCAACCCATTATTAATGGTCAATTACCGAACTTTTTAAACCCGTCGCAAAAACAACTGATAGCGGATTTTTGTCATGATAAGAAGGATATTACACATAATGTTGTGATGTCGGACCCAATATTTAAGGCTTTTAGTTTTGGTGTTACTAGTTCATTAGCAGCTGATAATGTTGATAATATTATTAATAACTCGTATCTTAAGATAATTATCGATACTAATACTGCTAGTAATGATTATACTATTAAAACATCTATATCGAATATATTTAAAAAATATTTTGCAAATGTGGAGCTAGGTGATGTTGTTGATACATCTAGTATCGCACAAGATATTTTTGCGATTGATGGCATTACAGGTATAGAGACAGTCAATGGAAATGTGTCAGTATCGAATTTAAGCTTTGTCGTGTGGAATCCTAGCTATCGGCGCGAAGATAATATAGTTGTTAATAGAAACTACAAATTAAATGATTTTGAGTTTGCTTATTTCTACGAGATTACAAATATAGCCAATAAAATTACCATTCAGAGATTGTAATATTAAATATTAATATATGGCACTCAATGCTATACAATTAGATAACTCTGGTGATTTTAGTTTATTATATAACTTTTTCTATGTAGAGAATTATACTGGCACGCAAGCCTATAGCAGCTACGCGTTACCTATCACACCACTCTATTTTAAACCTGTCTTAAATGATGGTATTGAGAAGTTTATTTCAAATAAAACTCTGAGGTGGGATTTTGGAGATGGTACCATATCAAAGCAAATCTCAGCTACACATGCGTACTCTAAACCAGGTCAATACAAAGTAACATGTTATCTATATGATGGTGATGGTATTAGTTATCATAATATATTTTCTACCAATATTGATATATTTGATTACGTGGAAGATAAGCTTCAAATTTCATCAAATGCAGATATAAATCATAAAACAGGTCAACTCAAGAACCCAATAACTATTGAGCGATATAACTCGGCGAGAACTACATCAACAGGTACATCGCCCACCATTACTCCCTATATATCTAGTGGTAATGATTACAACTACGGTTACTTTGCCCAGGGGTTAGCGGGTAAGACATACGGGCACGTATACCCCAACTTTACTTTTTTCCAATACTTAACAACAAATGGTATTATTGAGCCTATACAAGTGGATACTATCACGACCGTAGATACAGATATATATGTTAAATTAACAGATTCAAAAGAATTAGTTCACACCTCTGCAACTGCCTCAGGTGCTGTTTTTGCCGGAATATCAGGCTTGGCAACCACATATTTTAAGAGTGATGTAACTGGACAATATAATCTATTATTTGGTTTTGAAGAGAGTAGTATATTTGAATCTGCTAACACCACTACCTATGGTATATCTGCAAATATTGTAGAAAATACATCATATGATAGCTTGGTATTCTCATCTAATGGTGTAGATGGTGAAGGATCACAACTTAACATCTTTAATATAAATGATACCAAATTTGCAAACACTAAAATTGCATTTGTGGTGAGAGTTAAAGATAGTGAGTATTTTACTCAGAAAAACATGCCGCTTCTAAGTGCAGTTCCTAGCTCACCGCTAAATATTGTGCTAACAGATGGTACCACAAATTATAATACCGTTTTCACATCCAATTTTTTAGATCTAGCCGATCTAGACATAGGAGGATTTTATAAAGGTACATTCACAACAACAAATACAGCAACCCTTGAAAATGTGTATTTGTCAGCAAACTATTTATATGATAGTAACATGATCACCGGTACTAGTAACACATTTACAGTATATCCTAGTAGCTATTATATTATAGCCAAGCAAGGGGAAGATATTGATTTTACAGATGTTTTTAAAGATGTTGCTATACAACCACTCTTTACTGATACCACTATATTAATGAATGATTTTATTGGTTCAATATTTGGTGATTTGAGTTCTGCTCAAGATAGTATTGGTAAGAGCACATATGAGAAGATTAAAAACTTTCAAAATAATAATACAATAATTGACTATGCTAATATTGATCAACTATCAGCAATCTTAAAAAGTCTAGATGTAGCATCTTTAAATAAATTCTCTATACCATCAAAACTGTCTAGGTTAATTGATCTACTCTCAATTAGTAAATCTCGCTTGTTTGGTGAGTATAATATAAATCAAGAAAATTATTTAACATTTGGATATGCAAATAATGAATACTACGGTACAAATTTGGGTAGTACACTAACTCTCAATTCTAGTGCTGTACCAGGCAACAATATAGTAGCGTTCGAAAAATATAGCGGTAAGTATATTCAGATTAACACATATTTGCCCCTTAGTGCTTCAAATCCTCCAACCATTAGAACTGACCTTAGCACAGACTACTATATACTAAGTGATTATAATGAAACTTGGGGCTGGCCATTACTATCTGGTGGTGGTAAAGACATATTTGATATATATAATTTTTATGAAATGGCTTCTAGTGATCGTTTGGTAGTAGATTCTGTTATCAACTTTAATGATCCTAACAACACACTAACACGTAATTTAACTTCTTACAATGATTGGTCAAAAGACAACGGTATTGTATCAAACATATTAGCTAATGCTTTATATGATGGGTTAGAATTATTTTAAATAAATAATAACAATGGCAGGTGAAAATTATAAAACGGTTGAGGTTGGGTTTTCTATTATTAACTCAACACCTCAAGATGATATTCGAGATAGTATTGCACCACTATCATTTCTCGATTTCATTACATATACACGTGTTGACTATACTCCAGAGGAATATAGCTCCTTCTATAACAAATATTTAAAACTCTGGTATTCAAAACAGGGCGGATCTAAGGCAGAGCAACTCACGCAATTTAAAAACTATTATAAGGAGTTTATTCAAGAAATAGTAGTTAATTATACTACTGAGAGCGAAAAACGATTCTTACAGAAAATTAACTTTAACGACCCTGCTGATTTAGACATCGCGATTCCTTTTTTTGCAAACAAACTAAAAGATATAGCTCTGTTTTATAAAAAGAAGCGGGATGAAAGCAAATATGTAATTGAGCGTAATAAAATTAAAGGTAGTAAAACTGGTGTAGAGAAAGCAATTTTTGACAACATATATAACTTTGTAATTACCGCGGAAGATACATTACATTCTAAGACATATGATGTAGATACAATTGCTGCAAATTTTAATATAGATATAGAAGAATATATTGATGTATATAGCAACTATTTTGATTTACCGAGAACAACAACAGATGATGGTCTTCGCGAAGAGATATATGATAGTAATATTAATGATATTGAATCAAAATATTTTTTAGACCCGGATGCAATAGATGCTTTAACATCTACTAGCTTTCTAGAAAGTATAAGATCATTTAGTATTAACCCGCCCAAACTAACAATTAATACATTTGACCCAATATGTAATCCGGAGAATCCACTTAATACACTCATTAACAACAACACTATAGATGGGTGCAGTCAATCAAAAATATATGCTCTTAAGAGAAGGTTACTAGAGAAATATATCGGTACTGACATCTATTATATAGATACCACATCATTCCCACCTACCTCTGGATTACTAATACAAGCAGATACACCTACAAATAACCTATTAAACCTACAAACTGCAGATACAGCAACTGTAGAAAGTAATGAAATACGCTTATTGCGAGATGTTGGTATATTTTTCGAACCTGATAATATAGGGCTCTTCAAGCTAAATGCAGATAATTATACATATACAATTAATGTAGAGGATCTAGAAAATAATAAAGTTTATATTTTTCCAGACCCGGAATTGTATGGTAATGTTACGGTTAATCCGCAAAGTGCTTATCCAGTTACATTTAAGATTGATAATAGAAAGAATATTCGAAATGCATCTAGTGGTATAGCATCAGGTGACCCCTATATTACTCACAAAACAACAACTTTTGAGCCATATAACACTAAAGAGCGGGACTCTGATGAGTTATCAATTTTAAATGAGCTAAGTTACAATTTAAATTTTACAGATTTGTATGAAGAGGGTATAATAGACAAATACCAGTTTGATCCATATGGTAATGAGTATGCATTATTTAAAGCCCAACCTCTAAAACCTTTAGAGGAGAAAACAAATAATACTGTACTAAACCTGTTATTAGATGGTTATGAGTTTTTTGATGATATCGAAGGACACAATTTTAACTACTCACTCACAGGTTCATTAAATGGTTCTATAAGATCAGGACTATCATCTTACACAGATGGCTTTACCACTGTAGATCCTGATCTCTACATGTATTTTAGGGAGTTTACACCATATCAAGAATTAATTCAAAGAACTAGAAGCATTAACCCTATATGGAGGGATGGTGGGGCATTTGCCTTTTTAGATAACACGTTACTACCGGAACCCTTATCTGGGTTTGATCCAAATTGGCCTGGCCCCCTCAACTATTATTATACTATTCTAGCTGAAGGGACATTTCCAATCTTAGACTCGATTGGAACAGAGCAATCCCCACTCTCAAATATTGCTACCGAGGATGATCTGTTCGAGCTTGGTGGTAATAATTATGAATTTAATTTCGCAACAGATATTAAATATTACCTATCAGCTGGTGATCAATACAAGTATTATAATGGTGGGTATTTTACTGATGATATATCATTAAAGAATTCCTTTAACTATGCAGATGATTACATATATCTTGATGATGTTAGTGATGATTCACTAACTGTCTTATCTTCGCTCACCTCAGAGAGTGTAGTGTTAACCAATGAAGATAAAAAGAGATTGACAGGTAAGATATATATCAAAAATCAGAGATATTCACAATCTCTACCTATCTCAGCCGCTCTTTCAAACATACTATCTAAGTATAGTACCGCGGTACAGAATGATATATACAATAACACTGTTGATTTTGATGTTATTAATGATTGTATAGTGTTGCAAACACCAAATAATTTAGCTATTGATAAAATAGCATACACCAATGGAGTATTTGAGATACCCAATACTAAAAATACACTGTTTTCTATTAATAGTGCTGTTAAAACAAATCAGTTTTCAAATAGATTTTATATAGAAGGTACAGATAGTATATATTTTACTATATTTGAGACGATTTCAACATCGTTTACTTCTGCATCAGCAGTTGCAAAAAATTACTGGTATATTGTCCCAAATATATATGTTTATAACACACATACATGTAACTATAGCAAATTATTTCCACTACAATCTACAGAACAAACATTGAGCTCATTCCGAACTAGCTTATCTGGTACTATAAATAATAATTTTGCGGCTGAAAAAATACAGACACCATTTTTAACATACAATAAATTAAATAATGTGTTTAAGCTTACCTATATTGTTAACGATTTAAACGAACTAACTCATATATATGATGCTGAGTTTGAGCTAAATAATTGTGGAATGGCTCTTAAGAGTATGTATAAGTATAACACATTAGAAAGTTGTGTTAGATCTACAACATTTGGACAATCAACACAATTTGCAACAGTGTCATCTAGATATAGTTCATATACAATTGATAATACTAATTTTAACTTAACTATATGATAACATCTTACACAAGTTTAACATCTATAACTGAAGATACATCACTAGTGCTTGATGAAATTATAGCTAAGGGCACATACACCATTCAATTTATACTTACTGGTATTCAGGAGACTGTAGTATCAGCTTTAGATCTAGATTTAGACTGGGGCGATGGTTCAAAAACAGAGTATTACTCTAAAGAGTTGGTATATGATTATAAAGAGAATTCCATATTTACAGAAATGTTATATGGGAAGCTGGGTGGTACAATACTCTCTACACGTAACCATACATATACCCCAAATAGTAGCTCATTTTTTACAAATCTCACAGCTCAATTCTTAATATTTTTTAGTAATGGATATTCTGCACATGTCTATCAACCCATTAAATTGGTACATGAGTCATATTATGATAATATTAAGCAACTATCAATTATAAATACACAGGTTCATCACTTAACATCAAATACTGTTGCTAACTTTCAAAGTAAGTATAATAAGCAAACATACATTACACTATTGGAGAGAAATTAAGTTTTAACTCCAAGTTTGCAATTAAATAAAGGTAGTGTCAAGTACATATAACAGATCAGTAAGCTCAGTTGCATTCCCTACTGCGAATTTTGCTGATAAGTTTGTTCAGATAAATCAACAAAGATCTCCACTCGAGCAAGAATTTTATATTAATAATATCACTGCACTTTCTGGTGCTAGGGATGTAAGGATAAATAATTATTCAAATTTATATCTAACAAATAAGGATAACTTAACAAACTTCATACAATTATCCACCTTATCTCAACTTCCAGCTACAACCTTAACTTCTAAATTATACTTTAAACGGGGAACTGGTCTAAACCCTGCCTATCTATACATATTCTCATCAAACAGCCTATCTGCCACTGATGAGCAGAAGCAGGTAGGTCTTAAGACCTTTAACGACTTAAACGGTCATATAAACAACTTCTATTTTGAGTTAGAGATGCTTAATAATAAGTATGCTCGAATTAAGCATAATAGTGGTAAGCGGGATTATTTTTTAAATTATAATCCAGACACAAACGGTGTTATTTTCTACAACTATATAAGTGATGTAGACGATGTTACAGCAGAAAACAATGATGTATTTAGGTACTCTATTGATAGTGATGGTTATTTACAGATATATAAATTTGTAAACAATAGTCTTAATATACTAACATTAAGTGGTAACACTGTTGTATTTACAGAGATGCAAACGGGTGGGCTCAACAGGTCACTGAATAATTTAATTCATATAGATTACTCATTAGAAAAATCTAAACTATCTCTCAATAACAGTTTTGTAAGCTATAAATCAGAAAAACTCAACAGCCTTAAAATTGATACACTTAATAGCTCATTTGATGATGTAGGCCAGTATGTGTTTCAGACAAATTATAACACAATATCCTCAGCTAGCTTTCCACTAAATTACTTTACTACAGATACCTATAGATCAGAATTCAATTTTATTAAACGAGGTAGTAATATGCTCAAAACCCCAGGCGGTATTGGTAGCTATGATTATAGGACATATAATACATTCTACACTGGCGCTGAGCAAGAGAGGGGTTCTGAAAAAATAAATCTCAACTATACATTTTATGATAAAGATGTGTTTATTAAAAATGGTTCAGATACTTACTTTAACGCACCTTCTGCTATATACCCATATAGCAGGTTGAATATTAATGATACTACCTTTTCACAAAACGGCAGTTTTGCAGGACCATCACCACTGCTAGCGGATAAAGTATACACTAAAAGAACTACTAGTGGTATATATCAGAATGGTAGGTACTTATGCACCTGGCTATCAGCTGATAATATTAATAGTGATGGAGTGTGGGTTGATAGATATTATTACCCTGATAAACTTACTAAAATACAAGCATTATCAAGTATACCAAGATACACACCATCATTTTATGATAGTGTGGACGCGACCGCAATTGCTATACCAAATACTAAACTGGTTAGAGGAAAATTCTTTGATAAAAAAAGTGATCTTGCTATAGTGCCAAACATTTCGCTACGATATGAGAGGGTAGGACTTGATAGTATCAAAGATATAATAAGCACTCAATCTCCTATCGTATCTTCCTTTACAGATTATTTCTCTTCACGTATCTTACGAGGAGAGACTGAAAATACATGCATTCCGTATAATTCAAATAGTCTGTATTATAATGGTACAATATTTTCTAAGCTGAGTGTGTATGAAAAAATTAATAATAGCAAATCATTTACTATTTCTTTTGATACTTATCTAGATCCAAATAAACAATATGGGTTTCAGATTTTAGGTAACAACACTAACCAAGGGTTTGGTGTTTTTCAGGATCAAACAGTCACACCATTTATACATGTCGTTAGTGGTAATGTGCTGTATATATACAATTCCAAATTTGTACTTCTTAATAAAGTTAACTTCAAGACAAACATTAAAGATATATACAAACGGGGTGCACTGGAAGATTACACTATAGCAACTAGCGGTAATTTATTCTATAAAGTTACCCCACAGGGTAATAAGGTTAGATTAGAGTGTAATTCTAGGATTACTGATTATCTCGGCAGCTATCAAGAGACAGATAGTATTAGCTTTATATCATCTACTGGTGAGGTTAATAAACTCAACGTCAATAATTTAGAATCTACACCCTTGACTGCTGCTGAGTTTGATGTTTATAAAAATGAGTTTTCAATCTATGAAAATATTGTAGAGGTAAATGATACGCTTTTTAAATTACCTGGTACCAATTTAAGGTGGGAAAACAATGAAACTATATTTTATACAGTTAGTAACTATGTTGTTAAACATGATTTGAGGTCTCAACCTCAGGCATTTCTTAAATCAGCCACACCAATTACAGATATTAATGTTAAGGATAATATTATATACATCGCGACAGAAAATACAATGTATGAGTATAACACCAATGGAGTGTTTCAGCTCTCAGCTAATTTTGATACAGTAGAGGGGGATGAGCTACTTTTACCACTTTCTGGTGGTAGTATAATTTCAATTGATTTTGTCAATGAATATATTAATGGATCAAAAGTGCAATATCCTGTGTATTTATGCGCAGGTATTAATAATCAGCTATATCTCACTAGAGGTAAAGTAGCTACTAGACTAGACACGGCGGCAGTTAAGACTAAAAACACCTATAATATACCACTAACGAATTATAACAATATTAATCGATTGTATGATAGTATGTCAATTGATTTCAAACTCACATTACAGAATTACCTAGATCGAGAAGATAGTTTAACTCAAACAATATCATTTGATACTACTACAATTGACGCTGGATATCATACATTCACATATAGGTTTGATAGTTTGCAAGGTAACTCAACACTGTATATTAATGGTAGATTGTATGAAAATATGACCTTACCTGCAGGTAAGTATCAAATACAAGATATATTCACTGATGAATTATATATAGGTTCTACAGGATTTCAAAATGGTTTGGATCTTTCAACATATATAAGACAGCCTGGTTATTACTATATAAAGGATTTAGAACTAAAAAATATTACAGTGTTTGATAAAGCTGTTGATACTAACACCATTCATGCTCTATACTTACAAAATAAGCAGATAGATGATCTCGTACTTTCTATACCCAGCAGTCAAAGAAATAATAAGATACAAATAGAGAGATTCTTTAAACTTGGTAGATATAACTCTAGTCAAAATATCGATATAGTGGTTAAAAACCTAAATATAACTGATGAGGTGATAAGATCGCAAATAAAGGCAAATATCTTAAATGAATCTAAGGATATACTACCTGTTGGCATTAAGATAAATGAAATTCAATTTAAGGACTACTCATGATTGACTATACCGCATATAAAAGAACGTACACCTCCGGTGATATGTTTACTCTAACTGGAGCTGATTTCGTTGGGTATTTTACAGTTGATGTTAATATAGGTGAAGCGAGGGATGTGGTAACTGGCAGCCTACTAACAGCTAAAAATACATATAATACAGATCTAATAATGTCTGCCTTTTTTAAGGATAGGGTTGTTGGTGATCTAGATCTACAGCTACCAAAAACATTGGATGAGTGTATATTCAGTATAAACGATAATTTTAATTACGATCTGCTAAAATTTAAATTAGATAACCTTCGTGAAAACAATACTTACACCTTCTCTAGGCTCTCTATTGCTGCAAATAATTTACCGTATACAAATACAATTACATTTGCAGGGTTATCTGGTATTAGCGATGATAATTTCACCATATTTAAGTCTGATAGTATTCAGAGTAGTGAATTTGTTAATACTATACCATTCTCTGAATCAAATAGCTTAAGCTCAATTGGTAATATTATAGAAGTTTCATCACAGGTAGCTCAAAACACGGCAGATAACTTCGCGCTCTTTGCTATAACAGATAGTAAATTTATCTCAATGACCGGTAGTAATGATACATTACAAATTATTGAGCAATCTACAGGATATGAAACAGATGAGGAAAACGAACTATCTTACCGAGAATTGGCGGGTATAGCATCAAATAAAAGATATGCATTTTTATCGGATAAGCAGAATAATGTTGTTATAAAATATGATATTCGTGGGTTTACAAATGAGAGTGTAGCAAAAAGTCTTAGTACAGATATTTTACTAGGTAATAGAAGAAATTATATTGATCAAGTAGGAGGATACGGTGGGACAACAAGACAGACAAAGTTTAACCAACCAACTAAATTGGCTTGTACTGATAGTGAAGTAGCGGTATATGACTCTGGGAATAAGGTAATTAAAATATTTGATGTGTATTTTAATTTTATTAATAAGATTTCGTCTATAGATTTAAACAAAGAGACTTTTGGAGCTATGGAGTTTGATCCGGATTTTAGGGTCCTTTATGTGGTAACATATGCTATAGATGATTTAACAGGCTTAAATACAGCTTACCTCTATAGATTTAGTAGTGATGATACTAGAAATATTGAGAGGGTGCAATTAGATGATTATCTTCAAAATGGGGAGGTGGTTAAGGAAATATCATTTTCGAGAGCTGCGAGTAATTACTGGTATTTTGTAACGCAGTGGAGTGTATACAAAAAATTTAAAACTAGACCCGCAGAAGTCATAGGTAAGTTTGGACCAAACCGAATGTTTCTGCTTGATTATCAGGTAGAAGATAAATCTTTTAATAATCGGTGGAATTATCAAGAGGTAGAGTGGAAGAATTCAAACTTTGCATGGAATTTATTTGGAACAGATAACGTGGAAGAAGGGTCTGTTGGTATAACAAACAATAATATTAATGGTTTTAATGTATTTGAGGGGCCGGATGGTAATGATAAGATTATACTGTCGAGTAATAGTAGGTTCTACTTCTTTAATGAACCAACTATTGAGGCATATCAACGTGTTATAAAACGAACTAACTATAATAATTTTGGTATAAATGGATTCTCCTTAAGCCCGGAAGAATATATTCAAATATCTTCAATAAATAAGGAAATTTATAAATTATTAGAAGATATATTGATCATTAAAAACAATATTGTTGGTAAATTTAAAGGTAGATATAGAGATAATGTATTAGTTTTAGATAAGTATGGCTATAATCTAGATTTCTCTAAATTTATAGAAACAGATTTAAAAAATCTCATGATTCATAGTAATGAAGAAGCATTGGTAGATACCGTTAATAGATGTTTTAGAGAATTATATAGTATGCAGCTGAATATTTTAAACCTGATAGCTGTCGACGCGGCTCCTAGAATACAGCCCCAATATAATTTAAACAGTATTATTCAGATTTAATTGTATATTGCATGCCATATAAATAAATATAATTGTATATGGCGACAACTTCTCTAACTAACACCAACATTAATGATACTTATGTTGGTGTTTTACACGCTAAAGGTGCACCAATACCAGCCTCCGGGCTAGAATGGGTATATGACGGGTTTGGTAACAAGAGCTCTCTTGCAATCGGTAGAGACGGTAATGGTATTGCTGTAAGTGGTGCTTTATCAGGAAACTCCCTAGATGATAAATTCTTTCAATATATAGTAGATAGGATTTTTCCTGTTGGCTCTGTTTTCATGAGCGTTGATAATATTAACCCGCAAGTTAGATTTGGCGGTACATGGGAGCAGACTTCACAAGGTAAATTTATTGTAGGTACTGGTACTGGAAATGATGGTTACGGCAATAAAGCGTTTACTGTTGGTGATACTAATGATGGTAGATATGATCATATATTAAATATTAATGAGATGCCAAAGCACAGCCATGCATTTACAGCTCAACAAGCAATTGGTGGTTATACAGATAACGGCGGAAGACCGGATGAGCGCAGCATGGCATCATCTACAAATACCGATACCACTGGGCTCGGTATTGCACATAACAACACACCTCCCGGTTATGGGGTGTATATCTGGAAGAGAACAGCTTAACCACTCAACGGTAAATAGTAATGGATATAGAAATAGTAAAGTTAAAAATTCGTAGAGGTACAGATAGTCAACGACGGGCCGTTATTCTCGAGCAAGGTGAGTTAGGATATACTACAGATACAAAGCGTGTGTGGGTGGGTGATGGATTTACTAGTGGTGGGCAGATTGTAGGTAATATAATACATGCCCCGCTAACTATAGGTTCTAGAATATTACTTACAGATGCGGTCTTAGGTGATATAGTGTATGATAATAATTTATTATATCAACTATCTGGTAATGATTATTCGCAGGTAGTAGATTGGGCATTTATAGGTACCAAGATTGATCCAACTTATTTTGAATATAATGTTAATAATAAACTAACGTTATTAGGAAACTCTATAAGCGCAAGTAATTTAGATTCGAGTGTAGTTTATGCTGATGGTGCCTTATCCGTTAACTCATCCGGACTTTCAGCAAATGTAGATAATACAACAATCGGAATTACAACTAGTAATACATTGTCAGTAATACAGGTTGGTGTAGATCAAATTAATAGCTCAGCATTTGGTAATGGTATAAGTGGTGGTAGTGGTGATACTATCGGGGTAGATGCTACTGCAAATTTCAAATTTATTAGTGGTCAATTAGAGTTATCTGCCGTACCGGCAAGCGCATTAACAAATACTATCGATACAGATGATTTTACTGTAGGGGCAAGTAAATTAGCTCTAACACCAAAATATGCGTCAGGCTCAGCAACCCTAGCAACTATATCTACTGACGCGAATGGGTTTGTTAGCTCGTTGGACACTGCAATTTATAATGCACTTACAGCAAATGATTCAACCACCACTACATTTAACGGATATGGTAATGTAGATTATATTAACAATACCACTGTTCCTTCAACAATTATCGAGTGTATTTCTGCAAACTACGATCGATCAGCTTCGACAACCATCCCCCTATCATCAGCAGGTTTTATAACAATAGATGGTGTACAACCTTCTGATAGTGAGGAACCTATAGACAGGTTCGCAATCCCAATTTTTAGATACTAATTATGGCTAAAAAGATAGAAATTTTAGAAAACACATTACTTAAACTACTCGTTAGGAGAGGTAGTGATAATGATAGACAACAAATCTTGTTATCAGAAGGTGAGTTAGGATACACCACAGATAGTAAACGATTATTTATCGGCGATGCATCAACATCTGGAGGCATAGTAGTTGGTAATAAATATAAAAATGCTGTAGCAGATCATACAACAGTATTAGATGCTGTAGAAGGTGATTATGTAGTAAATACAACTAACAACACACTATATATTAAAACCACCTCTTCGTGGATTGCTGCCGGGAGAGTGTTAGTTGCGGGGGATGGTACTATAGTTGTAGATGATGCTGCTGGTACTATATCTGTTGGTACTCTATCTGCTGCTAATATTAGCACTGATATGCTTGGTAATTCCATTATGTTAGACGAGAATTCTAGAATATCACTCAGTGGTTCTAGAATCTCAACAGATAGTATTAGACCAAATTCTACTGAATATTTAAATTTACCACAGAAGCTTGATATTAATAGTGTTGAGTACACCTTCCCTATTGGTGGTCTCAGCAATAATACATATCTTAGAACGGATGTTCTTGGTAATTTAACATGGTCACCGCAAACTCAGAGCTCAACATTCTTTTTTAACTCCTCCGGAGGACCAATACCAGTCGGTACAATTATGCCCTATGTTGAAGCTAGTGGAGCTCCTGAGGGTTGGCTACTATGTAATGGTCAGGAAGTCGCGGGTGTATCTTACCCACAATTATCCGCTGTTATAGGCGAAACATTTGGTAGTACAAACATCGGTGTGTCATTTAAATTACCGGATTATATAAATTCAAGTCTATATGGAGTCGGTAGTGCACCAGCTAGCTCAACCACGTTTAGTGTTGCTTCCGGACTAAACAGCTCACTTAGTGCACAAGGCACGTTGTTTATTATTAAATCGGTAGCTGATTCTATTGCATCATCAACAGTTACTATACAATCAGGGTTATCCGCAGTAGTAGGTGGTGTTGAGGTAACCGGGACAGCTATAAACCCGCTTACTGGGGATATGGTTATAGGTATAGACCCTAGGAGCAATTCATCTAAAGATACGAATGCCGGGGGAAGTGGGGATTCTACTAGCTCAACATTCTGGTTTGATGACCCCGTAGAAATTTTTAATCAGACAGCTTTAGGTGGTGTTGCTGATTATTCATTTAACATGGTCTTTTCACCTACTTTATTTTCATATGATGGTACAACATATACAGATACAGGTGTAAGTGTACCTAGTATAGCATCGGCTATAATTATTAACGCGTATGTTTTTGATGATGCAACTCAAAAATTCCAAAACACAGAGCTAGTCTATGCAAAAAATGAGACTAAGTTGCTAGATTCTACTAAGCATTATAGAATTATGTCGTCATATGGAATTCCAAAAAATTACGATACCCGAGTAGCAAGCCAAGTGATGCTACCTCTAAGTGCAAATGCATCGACAAATCAACTAGTTGGTGCATTTAAATATAAAAGCTACACGGGTCAACAGATTTCTCTTAATGCTATTGGCTATATAATTTAGGAGGCATAAATTATGGCATGAATGAACTAATCGTTGAAGGACTGACGCCGCCGGATTTTTTACTGCTGCAAAAGCTAATTACTACCTATAATATATCAATATCTAGTGATATTGACTGGGTACAGTTGGTAAAATTATCAACAAAGGTTGATGAAATTGTTAAAGCGTTATCCACACCATAAATATATATGTGGATTTAAAAGAGCGAGCATTTTACTTGGCGGAGGAGTTTACCGACTTCTTATTAGAAGATAAACAGCGGGGCAGTATTATTGTAAACATTAATGCGGATCATTTTAGAGTTGTTTATACCGAGTTTAAAAAGATAGGTTATAAACTTGTTCATAAAACATCAATAAAAGATGGTAAGTCTTTTACCCTAGTCTTCGTGTACCAGATTAAATAATATTTGTAAATGTCTCCGTCTGTTACACCCACCTCTTCAATAACACCGACCCCGTCTGTTACACCAACACCTTCAATAACACCAACACCTTCAATAACACCAACACCTTCAATAACACCAACACCTTCAATAACACCAACACCTTCAGTTACTGCTACTCCGTCAATAACACCAACACCATCAATAACACCAACACCTTCAATAACACCAACACCTTCAATAACACCAACACCTT
>OJDU01000005.1_pt1 | contig 79529 bp, 92 predicted proteins | sample 1592771 | NCBI WGS metagenome assembly OJDU01 (sample SAMN05416864, study PRJEB24817) | seawater metagenome | isolation source: Sea water | place: Canada:Atlantic | collected 2013-11 | reverse complement strand
ATCTACACAGAGTAGATCGTCGGCAGCGTCAGATGTGTATAAGAGACAGGTCGCAACTCCCGAGCGGGAACAATTTTAGACCAGGAGCTTATTAATGTGTCAAGCCCAACGTTCCCCCAACGCTCATACTCGTTGTGAGAAAACTGTCAGAAAACTGTCAGAAAAACCGGTGTCAATAATTCTGTCAGCAGTAACACCCGACATTTGGGAGCTGAGCCCAGGCTCCCGCTGGGGCCTCAGGTCGGACTATTACTTCCACTGGGAATTCGAGTCTAGATGGTATAGGTTTTTAATTCCAGCCGGCTTTGAATTCGATGGGGCGTCGGTCCCCTGGTTCCTCCGTTGGATTGCGGGCCGAGGGAGATTTGGCCTCCTCGCCCCGCTCGTCCATGACTGGTTACACGCCCAGAAGGGGAGTGTCGCTGTTGACTGGGATGCGGAGGGGACATGGGTCAGGCACTATTTCGCCAGTGATTTCACCCGCCAGGAGGCTGACAAGATGTTTTTCCTGATTATGAGATACGATGGGGTCGAGCCTAGATGGTTGCGGCGATGTGCCTACAAAGCGGTCCGTCTGTGGAGCATTATAAAAAGGGACGCATGGGAGAATTGATTTTGGTGCCCTCACCAGAAACCGTTGCAGCAAACGATCGGATGCGAGCGGAAATTTACGAAGAGCAAAAAAATATGAGTGGGAAATTTAACGTGTTGGTATCTGCCATCGAGGATTACGTGTTGGACCTCCATGGCGACAAGGAGGCTCTCGAATCGAAAGTGGAGGATCTCGAATCGAAAGTGGACGGTTTGACGGAGGAGCTGATGGAGGCTAAAAACGAGCTTATTGACATTGAGGAGCGAGGATCGAACCTATACGCCCGATGAAAAATAAACTAGCTGATTCGGCCCCTGTCCATAAACCAATCTTAAATGCACTCCCCTCCCGGGCCCCTCAGAGGAACTGGACAATGGCGACGGCCACTTCGGCTGGGCTGATTGAAAAGGTGGGCAAAATTCCTTTAGCAGTTGACCTCCGTAAGCGATGGTGGAAGATCCAGAACCAGGGGCAAACCGGCGCCTGTGTCGGATTCTCTGTTGCATATGGGCTCCTCTGGTATCACAACCCTCTGTTCAAGCCGTCCGCTCGGTTTGCTTGGATGGGGTCCAAGGAAACGGATGCTTTCAACACATTCCCAACCTCATTTTGTGAGATGAGCGGGACCTATATCGATGGGGCTCTTAACTTTTGCCGGAAGTATGGTTCCATTCCGGACCGGATGCTGAGCATGAGGGATGAAACAACCACCACACCGGAACAGGTTATCTATGCGCGAGCAGCTCGCAACCGGATCACATCATATCACCGTCTCGCTCACGATGAGATCAAGGCTTGGATAGCAACTCAGGGACCCGTCGTTTGTCAGTTGACTCCCGATTCCCAGTTCTTTTCAGCGAAACGCCGAGTCCTGGACGATTACCAGATGCAACCCCCTCGAAGCGGTGCTCACGCGATCGTGTTGTGCGGATATGGGCCTGATACTTTCATAGTCAGGAACAGCTGGGGGCGAGGCTGGGGGCATTCTGGGTATGCCTATGTTTCGGCTGCATACGCCAAGTCGGCATTCATAGAATATTATGGGATAACGGTTTAACATCTCTGGACTGAGGTGTTACACATGGGTATACACCCGGGGGAACAATGGTAAAAGTCGAAGCAATTATCACACAGACAGGCGAGTTGATGGTCGTGGACATTAGTAAGCATCCGTCCCCCCACGCGGGGGATAATGAAATGGAGATGGGAGAGGAGCTGATGAATATGTTGTCAGGTTACCTGGGCCGCACCGTGAGCACCGTTCCCGGCGACCCAGCACTGAACTGATGAGGCTCGTCGTGCGCTGCCAGGTGGGAGACAACAGCTCTTATGCGTTCCACTCAGACATTATAATAAAGGGCCTCCAGAGCAGAGGATACGAGCTCTGTATCATCCCATACAATCAGTGTGCGTGGAAACGACGTTTACCAAAATCAATAGATGATTGTCTGAGGAGACAACCGGTGTTCGACGCTCCTCAGCTGATTATCCATCCGCCAAGGCACACGAGCGATGATCCGAAACGGACAATTTACAGCACGATGTGGGAGACCACTCGCATCGATCCTATTTTTCTCTACGGTCTAAATGCATCCCGCGCTTTAATAGTTCCGTCGGAGCAGAACATACTGACGTTCTCAGCTCAGGGAGTAACTCCCCCAATGCATCAAGTGCCATTCGGCATCGACACGGACGTTTTTAAGCCGAAGGATTTCATCGAGCGTGACACACTGGTATTCGGCACGTCAGGCATCAGCCGTCACGGGTGGCCGAGGAAAGGATTTGACGAAGTCATCGATGCCTTCCTCATGGCGTTCCCTGACGAGGACGATGACGTCGAGCTGAGAATCAAATGCTACCCAAGGGATCCTGTCCCAAAGTATCAAGACCCTAGGATCCAGCTGAACAAAGCGGAGTGGCGTAAGCCTCGCCTCGCGAAGTGGTATGAGTCGATCGATGTGTTTGTTTGCATGTCGAAAGGCGAGGGGTGGGGCCTTATGCCTCACGAGGCCATGGCGTGTGGGCGCCCATCGATCATCCCGATCTTCTTTGGCCTCGCTGGATTTTGCGATCAATCAGTGTCATTCCCAGTAAGTTACGACCTCGTTCCATCAACCAACTACTACGAGGATCGAGGCTTGTGGGCGAATCCTAGCGTGGAGGATGCTGCTGCACAAATGAGGTCGATTTATAAAAACAGAGAACCCATGTATGCTAAGGGGAAATTAGGGGAAGTTAAAGCCGCCGAATTCACCTACGATCGAATGGCGGGAGGATACGCCAAAGTAATCGAAAGTTATTTCGGCAACAAGGATGCAACCGTTAAGAGTGTATGACAGAACTGCCGATTCAATATTACTGCCCGGAAGTCACCATAGAGTTCCTTCAACGACAGTGCCCTGTGCGCGATAGTTTTTTAGGAATAATGGAGGTGGAGGAGAGCAGAATCCAAAAGGATCAAGCGGAGATTTCGATCGGGGCATCGCTGTTCGACAAGGACGTGAACGATATTGTGGGCGTTGCGAGTGGGAACGCTTTAGAGTGGCGCACTAGATACAAAGAGGGACTTGTAAGGAACCTGGATAGACTGGCTCAATGGGATCGAGATGCATGTCTAAACCTGTTCGTCGAGCCAGAGCTAAGTGAGTGGGTTGTCGGGCTCATGTCACGCTACAGCTTTCTGAATGTCCACACAATGAGGCATCCTAGTCACGGTGCAACCGGCACGTTCTGGAGGTTCTTGGTTTTTGATGAGGCTTTCGATTTGGGCTCGAAGATGTGTTACAGTGTGGACTTAGATGAGGATGTCATTTGCGGGGTTGAACAAATGGATAAATACAGTCCGTGCCGTAGCGTGTTTTGTGACCCAGTCCAAGACCGTGCAGTCCTCCGTGAGCTTGACGCGAGACTTTACACGCCGATTCGGGCTGGGTTGTTTTCAGCCAGGAACAAGGATGTGGATTTTAATGTCCCAGAAATTGTGGCCCGATTTTTCGATTACCAAAACAGCTGGCAGCATATCCATGAACCGAGAACCGAATATAATAGACCCACCGTATGTTGGCCACTGGGTTTCGGAAACACCTGGAACAGGTATTGCTCAGATGAGCGGTTTCTTTCTAAGGTTTTTTATTATTACATATCACGAGCCGGAGCCCAGGACATGGTTTGCTTTGAAGACTCTCTGACTGAGAAGGATCCTCCTCTTTTGGCGGACAGTAGATTTACTATTGAAACAGGGAATAATGTACACGCGATACCGAGGAGCTAATGCCTGAACACATAGAACCACCTAAAATCACCCAGGCGCAGAAAGATGCTCTAGATCCATCGTTGGTGCATCTCGATCGTTTTGCTAAAGACGTTTTCGGGCTCAAACTCTACAAATGGCAGCGCACTGTTTTAGGTGACCTTGATAAGCCAGGATCCAGGGTAGCACTTAAAGCCGCGAACGGATCCGGTAAAACGGCTATGTGCGCTGCCCCGGCAGCTCTCTGGCACGCACTCATGTTCCCGAACTCGATCTGCGTGACAACGTCCGGCGTTTACCGTCAAGTCAAGGAGCAGATGTGGCCAACAATTAGGAGTCTAGCTGGTAAATGTGAAGGATTCGGCATTGAAATAAACCAGACAGATCTAAGGGTTCCGTCAAATAATTCTAGGATCGTAGGATTCTCTACCGACGACCCAGGCCGATTCGAGGGTTTCCACGCAGATAATCTCCTAATAATCATAGACGAGGCTAAGTCCGTGAGAGACGAGATCTTCCAGGCAGTGGAGCGGTGCCAACCGAACAGGATGCTCGTTATGAGCTCTCCCGGCGGAAACTCTGGGGAGTTCTACCGCATATTCACCAAGTATGAGGACCTATACAAGAAACATACTGTTACTTCGTTCGACTGCAAACACATCGAGAAACACTGGATAGATTCCCAGATCAAACGGTGGGGCGCTGATCATCCCCTGATCCGGTCGATGATATACGGAGAATTCATGTCAACTTCTGGGGAAGATCTTGTGTTGACATATGACCAATATATGCACTGCCAAAATAACCCTCCTAAACACGAAAAATCTAGGCCGATCGCCGGATTAGACTTTGCGGCTGGAGCGGACGAAAACGTCATAGCGGTCAGGGAGGGGAACAAAATCACGAAGCTGGTTCATTGGGTGGAGAAAGACACTATGTCAGCAGTGGGGCGATTTATCATGGAATTCCGTAAGTCCAATCTCAAACAAGAAGACATCTACTGTGATGAAGGAGGCATAGGGCGCCCAATGGCGGATGCATTGAGGGATGCTGGATGGGATGTGCATCGGATCCAGTTCAGTGGAAAACCTAAGCAACCTGAGGCTTTTGCTAACCGTGCAGCAGAAATGTGGTATGAAACGGCCCGGTTGGTAGAACGATGCGAATTGATACTTCCGGAGGACGAAGTGCTGATGATGCAATTGACCAGCCGATATGCGAAGGAGACAGGAAAAGGCAAATTGGGACTTGAGTCGAAGGAGGAGATGAAGTCCCGTGGACTGAGCTCCCCCGACAGGGCTGATGCTGTTTGCATGGCGGCTAGCATGGGTTCCGACCACGACTACATGCTCAAATACGTTCGCCCATCTTTCGCGGAAATGCTGGAGGGATACGAGGGTGAGATGGACGACAGTCCAACCCAGGGGATTTTTTGCGGGTAGGTGTTAAACGGAAAATTACACCTAGACAATAAGATCTGAGCGGAGCAGCGTCATCCTCAGTGGACTACGATGCTCTCCACAGTTCGACGTTGGACGATTTGAATGACCGCTCACAATGGGAGGTCAGGCAGCAGATGTATTACGATCTGAGGCATCACGGGTTACGTCGTAAGAATAAGCCTTGGGCGGGGGCTAGTGACGCCCACTTTCCGATCTCTGACACGATCATATCCAATCTCAAGCCTTACTACGTCCAGCAGCTTTTTGCACTGGACACCGTGGCTTCATTCGTTTCGCTCAGAGACCAGGGAGCAGCAGTAACAACAGCTGCTGGTCAATGGTTCGATTTCAAGCTTAAACAGCGCACCAACATACAGATGGAGATCATTTCTGTGATCGATTCCATGCTGGTATCAGGTCGGGCGGCAGTTAAAACCACCTGGTCTGAATCGCAAAAAAGGGTGGTGTTTGAAAATGTTGACCCCATGAATCTCGTTGTTCCTGAGGGAACAAAGGATCTCGAGAGTGCTGATCGAATTACCCACATACAGCACTACAGCCAGGAAAGCTATCGACGTCATAAGCACCTGTCGCAGAACAAGGCTATTATAGATCAGATAACTGGTGGAAATACTTCTCAAAGGGGGGATGATCAGCGTGTCCAATCTAAATATTCCAGGGAGGGAATAACCTACTCAGATGATAATACGATCATCGTTTGGGAGACATACGTTCAGGAATCGGATGGTGAGTGGGAAATTTACACGTATTCGCCAACGGCGCCTCAGCACGCTTTAAGGCCCCCGATGCGGGTTCCGTTCAAACACGGCAAACCTCCGTTTACGTCGTTTCAATACGAGATTAAAGATGCCGGTTGGTATTCTCCTCGAGGGGTTGTCGAGCTCGTTGCGGTATTCGAAACCGCTCTAACGAAGCTTCTCAACGAGAAAAACGACGCCATGAGCCTTTATAACCGACCTCTTTTCAAGGGTTCGAGGGCTCTACCTAATACTGCGAACCTTAGGTTCCAACCAGGTCAAATTTTACCGGAAGACATACAGCCCATCTCGATGCCATCACCACCGATCTCCTTTGATCAACATATGGTGCTCTACCGAGATATGGCACAACAACGGGTGTCTACACCTGATTTCGGTATTACTCAAACACTCGACGACTCGTCACGGCGTACTGCTACTGAGATCTCGGCTATCGGGAATTTGTTCAGCCAATCTGCTGACCTCCGTATGCGGACGTTCCGGATGCAACTATCAGAGCTCTACCGGCAGTGCTGGTCGATAATGATCGATCGCGATAAGAAAAGCTTGGATTTTTACTACCAAGACAATCTTTCCGTGCTTCCGAGTAAAGCTCTTCATACCGATTATGAGATCGTTCCAAGCGGCTCAGCGGATGGGGTCAACAAGCAGTTTCACTTTCAAAAAGCAGTAGGACGGTTTCAGATGTTCGCGAATGACGCCTTCATCGATCAATCGGAGCTACGGAAATCCGTTCTAGAGGCTGACGACAGTGCTTTGGTTAAGCGATTACTTGTGGATCCTCAGCAAAAAGCCAGCGAAGAGGCGGAAGCCCAGGCGATGGAATTGATGATTATGAGGGATGGGTTCCCGGCGGCAGTTTCAAAAGCCGACGATCACCAATTACATGTCCGCACAATGCTGGACTATATCGCTCTCAAAACGGCTGAGGGAGCGGAATTGACTCCGCTATTCACCCAGCGGTTCCAGGAGCACCTCGCAGCGCACATTGAGGTTTTTAAGGAAGATGACCCAAAAGCCGCCAGAGAGTTGGCGAAAGAAGTAAAGGAACTGAGTGATGCAACTAATCAAGCTGCTCAGAGTAGCATGGCGCCTGAACAGGCTGGTGGAATACCCCAGGACCCCGCAATGGTCCCGTCAGGAGGCCCAGGCGTTGGAGAGGTTCCTGTCCAGTAGTGTTGGGCAGAGTTTAAAAGCGGTGATTTTGTCATCGATTATTAAGCAGTCCTTGTCTTCGATAGATCAGGGCACGAAAAATGCAGAATTTAATGTCGGGTTCGCAGCTGGTTACAGGTCCGGAATCGGAATCCTGGATACGTTGGTCTCGGAAGGACTGCTGGTTGAAAACGCGGATTGATAAGTATGACAGATGAGCTGGATCGAGAGGCTTTATTAGAGAGTCTCGAAGGCGTAGCAATTGGGGAGTCGCCTAACCCAAGACCCAATGAATCAACAAATACGGGTGATGATAATCCACCTGAACCAATAGATGATCAAACAGACACTAGTGAGGTTAAGGTCTCAGATGAAACGCCGGATGAAAGTCCGAATGATGAATCGGAGGCAGACAGTCGATATGAAAAGTTACGAAAAGCTGAGCAACGCCAAAACAAGGCGTGGCAAAAGATTGAAGACGAAAAGTCAGAAGTCAGAAAGCTTCGAGAGGAGCTTGACTCCTCGCGAGCAGAGCTAGATGCCGATAGGCTGAAGGTTGCTGAGGGAATTACGAATGTGGGGTCAACCCAGAGTCCTGAAACACTTGATAAAGTGGCTGAAAAGTTCAGGGATGAGGGAGAGCCAGAGCTAGCTGATGAGGCCGAGCGAATGGCCAATGAGGCTCGCGTCACCCAAAGCGAAGCTTACAAAGCAGTCGATATCGACCGATTTAAAAAATCGTGGGAGGTAAACCTTAATGGTGAAATCGCAGCAAACCCGGATTTAAAAGATCCAGAAACTGCACTTTACAAAACGGTTAAACAGTTGATGGCGGAAAAGCCAGTGCTAGCTACTTACGAAACAGGGTTCTCGGACGCTGTGGAAGTGGCGAAGAATATTCTCAGAGTTGGGAAGGTTGGCTCACTGGAAACCGAAAACAAAAAGCTCCTTGAGGAGCTAAACGACCTTAAACAACGAACTGAACTGTCCAGCGGAGATGTCCCTAAAAGGGGCCGGCCTAAAAGCTTTGATGACCTAGATGTCTCAGAGCAAAAAAGGCGAGTTTACGCGATGTGTGAAACCGCAGACAGTGGAAGATAAAAAATAATGGCAGCTGACACTACTTTAACAACGACGACGGGCGATGGTGCAGATGATGTAGCATCATCTTTGCAACGTCTGTTTCAAAAGGACCTTCTCAAAACGATCGTGGAGAACACGATCCTCGATCAATTCGGGAAGAAAATTTCTCTACCGGCTAAGGCTGGATCTAAAACGATGCGGTTTTTCCGCTATGGAGAGGCGGCAGCGTCGAACGTCGAGGCCCTCACCGAGGGAACTGCACCCACATCCAGCCATTTAGCTGTTGAGAATGTGGATGCTGATCTCGTGCAATACGGTGAGGTGATCTCGATCTCTGATCTCGTGCTCGCAACGGAGTTGTTCAACAATGTTGAACAGGCAACGGTTCGGGCTGGTCGCGATGCAGCTCTCAAGGTTGACGAGGTTATCCGGGCTGAACTGTTCAAAAATGATGCAGACATCCCAGGCGCCAACAATATTTACTCAGGGGCGACAGATGCATACAACAACACAATCACCGCAGTTAACGCCAAGGATTTCCTTGATTCAGCGACCTCGCTGAAGCTTCAGAAGGCAATTCCTATCGGCGGCTCATACTGCGCTATCGTAGCACCTCAAGTCGCTCGCGATTTGATGAACGATGGTGATTGGATTGCAGCTAATCACTACGCCTCGCCGGAGAACATTCTCCGTGGAGAAGTAGGACGGATGCACGGAGTGAGAATTGTGGAAACAACCGTTCCTTTCTCCGCAGATGTGGCTACCCAATTCACGCACACTGGCGGAGATTACTTCGGCACTGCCGTTGTGGGTCAGGACGCATTCGCGATTCCAAACCTAGGGTCTCAAAGTCCATTCGCTCCCTCGATCGTGATCGTTACGAGCCCGGACAAAAGTGATCCTTTGAACCAAAAAGTGACGGTCGGTTTCAAGGTGTTCTTCGTTGCGAAAAACATCCAGCCAAAACACATCGCTCGCATTTACTCAACAACCAACTACGGATCCTAAACTAAATGGCTAGCATTTCAATTCCGCTGGAGGCAGTGCAACTCAGCGACGGAGGAGAACCTATCTCTCCTGTGGAGGGGGAGACTGTGTCCATCACAGTTGAGGGTGCAGTAGAGTCAGTTGGTGACGGAATAGCGAACATTCAAATCGTATCCGCGAACGGTGTCGAGATGGGTGCTCAGTCAGAGGAGCCTCCTATGCCGGAGGAGATGGGTGATCCCGATCTCGACTCAGCAAAAGCGGAGTTTCTGGCTAGCTTGGAAGGACAACAAATATGAGTGGAGAATCCCACAAAATTGAACGGCGCCCTTTAGCGGGCGATGACGAGCCTGTGCAGATTGTGCTTGGGGAAACCTACGCACTTAAAACAATCGGAGACGCTTCGGCGTCATCGAGTGCAGTGCTGAAGACAACTAGTTCCCTCGGGACGATGACCTACGCGCTTCGCGTGAACGTCACTGACTCCGGTGGAACTGACATTGCTGGAGGAGGATTCTACATTCCTCTCTACGCCGAGTCTTAAAACCAAGCCTGGGGCACCTCGGTGCCCTGGGCCTTTTTATTCAACAGGTGTCAAACACTGTTTAACATGCCGACACACACATTTGAGAACGACCAGGGGCACAGGTGCGAGTTCATCGCTCCGATGGGGACACTCCGCCTGGAGGCGGACGGCGTCACCTGGTCAAGGATCCAGGAGCCTGAGGGCTTCCAGATTCCACGCACAATCGATTTCAGCCAAAAAGAAGACATGCGTCGTGGCTACTACAAGCACGAGTCCAAAGGCTGGAGCAGCAAATTTTCTAAAAACCAAGTCAAGAAAGCCTGGGACTTATGAATGACGGAATAAAAGGCAGACCCAACATGATCACCAACACGGTCGCGCAAACAGGCAATTGGAATTGGGTCTCAGCTATAACTGACGTTGTCTTCGCGGAGATAATCGGAGCGGCGACCGAAAACGGATTACCCTCTACTTTTGCGGGAAAGACACTGCAATCCGGGATGTCCATTCGACTGGATGCAACAAGCATTAAGCTTACGTCCGGCGAGCTCTGGGCGTATCACACATGATTTCGCTTACACAGTTAATCGCTTTAGGAATTCTTTCGCCTCCGGTAATAATTGCCGATGCGAATGATCCTGTTTATCTGATTGACTCTCTCGGCAACTACATAGTCACAAACGACGGAGAACGAATATTAACCGCTGATGCATTCGCCGTTTCTTAAAAATTCGCTCAAACCCTAATTTAAAATGCCAGACATACGACCCAAAGATCTTCCTGATACCTCCGCTCCCTCAGACGGTGACGAGATTATTCTGGATAGCTTCACAGGCGGGACTCGGAGGACCAATTTCCTTGAGCTAAAAACCCAAATTGCCTCGGACTTCCTGGCGGCGCCAACGGACTACAAGCAGTGCCCGCTGAACACGTTAAACAAGATTCCTACTACTTACCTGTCAACCAGCGAAAGTAACCCGAAAGGGGCATGGGACGCTACTAGTAATTCGCCAGGTTTAATCGACGGAGGATCCAACGTGGCTGGGGACTATTACGATGTCACTGTCGCTGGCACCCAGACCTTTGGTGGAACAGATTATACCTTCGTGGTAGGCGACGTCATCAAATACAACGGCACAGTTTGGTATCAGATTTCATCAGTCGCTAATTTCTACGACGGCACATCAACTCAAGCGGGAGCTGCCACAACTGGCGACTACTTCCAGACCGCCGACGTCAACGACCGCCAGCTTTCGAAGGCTCCAAGCAATGGGCTTTACTTCTCCGGAAACCAAGCAGACGTAGCTTCGACCGTCGCCACCACCTTAGGGAGCGCGGGAGACGGCACTCAAGATCTACCTCTGTCAGGGGCCGCCGTGATGCGGGCCAACGACTACACATCAGCGTTTGTTATGGGCCGGCAAGGAAGTTCGTCACTCGAGTGTTGGTGGTTAGAGTTTGATGCTAGTGACAAGCTGTTCTTAACGCTATTCGACGAGTCAGCGTCATCGTCAATTACCTTAACCCAAGATGTAGCGACGGTTGTGGACGGGGAGGCTGCCCACGTTGCCTTTACTTATGATGGCACGGGTGGAGCTAGTGCAGCGAATGGTGCCACGCTATACATCAACGGGGTTGCGGTGGCCGCAACGGCTGGGGCTACCGGGACTTATGAATTCAGTGAGGCACTCAGTCAGGCAACCACACTCGGACTTAGCCCTAAATCAGGTCGAACGCTTGACGGGGATATTGCTTCGGCAGTTTTGTTCAACCGAGAACTCACACCCGCCGAGATACTTCGCCTTTCGACCAACGGAAACGTGCCGGAGATTTCGGATCAGTGGGGGAATGATACGGAGATCCTCGGCAACCCAGGGTTTGAGGTTTGGGATTCAGCGTCGAACGCAGGGACGTGGAACGAGGGAGCCTTGATCACAGTTGCCCAAGATGGCGTCAACAAGTATTCTGGCTCCTACGCCTGTCATTACACCAGCAGCGGCAGTGCCACGACGTCTGGTGCAGCGCACCAACTGAGACAGGGGGACCTGGTCCCTGTGGGACAGAATTACGCATCTGTAATTGTCAAAAACGCAGCGGCTGGTGCTTTCAGTATTGGTGTTAACAATGACAGGTTTCTGACTTTTGATGGAACCAGCCTAACCGACACATCGTCTGAGGTAACATCTCAATATCCAGGCTCTTCACTCAATAATTACAGGCTCACAGATCTAGGATCAGGTTGGTTTAAAATTGAGCTTTGGTTTAAACTAGTGGCCACATCCGCTCGTGATTTCGTACTAGGCGGAACGGGCCAATGGTATATCGATGACGCATCAAACAAGAAGGCCGGAGCCGTCCTCAGCCTAAACCCTGACAACATCGAGTCAGACGGTGATTGGATCGATGCATCTTCGAATGAGCTTAATGGTACGACTACTTCTGCGACTCCGCTGATGGTGAAGCCGCAGACTAGTGGGACGTTTACGCCTGTCCTCCAGTTTGGCGGGGTGAGCGGGTCAACGTATTCAGGCACGGGGCAATCAGGATACTGGAGGAAGATTGACGAGAAAACGGTGAGCTTAGAGATTTATATTCAGATCACTGCGGTCGGATTAGCAACAGGCAACGCGACAATCGGCGGGCTGCCGTTCCTGTCTCGCGTTGCCTCAGATTACACGGCACAGGCGTTAATAGGTGGAGCAGGTCTACAAAGCCTGACAGGGGCATTGCATGGCAATGTTCGAGCTTACAACACGACTATCATTCTCAGTCAAACATCCGCGACCGGGGATGTAGCAATCACTCACGCGAATTTCACTCCATCAAGCTACCTCCAGATTTCAGCCGTCTACGCTATCAACTAATAATCCCAGAAAGAAACACTATGGCTACTAAAACAGATTACCTCATCGGCGAACTGCGAAGTATCGAGGCTCAAGCAGCGAACCGCGCACCAGCTAACGCTCTGATCGCCTCAGTCTCAGCCATACGGCGACAGGTCGAGGCTCGGAAGGAGTTGGGGGAAGATCCAGACGTAACAAAGCTGTCGGGCCTTTACGCGAGCGTATCGGGGGCCGTCGCAGCCTTTAACGCCCGCCCTGACATCTCGATTCCAAGTGAAGCGGATGTGGCGGCAGCAGTCACGGCAGCAGATTCAGCAGTAGTTGCACCTTAATGAAAGCCCATGCATTCATTTTATATGCCTCACTATTCGGATTGGTCGCAGCCTTATTTAGTGGATGCGTAAGCGGCAGGGAGAGGACAACGCTCGCAGACGGGTCCACGACTGAGTCCAGGGTGTTATCCTTCTGGAGCGATTCAGGAATTGACTCACTAAAGTCCTCCAAGAGTCTCACGCCTGACAGCTACGAACGCAAGACGGGAGCTGAAGGGTTTCAGTCCAAGGCAGACACTGCCATGATGAGTAGTATTATTTCTTATCTAGCAGAGAGATCAGCAGGACAGTGACAATTGACGCTGTGGATAAATCTAGGGCGTCCGTTGAGCTATCGAGGCAGGCTCCTATCTTGATCGTGTTCGCACTGTTTGCGAGCGGGTTCCTGTATTTTATGGAGCGCAGAGACTCTCATTGGATGCAAATGATGGAGAGGTCGGACGTCACGGCGGATTTAAGAATAGAGCAGTGCCACGCCGTTCAAATAGAATCAGCAAAGGCCATGGAATCCTTTTCTAAAGCCTTACAGGTCCACGCCTTAGCATTCAACGAAGTATCTATTAGGCTAGAGGCCATTTCTGCCAGGAAACAGTAGACATACTGGGTAGCCGTGTTAGCATTGCGAGCCAATGCAATCTCGCGTGATACTCAGAGGAGTGCCTGACGGTTACTCCAGCTACTGTTTCCACTGGCTTCACGTCGTTCGGGGGTTTGGCTTAAAGGGCTACAATGTAAACACTCTACCCATCCCCTTCGAGGGACAAGGAAAGCAACTCCCGGCGTGGGCAGCGGAGACAATCGTTCACAAGCTTCAGCCAGAGCCGTGGGAAATGGTTATCCATTGCCCCTCTTTTGGTCCTGCTGAGAAGAGGAACATCGTCTACAACACAATGTGGGAATCAACAAGACTGCCTAGGCAGTCTGTTTTGAATCTTAACAACTGCACGGCGGTGGTTGTGCCTTCAGATTGGCAGCTACAGACCTTTTCCGCTCAAGGAGTTGACACTGAGATGTTTAAGGTGCCAATGGGAATTGATTCCGATCTGTTCCATTACAAGCCGAAGATCAAGAAGGACTACTTCCTGTTTGGGACAGCAGGCCGAACGCAAGGCGGAGGATGCCGAAAGAACATCCCGGAAGTAGTCCAGGCATTTCAGGATGCATTTCAAGGCGTTGATGATGTCCGGTTGGAGGTCAAATGCTACCCAGAAGATCCCGACATAGAGACGGACGACGCCAGGATTACCCTTATCCGAGAATTCTGGGGCAGGGAGCAGCTGGCTAGTTGGTATGAGTCGCTCGACGGCTTTGTGAGCGCCTCCAAAGGCGAGGGGTGGGGCTTGATGCAGCATGAAGCAATGGCCACGGGTAGACCTGTGATATCCGTTAATTTTGGGGGCATCACCGAGTTCTTTGATGATCAAGTTGGGTTCCCTGTTGATTTCAGGATGGCAAAGGCAGACGGCCACTACGAGGGCGGGGGCTTGCAGGCTGATCCCGACTTTGATAGCCTCGTCGGACAGTTACAAGTAGTATACGACGGAGGCACAACGGTAGACGAGAAAGCGATTCGAGCCGCAACCAGAGGGGCACAATTCTCATGGGACCGCTCGAACACAGACCTTGAGAACGCCCTATCCTTAATCGGCTTAATATGATCCAAAACGCCAGCCTAAACCAGCCACGATTACCCGACGGTGATCTGTTTTTTCATGGCGTTGACATGCGGATGGACCCGCAGCAGTTACAGCCAGGATACTGTTCATCTGCTAAAAATGCCCGGTTCCGCTTTGGCAGAGCTGAACCCCGCCTTGGCGTCATGCCGTTGCGCTGGAATTTCTTCCAGGGATTCACCTGGCCCGCTGAATGGGACAAGGGCGACATCAATTGGAATAACCCGATCACGTTTGGCGTTGTTTATGGCGTAGGTGTGTGGGAGGACCCCAACGGTGCACAATGGCAGCTATTCGCTGCTGCACGGGAAGGGAACACCAGAATCAAGATCTGGGCAGGAAAGCAAGGCAACCGCGTTCGGCTAGTCCCTGTGAGTGTCCCCATAGACGTGCCTACAAGCGAAAGATTCCCCTCTGACGACCAGTTCGGGCTCGATTCCATATCTTTCACCAGCGCATTCACAAAGTGCTTCATGCATCGATCTGCGACAGACGACGTCCTAGTGATGGACAACCTGTCTGAGGGATTCAAGGCTGCAACGCCAACGAACCTTACTGACCCTAGCGTCTTCTCAATCCCCCAGAGTTCTTCCTCCTTATACTTCCAGAACAGAATACTGGTCCCTTACAGCCCTTCTGGACTAAGCAAGTCCGACTCCGTATCGATTTCAGACGTCCTGTCGTTCACAGATTTCTCTATTTTCAACTCGTTCAGGATCAACCAGGGCGACTCTGGTGACATCGTTGCAGTTAAGAAGTTCAACGATACAACTGTGATCGTGTTCAAGGACTCCTCAATCTATTCTGTGTCGAACCTCGTAGGAAATTGGGGTAACAATGCAGTCCTTGACCAGATTACTTCTGAGTATGGCTTGATCGGTCGCAATACTGTTGTGGACGTCGGTCGAGATCTTTGGTTCTTGAGCCAGCGCGGAGTTACGAGCCTAACGCGGACCGAGCAGAACAAAATCCAAGGCACATCCCAACCTCTTAGTGCTCCGGTCCAGCCGTTAATCGACAGGATTAACTGGTTCGCAGCTAAGACGACAGCCTCATCTGGATACTTCCGGGATCGCTATTACCTTTCTATTCCAACGGATGGGGCCTATCGTAATAACATGGTCCTGGTCTATGACTTCCTAAATCAGGCATGGTGTGGACACGATGACCTCAGCGTGAAGTATTTCTTCACCTCAGACAATAACGGATCTGACGCCTTGCACTATGTTGCATACGACGGAACCGTGGGGCTGTATGAATACTCCGAGGAAGATAACACAATGCTTCTCAATCAGGACAACTACTGTGTTGATATCACTCTAGCCGCTCATCCAAACGACGGCAGCACACTTTCAGTTTACGGCGGAGACACTATCACCGCAACAAGGGACCGAGATTGGATCGATGAGTCCAGCTCTGAGGTCATTGAGGACGACGGCACTGTCACAGTCGAGGCCCTTGAGAAGAACATAGATGCTGCCCCTGTTAAGCATTGGGGCATTGGTAAGGAGACACAAGCGCCGTGCGACACCTTCCCCGCCGCTAATCTGTATCTAGGCTTCTCGACTTCAGATACCGACTACACTATGTGGGATTCGACCGGTGCAACGGCCACACAGCTCGATTGCGGCGTTCGTCTTTGCAATGGCACGCCGATGATTGTCACGACCAACGATCCATATATCAAGATCACCAACACGGCGGAGAGTGCCGTTGAGACATCTCCAATCGAGTTTGAAGTGGTGACGAGGGCCTACGGTTATGCTGGAGGCGATCAAGGCCGTTGGAGGCAGGGTCAGATACATATGTCAACATGGTCGCCGTCTTACACTGTCACTGTAATAACGGACGGCGCATTCGAGGAATCTGCTTGGATAGACGATCAAGGCTCCATTCAATACATAACGAAGGACCGAACGAAGTATTTGGGCTTCGCCTTAGAGGATTGGCCAATCACAAACGCTGATAAGGATTTCAGGACGCCAGGACGAGAGGACTACTCAGTAGTCCTTGATGCTTCAGACGGAGTGTCAGGTGGAACGCTTCTGGACCTCGATGGAATCGAGCTAAGTCAGTATCAATATTATACTAACAAGTTCCTCAGCAATCGCAGAGGGGCATACTACCAAATCAGGATCACAAACACACAGGGCAGAGTTCGCATACATGCGGCTGGTGCTCACAAGGTTCCTGGAGAGACTAAACTAGCCGAACATGGAGGACTATCCTAATGCCCGATGGTAGCGTAAATTTCACAGTAAACACAACCGACGGAAATGTGCCCGTCACAACCTACACCCGCGACGAATTCCTCCTTACTCTAGGATACTTGCAATTCGCAGGGCTGGCAATGCGAGGGCTTGACGGCATCACTCCAAACGGCTACGGCATGTGGGGATATGATTCCGCAGGAGTAGCCCAGCCTCGACCTATCACAGCGGGGTCAGGCATTACGGTAGACAACGGCAACGGCGTATCAGGAAACCCAACCGTGCGCGTTACAGGCACAACAATCTCAACACACACGGCAGACTACACGGCAACGGTGACAGACGGCTTTTTAAAGGTTGATGCTGTTGGTGGGCCTGTAATCATTACACTACCGACAGCAGTCTCAAACGACGGTCAGGTTTACAACATCAAAAAGATCGATGCCTCCGGCAACTACGTAACGGTAACCCCAGCGGGATCAGAAACAATCGATGGAGCCGCGACAAAGATAATGTCGGCGCAGTGGGTTAACCTTTCAATCATATCAGACGGCGTCAACTGGCTCATACAATAAGATTATGTCATTTTTTCCAACAACAGATATCAGCTTCGCAGACTCCGAGGCCATTGATGCTTACGCTAGGCTTAGAGTGTCTAACCCTGTCACCGTATTCGAGTCGAAGCTTTTAGGTGACAAGAACCCACTAGTATGGGACGACGCGCTAACGACTGGAGGCACCGCAGTCTACGACCAAGATAGCTCAACCCTGACGCTTGGTGTTCCAACACTCACAATAAGTTCCTCAGTCAGGCAGTCAAAGGTGAGATCCAACTTCCACCCCGGCAAATCGCATGAAGTAATGCTATCATTTTGCATGGACGGCACTACGGCGGGAGTTACGAAGGAGGCAGGTTATAACGATGCTGATAACGGTATACTTCTTCAATTAATTGGCAACACCGTCCAACTGACGAGGCGCACCAACGTCACTGGCACGGCTGTAGATAACAGCGTCCTACAAGCTGCTTGGAGTGAAGACAAGTTCGACGGCACAGGTCCGTCGGGAGCAACCATCAATTGGAGTCTAGCTCAAACAATGGTCATAGACTTCGAGTGGCCCACTGGAAGAATCCGCGCTGGCTTTGTTATTGACGGCAAATTCTGGGTCGGTCATAAGTTCCTTACTGCAAACGTCCTAGACAGACCTTCGTTCGGCGTATCCAATCTACCTATCAGATACCGCATTGACGCACCTACAAACGTATTGCAGGCGTCCACAATGCAGGTCATGGCCTCCTCTGTGTCCACTGAAGGCGGCAGTGCCGAAGGGCATTCAACAGGCATAACGAGAACAGGATACGCGACGGCAGCAAATACAGCGTTCGGGCCTTTAATGGTCCTTTCTCAAGCTAATGGTTCCGGGTTTGTTAACTTGGTCCCCAAAAACCTATCGCTTGCATGTAACTCGGCTGCCAAATTTGAATGGAAGTTGCTATTGAACCCTACTTTTGCAAGCCCTCAACCTACACTCGGAGTCTTAACTAATTGGATTACTACGGCAGACATCGCTTTAACGAACGCGTCCGCTGTAACGGCAGGGACTACGCTGGCGTCTGGTGTAGTAGATACTTCGGCTTCAGAGATTGACCTGTCGTGGGTCAAGGCTCCAACTGGCCAAGCAGGGGATGGAGATGCTGATGTTATCTGCCTAGCAATTAGCTCCATCGCCGGGTCCGCAATCACAATCCACGGGTCCTTCAACTGGACCGAAGTTCGATAGTTATGCCATTCTCAATCTCACTCACACAAGGCTACACGTTCTCAACGGACGGCACTGACAAGGTAACCTATTCGAAGCTTAACCAGATCGGAGCGCCAGTCATATCGCTGTCTGGAACGATCAGCGAAGCGGACATCGATGGCGATGCTGTAACGACACCAAAAATCAAGGACGACGCCGTTACTGGTCCAAAGATCATTGATGGGGCTATAGGGTTGTCCCACCTACTTGCAGCGGATCAAGGCACGTTCCTTCATCATGGAGCAGCAGGATGGGAGCTACTCCCGCCAGGAACAGACGGGCAAGTTCTGACCACTAAAGGCGCGGCAGCAGACGCAATCTGGTCAGTGGTCCCTGGTGTTACTACGGTCGCGCCCAACAACATCACGCCGGGATCAGCAGGGGAACACCTGGTAACGGATGGAGACGGCAACACTGCGTGGGAGCCCCAGCCTGCAACTGCTGCGGCTGGTGTAATAACAAGGAACAGTAAGGTCTGTATCCGAGACGAAAAGTCGTCAGGGTCGTATAGCGGTTCATCCACGGCTGGAACCAACACACGCGTTCTGACCGATATAGAAGACGCCAGCGGTATCGGCGCAACATTGGCCGCGAATGTAATAAGCCTACCCGCTGGTGTTTACCATATCTATGCAACATGCCCAGCCTACCAAGTGACGGGGCACCAGGCTTTTCTGTATAAGACAAACGGCACCGCCACCGAGATTGTAACGGGGTCAAGTGCATTCTGCGGTACAGGATTTGAGTCCTCAAGCATCATTGACGGCACATTCACCCTCTTGGTGGATAGCACTCTAGAGATTCGTCACATCGTCGGGGCGACCGTAGTCAGTTTCGGCTTAGGTAGATCCCACGGTATCGGCGGCAGGGTCGAAATATTCACTCAGGCGACCTTCACTAAGTTAGACTAATGCTCGTTGATTCAATAGCGGCCTACCTACTTCTCAACAAGAAGAAGATGCCTCTAACAGACAATCTGGAGCACCTCAGGAGATACATCTCCCTGAATGTCGAGGATGATACTATCAGGGTCGTGACAGGCCCCGGCGGAATCAAAGGCGTAGCACTGTGGAAGATGACAACAGCAGAAAAGGGCGAGCCGGGAATCTGGGAGCATAGCGATCCCGACGGCGACATTATCGTTATGTATCACATAGTGACCGATTCTCTTTGGGCAGTAGGAAGGCTTGCTGGCTACATCCTGGAAAAGTATCCAGGTCTTAAAGAGATGTGGGGAGAACGGTCGGGGCGCAACCGCAAGTTCAGCGTGGAGTATCTGAAGAGATTAACGCGGGCAAAATTTAACAACCAAATAAAGGATCAAGACGAATGGGCAAATCAGTAGACGCACCGGAAAATCGCGACTATGCGAAGGAGATGCGAGAAACCTTGCAGGCTCAGATAGACCTTGCACCAGAATTATTTGCCGCAGAATCGAATGAGGAGTATGGCAGAGGCGCAAACGCGCAGCTCGACCTTAGGGTTATGCGTGACGTTATGATGGGCAAAGACGGTGAACCTGGCCTTCTTGACCTCTACGAGAAAGAGACTATGCCCGCCCTGTCCAGGGCAGACGCAGCTTCTCGCAGGACAAGCCAGGAGGCCGACATCTCAAGCCTTGAAGAGCTGGGGCCAAGAGCACTGGAGGCATTCAAGGCCGCTAACCCTCAGCAAAGAGCACTAGTGGACGAGATGAACCGGCAGGCCATGGAAGAGCTTGAGGCTGGAGCGGGGTTAAGCCCTGCACTGCGTAGAGAATCGCAGCAGGCTATCAGAGGCGCTCAGGCGGATCGTGGGTTCGGCTTCGGCGTGTCAGACGTAGCAGCAGAAGGACTCTTTACAGGCTTGCAGGCTGAGAACCTCCAACGCAGACGCCAACAGTTTGCACGGGATACGATAGGAATGAACGCAGCAACGAGCGCCGATCCATTCATGGCGATCCTAGGCCGAAGCGGTGTTGCACCTAATGCAGGTATTTCAATGGGCAGCCAAGGGCAGTCGATGAACAGCGGACCAGTGTTTAACCCTGAGAGCGCCTACGCGGGCAGTTTAGCTGCCAACAATTACAATGGCCAACTAAATGCGTCAAAGGCTTCAGCAGAAGCAAACGCTGCTGTAGTCAGTGGTGCAATGGGCATGGTCGGAGGCATCGCAGGCGGAATTGGAGCGGCTAAAGGATGTTGGGTCGCAAGAGAAGTATACGGAGAAGATAACCCACGCTGGAGAATGTTTAAAGCATGGCTGGAGTCGAAAGCCCCCACATGGTTCCACAATCTCTACATGACTAAAGGAGAAGCCTTCGCACTGTGGCTTCATGATCACCCATGGCTGAAGAAGCCTATACGGGCATGGATGGATAGCCGAATCGCAACACTTCACCTGGAGCAGAAGCATGTTTAGTCAAGATACTTACAAAGGCCAAGGCATCCAAATGCCTACCGGGCGATCTAGAGCGCCAGAGATACTTGCTAAAGGCTTTTCAGACCTTGGCGCGGGGATCGGCAAAGGCATCCAGAGCTGGAAGCAGAACAAGGCCGAGACTAAGACCACCAGGGCAATGCTGAACTCGGCAGCGGACATGGAATACGCCGGTGCTCAGGACTCTGAAGGCTTTGATCCTGAGGCAGGCGCTGCTGCATACGAAACTCGCAAAGCTAACATTGAAGGGATGAGCCTTGCTGAGATGAAGGGTGAGCTGGATGCTCAAGCCATGAACCGGGTAACTCAAGCAATCAAAATCCAAGGCGAAGCGCACCAGGCGTCCATGGAGACCAGCAGGCTCAATAACCGAGCCACGGAGCAGGGGATGAGGATTGAACAGGGCGAGCATGAAATAGTGCAAGCCAATAACTCCGCTATGCAATCCATCTATGCGGGATTGGAAGCCGCTGGAGAGGGAAACAGTGAGAGCCTAAACGGCATAGTAGCGCAAGCATTGGCAGATAACCCCAAAGCAAACCCCCAGGTAGTCAGTAAGAATGCCGCACTACTTTCTGATCAACCGACTGTTCAAGAGCAAATAGCTCTCGACCGGCTACAGTGGGATAAAGATAAAGTAGCACATGATAGAGCAATCGAAAAGGGAGCCAAGACAATCAACGGGTTCGGATGGGTTACTAAGACTCAAAAGGGCCGGGAAGAGCTTTCAGAAAAATTAGGCAAACACGAAGAAGCAACTATCTTGATCGAGAAGCTTACTTCTGATTCAATTGGCTACTTCAATAGCAAGTGGCCGACCGAGGACAAGGCGCGATGGAGGGCGGACGTAGTGCTCCTTAAGGCGGCGCTTGCCAAGGGCTTAGTCGGATCTGGCGCGATATCTAAAGATGAGTGGGAGTTGATTGATGAGGTCATAGGCAACCCCACAAAGGCGACAGATTTCGTCGGAAATGCCAAAGCCAAACTAAGAGAGCTACAGGATACACTTGATCAAAGGAGAATAATCGCAATCAAGGCGGAGGTAGTAGGCCTTACCGATGAAGACGATCTGAGCTATTCATACGGAGCAAAGGAAAAGGAAAAGGATGACAGTTGGACGATTTTAGATGTCGACTCCGAAGGCAAAACGAAAGCCCAATTAGGACCATCAACACCGGTGAAGACACAGTCTGTCTGGGGCCTGTAGGATTATCATGAGAGAAGTATCTGTAGACGCTTACAAGACCAAACTCCGATTTGATGACGACGCAACAGACGAGTTCATTCAAGGAGTGGTAGCGAAACAATTCCCTGACACCCCTGAGAACATTGTTGCTAAGTTAGATGACCCGAATACTTATTACGGTGACATCTCTCAGCGGGAGTATGATATCTACAGGAAGTACAACAAGACCTGGGAGTGGAAGGGAGCAGCCCAACACACGGCGGAAGCTGGAGAGGCTGCTAGTTTAGTCCTTGGCGAGTTGTGGAATAGCGCGAAGGCGCTCTGGCGAGAGTCACCGAAGGACGACGCCAATAAGATAATCGCGGCTTCCCTGGCCGAAGGAGCAACAAGAGGCACCCGTGAACTGGTTCAAATGGGCATGAAGGGGCTCAACCATTTGGCTAACGGACTCATGGATAAGGACGCGGAGGATGCCACGGGCTCCTATGAAAGATTCCTTTACCTAAAGGCAAACGACAACGTCATTGCTGCCGCTACCTCTGGCGACATGAACATGCTTGAGGGCCTTGTTAAGGACGATTACATCAAAAATGACATTGCCAACGGGGCGAAGAATATCCTCGACCCTACCATTGTCGTAGGTCTGCCTGGCACCAAACTCCTCGGCAAGATTGGCCAAGGCATGGGCCGGGCAGTTGAAGGCGCGGGCCAGGTCATATCCAAGACCGGCAGGGTCGCCGGAGGAGCCAGGGATGGCGTCAAGAATTTGGTCGGTAAGGCCAAAGAGGCAGCGGACAAGGTCACCCCAGGTCTTGGGAGTGTCGTTTCTGGTGCCGGTGGAGTAACAGCAGTTACAACCCTGCCATGGTTGCCTACCGTTGGAGCAATAGCCATTCCTGAGCTATTGGAGATATCAGGTAACACCATGTCAGGCATTGGTAAGGCGATGAAGAATAGCCCAACACGGACGGGGGCCATGAGGGGCCTAGCTACAGACCGGCCAGGAACGCCCTCAGGATGGCTTGCAAGCCGCTTGACGGCACTAGATGGACCGATTGACCTGGTTGGATCAATGGCGTCAGGAACAGTGTCTGGCGGCGTATTAGGGGCCGCTATGGGATTCGCTAGTGATGGCACTTCTGGTGCAGCCGGTGGCCTTGGCTCAGGTATGACCCTAGGTGGAGGCGGTAATTTGATCGGACGAGGTTACCAGAGGCTTTCCGGATCAGCGCGAAATGCAGCGATCAGTGCGGATTTTGATCGATTTGTGGCAGATGAGGCGAATGACCAGGAACTGACAGCATGGGCTCGCAAGGTGGCAACTACGGTCGAATCTAAAGCGCACCTCATGGACACCATGAATATCGTCCTCAAGGGCACCGACGTCGCTTTTCACGGAAAAAATCAGGAATGGTTTACAAAGAAAGGATTTGGTCAAACTGCCGGGGCAGAGGTGACCGAGGGAGGCAAGCCCACGATTTACATCAATACTGACATAGCTACCCCCACCACATTTCTGCATGAAGCCCCTCATGCCTTAGGCAAGCTTGACGGGCCTGGCGATTACATCAACGACGTCAAGCGGGAATTCAAGGAAGCATTCCCGGAAGAGACGGAGGCCATACTGTCAAAATACAGGTCTAAGCTAGAAGCTAGCATGGACATCACGACGCCGGAAGGAGTGGCAAGGATGGAACAGTATGACGCTAAAGGAGAAGATGCAAAGGTTGAGGAGATAGCAGCCGAATACTTCGCTGCGTTCATTAAAGGGGAAGACGCCAACTTCTTGTTTGACGGAACTCGCAGCAGAGTGCCTGGCGTAACGACGGCGCTTAACATCGTAGACCACTTCGCTAATCGAGCCGCTGCGAAGCAGGTTGAGCGTGTAGTCGGACTTGTGGAACGCAACCTGCACTCTGAGCTACTGGGAGACATCCCCCGATCGAAACAGATTGACCGGTTCTATCGGGAAATGGTGAAGGCGCGGAGGAAGGCATACGAGGCGACTGCAATCCAGGCAGACGCTGAATTCAAAGCTTACACCGCGAAAGACCTTGGCAACGATGAGACTTTTGAAATGCTTAAGGAGCAAGGCTTGGCGACGGACAAGAATGGCAAGCGCGAATTCGCATCAAAGGCGCATACTGCTAAAATCAACAAAGAGACGGCGCTTAATGCCATCGATGTCCTCAAGGAATTGAAGGATAAGCCTAGCAAGGATAAGCCTAGCAAGGATAAGCCTAGCAAGGATAAGCCTGGCAAGGATAAGCCTGGCAAGGATAAGCCTGGCAAGGATAAGCCTGCCTCCGACGATGGCCTTGTTGAGCTTGAAGACGGCAGTTGGGGCGGCAAGTTCTTCAGCCCGGCTCAGTTGGACGCGTTGGATGCTTCGGGTAAATTCCCATCAAGAACGATAGAAAAATGGCGGTCCATTCGTGAGGCGATTGACGGTGGCAACGTCGTCAATATTACCTATAACGCTGCCTGGATTAAGAAGCGCGGCAAGAAGCGGGCCGGAGAGCCAGGATGGACAAGCGTATCGAGAGGGAGCAGTAGAATTCCGACGTCTAACCGTGACGGATTGCCTTACAGCACTAGGATAAGCGCGGTGGGGCAAATCAATGTGCAAATGCTGGACTGGTCAAAGCTAAGACACAAGGCAGCAGAGGCACACGCAAAGCATAACTCGAACGAGTCGAAGCTATGGGAGACATTGGGAGACTTGGAGGTCGATCTTGCTCGCTACTTGGAGGCGCTCGCTGAGGGAACAAAGCCAACAGCTGAGATCTTTGGGACCAAAAAGCGCGATCAACTGAACAAGCTGGTCGAAGCTAGGAACACCAAGGGCAATCCGCAGCTCCCTGAGGGAAGTAGGCTTACTGATAGTAATAACCTATGGAAAGACTTCAGGCTAGATCGGATTGAGGCAATGCAAAAGCGGAGCGACAGCATAAGATTCGCGCAAGAGGCTTACGTGAACGCTCAGAACAATTTCAGTCCAGCAGAGGCTCAAGCTAAGTTCAGCCCGCCAGCACCGGATACTCCTGAATTCAGGTCTTGGTTTGGTGGATCAAAGGTAGTCAAGGACAACGGACAACCTAAACCACTGTTCCATGGAACCGCGAGACCTGACCGAGTAGGCAGCCGGTTCCAGAAGAGTAAGGCCACTTCCGGGCCTATGTCGTTCTTCACGGACGATCCGAAAGTCGCCTCCAACTATGCCACGGGTAAGCGCGATACAAGCCTCGACGAATCAAAACCGTTGGTTGAGTATTTCAAGAAAGGCAAACAGGGGCTTAACGAAGTATGGAGCAACCTATCGCCAGACGCTAGGCAAAAGGTGCGTGACCTTAGTAAACGAATAGGGCAGAACGAGGACACTGGCGCTCCTGAACTGCAACCTCCTGGACAAGGGCTTGTGGACAGCAGACACTGGGATTTCACAATGAAGGACAACAATTGGAATCCTCTTAATACTCTTGCGGAGATTTGGCTGGAGTCAGGCTCAATCTTCGGCGAGGAGGCACTCTTCACAAAAGTCTTGCGGCTCGCTGGCGTTGACGGCGTCAAGTATGACGATCCACACGCGAATTACTCAGGCGTATATCCGGTCTTCATGAGCTTAAAGAATCCACTTGATACTTCCAGCGTTCCGGCTGAGGCAATCACGTCCTTAGAGAAAGCATCCACTCGCGTAAGGAAGCCGAAGGTTGAATACGGCGCTGATAGTTGGGATAAGAATTCTAGATACTCAGCGGAGGAATGGATAAGCCAGCTGAAGGAGGACATCGATGCTGGAAAGAACAGCTTCGTCTGGACAAGCATACCGGACTGGGTGACGAAGGTTCTAAAGCAGGAAGGATTCGATGGCATTGCTGATACGGGAGGCAAGCGAGGGGGCGAAGGGCACAGCGTATACATACCGTTTGAACCGTCACAGATTAAGTCTGCTACAGCGAACAAGGGCGGGTTCAACCCTGACAGTGCTGACATTCGATTCAGTCCAGCGGAGTCTAGCGATGGCATTGGCGGCGTTAATGTTCGCAACGAACCTGGGTTTAGGTACGCCGATCAGCTTGTTGATGGCGTTAAGACGGTCGAAACAAGGGAAAATTTACGCATCAAGGGGTTAATAGGTAAGACAGTCAAAATTATAAGAACCGGAGAGGGGACGGCTCAGGTGATCGGAGAGGTTACATTCAAGGACCAGGAGCCTATAGTTTACGATTCACCTGCTAAATTCAAGGCGGACAGGTCCAGGCACCTTGTTGGGAAAGGTTCAGACTACAAATTTGATGGGCTTAAATACGGATACGAGGTCACCAACCCGGTCCGATATAAGGAACCTTATGATGCACCTAAAAATAAAGGAATCACGACAACCAAGCAGGTAGATGGTCCTCGATTCAGTCCAGCGGAGGACGCTGCCTACATCGATGCCGTGAACGGAAAGGATACTTCTACTGCCCAAAAGATGGTAGATGAGGCAGCTAAAAGAGCTGGCTACAAGTCGGCAGCATATCATGGATCACCCGATCTTAGGCCGTTGAACAAAGATAACGTATACAAGTCCGGCCAAGAGCAATACTTGGAAAAGAAAAGCCCAGACGACGCATACTTCTTTACCACTCACAAGGTTGTCGCTCAATCATACGCCAACAAGCCTGCGTGGGATTATCAAGGGGCGGAGCCAGGGATTAAGAACGTCTACCTTGATCTTGGCAATTCTAAGATCATCGATGGCAAAGGAGAGAAATGGAAGTATCGAACCCAGCAATCGGTTAAGGAGGCTAAGGCAGAAGGCTTTGACTCCTACACGGTTAACAACACCAGGGACACATACAACCCTGGGAAGGTCAAGGGGACCGTGTATGCCGTCTTCAAGCCTAGTCAGATCAAATCAGCAGACTCCGCTACTTATGACGACGGAGGTAATCTGGTTCCCTTGTCTGAGCGTTTCAGCAAGCGCACGGACGACGTCCGATTCAGCCCGGAAGGAGAATTCAATGATGGACCGGTAAATGACGACGCCGGAAAAGTCTTGAGCAAGGTTCCCCTGCCCGATTTCAAGGTGAACGTAAAACCGCTGAACGACCTCAGGAAGTGGTTAGACTCATCAAAGTCTAAGCTCGTTAAAGACTCTTCAAGCTTTACGAGGGGAAAGGAGGCAAGGCTTAGAATCGACATCCCAACATTCAAACGCAGCGTAGCAAATGGAGATCCTGTTTACGCGATTTCAGTCCATGATAAGGGGGTAGGCGATAGAGTTGGTAAGGTTCAAGGATATACAAACATTGCAGGGGTTAAGGACGCTCAGTTCGTCGTCAACCAGCCAGGCGCTGAAGGGATTAAATCAGGAAAAACCAACAAGTGGCCAATTGCCTACGTCAAAGGGGAATACAAGCCAATCACAAGCATACCGGACGATATTGGATCATGGACTCAAGCAGGTATGAACCCCAGGAGGCATTCATACTTCTATGACAGGGCAACAGGTGACCCGATTATCTCAGGGGATGAGGCAATTTCACACGGTGCAACGGTGTTCGTCAAAAACCCTGTATTCGGCGACAAGTCCGACTTCCGATTCAGCCCAGGAGTAGACCGACCAGCGCCTGAGCTGGTCGACCTGCCTCAGGCGAGCACTGAATTCGACCACCTAAGAGTCGGAACAGCGAAACTGGGAACGAAAACTAAGTATGTGGAAACTCCTCAAAGGAGCAATGTAGGCGGCCACATTGTAGGGGACAAAGTCCTTGAGTCTCACATGGAGTCCATGGACTACGAACAGGTTCCCTCCGACATTAAGAAGATCAAAGATCCAGCGAAGAAACGGCATAAGTATATCCGTTGGTTGTCCGACAATATCCTGGCTCTCCACGACGCCTTCCAGGCAGACCTACGACAGCGGGCAACAATGTGGTATGAGGGGGCAAACAGGATCGCACGCGAGTTCGGCACTAGGTTCTCCTACAAGGCGGAGCAAGCTGCGGCAGTGATAGCAGTATTAAGCCCACAAAAGGACTGGTTCATGAACGTCTCGCAGGCGGAGCAAGTTATGGATATCTGGACTAATCACCAGGATACTGTTCTCTCTGAGGCGATGACACGCCATGAGGTGGAGGGCATAATCAAGGCGGCAAAAGCAGCAGACGGCAAGCTGAAGAAGAAGCCGGAAGGCGTATACGAAAGCCCTGAGCAGAAGCTGAAGAGAGCAGCCTACAACAAAAAGCAACACGCCAAAGCCAGGGTCGAACGCAGGAAGGTTCTTGAGCCGATCATGGGGCAAAGCATCGCGAGTCTCAAGGGCAACACTAAGGAACACCTCACACGTCAGGGATGGGCCATTCGCATACTTGCACAGGTGGGGCACGGTAGAGAGTATTCGGTCATCTCACCGGAAGGCCAAGCAATGCAAACTCAGACCAAAGGTAACGGCAAGCCGCAGCAGTCTACATGGTCCGGCGTTGACACCATTCTCAAGGCTGTTAGTGTCATGCAGGACGGTTCGCTGAAGAACATATCTGAACAGCTAGGGGACAAGCATAAGGTTCGCAATTTCTACAACAACATCATTGCGCCTAACTCACCCCACGGCGACGCTACAATTGACACTCATGCAGTCGCAGCGGGGCATTTGATGCCATTGGGCGCATCGGCGACCGAGGTAAATCACAACTTCGGTTCGGTGATGACAGATATGGTTGACGCACCAGGCGCAAAGGGCTCATACCATGTCTACATGGACGCCTACCGAATGGCAGCAGAAGCCAGGGGGCTTCTACCTAGGCAAATGCAATCCATCACCTGGGAGGCTGTAAGGCTGCTGTATGGTCCGAAGACGAAAATGAAGGGCAACACGACAAGGCCCGACACACTCAAGAAATGGAAGAATAAAAACCATGATGAAGCGAGAAGCAAAATTATCGGAGGCGGACTCCCTGCTCCGGCGTGGGCTGGATCCGGACCTGGTGGAGGGCCTACAGCGGAGTCGGGAATCATACAAGCGGATGGGGGTGGACTGGACGCTGGAACAGGTCTTCGATTTCGAGGTGGAGGACCAGACGCTGCTCGACGGAAACGAGTCGGAGGAGTAAGCTTCAGCCCAGGACGAAGCCTCAACAAGCGCGGGGGAATGCTGTATACAACAGAAGCCGGTCACAAAGCTATCAAGCTGAGTGACCGGTCTGGGATTAAGGTTTACGATACCAACGGCAAGCGAATCGGGAAGCAATTCGATGACATTGATGAGGCAAACGAAGAGCTTAGAAAAGCCTCAACTTCGTCGGTTCGTAGTCGAACAAGGTAGGCTCAGAATTGTAGTGCTCCTTATCGCCAGGCAGTGCTGCCTGCCGGAACAGTTCCCTGGCCTCCTGCCACGCCGCTTCTAGACTTGCTTCGCTCATCTCATACAGCCCAACAGTATGAGGTGAGTCCTTTTCTACAGCAGCAAACACAAACCGCTCCGCAGGTAAGCCCTGAAGCTTGAGCTGGTTCAGGTAGATCGCTGCTTGGAGCCGGTAACCGTCGTAGCGTATCTGCCTCTTCCATGTGCCCGGTGAGGCATCCATGGTCGTTTTCAGGTCGATGCTCATCCCTAGTTCAGGGAAGTATGTGTCCAGCCTAGACTTAACCATGCATCCCTCAATGTTGTTTATCAGACTAATCTCGACATCAGCCTTAGCTATGTCGAAGTATTCAGCCATCCAAGGATGAGACATCAAGGAATCCCGCATGGCCTCAAGCTTACGCAAGTCCTTTTCCTTGAGCATCGTTTTGCCTTCAGCAGTAGCTGCCTTCTTTAGGTCTTTGCCTTCCTTCTTAACGAAGTCCAGGCCATCGGGAAGCAACACATATTCGCTGGCGAAGATTTCAGGCTCTAAACACAGCGTGTGAAATGCAGTGCCGAATTCCATTGCTGGAGTTGATTTAGGCTGTCGTTTCGTCAGCGAAGCTTTAAGGTTCCTAGCTGAACCCTTTGCCATTCTCACGGCGCTCGCAGAGTAATACGGCAGGGGATAATATTCCCCCGCCGCTAGATTACGAAACACACCCGTTCCTTTGAGTATCATATTCATACTCCTAGAATGGGATAACAGTGTCAACAGCAGCAGACGGAAGCATAGGCTCGATTAGGTCGAACCCTTGACAAAGCCGGATATCGTCCTGCAAGAAGCTAGGAAGCTTATCCCAATTCTTAGCTGGCTCAGATAGGTCAAACGACCACGGCGGAGTCGATGGCTTTCCTACTTCTCCAATTGCTGCCATTAGACCGCTTATCCCAACCTTGCCATTCTTGTTCTCTTTAAGATTGATCATGCACGGAACGCCAAGCACATTGGTCAATTTGAACCCCTGCAACTCCTCCTCAGTGAATCGCTTGCCCCGCCATGCACACAGATCGCGATGCAAGGCAGCCTCAGACCCTTCGCCAGACCCATCATACAGCGATTGAGTGTATGTCTTGGTCATACGCATAGGGTGCGTCTGCTCTTCTTTGTCGGTGTAGGTGTGATCGGGCAGCTCGAAGATGAGCGCGACCTTTTCCTTGAATTTGGGCGTTGATTCCTTGTTGAAGAAGTCCTTCTGGAACCCTAGGTCCGCAATGCCTACGCAAATGCCTGGAGTGAGTCCCGGTGTTGGTTGTGATGATGTTCCTGATGATTTAGATGATACTGTTAGACTCATGATATGTGTTCGTTTTGTTTAGTTGTTGTGATATTGCGGTTGTCCCGCAAAGCTTAAAGCTTGCCCTCAATCAGCCATTCATTGGCCTTCAAGTGCTGCTCCGAGATCGGCAAGTGCATATACTGGCGCTTAAACTCATCGATGCCCCTAGCCGTGAACAGTGGGAGCGGCCTGCCATAATCAACCTCCTCAACGTCCTGAGGCGTTTGAATTGCCACGACGATCGGGTAGATGATCAAGGGCAGAATTCTCCAGGCGTTCAGCCTGCTTATCGTACTTGATAGGCCCATGGCTTAACTAGTGGGATCAGATCTTTGGCCCACAGAATGGCTACCCAGGGCCTTCTGTTGGGCCTCCATAGGATTAGCGGGGGCTTAACACCCGAAGCGTCCTCAGAGGCTTTCCCCAGCCACTTCATAGGGCTTGAATTCTCCACACGCTTCACCTCTAGGTGAAATGGGAGCATGTCACAGACAACGTCCGGACTGTCGGGGCCACCGGCGAACTGCTGGCCTCTGCGGGCCTCGAATCCTTGCTGGGCAAGCCAGGCGGCGGCCTCACGTTCGCCGACTGCTCCTTTTGTGCGTGCGTTTATCATGATAGGATTATGATTATGACTACGAGGGCAACTATGGCCAGCGTGGCCGCGAGAGCCTCCACATCGTCGTCACTCATAGCAGCAGATTGGCGGCGATTGCGATTAGTGCGAGAGTGGACAGGGCAGCCATTGTTATGGCTGTGGCGATGAATAATCTCATGCTATTGCGTTCTCCAGATCCTCGTCGTGCCACAGTTTCATAGTCCCGGCTGAGGCATACATATACGCGGAGTCTGTGATGAATTTGGTGACATCACCCTCCCAATCATCCAATATAGATCCCTCGTAGACCTGCTCCAAAGCGTCCAGCGTGGGGCGGCTGCAACTGTCAGGGAGCAAGTATGCCTCAAGGGTCATGATGTTCTGGACGGTGAGGCTGCCGTCGTTGTGCTCGATTACCTCTATTTTGTCGTTCCAGTTGCTCATAGTGTTGATTAGGTTTGGTTGATTAGGTTTGGTTGATTAGGTTTGGTTGATTAGGTTTGGTTGATTAGTCCCGTGCGCCGCCAGCGTGGCCGCCGTCAGCCGAGTCAAACCCGCGACTGTCAGGGTTAAAAGCCTCTTCCACCTCGATATGGACCTTTACCGGCTCCACTTCGGTCCTGACTTCTGGTGCCCGTAGGAGCACTGTCTCTAGTGCAGCCAAAAATCCGTGGGCTTTTGTGAAGGTTCCTGCGGACCCAAAGCAACGCTCCTCTAGCTCGCCTTGTAGACACAGCAGCAGGTGCTCGCAGACCCCGATCGCTGGTGAGTAAAATCCGCTCTCCTGAGCCCAAGCAAGGGCGTCTGGCTCGGTGGTGGCGGCGGTGGCGGTGGCGGCCTGCGTGTCCTTGACACAGGCAAACCGTGCTTGGTCTACCTGGACCACTCTGAAGCCGTCTCGGAGGCTCCAGGTGGCTAGATCCTCTAGGGAGTAAACTGTAATTTGTTGCGTTGCGATCATGGCTTTTGTTTTCTTTCGTTTTGCTTAGGTTCTCCGTCTGACACACTCAATCTAGCCCCGTTGCGCAGGCAGCGCAAGCGATTTCTATTGTTATTTGCGGTTGAATTTTGCAGCACGACGTGCTTTGTAGGCGCTCATCCATTCCGCTCGATCGATGCTGCTGATCGAAAGACCAACGGACTCCCTGATTTGCTCCCATAGTCCCCATTGGCCGTGGGCGGCGGCTGCATTGGCAGCTGCTTCCATGTCCCCGCTATTCGCTAGCGCGGTGGCTGGGTGCGTCGGGTAGTTTGCGTTCAGTTTGTTCAGTATGCTCATATTGTGCTTTCGTTTGCTTTCGTTCTCCGTCTGACACCCTTAATCTAGCAGGGATCGCAGGCAGCACAAGCGATTTCGTCACTTTTCTTTCGGAGGGCCTCAAGAATCCTGCTGGCATCGTTCATTCCCCTGACGGATTCTTTCAGCTCAGGAGCGACCAGGTGGGGCATCACCCACCAGTCCTCCCACACAATCCCCCGCCAATGCTCAGACGGGAAAACGGAGGGGCATAACAATTCGTAGCCTGCCCTGCTGAGAATCTCTCGTTGACCATCGCGGATATCATTGCCGAATCTATACTGGTCATGCTCGATTGTGATCACTGCGAATGTAATGTACCCTCCTACTTCTGTCATCAAGACCTTCAGCGCCTCAAGCGAAGATTCGTCTACGTCCAGGCTAAGGTAATTGATCACACCGCGCCAACGAATATCCCATAGTTCGAGGTCCAGCGCGTCCTTGCGAAGTAGTTGGGACTTTCGAGTGCTCCACTCCCATTCGTTATACGTGCCGTCTTTACCTGAGTCTAGGCATACGCCATCCCAGCCAATCCATTCCAGGCTGGCTGTGTTTGAGTCTCGATATGCCCAGCCTGAGCCAATGTCGAGGAACGTGCCATCGCGGCGGTCGCCTAGGATACGATAGGCAAATTCGTCTTGCCCATACTGTGATGTCGGTTTGAAGTCAGTCATTTAATACTCTTTCGAAGAACGGTTTAAGCTTGTTGATCCATTCAGTGGCAGGGTCGCAGTTCCTCTTCCAGATGTCTTTGATTAAATCCGAATTCGCTGCGTAGTCCTCCACATACTTGGTAACCGCGTTCGCTGTTGCATCGATCCCCAGGCTTAAGTCAATGCTACTCAATCCGTCAACCATGCACATCGCTGACATCTTATCGGCATAATGATCGTAGTCCATGATCACCGACTTGCCGTTGGCCCAAGCCCTATGGATGTTGATTCCGTATCCGTCACCACCAGCCTTGTGTTGGAACAGGAACCCGCATTCGGCAGCAAGGCGAAGAACATTGTCTTGGCCAGATATGCCGCACCTGTCGGTTCCAGCTCCGTATAGCCGCATATCCCAATCAGGGAGGCGCTTTCCAAGTTCGCTGAATAGATTGCGTGCGGTCTCAGTAGGGTAATGACAGAAGCTGTAGATGCTGAGGGGGTTCGCCGCCGTGTCTGCAACAGGCTCTAATTCAGGATGGTATCGGACATGGTTAAGGGCTTGGGGCCATTGCGTCGATGTGCTGTTCAGAACATTGCGAACACCCATGAACTGCTCGTGATTGTAGTTCCAATTGTTCCCTACTTGTAGGACGACCGGGCTCCTATCGCTAAACATCTCGTTCCATGTGGCAAAGTGATTGCAATGCGTAACGATAACCATGTCCCAATCTGTCGCCCTGGCTTCATCAAGGGAGACTCCTGGGTAAGCGCCATACGACTCATTGCTGAGGAACTGGTTAGCCGTGTTTATGTGATCGTAAACGCACCACTTGCCTTCTGTATACCATTCCAATCCCTTCGGTATGAATAGATCGGCACCAAGGCGCTCCGCAAGAAGTAGCAAGGACCGGTAAAGATCTTCATGGTGTAGGTCTACTAGAATCTTCATGCCAATATCTCCTGTAGCTCAAAGTAGTCGCAACAAGGTGCTGTGCACTTGGGCTCCTCTCCGTCGAAGTCGTATTTAAATACGCAGTCGCGGATTATTGCCGCGCCATGGTGATGAGACGTGCTCCATGAATCAATGAGTTCCATAACGTCGTCGGGAAGCTTCTTTTGATTCGCCCACTGTGCACCAACGTCAACGCTAAAGCCATACTTCTTGCGTAGCGGAGCCCAATCATCACCCTCTTTGGTCCCTTTGAGGTAGTGAGTGTCAGGGTAAGCCAATGCGAGGATGAATGCTGACTTTGCAGCACTCTTGACTCCTTTGTAATGATTCCACACCAACGGCATGAAAACGTGCGGCCCTGAGCAGTCAAAAACATAGTGTGTGTCAGTTGTGATTATTGCGAAGTCATCGCGCTTCTGAATGAACCTATAGGCACCCCAGCAGACATGTTCTAGGCACATGCTTCGGTGATCCCCTTTATTCAGGTGTTTAATGCCGCCGCCCAACACTCCCTTCGCATCAAAATAATGACTACCAATCGGAAGCTTGTACTTTGCAATGTTGCACGCGGCCGCCTGGGCAACAAGATGGTCTAGGCTCTTGAGTAGGCAGTAAGAAGGACATTCGTCCGAGTCTGCGAAGTATACCCACTCATTAGTCGGAATCCGGTTGAGCGCATCCATGTGCGACAATGGCATGTTGGGGTGCCCGGTCTTGCGAATGTAATTGACCCCGTTGGCCAAGCAAACCTCCCGTGTGTCATCCGTTGATCCTATATCGGTCACGGTGACAGTATCGAAGAACTTCTTCACCAGCGGCAGCGTTCTCTTGATACACCAGGCTCGATTATCACCCCCCGTGAGCATAATGAAATGCTTTTTAAGGGGATTGCCTTTGGCCTGGAGAGGCGCGTAATGCCTGCCCTCCTCGATTAGCATCCCAGAAGTTCCTCCCACAGTGGCCTTACCGCATCGAATGAGAACAGCTTCGCAGCGCCCTCTCGTTGGGCATTTGATCGGGCTCGTAGATCGTCGTCTGAGGCGCTCAGTGTCCTCACACAGCGGTCTTCAAGCTCATGGGGTGTGCTGCCAGCCCAAAAGCCTAAGCCCCAGCTGGAGAGCATCTCTGGGACCTCATAATGCTTAAATGGCACGGGCAGGCCGCCATGCTCCAGCGCGACAATCGGAATTCCAGCGAGGGCCGCCTCCATGAAGTTAAGAGTATAAGGTGCGGGGTAAGTCCCGGTATAGAAGTAGCAGCGCGTCCAACTTAAGAACTCGATGAGTTGCTCGTAGCTTTTCTGTCCTTCCCAGATCGATCCAGACGCTTGGTTGTTGTTGCCGTAAAGACGACGCTGGAATGGCCGGGTCGATGCAAGGAATATTTCGTATCCGCAGGCGGGCTCCCGCTGGAGCATGGACTGGCCAATCGTCATGACCTCCCGGCGATCACCGACCCAAGGCAAAAAGTCTTCCGGGTCTTTCGAGAAGCGAATCATGGCATCCTCTCCTGCATAATTGCCAAGCATCCTGCTCTTGGGGGAATAGCGAATGATCTCTAGACCTTCAGCCGCGTATCGCCCGATCATTGCCTCCTGCTCGAAATTGGTCTGGCCGATGTCACGCCAAATCACTCGGCCACCCCATTTCTTAAGAGTTTCCCAGTTTGAGGTTAGCCAACCCGGAACATGCTGAATCAGGACAGCATCGAAGTGCGAGAGCAATTCTAAGGTGAGGTTAGCCTTTTGATCGGACAGCGGTGGGTCCAGTTCGGGCTTAACAGGGACAGCAGCCCAAGCGCCCAGCCATTCTTCTCGAATGTCCAGGTCGGGCAGCGCCGGGCGTCCGCCGAGGCCATTGTTATTGATGTAGGCACCAGGGGAGAATACCTCGAGATTAGGGATCGTTAAGAACAGCTTAAGTTCGTCATACTCAAGTACTTCGTGGCAGCCGAGGTGGAGTAGTTTCATGATATCTATTGTAGTGTTGGGTGGTGCAATGAAAAGCCCGGCAGAGCATCTTAAAGCTTTGCCGGGTTGACGATGTAGTATGTATACTTGTTATGCGGTCTTAGCTGCTGCTCTGCGGATGCGCGTCGAGAGGCGCTTCTGCTCTCGCTTCCGATCACCTATATGTCCAAGCCCGAGCTTTTCTAATTGCGTCGGGCCTCGTTCTGGGCGTTCAGCCGTGAGCGGATCGAAGCTATCGGGAATCCCGGCCAGTCTCTCCTGGACCAACCTGTCGAACAGAACGCTGTTGCGAGTGCGGTTTGTGTTTACTGCTGTCCCATCACGTTCTAGCACATACGCGTCGTATTCTTCAGCGGCTTCGAGTCGAGTTGCGAATTTGCCAAGGTAAACCTTGGAGTGACTTGGGTCGTAGGCTTGACTACCGAAAGGTTTCGCTGCTCCTTTTCGATCCTGCTTGAGCGTGACGCCAAGCAATCCAGTCGCAGACTTGGCTACTTGCCCACGCAAAATGTTCTCTCTTTGCGTGACGACTTCAAGGTTAGCGATCCGATTGTCGAGACCATTTCCATTAATGTGATCAATAACAAACCCCTCCGGGACATTAACTACGTCATGGTGAAGCCGTCGGTGACCTTGTTTGCCGTTGGAGTCCTTTGGCAGCATTCTTTGCGCATATGCAGACGTTGTGCTGAACGAAAGGTGCCAATAATAGTCTTCTAGCAAATGCACATTAAAGGAATCGACATACATTGTGAACGGCGTTCCGCATTTCTGCATGTGCCTAGTTAGGCTTGCCACGCTATCTTGAATTACAATAGAATCACTCATCACGCTTGGCAGTAGCTTTTCAGGCGCTCAGTGTAAAAAATGCATCCTCTACCCCAAGCGTGCGTTCGGCTGCCAATCGCTCGACAAGGTCGCGGTTTTGAATTAGATTAGTCCTCCCAAAATGCCCATCGATAGCTGCCTGGACGAGATCATGCAGGTCCGACGCATCGATCCGGGATCTTCGAGAGGCAATATAGACCGGCTCTTCGTCAGACGGGATCTCAACAAACACCAGAAAAAGATTGTCATCTTCTGTTTCCGGATCAAACACGACGCCCTCAAGGCCCGTATCAGTGTCATTGCAGAAGCACTCGGGATCCTCACACGCCAAGTCCAAGTCCCCATCCTCTTCATCGGCCTGATCGTCAAGATCACCGAAATCCTCGAAATCGTCCTCCAGAGCGGCAGCGATCTGAGCCGATTCTTCTTCGGTTAAGAAGGCCATATTCTTACGTCTGACGTTGAGCGGATTGTCATCGCTATGGTAGTATGTCGCTCCGTCCTCGACTTCAAAATATGTATCGACAAACGCAACCGGTGTGAATTGGCCAGCCTCTACTTCCGTGAAGCGAGCGATTACCTGCTCGCCGTCATCTCCAGTAAGAACATGATAGCCACCTGTGAGAAGCTGCTTCTGCTGCCTTCCATCACACTGCACCTGCGTCGGGTGGCCGTTGACATTTGGGATACTTATCTTCATATTGTTTATCTATTGGTATTGTTCTCCGTCCGAAAAAGTAAAGCTGGTGCCGATGCGCGGTGAACGATTGAAACGTCTTTGTTTCGCTTCAATCCCACACCCGAAACGCATCGAGCACCAGCAACGCAACTGAATGAATTGTTGACCGAGGCGGTAACCTAGCCGAACCGTCGAAAGAGGTCAACAGTTCTTTTGAAAAAAGATTTAGATTGACCCAAGACCCCAACCAGATCACATTTGCAGCTCGCCTAAGATTGGCGAATCTATGAGATCCACAAATTATATGAGTATACCCGCAGATCAGGTCGCGGCTTGCCATGCGTCACTGAACGCCAAGGAGAGCCGCCTGTTGAGTTTAGCGATGTTCCGGAGCTGGTCCACCAGCTATAGCATTAGACTGCTTGCGAGAGACCTACGACAGACGGAAGCGAAGACGCTGAAGGACATCGAAAGCATCAATGAATTAGGTGATTTCATCACAGTAAGCGATGGGAATATCACGACGCCGATCACGATTGTCGCTAAGGATTTCATAAATTCTCAGCGAAGTAAATCAATCGCAGGTGGTCTTGCAACGAAAGCTGAATCCCAGCGAAAGAAAAATATCGATAAAGACCAGCAAAATGGCACTTTAGAAGATCTTCGGGCTAGGCCCACTTTACAATCCGGGCCTACTGTTGGGCTAGGCCCTGTAAGTAAGGAAGTAAGTAAGGAAGTAAGTAAGAAGGGGAATGCGGCTCCGCCTTCCTTTGAATCAAAGAAGGAAAAGCCGGAACCATCACCTGACGCTCGCTCTTGCATCGACCACCTCAACCAGCTATCAGGCAAATCGTTTAAGCACCAAATGAGATCTGACTTAAATGCTCGCATCTCCGAAAACGGAGTGCAGCCCGTGCTCGACGTGATCGCAGCCAAATGCAAGCAGTGGAACGACGACAGCAAGATGAGGCCGTATCTGCGTCCGGAGACACTATTCAACCGCACCAAATTCGAGGGATACCTGGAAGCGTCCAAATCCCAGCCAACACCAGCCGCCAAAATCAGAACACCAGAAGAGCAGGCTGCCTACGAAGCGCGGCTACTTGTCGGACTAAACTCAAACGGAACTAAATGGAGCCCACCAGAATGAGCACACTGCCTGAACCTAATCTAGAGGCCCAACAAGGGCTTATCGGATGTGCCCTGCTTGGCGCAACCGGTGACATCATGACGGCAGGGATAACCTCCGCATCATTTACCGACGCCCAGTGCCGCCAAGCCTGGGGTATAATCGAGACGCTGGTGGAGATTGACGAGCAGATCAACATAGTCACCATCAAGGGATTATCGAAACACCTGACGGTCGAATGGCTATCGTCGCTGGAGGACATGGCACCGTCCGCCTCCAATTGGTCCTACCATGTCAACCTGGTCAAATCCGCAGCAACAAGCCGTGCTCTGTGGGAATTAGGCAATCTAACAGCTACAGCAGCAGCAGCAGGAGAGAGCCCCGATGAGACCATCGCAAACCTCGAATCTGCTCTCCTAAAGCTAAACGGTGGTAGCAACGAGCTACAGGATGCCGCTAAAGGTGGCTGGCGTGCCCTGTGCGACCTTTTGAGCGAGGCCGGGACACAAGGCACCAGCCTAGGCATCAAAAGCGGTCTAGAGGGCATTGACAGCCTCTACAGAGGATTCAGGCCGGGCACGCTGAATGTCCTGGCAGGCCGACCCGGAGCAGGCAAATCTGCATTTGCGGTCAACATGGCCCTCAACGTAGCCAAATCTGGGGGCAGAGTGCTAGTGTTTACGGCAGAAATGCTCGCACGGGAATATACTATGAGATTGGCTGGGGTGGATTCCGGAGAGGACTTGCAGGATTATCTGCTCACAGGTAGGTCGTCGGCTATGCAGCAGATCGCGGACAGTGTCGGGATGTGTTCGAAGCTGCCTATAAGTATCATGGACTCAGCGAGCATTAACAGCTCTCAAATGCGGGCTTACGCACGTAAGGTAGCCAAGACGAAGCTGGACTTAGTGATCGTTGACTACCTTCAGCTGTATAAGCCGCCAGGAAAATCTTACAGCCGTGAGAATGAGATCGGAGAAGTATCAACGGCTCTCAAACACCTCTCGCAGGAATGCGAAGTGCCCGTCTTGGCTCTGGCGCAAATGAACAGAGGCATTGAGAATCGCGAGTCTGAGCCTCGGTTGAGCGATCTGAGAGAGTCTGGACGCATCGAACAGGACGCCGATACCGTTGCGTTCCTCCACTGGGACAATAGCGAGGCCAGCCTGAACTACCTGCTCAAGAAGAACAGGAATGGCCCTGTAGGCGCGGCTGAATGCCAATTCACACCCTATAATCAGCGGTTCCTCTCACCAATGTCTGGCGTGAGGAAGTGATGTGCTGTAGGATGCCAAGATGAGTCCATTCAAAACCAGGGTAGAGTCCGATGGCGTAGACGGCTACCGGATACTTGTAAGCCGTTACGGATCCGAAAGCCGGGCTGGACCGCGCCTACAGCGAGGCTTGGCTGGTTCAGGCAATATGTGGACAGAGCCATTTCAGGGCTCAAACAAGGACGATTTAGAGCGTTCAGCGGACCGTCTGGCGGATTACCTGAACGCGTTCGAGATTAAGAACACCAAACCGAAGAAGAGAAAACGACGATGAAGATTATAGGAGTATGCGGGGCAAAGAGAGCGGGCAAGGATACATTCTACCAGCTACTGTTAGAAGAAGGACACGACGTGCGTCGTATGGCGTTTGCGGACGCTATCAAAGAAGACTTGGCTGGCTTGCCGGGGTTAGTTGGGGCCTCTAAAGAGCAAGCGCGGGAGCTTTACCAAGTATATGGATGCCTTGCGAGAGATATGCATGGGGACCGCTATTGGATTAACAGACTCGAAAATGAGCTGCACGATGAGGACTACGATCGTCTGACGCGGACCACAATCGTCATTACGGACGTGCGGTTCACGAACGAGGCCCAGTGGATCAAGGATCATGGCGGGAGCATTGTGATCGTAGAGAGAGGGTCAACCAACGACGATCAGCATCGCTCTGAGCAAGAATGGAGAGCAATCGAGGGGGAATATCGGATCTTCAACAACGGTGAGCGGGAAGCTTATCGAAGCAAGGTTAAGCAAGTATGGAGGGATATCAATGGGAGACGCTAAGAAGTGGTCCGCTCTGCCACCGGACCAGATTGCGCTGCTCGCGCCGAATGACATGCGGAAGGCTGACCCGGCTCGCTATGAGGCTATCGTGGCCATGCTGGCGGAAGGGATGTCCATCAATGCCATAGAGAGGGCTTGCAAGGCTAGCCATCATACTGTGTTCAAAATCCTGCACCAAGAGCCTGGGCTTAACCGGGGCATGTCAGCGCTCGTTACTAAGCTAAGTCGAGGCGCTAACATAGCAATTGATGTGGTTATCGAGAGGTTGGAGGAAGATCCGGGGTCAGTGAGCACTAAGGATCTATCCGTCTTCAGTGGTATCGCCGTGGATAAACTAGAGAAACTGTCCGGCTCCCAGTCCCCCTCTGTGACTAACCTGACTCAAATCAACATCAGTGAGGCCCATGATATCAATGCCCTGCTAGCCTCACTACCCAAAGACGACGTTATCGATGTCGAGCCAGCGGATACTGTATCCGCTGAGGTCACGGAGGATTAGGGGCGCTTTCATTGGCATAAGTGGCCATAAGCGCCTCAGCCAATGAAAGTCGGTGCCCGCTGGCTGACACGGGAAGGTCATGCGATCCTGTTATGCCTGTCATGATGAAGCCTAGCCTTAAGCCCGCAAGTCCTTCTGCTGTAGACAGTTAGGGATTATCTAAGCCTAGCAGGGATGCTGCTACTAGTAGGACTGGTCTCGCTATGTCGCATTTCAAGGCATATATGAGCATAAAGGGGGGAGGGGGTGAAGCTGAGGGTTTGAGCGCAATCGATTCGACGGGTGCCACTGAAAACCCCAGCTGACAAAAGGCGACCTCAGATAAAGCTTGCCCTTAGCCCTCACAGGCGTATCATGCGCCACATCATGAAATCCAACCTAGGCTTACTCGCAGAGAGCGTATTCTCGAGCCAGTGCATAGCTCGCGGGCTATCAGTCGCTGTCCCTATGGCCTCGGAGTCGCCCTACGATCGTTTAGTCGATACTGGGAATAAGATTATCAAAGTCCAGGTCAAGTCCACTGAAGCGCTCCAGACGAACAGTCGAAAATACCGAATCAAGCTCACTCCCAGTAGCGGAGCGGCGTATCGGGCTAAAGACGTAGACGTCTTTGCGGGGTGGATCAAGAGCCTAAATCTCTGGCTCCTGGTGCCATTTGCTGAAGCGCCAAACACCCTCTACATCCCAGAAGACCCTTGCCTTTTCAACAGATCGGATTGGGTATCGAATTGGAAAATATTCGCGGAAACCCCTCGACAAGCCCAAAGAGGCGAGCTAGGTTCAGCAGAATGAAAACGATTAGATTAGACTCAGTTCGCCTCGCAGACTACAGGCAGGCGGAGGACGAGATTCAGTTTGTCCCAGCGAGGATCGGCCCATTTCACACGCCAAATACTTACAACCCCAGCAAAGACCAGAAAATCATGAATGACATTATCAATCACCCGTATTTCGGAAGCGCCTTACTCCCAGAGGAACGCTCCCTCACCCGCCGCATGTGGACCCTCGGCCTAATCGGGCTCAACCCAGACGCAGAGACCGAGGCCGACTGGGACGCCGCCAAGCTCGAGAATGCCCGCAACACCGCTAAGGATCGCTACTGGGCGCGAAAGGACTCCAGCGTATGACATTAGAATCCATCCTGAGGCCGGTCGCGGGCTCGTCACGCCTGTTCGAGCTTGTCCTGCCATACCCGGCGACATGGACTGACAGCAAGGGCTTCAGGAACACAATCGTGATACCCGCCGGGTTCCGCTACGACGTAGCTTCGATCCCAAGGATATTCTGGCCTCTGATTGGGCCCGTCGAACTAGGATATAAGGCTCCGCTGGTGCACGATTATCTTATCTCTAAGAGGGGTTACGTCAGCCTGGAGACCGACGGAATCAGGACTAGGGCCCACTTCCTCGGACCGAGCATCGATAAGATTTTCGCGGTCCTAATGCGAGAAGCTGGAGTGCCCCGGTGGAAGCGGAGGCTAGCTTATCGTGCAGTGCGATTATGGAGTTGGTTTAAAGGAACGAAAGACTAAGATGGACCTCCAGCCAACGAAACAACGAGTAGCAGAAATGGACGCACAACGAGCGGCCATTTACAGAGAACAAGACGATATGAAAACAGGCAAACGATTACCAAACATAGCAGAGGACCGGATTCTGAACATCCTACCCTCAAAGCGCCCAGAACAATCCTGGACGATGGCCTCCGCAGAGGCAGCAGGCCATATCAGCACCTCAAGCCGAATCCCACCCGCGCTTGACTTACGCAACGGACGGACTTGGTGGAAGGTCCAGGATCAGGGATTCACCGGGGCCTGTGTGGGATACTCGGTTGCTTACGGCCTACTCTGGTATAAGCATCCTGATTTCAAGCCAAGCGCCCGATTTGCATGGATGGGGTCGAAAGAGACCGACGCATACACTCGCTACCCGACGTCGTTCTGCGAGATGTCAGGGACGTATATTGAGGGGGCGCTGGGATTCGCGAAGAAGTATGGTTCTATCCCGGACAAGATGCTATCGATGCGGGCTGAGACGACCACAATAGCAGAGGAGAAGATCTACGCAGAGGCTGCGAAGAACAGAATTCAGTCCTATCACAGACTTAACGGACCTGACGAATGGCGTAAATGGATCGCAGAGCGAGGCCCGGTGATCGTCCAGCTGCAACCTGACCCAGCGTTCTTTTGCACTAATGGTAGAGTCTTGAAGGAATACACTAGGCAAGGACCCCGCTCAGGAGCGCACGCCGTATGCCTAGTCGGATACGGTCCCGACCTGTTCATTGTCAGGAACAGCTGGGGCAAACGCTGGGGCTCGAAAGGCTATTGCTATGTCTCAGAGAAGTATGCCGAGGATGCTTTCTCGGAGTCTTTCGGAATTATCTAGCATACATTCAAGGCTCTGCTATACTTCTTAGCACATGAGCCCAAACAAGCCACAATTGCGCTGGAACGAGCTTCTCGACTATCTAACCGTTGAGAGCCGTTCCAGCTTTGCCATTGCTCTTCACTGCAAACCCTACACCGTCACCAGGCGCAAGGTAGAGGTTTACGCAAATCTCAGCAAAGAGGACCAGGCCGCGCTTTACATTGACCTTAGGCGGGCCTCTAAAGCCGTCTGGAATTACACCTGCACGCCGATCTTCAGGCCATTCCCCGAAGACGGCTCGATTAAGCAGGAGCAGCCAGTTCCCGACATGGTGAACGCCCACGGCATCGCTCCTTCATACCCGATTGACTCCAAAGTCATCGCGCATTACCCCAACGACCGCCTGATCTTAACTGACGCCGGAGTCTGCCGCTGTAAATCTGCACGCGACCACCGGATCGGGTCCGTTGTTGAGGTTTATAGAGATAACGGGAGCCTCTTCCTCAAGAACCTACGCAGAAAGGCTAACACATGGCAGCCGTTGGACTGAAGTGGACACCACACCCCATCCTGGGCCTCCCTACGCGCAAGCAGATCCTAGGGATGGACCCGGCGATGGCCTTCGACCTTCACCAGCGCCGGGAGGAGCTAATCAAGAACGAGAAGGCAGACCCGTTCTCTTACGGATTCGACCATTACAATTCTGACGGCAAGCTGAAGCAGTGGTCGGACTTTGATCTGCTCTTTGATGATCCGGATATTACCACTATCTACCTATTTGGTGGCAATCGATCTGGGAAAACGGAAGTCCTTTCCAAAAGGCTCGTCAAGAAGATGCATGAGAACCCTGATTTCCTTGTCTGGGTCGGTGGCCTTTCAAACGATAGCAGTATCCAGGTGCAGCAACGCGCAATTCACCGATATCTCCCCAAATCATGGTCGGTCCAGCGTAAGGGCGTTCGCCAGGTCAACAACATCGCGTTCACGCTGAAGAACGGGTTCAGTAACAATACTTTCGTCGCTCCCAACAGCTCACAGGCATGGTTCAAGAACTACACTATGGACCAGGAGAAGCTTGAGGGGGCGAATCTAGACCTTATTTGGCTCGACGAGTTGGTCCCTTTGACCTGGGTTGAGACATTAAAATACAGGCTAATCGACCGCAGGGGCAAGATGGTCGTGAGTTTCACTCCAATTCAAGGGTATACCCCTACTGTTAAGGATGCGATGGCTGGCCATGTCGTAACGGAATATCGCGACTGTGATACTGATGTAATCCCAGAGGGGAAGATGCCTTACAAGGGCCGAACACGATCAGGGGAACAGATTATGTGGTTCTTCTCAGAGGATAATCCATTCATCCCGTGGGAGCACTTCAAAAAGACCGCCCTGGTAGGCAAAACGAAGACTGAGAAGGAGATTCGAGCCTACGGATACGTCAAGAATCCTATCATCGGCAAATTCCCACGATTCTCAGACGAACACATAATCAGGCAGGACCAGATACCAGCAAGAGGGACGAATTACATGGCCGTTGACCCCACTGGCGGCGACCGCAATTGGTTCATGGTATGGGTTCGAGTTGATGACTTGGGCCGGAAGTATGTCTACCGCGAGTGGCCTGGTAAAGAATATGGAGAATGGGCGGTGCCATCTAACAAAATGGATGGATCACCGGGACCAGCTCAGAAGGCGGATTGCGGTCGTAACTTAACGCAGTATAGAGAGCTGATAAGGAAGCTTGAGAAGGGCGAAACAGCGCCTTTAGTTAGGTATATCGATCCCAGGGCAGGCAAGTCAGCAATCATGAGCACTAAAGAGGCTAACTACTCCTTGATTGACCATCTATCGAGGGATGAGATGTCTCCGGACGGCAATCTGAAGGAGGCTGGCATGGTATTCATCCCCGCAGCACACACGCTTGTGGACGATGGGGTCCAGGCAGTGAACAACGAGCTGGCGTATAACCTTGACGACCCTATATCTGCATTAAACGAGCCTAAACTCTACATTTCAGAGGAATGCACCAATCTCATTTACAGTTTGAGGGAGTGGACGTATGAGGACAGCGACAAGGGGGCTTGCAAAGATCCTGTAGACGCTTTACGTTATCTGATAAGTATGGAACCCTGTCACGTAAGTCAAGGGCATACATACTCCTCAGAAGGCGGATACTACTAGAAGTGCCAGCAAACTCAACAGAAGACAAAATCCTACACAGTGATGAGCCTGAAATCAGCGAGCTAAATGCAGAGCTGTATCGGGCCTCTTCAGACCGCAGGATTAACAACAGGGTCAAGGAGGCGGACGAGACGCGTTTCGCTTACTGGTCCGGCCAGACTTCTGACGGTCGAAAGCATACTTCTAACCAGCAAAAGCAGGTTCATCCTTGGGAAGGAGCGTCTGACAGCAGGATACTCCTAGCAGATGAATACTGTGACTTCTACGTAAGCCTACTTGACGGGGCAGACACTCGTTGCGCCCTGAATGTCAACCCAGTAGAGGCAGCAGACGCAACAAACGCGGCTGGAATTCAAATCTACATGGGGTGGCTTCTTAATACTTGGCTGGCCCCATCATGGGAAGACGAGCTTGAGCTTGTTAAGCAGTATACGGCTCAATACGGCTGGTCCGGCGTCCATACAACCTGGAACAGGTCTTATCAAAACGTCCCAAAAACGCTTACACTTGAGTCCTTAGGCAAATTCATGGGCATCGAAGGCGATTCCGTTACGGAAAGCCTGCCAGCCATATTAGCGCAGCAATCTGACTTCCTTGTGGATGTCATGCTAACGCAAAGCCCAGGGCTTAAGAAAAGCGAGATCAAGGCGCGGATCAAGGAACTCGGAGATAACGGCACCACTACAATTGACACCCCGGCAATCGTCGCAGACCATCCGGAAATCGTCGCATTAAAACCATACTCCGAGATCCTGTTCCCACCTGAGACGCGTGGCATTCAACGTGCCCGCATGGTTTTCCGCCGTGACAGTTACACTGTCGCAGAGCTTGAGGACTATGCAAACGCCTCAGACTGGGATTCGGAATGGGTAGATGAGGTCAAGAAGACGGCAGGCCAGGACAACCGCTGGTGGGATCGCGGTGTGAGTTCAGTAGCCCGCACGGCTGCCCAGGTCAGTGATGGCCAGAACATGGTTGAGGTCGTTCATGCGTATTCTAGGCGACTCGACAAGGACGGCGTTCCTGGTGTATACCAGACGATATTCAGCCCTTTCCATGATCGCAGCTCTAACGGGTCAGAATCATACGCAAAACATGAGTTGGTGACTGAAGCGGCTGGGAAGTATCCGATCGACGTGTTCACACGCGAGAGGACAAGCCGGGAGGTTATCGAGTCGAGGGGAATCCCTGAGATTGCTGCAACATGGCAATCCGAATACAAGGCTCAGATCGACATGCTTTTTGATCGGTCTAACCTGGAGACGCTTCCACCCCTTAAGGTGCCTCTCCGGTATGGCAACAGAATTTCAATAGGACCAGGCAAGCAAATTTCAGAGCAACGTCCGGGAGACATCTCGTTCATGGACCCCCCTAAGAAGGGCCCCGACGTTGCACTCAAGAACATCGAAGCTATCGAGATTAGAGGCGACAGATACTTCGGTCGCCCTAATCCAGCTTTAGAGCAAATGACTAGCCAGCTTAAGCAGCAGGCCCAAGTCAATCGATGGCTCCGCTTCAAAGGGAGCCTGATTAGGAACGTTTGGGAGCAGGTTCAGCGGTTCGGATCAGACAAGGAGTTCGGAGAAGTAACAGGGACAGGGCAACCGATTCCAAAGGATTCACAGAAATACAACTTCGCTCTTTCGTATGACATTCGGGAGCTTGATTCAGAGTTTACCCAGAAGCAGCTGAAAGCCGTTTCAGAGATCATCGTGCCGCAAGACGTGGCCGGATCAATCGATCGGCGCAAGCTTGTAGAGGTTCAGCTTAGAGCAATCAACCCGACTTTTCCTGACATGCTAATGGTCAACCAAGACCAAGCTAACCAGGCCATGTTCAACGAAGTGCGTCAAGAGATGGCACAAATGGCATTAGGCAATCAGCCCAACCTTGTCGAGAACGATCCAACGGCAGAAGCCAAGCTTCAGTTTGCCCAGCAGATTATCGAGAGCAATCCGAAGTATCAGGAGCAGGCTGGAAGCGACGAACAGTTTCAAGAGCTATTGCAGAAATACTTCCAGAATCTTCAAATGTCAGTCATGCAGAAGCAGAATGCTCAGATCGGAAGACTAGGAGTGCAACCCAATGCTTGATCAATTTGGACTAAAAGAAGACGAGGCTTCGGCCTTGCGAATGCCTGAGAATCACCCAGCAAGGCGCGGAATTACGTCATTGTTCAGTGGTATCCATAACGGAGAAGTCCTTGAACTTACCGCGCCATCGATGTCGTCCGAACAGCGCCACTACGCAGCAGGTAGGCTGGCAATGCTGGCCCAGCTCGAAGGGTTCCTGGAGATCATCTACGAGGGCGAAGAATAAGATTTTACAGTGGGCCTCTCTGTGAGCCCTTAAATCATAGTGCTTAGACTTCTTGCGAGTCTTTAAATCGTATGCCTACAGAAACAGATACAGCCACGGAAGAGCCCCAAGATAATCTTGGAGCGGAAGAGCTTTTGATGGCTCAAATCAAAGAACAACTCTTTGACGACCAGCCTGAAGAGGTTGAGACTGAAGAGGAGAAACCTGAGCTAGAGGAATTACCCGAGGACCAGCCGGAGGAGGAGGATCATGAAACAGTCGAGACCGACGATCCTCTCTCAAAGGTGCCAGGCTGGCAGAAGCGAATCGATAAGCTAACCGCGCAAAAGAGCGATCTTGAAGAGCGGCTAGCAGACTCGGATAAGCTTAAGTCAGATCTGGAATCACAGCTTAGGTCAGGAGCAGAAAACAAAGACCAGGACTTCGCTGGACTAGTGGCGAGCGTGCAGACTATTGCACAGCTTGATACTCTAGAGAAGGAAACGGTGGACACAGAGAGATGGGCTAAACGGTTGCAGAACCGTTACAAGCGCGACCCTGAGAGTGTCGAGGAAGAACTAACAAAGCGGTTTGGGAATGAGATTGACGATCCCGAAAGCTTTCTTGACGACTTCGTTCTAAACAGCGAAGACGCCAGGCAATTCGTTCTACCTGAGGCTCGCAAGAGGGTCCAGAGTTCAGAACATTGGCGCTCAGTCGCGGTTGAAACATACCCCTGGCTGGAGCAACAAAGTTCGCAAGCTGGATCACTTGTAAGGGGAATCATCGAGAAGCATGGCAACAAGCGACTCAATGAGATTCCAGAAGTGCAATTGGTCCTAGCTAGAGCAGTAGTCGGATATGCTGAAGAGCAGAAACGAACTGCGAAAGCAAACGAGCCTAAACCTGAGCCAACTAGGCAACCGGGTAGGCCCTCTGGAACATCATACCGAAAACGAGCGTCGTCCGACGATGCGGATTCTGCTGCTCAAAAGGTTTTTAACGGCGGGGGGCGTGAGGCACTGAAAGACTTCACACTAAAGGCCCTCATGCCTAAATAGGTCACGACTAGAAACAGTATACAAGTATGGCTTCAGGCTTATCAGAACGCTCGCAAATCCACAAACGTGAAGACGTTTTGGACCTCATCACTCGCGTAGATGAGAAACTCACACCATTCACCTCCCGCGTAAGGAAGGGTGGAACTCCACAGAACACATACTTGCAATGGCCCGTCGATCTCTACGACGCGCCTAAGCTTGGCGGTGTTGTAGACGGAACCGACGTATCCACTTTTGAGGATCACGCTAAAGATCGTAAGATCTTGTCCACCTACTTGCAGACATTCCGACGCACCGCAAAGGTCACGCCTTTGGCGCAGGAAGTGTCCGACGTAGCAGGCATCAAGGACGAGATGGCCGACGCCGTTTCTAAAAAGCTCGTTGAGATCGCCCGCGACATTGAAGCGACCTGTCTATCCGATCAAGAGCATCAAGCTGACGACGGAACTGACGAGTATTTGACTCGAGGCCTAGGCACTTGGATTCGCGACACGACTAACTTGACTTATTCAGGTGGTCAGGTCTTGCACGCTGTTGACGCTGCATATCGCCCACTCGCTGCTCAAATGCACGTTGGGACTGTCGCTTCGTTGACGGAAGACGATCTGCAAACGATCTTGCAATCCATCTATGATCAAACGGGTATGTCTGGGCGCTACGTCCTCCCTGTAGGATCAAATGTCCGACGCCAGATCACTGATATGACTCGGTTTGCACAGTATGCAAGCGCTAACACTCCCAAGGCATCCCGCCAGGTCAATATCAACGGGTCCGATACTAGCATCGTTAACACTGTGTCAGTCTATGAAGGCGATTACGGTGTTCTGGAAGTAGTCAGTTGTAATTTCATTGGATCTGCCGCCGGAACATACGGGGTCAATCGAGATCGCGGCTATGTCTTGGACATGGACAAGGTTATTCTTGCAAGCCACAAGCAACCAACTGTTGCGCCTCTCACGAACGAAGGCGGTGGTGAACGCAGCTACATCGAAGCCCGATGTGCTCTTAAAGTCTTGAACCCAATCGGAATGGGTCAAATCGAGCCTAACTTCAGCTAATCAATAGAATGACAACCAATCCACTCTCACTCCAAACGCAGGCCCGAACCGGCTACACACATGAGGTCGTAATTGACCACAGCGATTTCACAGCGGCTACGAACGTGCAGACGTTCACAGTTGATGTGAAGGCAGGACAAGCCGTTGGAAAGGCTTTCCATCGACTCGTTGAGGACTTCGATAGTTCAGACGCAACGCTAACGTCGCTCCTTTACATTGTAGGCGACGGCGGATCAACTAACAGGTTCCTCACATCGACTCAAGTATCCGTTGATGGAACGGAAGTTGACTACAAAGCGGGAGCCCTGTCAGACGTCTATGTCTACACGGCAGACGACACCATTGACATCGCATTTACTGGAACCTCCGCAAAGCTACTGAGCACCGTCAACGCAGGCAAACTACGAATCCTCTTGCAAATCATTGATTCGGCAGACTTCGCAGACTGATAACAATACCGGCGGCAGGAAGTAACCCTGCCGCCTTTTTAATTTTCATGAGCAACATTCTAGAACGAGTAGCAGACAGGGAAGCAGCGCGGCACTACGAGAACTATGACAAGCGTGAGTCGGAAGCGGCTGCAACTGTCAGGGAATCAGCCAGACGCAACCAATCTACCAGGGAAGTAAAAGGACTTGGCAGGCTTCAGTATGAGATCCCTGCGACCGTTGCTAAAGAATGGATGCACACAGAACACAAGAACATTTTGCGCGACCCTGATTTCATTGCTTACCAGAAGCGCAAAAACCCTGACATGTTTGCACGGCATGAGAAACAGGGCAACCGAGTAGGATACGGAGATTGAGGACAATTGACTACAGCGTAGTATTCGGCAACGTCCTGAACCTGTGCGGCATTGAGTCCGACGCAGGCGGGGCAAACCAGGTCGTGCCTGGACGAGTCCTATGGAAGCTTGTCAGAGACTTCGCGAGCAATCGGCTGAAGTATGGCTGGGAGGCGGCGCGATGGCCGGAGGTATGCGTTCAGGAGAGCAGAGCTGTAACAGTGTCAGGTGGAGTTGAGGGCAACTACGTCGCACTGGACCAGGCTGGACAGAATGAGATTGCTACTGTATTCGAGGTCCGCAACAAGAACCCCAAGCAGAGCCAGGACAGTATCAGGCTTGGATATTACCTATCGGAGAACGGAGTCCAGCTTGACGGGGCCGCAACGACTGTCTGGATGCATTATCGAAAGCACCCCCCTAGACTTACAGGCGACCTGTATTCGAAGGCCGTAGGCGCAAACTACGCTATCGGAGGGCAGGCTTACGACGGAACGCTTGGCAATTTCTACACCGCTCTGGAGGTCATCACAGGTGACGGAACGACTGTCAACAGTCCGAGCGCGGCCCCGGCTAAATGGGCGCTAGTAGAGATCCCTGACGTGTTGAGGAATTACCTAATCAAAGGCGTGTATTCAGATTACCTGAGACACGACGGTCGCATGGATCAAAGCCACCCCGCCGAAAGGGACGCGACAGCGGTCCTTGAGCATGAGGTTATCCAGTTGGAAGCAATCCAAGGGCAGAATGTCAGATATGAATTTGTGGGGCAATACTAGAAAATGAGCGGATCAACACTATCACACGGCAAAGACTCCAACGACGTCACTCAGCCAATCCGAATAGGAAGCCACGGCGATCAATTCCCTGAGCCTGTAGACTTCTGCAATGCAGGGGATGCATCCTACACGGCACCGACAGGAAAGTTCATCAAATACCTATATGGACACGGATCGGCAGGCGCGGTCTGCACACTGGATATAGAAGGAATTGGCTCCACTGTCGGTATTACAGTGATCGGGCTTTACCCTACGAGAGCGAACTCTGTTACTTGGACGTCTAACGGTGACATCACAGTTTACTAATCTATGAATTGGGCTTCCATATTCCAAGGCACGGGCCTAACTTCGCCGACGCCGCTTGGCCCTGCCATAAACTACTGGATCGACGAGAATGCCGAGCCAGTCATAACGGATTCGGCAGAGCTTACAATAATAGACGAATGATACTCCCTTTCCCCCTTACAGTAGAATAATATGAGCACAAGACTAAAAGACTGGGCCAAGACAACGACTAGCCCAACTGCCCCCGCGACGTCTTTCATCGCTGTTGATGGAAGCACGGACGGGAGCACGAAAATGGCCTACTCGGCCCTTGTGACTGACGTCGCAGCGAAGTTCGAAGCCGCCCCTACTACTTACAACAATGCCACCCTGCACACGGATGGCCTCTTGAAGGCCGACCAAGTCAGGTTCTCAGGACTTACGTTCTTAGGCACTTCGACCGTGGCTGCATTGCCAAACCCTAACACGATCCCCGCTGGAAATTTCTACATCACAACGACCGGTGGAGTGGCTTATACAAAAACCTTTGTCGCTGGTGAATCAGCTATCAGTGATGGCACCAACTACTCTGTAGGGCCAAACCCTACGCAGGTAGTTGCCAACGGCGGAACAGGAGCAACGACCGCAGCAGCAGCCCGAACGAATCTTGACGTGATGGCGACCGCCGACGTCAACGACCGCCAGCTTTCGAAGGCTCCTAGCAATGGGCTTTATTTTGATGGCATCAATGATCAAGTTTCCCTAGCTGATAACGCGCTTTTTTCACCTGGCGACGGAACCAATGACACACCATTTAGTTTGTCTTTCGTCCTCACTGTTGACGACCTTGCTGCCGATAATACTATCTGGGGCAAGTCAGACTCAGGCACAACGGCTGAGTGGATTTTACAGACCAGGGCAGTGAATGGCTTCCTAAAGCTTTGGCTTCGAGATCAGTCTGCTGGTGTAACTATCGACTGCGCCGCAACCACTCTTGCGTTGGTTGTGGGGCAGAAGTATCACGTTGCTTGCACGTATGACGGCTCAGGTGGTGCAGCAGCCGCTAATGGTATTGCCCTCTACGTCAACGGTGTTGCTTGTGCTCTCAACCCTAACAACAACGCGTCCTACGTCAGCATGGAGAACCTCAGTTCGTTGCCACGACTGATGCGGGACGATGCAAACTCGACGTATACTGAAGGGCAAATGTCTTCAGCGGTCTATTGGAACCGAGACCTCAGTGCCAGCGAAGTAGCAACGCTAGCAGCGAACGGGAATCAGGTGCCGGTTTCGGATCAGTGGGGGAACGATACGGAGATCCTCGGCAACCCAGGGTTTGAGGTTTGGGATTCAGCGTCGAACGCAGGGACGTGGAACGAGGGAGCCTTGATCACAGTTGCCCAAGATGGCGTCAACAAGTATTCTGGCTCCTACGCCTGTCATTACACCAGCAGCGGCAGTGCCACGACGTCTGGTGCAGCGCACCAACTGAGACAGGGGGACCTGGTCCCTGTGGGACAGAATTACGCATCTGTAATTGTCAAAAACGCAGCGGCTGGTGCTTTCAGTATTGGTGTTAACAATGACAGGTTTCTGACTTTTGATGGAACCAGCCTAACCGACACATCGTCTGAGGTAACATCTCAATATCCAGGCTCTTCACTCAATAATTACAGGCTCACAGATCTAGGATCAGGTTGGTTTAAAATTGATCTTTGGTTTCTACTGGTGGCCACATCCGCTCGGGATTTCGTACTAGGCGGAACGGGCCAATGGTATATCGATGACGCATCAAACACGAAAGCCGGTGCCGTCCTCAGCCTCAACCCTGACAACATCGATTCGGCCCAGTGGCGGGATTCTAGCTCAAACGGCCTCAGTGGTACGATCACAGGAGCAACTCCGCTAATGGAGAAACGAGCACTCCACATCAATGCGGCCAGCCCAGCAGCCGACGAAAAACTTTTGACAGTATCAACGGCGGGCGTCGAAAAAGCGTCCATCGATGAGGACGGTGATGCCGTTGTGCAAAAACTAAACATCGCAGCCATCCCAACCGCATCCGCCGGACTAGCTTCAGGGGACGTGTGGAGCAACTCGGGAGTTCTAACAATCATCGCATAATCATATGAGCATACAGACAGACTATTTACGGGCAGAGCTAAACACGGCGAAAGACGGACTCAATAACCAATCAGCACGGCTGGCAGCGGTGAAAGAGCTGGACGCGGGCATGTTGCTTTTGGATGCCAGGGATAACCTGGAAGCGGCGGGGGTCGTTCTTCCAGCAATGGACGCGGCGATTGTGGGCGTTGTGTATGACGGGGCAGCGGCGGCGATTGATTCGCGCAACGCATCGACCGTAAATCTAAAAACCAAAGCTGTGATCCTTAGAGAGCTTGCAGCACTGGGAACATGAAGATTCCGAGTTTCATTTTTTATGGCTCATTAATCGGATTGGTCGGTTCCTTACTTATTGGTTGTGGAGGCCGAGGGCACTCCTACAGCAAAACAACGTCCACGCTTAATACGGAAGGCGAGCCTGTTCAGACGGAGGAGATTGCTTATAACTCAACGTTCAGGCTAGTTGGTCAGAAGTTTGATGCTAGCGAGCTCGCTGTTACGGATGCGGTCGGAACGAATGGGTGGACTTACGGGGTTCAGGCAGCATCAGTATCTGCGGAACCTAAAAGTCCACTGCTGGAGGCAGTTGAAAACATTGCTGTTGCAGTGGCCCCTGTCGCAATAGATTCCGCTCTGAAATATTTTAAAGGGTCTACCCCATCCGGCTTGAATCCTGTGGACAACGAAAGACTGCTTCGACTAGAAGAGGGATTCGCGGACCTAGAGACGATAGCTGAAGCTATCCGCGCTGAGAATAAAAACGGAAGGGTCGAGGGTGATGACTGATGAGCAGTTTAGCAGTTTGCAAAGCATGGTTAAACAGAACCTCGATGATACAGCTCAGATTAAGCGAGTCTTGGCCGGCGATGAGTTCCATAACGTGGGGTTGGTTCAACGGATGACGCTAGCGGAAACAAACATTGGAGCTCTCTACAACTACAAATCTAGGGTCATTGCTTGGGCGGCTGGGATGTCTACTGCTCTCGGAGGCGCCACGGCGTGGCTAGTTTCAATATTTAAAGATCCAAACTGAAATGGGACTGATTAAGGGCCACACATTTGAAGACGGAGATACGGTAACAGCGGCGAAGCTGAATAACCTCGTTGATCTCGGAGAGATTGAAGCATTGTCCGTCACTAACGCCATGCTCCAGTCCTCGTCAGTTACGGCTGACAAGCTGGCGCCGGACGCTGTTAAAGGATCGAGCATCGGGACCAACACGGTCCATCATCACAGTTTCGTGAACTCCGTTGGCGACACAAGGGGATCCATGCTCCAGAGCGGCAACAGCGGGGTGTTTGAGGAGATGCAACCGCACGCGACTGCCGGTCTTCCGTTAAAGTCGGGAGGAGCAGATACTTCTTTGGGGTTTGGGGCGTTGGACAATGTTGGTGTAGGCGCCGCGATGATTTCTGGACATGATGAGGACACTGCTCCAGCCAAGGATGATTTTGTGCTGGCTAGTGATACTTCTGAGGGAGCTAACAAAAAGGTCCAGGTATCGAACTTGTGGAAATCCGTTAACGGATTGGCTGAGGTCACTGATTCAACTATCGATGACACTGACGAACTGGCAATTCTCGCGGCTGGAGAGACTCCTAAAAAAATCAATATTGCCTCGGTTAGAGCTGCTGTTGCCAGCGACTCATCGCTGCCATCAGGAGCAGCCAACTTTTACAACGCTGACAGTGCCGTGATCAGTGCGTTAACGATAGCTTGGGCGTCGATGAAAACCGTGACTTTTACGCACGGACTGGGGGAAATACCTAAAATATTAAGGGTGGTTCTGCGTTGCCAATCAGCAGACCTAGGATACGCAGTTGGTGATGAGGTGGATTTCGCGGGAATCCTTCCGTCGCCATCAGCCGCATCCCCTACGGTGTCAGAACAGTGGTCAGGGGCGATTTGGCACAACGCCACTACGATAAGTTTGCATTTCCCTAGCGCACCAAGGATTTTCGATCGCTCCTCTTCCGCACTGCCAGGTGGGGCCGTAGATGGAACGAAGTGGCTCTTCAGAGTAAGGGCTTGGATATGAATCTAGGATCCATGGCAACTTTTATCACCTCGAAGCTCGGAAAGAGCGATGCTGCGAGCGTGGCTTTGTGCAAAGGTTTTATTCGTCAACGGCACGAGATGGTTTATGACTCTGGGTTGTGGAAGGATTCCTTGGTGATCAAGTGCTTCGATCTCCCTACCAGAGACGCAACGGACTCGAATCCTTACACGGAAGATATCAGTTCATCGATCTACGAAATGGAGTTCGCGCTTCCATACGAGATCGCTCGCCCCATCGATGTCATTTACAATTCAAATCAGATCGGCGCCCGCGACATGCAGTTCATGTTCGCCTCCCAACCCAGTGACATCAAAGGAGCTGGCGTTCCAGTGTCATTCACCGAAATCGAGCCTGTAGCGGTCTCTAAGCTCACTACGAACGAGCCATTCAAAGTTCAGCTCAAGGCATACGTAAACGCCGCAGACAATGGTGTCGCGATGCATTTCAAGGGCATCCTGAATGATCTCCCTGTTCACGAAGATCTCTCGCTCGCGAACGGAAACTATTACGGTTCTCAAGATTTTGACACGCTCCTCTATGTTTCCAAACCGATCACCTCAGGCGAAGTGCTCTTCTCGAATGGGTCCAGCACGGAGACCATTCCAGCCGAGGAAACCAAATACTCTCTAGTCCGACTCCGACTCAACCTTCAGCCGACCTACGTGTCCGGTGAGACGATCCCTCTCGTTGTACTGGGTAAAAAACGCATCCGACCGATGCGACACGACAGTGACGAGGCCCAAATCAGGAACATAGACAACGCTCTGATTGCCCTCACCGAGGGCGACATGTTAGAGCGTGGGCGCCAATACGGCAAAGCGCAGATCAAATATTCCGAGGGAACACAGATGGTGCAATTGGCACAGGACGTCGAACGAGGACAATCAGCTGCTGTCAGCGTCCTACACCCAAATAGTTCAGGAGAATATACTCGAGACGATTTTGGATTTTAGGTCATGCCTCAGTATTTCAACGACGGGATAAACGATCCGCTAGTATTCGATTCTCAGCCGATCATTGCGGGAGTCGATTCAGTCACTCGCGCCTCCCTCCTCCAGCCCACTCACGTATCCTATCTCCAGAATGTCGATCTAGAGTCGAGCGGGATTGCCAAAACAAGGCGGGGCGGGCACCGTCTCTCCTCGCGAACCTACGGCACGGTCCACGCGATCAAATACATCAAATCGGACGACTGGTTAGATCCGTTGTTCATTTTTGGTGGAGGCAATGTGTGGATGGAAACTTCGACCGGGAACAAGCTGCTCGCCATGTCTGCCTACTCCCCAGAAGCTCTCCCGGAGGACTGCTCGATTGCCGAAATCAATGGCAACATCTTTTTCTCCGACGGCAGTGGTCCGATCGTTACAGTCAGTCTGTTAGGGTTAGCTACTGACAAGCTAATCGACAGCAATGGTAACTACATAGTGACCCATGATGGTGACAATATCGTCGGATTCAATCCCGTTGTCACAATGACAGAGACCCACGATCCCACGTCCGTTCGTTGTCTCACACCGCACAAGTATCGTTTGTTCTGTGCCCAGGGAGTGGATACGTTGCTCGCATCGAAATTTCTACCCGTTGCTGGGGGAACTTCATTCCCTGATCCGGCGACGACGACGATTCGCATAGGAAAAGGTGAGTCTGACCGGATAGTGGCCATAGTGCCTTTCAAAGATTTCAGGATCGCCATTTTCAAAGAGTATTCCATTTTCGTCGTCAACGCCAATCCAGCCCAGGACGCTACTACCACTGGTCTGGGCAACGCCGAGGTAGCACTGGTATCAGACAAGGTTGGTTGCGTAGCAGAGAAAAGTGCTGTCAGTGTCGGTGACGACATTGTGTTCCTATCTCGGGATGGCGTTCGTTCAATCGGAACCACTTTTCAACAAGAGCTGATCGCAACCAGCGATCCTATAAGTTTTGCAATCAACGATCAGATTGAGAAAATTAACTGGGTGTATGCCCATACTTCCGTCGCCACTTTTTGGAGGGGGCGATACATGCTCGCGGTTCCAATGGGGTCATCAACGGTCCCTGACACAGTCCTGGTTTTCAACACCAATCTCAAACAGTGGACTGGATTGTGGACCGGATGGAAGCCCACGGACTTCGAGATAATCGAACTCTCTGGTCAACCCAGGAAGTTGGTTTGGGCTGACGCCACCAACAACAACGTAGTAGCTTTTCGAGACTGGGTGGATGAGGCAGCAGTTGTTGAGGATGACTACACTGATAATCTTGATGGCACATTCTCAACGATCCCATTCAAGCTTCTTACCCGTGCTATGACCTTCGGTGACCCCGTCTCCCCTAAATCAATTGATTTCATGGAGGTTGAGTTTTTCCGGTCCAAAAGCTACGCAGACATTACGCTGGTTCCGGATGGAGGGAATGCTATCATTCTGGATTCAGGAACAGCTGTAGACACAGGCACGGGAGATTTGCGTTTAACATTCATTCTTCCGGATGTTCTAGGAACACCAGGAGTCGTGAGGCACAACATGAGTGTTCTCGGAGCAGCTCAAGGCCGCGAGTTTCAAATTTTAATTACGAACACTCCCAGCGAGCGTCTGACTAATCTCGGGATTTCTTTAATCGATCAACGGTTCCTTTCAATCCGTAACATAAATTTAGGTGGGTTCATTGATACGCTGGAGGCTCAAATATGAGTTTCAACGAGGAAATCAAGGAGGAGTTCTTAGAGCTCACTAAAAACGCTGATGCCTGGGAGTTCGTCCGGGTCTTCTGCGAGAGGTGCCACTATCTCGACGATCTTATTGATGAACCAGGAGCTGCGGTCGATGGGCAGCTGATAAAGCGAGAGCTTGAGTGGCTACTTACGATCTCCACAAACCCTTTTTACTTAAAACATTCATCCAGTATACTGCCTGTGATTTTCATGGGTCATAACGCATGGCTGGATTCCAATGCGTGGGCAAAGAGCGATTCGGAAGTCAAGCGTGTGCATTCAGACGTAATAAAAAGCCACTATCACGAGGTGGTTTTTCTGGTCGTATACTTGTGTGCTGGCTGGAGCGGGCTAAGAGCCTTCACGAACATCCACAGAGAATATCAAATAGACAATTATGGGACTTTACGGAAATGACCCACCACCCCCACCTGACCAAGTGGAGGCCACTCGAGCGGCGTATGACGCCGATATCCAATCACTTCCCGCTAGGAAGAAGATTGAAGCGGGGGCGAAGATGGGAAAGTTGGTTACATGGAAGGATCGAAACGGATTAGAGCATACTTCTGATTTCAGGGGATTCGGAGACATCGACCAATCTCGAGAGGAGCTCGACTTCCTGTTTGAAACCGCACACAAATCAGCGGAGGAGCAGTTGGCAATCCAGAAGGAGTTTGGAGGACAGTACGTTGAGCAGCGTCTGAAGGAATTGGAGCAATCCGATCCTATAGGACACGCAGTCCGCCAGCAGATGGGAGAAATGGCAAAAGCTGATTTAGATGCTGGATATGATTTGGATGAGGGCCTCAGAAATCAGGTCACTCAGGGAGTCAGGGGAGCTCAAGCCGCCAGGGGTAACATCCTCGGAAACGCCCCCGCTGCCGCCGAGGGTTTCGCTGTTGGGGATGCCGCAATAAGGCTACGTCAACAGAGGCTCTCTAATGCCGCCAGCTTCCTTTCAGGCATCGCTCCAGTCGCTCAGTTTGGGGCAATCTCCGGCGCCCAACAGGGTGCCTCACCGTTCGCCCCTCTGGGGATCCAACAGGGGATCGGAGGCAACCCTAACGCTGGTGCCCAAGGTCTTTCGTTCGCCGCGAACAATTATAATACTGCCAGCGCAAACGCCAGAGCATCACAAGAAAATAGCATCGGTGGTACACTGCTTGGTGCCGCTGGAGGCATTGCTATGGGTGCCTTGACTGGAGGCATTGGAGGGGCGTTGGCGCAGAGCACAAATATGTTCACTCGTGGAGCTGGCGTGGCAATGGGAGGAACTGCACCAAAAGTGACATGAGTTTTCAATCAGGATTTAATAGTGGGCTCGCAATAACGGATTCTCTGCGGCAATCCGCCGCCCAGAGAGCGACCCTTGACCAACAGTCCAAACGTGACGCTGTAACCGCTAAGTATCAAAACGTCCAAGCAGACCAAATCGCAGCTAAGATGGAGCGGGAAGCTGCGCTGGAGAGGAGGACGACCCAAGATCGGGTTGCGTCTCAGCTGGTCCTTGGAAGGATAGCATCAATCCTTCCCACTTTGGACCCAACCGACCCTAAAGATTTCAGAGAATTTTCTGAACTAATGTCTGGTGGGTATGCGAAAATAAATTCCACCAAGGAACTCGAACGGCTTACGGTAATTGATAAACACTTTCGCGATGTCATGGAGCATAACGGATTAAATCAGGTAAAGAACCTTAAAGCTCAACAGCATCTTCAGAATTTAGCTGACGCTAAGGAGCTGCGGGATTTGGGTTACGATTTTGAAGGAAGCGAAGAAAACGTTAATGAGAAGCTCCATGAATATCGCAATTATAAAAAAATCGATGAAATGCTGGGGAACAAAACAACAGCTGAATCAGTAGGAATCTATCACGACGAGCCTTTTTTTACAAACGAGGAGTTTACGGCCATAAAAAGTAGAATCCGTGAAATCGGAGCTGAAAATTATAAGCTGGGTAACCTTACCGCTGACGCCCGCCAAGTCATAGCCTCAAGGAAAAAAGTCGCAAAGGCTAAAACAAAGGGTTTCATGGCAACTATTGAAGCTTCCGACGAAGGAAAACCGCTGGCTACTTCTGTCTCAAGTGAACTTCAAGAGTCGTTCACTTCATTGAACCTCACCCTGGATGCTGAGGTCGCCTTGAAGAATTTGGAGATGCCGACAGGCAAACTGTTCGGCCCATGGATCGCTGACGTTAAACAGGTATTTGGTCAGGACCAAAATATCAATGCTTTTAAGGCTGCGATAACCAGGCTGGTCCCATCCTTGGCCCGGGGGCAGTATGGGGAAGTTGGTGTACTTACCGACACAGACATAGAGAGATACATGCGGACTGTAGCCTCGCTGGATCAATCGCCAAACTCAAACAAGAAGGCGATGTGGGCTACGAAGGTGCTGCTAGCCAAAACGCTGAAAATTAAAACCCAAAGGGAAGCCATTGCTGGAAATAGTGTAAGCCAGTTTATTCCCCAGTTGAAGCGGATTGCCGACATTCCCACTACGCTCTACATGAGCAACGAACAGGCGGAAACATCGCTCATGGATGACCTACTCACTGGACATGTGGTTCCAGGCGACGTGATAGCGGTATGGGACGGGAAAAGCGAGTTCGTTACAGACGTGGCGCGATCAATAGAGGATTACGAAAAAGATTAATATGCCCACAATTCCAATTGATAAAATTCTAGGTGGGGAGAGACTCCCTGAATCTAAGCGGATTCCTATTGGAAAAATACTGGGGAATGGCGTTGTGGGGGAAGATTCATTTCGTCGCATACCGATCGACAAAATTGTCAACCCTCGTGACCTCAATAACCCTGAGGCTTTGAGCAATTGGGCAAATCAAAACCCCGGCGCTCGACTTACAGTAGATGAGGAAGATGCAGTATTAAGCCTCCGGTCTGAAAAAGACCTCGAATTGGACAAGATTGCTAAAGCCGTGCCGGGTGCATTGGCAGAAGCCGGAGTGGATGTCGGCTACGGTGTCTGGGATCTAATCAAACTCAGTTTAACTAGGGCTGTTAGTCTGGATGGAATGGATCGAGCGATAGCAGACTCCAGAATCGGGCTCGCCGCTCTAGAGGGTGCCGGACGTGGAGGCACTGATTTAGCTATGCTGGGAGGAGAGGCTGGATTGCACGCTAGCCTGAGGAAATCCAAACCAGAAGATGACAGAAATGTCAGTAATAGCCTTCTGGCTGGGGGTCACTCCCTTGTTGATCGTTCGATGAAAGGACCAAGGGACGACGATGGGAGGCTGATCCCAGAAACGATCTCTCGAGCAACAATCGGATACAAGGATTTCACTGAAGAGGAAAAAGAAGTAGTCCGCCAAAAATATAGAAACCTCAGAGCTGTAACTTCCAGGAGAAATGAATATTACGAGGGAGATGAGACCTTCCTGGGTGATATGTCTACGCTCCTTTTAAGTGAGAGCACGAGCCCACATATGGTCAATGCAATTAGAGCACTCGTCCCTCCTAAACTGGCGGAACTGGGGTCTATGGTCCTCGGGCCTGAGGGTGGTGCTGTTGCAGTAGCCAAAGGCGCTTCAGTTGCAGCGGCAAAAAAGGTGACAAAGAAAGCTGCCGCGAAAGCTGCCGTTGATGCTACCGAGACGGTAGCTGACGCCGCTGAAAAAGTTAAAGATTTCACTGAGCCTTTCGACGAGGCGAGCAACGCATTAGGGCTGGGGTCAGGAAACATGATCTCAAGGGCGGCTGAAAGCATCGAAAATAGAATGAGAGCTGCATCAGCTTATCTTGATGGGATCAGGCGTCATGTTGGGGAGGGGCCACAGGACGTCAACATGTTCGTCAGGATGAGTTACGACCCCGCTCTATCACCTCTCCAGCGGAGCGTGTCCAGATACTTGGGTGCCGGAGTACAGTCAGGCATTCCGTTCATTTCGAAAAGTCTCAAGCTTTTATCTACTCCAGCCAGAGTCGTTACCCAGTCGCTTGGATCGGCGGCAGAGGCTGGAGCAGTCGGAGGGTTGATTGCATTGCCAACGTTTAATGAGGAAACGATAGGTGGAGGCATTGGTGCGGCAGCGGCTCTCGCGTTCGCCGGCACGGGTGGTGGTGAGACTTTGTTCGGTAATCAAAGAAGGGTCGATGCAGCAGCGAACAACTTTGTACAAAGGCTCCCCAAGGAGCATCAGGAAATACTGAAAGATCGCGGGTTTACAAATGATCAGTTAGCTCGCATGGCTACATGGGAGAGGTGGGTTACAGGGTTAAACAAGGGATCAAACGGTGACCCCAATGTGGATTTCATTTACACCGACGCTAAAAGCTTTACTGACGTCATGGAGATGCTGGAGGAGCACGGGGTAAATAAAGTCAACCCAGTAGAGGACACACAGAGTGATTATCAGAAAATAGTCGAGGCCGCCGGACTGTCTCAAATAGTCAGTCCGACCAAAGGAGTCCAAATACTTCACACTCGAACACCTGGGTCTAACCCTATTGTTCTGATCAACCTCGACAAGATGTCTTCCACGACGGTAACCCACGAATCAATTCACGCACTTCAACGCCTCGACGCTTTCCAGGGTTATTTTCAGCAAATACATGGCGTGCTGTTTGACCAACCTTCCCGGGTTAAAGGTGAGGAGGGGACCAAAGGAATTGTCAGCGATCAGGATCTTGACTTCGCATATGAGTCATACATGGATCGAGTCTCTCAGTCCGAGGGGCCGGAAGTGGCCCGCGCCCTACGTCAGCATGACACTGATATGGCGGATCGTTATGGCGCCCGGAATCCTAACGCGGTAGAGGCTGAAGCTTCGTATTGGCGACGCACTAGGATCAAGTCAGAAATCGAGGCGGACATGTTCGAAAGCCTGATGACTTCTCGGGATCCCCTTTACCTTAACAAGCGAGACCTGAAGGAGCTTCCTTCTCAACTTAAAACGCCGTTCGCCCAGATGGCGACACTTGTGGCCCGGTTCCTCGCCGGCACGTCTCCAACTGAATCCCTGTCTGTCCAGGGTTACAAAGCAAAGGGGAAGGACATAAACTACGAGAACCCAGAGCTCGTTGCCGAGGTAAATTCTCTTATCAATTTTCAGAACAAAATTCATCTGAGCGAGGACGGGAAATCTATTCAGAAACCCACTGCTCAAGGTGATTTTGGTGGAGCCTCGTACAGGCCCAGCCAAATTAAGAAAGGCTCAGCTTTAGCGAAGCAAATGGAGGGAAGCCTATTGGTTCGAACGGATGACAAAGGTCAAACGATGTTCGACGCTGACGGGAATCTCGAACTCGTTAGAAGCGCCAGCGAGCTAAGGGTCAAGGAGAAGGAGAGGGCGAAGGTTCTGAACCGGGCATTCACAGATCAGCAGTATTCAGCCGACTCAGATGCACCAGGGAAGCACCCTGTAAACTTCGATTCAGAAGCTACTGACGCTAGGTCTCAAGTCACAGGCGACTACATTGCCGACGCAGCAATGCAGAAGCTTCGCAACACGCCGGGAATGCCCCAGGGCGTCATTAACGCTCTGGACGTGCTAAACGGTGCCATGAAAAACGGCAACGTAGTGGAGCTGGACTACAACGCCAGGTTGATCCCGAAAGGACGAACAAGATCTCAATACAGCTCCGCGATCGGCTCGACGCTGCGGCTAGCAATTCCGTTTTCGATCTACCTGACAAAAGCCGGGAACATGATTATTAATACCGTGGACCTTACGCATTTAGATGCAAAGTATGACAGAGTGCTGAGGGATCCAGAAAGGTCGGAACGAATCACTAAGCTTTGGGGTGGGGGTGACAAAGAAGCCAATCGACAGGCATTTGATAAATCTCTAGTGCAGTATATCGAGAACACGGTTAACCCTGGCAAAGAGGGACTGGCTAAAGGGCTCCATTCGTCACCGGAGGTAGCTAGAGACATGGCAAACGTGCTAAGCGCCTTCATGGGCTTTAAAAAGAAAGACATCAACTTCGTAAACAATCGGGAGCGGCAGCTGGCAATCCTGGAGGAAATGAACCCGAACAGGGATGACAATCTTATCCGCTCACGTCGCTTGGATGCCATCAATTCTGTCCGTTCGACTGACCTCCCCAGGATGCCGCTGAGCCGCCGAGGATATTCAGACATCCAGCGGAACCGTGATGTGGGCGAGCCTAGGTTTGACCCAGCTCCAGGTGACGGGCTTGAGGCTCGCATTAGGGCACTCGACGTTGGCGATAAAAACCGGAAGCAAATAGGTCTAACAAACGCTGACTATCCCACCAACCCCAACCCAAAATCAGTAGCACTTGTGCCGCGAATGGGTGTGGTTAACAAAAAGGTATCAAAGGCCATAGGGATGCCGAGGAGCTACGGGGAGGTTGCTCAGATCGTCAGCACCCAGGTAAATCGGATGCTGAAGCTGGCGGATAAAGACCCAGAGTTTGCCAAACGTTCTGGATCGTTTTATTGGGACATGGGTAACACCGCATTGCAGCTCGGGGAAACTCTTTCACCGGTCAACCGATCTAAGTGGGACACGGCAGATTTGATGCTGCGCTTTTTGTCACTAGGATCGCCACGTTCCTCCGTCCCATCCAACTCCACAAAAAGTGGCCGCAGTATAGGCGCCCCACTTGGAGCTCCAGCGGGATACAAAATCGGGATGGGGACAGCTCAGCGCGGAGCCTACCTGGCGAGTAAGGCGTGGGAACAAGGAAACCATTTTGACGTCTCGTCTAAAGCCGCCATAGGGGCAGACGATAAAGTTAGAAACTTCTACCTTAACTCAATGGCTGAGCTCATCGATATGGCTCGTGCCGAGGGGGATGTTGCCGGGGTGAACCTCTTGATGAACAGGGTGGCTCAAACTCTAGACTTTGTAAAAAAGGGCCAACCCGTTGACGCAGCAACCCAAGCGAAGCTGAAGACATTTTTGGATGGAGCTGCCACGATTGATATGTGGGACATGGCATCGAAAGGCTACGCCCACCCTGGCTTCGTGCCAGGCGAAAAGAAGCCATTCCACTGGACTGTCCCTCGCGATCGGGTGAAAACAAAGATGAAAGGTCGTGGCTGGATGAAAGCTTTGGCGGCGATCGAGGTGCCTTACGTCGATAAAAAAGGAGAGAACAAAAAGTTCACCCCAAACAGCCCGATGGAGCTGGACTATCAAATCGCACGGTCATTTATGATCGATGGTAAAAGTGACTGGACTGAGGCTGAGTGGGAGTTAAGAAAAGGCGAGGGGTTTTCAGAGGATACAGAGTGGTCATACTTTCGGGAAAAGAATGATTCAGGTCTAACGCCTGGAGGGGGAGGACCAGTATACGATGCTCAACAATTCATCGACGGCAATATCGCTGACGAAATAAATAGGCTGGGTAAGGCTCACCTATTTGGCAAAGAAAAGCTGATGGCTAGGAACGCCCAGGAGATCATGTGGTCAGGGGCCAAAGTTGATAACCCTGATCTCACCAATCGAATACTTTATCTTTTCGGTGACAGGCTCGGGGAAGCCGCCAAGCATCTCAGCCGAATAAAATCCGGTTACTTCGGAACCCGCCAGGAACACATTGGACCGAAGCAACCTATCCACGCTCTCGCAGATACTATCATGTCTGCTCTAGATGACACATACAACAAGGCAGCGGACCAGACGATTCCTATCGAGGTTACCAGTATGGGGAAATCCCGAGACGCTAAAGCAGTTCAGGATCTTGAGTCTGACATCGGTGTTCAGAGAATGACGGAACTTGTTGCTGACGGTCTCGGACCTCAGCTGCAACATGGTCTCGACTCGTTGGGAATTGACGTGGTGGTGAACATCGTTAAAAACGGTCTTGGAGGGTTCACAGAAAAAGGGGTGGTTGGTGTTAACCCTAACATCGTTGTCGATTTGCGAGGGCAACCGGAGTTGACCCTAGTAATTATGAAGGCACTGTCGGTCGCTTGGGATCAGGACGGAGGCAACCTTATCCGACCTAGAACTGTAGAGGAAGCTCTATCCGGAAACCGATACAACAAGGCTATCCAGTTCGACACTACGCGCCTGACTGCTAAGCAGACGGGGGATTTCTTTGGTGAGTTATCAAAACTCAAGGATGAAAACGGAGAAATTTTTCTTACTGGTTTCACCGAAACGCCTAAGGGAATGATCATTGGCGACCAATTCTATGAGGGTGACATGGTGAAAGCTCGTGCGGAAAACTTTAAGGAGATTAAGGCAATTAGGGATAAGTATTCTATCCCTGAGGAAGCAATCAACGACGTCGTCATAGAAACCTTCTATCGACCAGAAAAAGAGTCTGAAAAATCTGAAGTCTTTAAAAGCCATCCAGAGCTCGCCAGGACCGTGGCTAAAATCGCGAGGCAGAGAATTAAGGAGGCACGGGGTAGAGCAAAGGATAGCCAACCAGGCGCCGTTGACTACCAGCTGGACAACCAAAAACGGGGAGAGAAATTCATATCCAATTACGATTCCTTCACAGGAAAATCCCAGAGAGACGACCTAAAAACAAAAATAGGCGAACCAGTCGGCATTGAAAGTATGCTGGGCACGAAGTCCTCGAAGGAAGCGGATGCCATCAAGAAAGGCTTCGACGCAGAGATCGCTAAAAAGCCGATCGTGCCTAAGCTGAGTAAGAAAAAGAAAATAGCAAAGGTCAACGACATCAGGTTCGACCAGAATCTTAGAGATAAGCGTACAAGGGCTTTTAGAACAGGCGCAACGAAAACAGAAGTGGAGGCTTACAAAACAGCTAAGAAAAGAGCTCGCGTAAAGGAGAGGGCAGCTGCTAAAAAGGTAAGGGACAAGGCGAAAGCTGCCGCCAAAAAGAAAGGAACCAAATGACCCCGAAAATAGATACCACCGCAGAGGAATACCGGGCATTGAGCCAGGAAGAAAAAGTGAAGCTGCTGAAAGGCGAGGACGGAGAAATCCGAATGCTGAAAGATGAAGAATACGATAAGCTCAGTTCGGATGAACAGACCGAGTTTGTTAACAACATGCTCAGAGCAGACGGCTCCTTCTACGACAATGGCGGTATCTTCGGGAAAAGTCCGCACATGGCCCTCGGCATTTTCAACGGCATCCAGGCGGCTATGGGTGACGAGCCGGATGAGGATGAGTAATCTGCACTAGATTACTGTTTGACACCGTCACAGGGTGTCTATAAGTTCAGGGTAACTGCTACTATGCGGGGCTGGGATTGATTTAGGTTCTAGTGCCCTAGGGCGTGGAGGTTCAAGTCCTCTCTCGCGCACCATCGACCGGATGGAAAGCTCCGCATAGTGGCAAAGCAGCTGATAATCAGCACTTTAGCCATGAACAAAGCCACTCTAGACACCACCAAATTCACCCTATTCAAGCGGGGCAACCGTTACTACGCCCGCAAAATGTACCTAGCCAAGCTGTATACAGTTTCGCTGGGCACCTCAATCGAGTCAGAAGCGCTGCTATTGGCGCCTGAACGCCTTCTCGCCAAAATCGGGGGACCGAAACTGGCATTAGGTACAGTCCGGAAAATCCTCCTCCATTTCGATGGGGCAGCAATCCACCTCAGGGACTCTACGAAGAAATGTGTACACCAGCACGTTAGCTGCTATTTGAACGGCATCGGTGAGACCCTGGATTCGCCAGTGTCTGCTGTATTTACCCGCGCCGCTGCTCGACGGTTCTTCGCCGTCAGGCTGGGATCCAAAACCCATTCGGATCGAAATCGTGCCAGCATTTCCGCTAACACAGTGATCCGAAACACCCGATCGCTTTTCTCCGCTCGTATGCTCGAGACGTACCCGGAGCTCCCTGATTGCGTCAGTGAATGGCGTAGCGTCAAGCTGCTCCCGGCGAGGATGCCGCAATACACCGTCGCCGACAAAAGGCCGTTGATGAAGAGCGTCATCTCCCGCTGCAGTGCTCTGAAGACTTCGGACCCGGAGGCTTATAAAGCGTTCTGGCTGGCTCTCCACTGCGGTTTGAGGCGTGGCGAGATTGCCGCTGCCCGGTGGGACTGGGTTACGCCTCAGGGCATCCTTGTGCAGTCAGGCAAATCGTTTACACCTAAGAATGGGCGATCGCGATTGGTGCCTCTCTCCGAGGATCAGATTGTGGAGCTGCAATCCCTCAGGGTTCCCGGTTCCGAAAACATCATCGACGGACCCTCAGAAAGCCGCTCTCGGCACATCCCTAATAGGATTGGTAAAATTATGAGGGAGGAGGGTTTCGCCGGTTCTAAGACCCTCCACGAACTTCGCAAATACTACGGCGCCAACGTGGCTACCCAGCTGGGTCTGTTCGCCGCTCAGAAATACCTCGGCCACGAGTCACCCACGATCACGTCCAAATACTACGCTGACCTAATCGATTCGAAACCTATCGAGGTCCGCATTCTGGAATAATTTAAACTTTATTCATCTTATTGTTGACGTCATTAATAAGATAAACTATTCTCTGTTGTGTCGGAGGGAATGAACCAGCCGACGCAAACGAAAGTTAAAAAATTATGAACGGTCAGGGCTCAGAAGGCGGATACATCATTGAAACGGTTTGCTACTGTGAGGATTGTGGGGAATACCAACCTTCTAACTTTTGGCAGATAGAAAACTGCCCAAGGTGCAAAGAAGGAAACGACGAGTGAATCAGCCGCCCCCGAAAGGGGGCATCCTTTCAAACCAGCCGACGTAAACGAAAGTTAAAAGATTATGAACCAACCCACCAAAACCCAGAGGGAAGCAATTCAGGAGATTCTAAAACAGGGAGGATCGATCGCTTCCAGTGATTGGACCTACGGGTCAGGTCGCCGAACCACCAACCGGCCAGTTCCACTCGGCTTTAAAAGAATTGAGGCTTTTAATATTTTCAGGCTGAAAGGTTTCGCCCGGAAATCAGCGGAAAAACTGCTTAAAGAAAGACCGCGAGTGAGAAAACTCATTGTTCCTGAGAATATTCGGTTTATCCGAAAAAGCATCGCAACCCAATAGTTAAAAAAAATAACCAGCCGACGTAAACGAAAGTTAAAAGATTATGAACCAAACAATTGAAATTCTCGAAAACAACGACGGATCCCTAATCATTCAGGACCGGGAGACTAAAATCGCCTACTATTTTTCGGACAAACGTGCCGAAAACACGGTCGAGCACCTTAAGTTAATCGCTAACGGACCCACCGATTTAAGTGAGTGGGATGGCGGACCACGCCAATACTACGTCACCGACGATGATTACTCCTCATTATCCGAAGGGGGCGGAATTCGCCTGTGGAGGGAGGATGATCTCGCTGACGCAATCGCCTAATTAATCAAAAAACGAAAGTTAAAAGAAAATGGAAACCCAACAAATCGTCGCCCTAGCACGCACTACTAGGGAGGGACTAACCGCCCTCGGAATCCCGGTCACGTTTCAAGAGGCTTATAAGAGAGCATACAGGGCCTACAGGGTCCGAACTGGCGGTCACGCCGCGACGGTATACCGTCTTGGATACGGCACCAACACCCCACTGGCCCAGATCACAATCGCATAGAATCCGGCCCCTCGAAAAAGGGGGCATCCTTTTAACCAAAACAAACCTAAAACGAAATGAGCAACGATATCAAAAACCCTTCGCTGACGCTTGGCCAAGCGACTCATATTTTCACAAAGGTCACAAATGCCTAGAGGCATCCCACTCAAGGGCCAAAGGGCGCCAGGAGGCGGGCGGAAGGCGACTGGATCCGTCAGGGTCTACGTCCGCCTCGCCCCGGAGGCACTCGCCAGACTGGACAAATTGAGGGCATCAACTCCTCGTGGCGCCTACCTGGCAGATTTGATTTTGAGGAAATCCATCGATTAGCCATTGACAACCTCCCCCAATCAGCATTTTCGGGATTGAGTAACATTTTAGAGGGATTGAGCTCCGCAAAGAAGGGATTGAGCTCCGCAAAGAAGGGATTGAGTAACATTTTTAGGGAAACAAGCAGCATATGAATGATTTTGAAACAGCGGCATCCGCCGGCACCCTACAGGACAGGTATGACATTTACCTTGATTGTGCCGACGACGGGACGGGACGGGAAATAGACACCGGAGAACCGCTGAAGACCTTTGAGGAATGGCTTGGAATTTAGCCTTGACCGGTGTTAAACGACAGTATACACCTATCCAAGTCGGCGTGGTGGCTGACAGGGACATGGTTCATGTGCCCGCTCTGTTATTCGTTTCAGGGCGGGCTTTGTTTTGCGATACACTCCTACAAAAGGCTGGGAAGCGACGATCATGCTAGAGGTGATGCTGAACCCTGGTAACCAACTCCCCTCCACCAACGGGCCAATCTGCGCTCAAGGATCGATTATTTCCTCAATGCACAACAGGTGCCAATCCTTTGTCGCTGAGCTAGGGCTCAACATCCTGGTCGGCAACGGCCCGATCTTCGGGCTCCGTGGCGAGCCTGACGTGCCTCCGGACATCGAGGTTAAATGGTCGCGGCGGGGAGACAAACTAATCGTGTCGAAACGCTACCTCCAACCTGACCTCCGCTACGTCTTAGCGAGCGGGAACGTGGAATATCTAGGATGGGCGTTTGGGCGGGAGATCGTCCGACCTTGGATGAAACACGCCCTCTACCTTCCTGTCTCAAATCTCCGAAACATGGGGAGCTTAAGTCGTACCGTTAGACAGCCTTTGTCCTACTCTTAGCCTTAGTCTTTTCCTGGATGTATTTTTTCAGGATTGTTTCAACCGTGTTGCTCATACTCCTGTTTTCGTCCTCTGCGATTGTTTGCAGCTGGTCCCGGAGATTCCTCTTCAGCCATAAACCCACCATTTTTTTATCGGGGTCTCTTTGGTTCGGCATAGTGTATCTGATTACAATTTTATCTGTCATTTGCCCTCACGTTATCGACACGTTGTCCACACGAGCACCGTAGCGAGGGGAATGTAGAATGCAAACTTTAAACACCGTTTAGATTTCTGTCCTTTACACGCACTGTTAAACACCTTACAGTGCAGTTATAAACCCACTGACAAATGATCCAAAATACATTTATCGTGCTTAGTGGCGAAACGCTTGACGATATAGAGGAACACCGCCGGGAGGACGAAACCCAAGAGGAAACTCTAGAAAGGCTGACACAATGGTATATATCTACACAATCGCACTGATTTCAATCCTGATACTCTGTTTCCTCAGCGGGGCCACCTCGGAGGACGATGAAAACGCTGGGGTCCAGCGATGGTAGCTCACCTGACCAGTGCAGCGAGTTTCGTAAGAAAATTCAGCCCAGACAAACAATTGGAGATCCTTATCATTGCCGCTGAGCGAACGCTAGGGGTGGCCCGGGATGAGCTAATGAGTCAGACAAGGGCCGTCGAGGTAGTAGCAGCTCGATTTATGATATGGCACACATTCATTAAAAACCAGGACCCCACTCTAGGGAGAAGGTTCTTGGCACGTAAATTCAACAGAACCAGAACCACCATACTACATGGAATTACAACCTACCCAGATATCCAAAAATCCTCCGCCTCAATTAAATACACCGAGGAAGGATTCAAAGCCTCAGTTAGAGAGCTCATCGCAGAGCTCCGAGAACATCAACAAACTGTGGGGCGCCCTCCACAAAAGCCAGTCCCAGCTGGCAACGGTGTCTAAAAGTGGCCATAACCCACATTTTAAAAGCAGCTATATCACCCTCGACTCCCTCCTTCAGGGTCCTGTAAAGATTTTTCAGGAAAACAACGTCCTCATACTTCAAAAGCCGACTGTAGGCGAAGGATTTGTTGCCATCGAAACTGTACTTTGCCATGCTCCCTCAGGCCAACAAATAAGTATCCCCACTCGCTTACCATGCGACACGTCCAACGCTCAAAAGTCTGGGTCCGGAATCACCTACGCACGGCGCTATGCGTTGACGGCAATCCTTGGTGTTGCAGCTGGCGACGATGATGACGCTAATTCCGTCACGCCACGCAATCGACCGACAGCAATTTCACGCCCTAAAGGGTCCAGTAGGCTAACCCAGCAACCGAGGTCTACCGACGATATTGGACTATGAGCAGCGAGCGAAAACATCACCCATTCGGCTGCTCAAAGTGGCCCGATTTGAAAAGGTGCGCTGGTTACGAGGCGGACGGCAAAAGCTCTCCAGCAGCTGCCAGGGGAACCAGAATCCACAAATACTGGGAGGAGATCGGGAATGGTAGGACGGAATTCCCTGACGACATCGAGCCCGATGAATACGTAGGCGCCTCGTGGGCAGCTGCCATTATTAAAGAAATGGCCGGCAACCATGATGCACAGTGGGAGCTCTGGGTTGAGTCAACATCACCTGAATACTTCGGATACCTGGACGTGCTATGGGAGGAGGACGACGGGGCGACGGTCGTGATCGTGGACGGAAAGTCCGGGCAAAGCAATCCAGAGCAATGGATCCAGCTTGTCGGCTATGCTCATGCATACATGCAGAAGCACCCTGACTGCACACTCGCAATCTGCCGGCTGGTTTACTGGGATACCCGCACTGTTAAGGAATACCACTTCACTAGGCTAGAGGTGTTGAACAATGTAAATGAACTTTTAACATGGATCGAAGGAGGGGAGCGGCATGTGGGTGTCCAGTGTATGCGGTGCTCCCGGTGGAAATCATGTGACCAAATCAAAGGCGCTTTGTTCCGTGGGTGGATGGCATCTCAGGATGGCGAGTCTATCTCCCGAACACCTGAGGAAATGGGTGAGCTAAAGCATGATCTCGATCTGCTAGAGAACCTCAGGAAGAAGGTAGGCGAAGAAATCAGGGGAATGCTTGAGTCTGAAAATGACGTCCCAGGCTACAAGCTTTACTCACGTAAAGGGTCATCGAAAGTCGATACTGCCCAAGCGTGGGAACACACCAAAGGGCAGCTCACTGCTGGGGACTTCCTCAGCTGCTGTAAACCCGATCTCAAGAAACTAAGAGCTATGCATGAAATGCGAACTGGTGAGGAGTTTCCTGAGGAACTAGTCGTGGCGGGAGCACCCATTCAAGTGCTCAAGAAATCATCCTAATAACAAACAAAAAGTATATGGCATATCAAAAACTACTAAGCAGTCGCATTTTCAAAAATGACATGGATAAATTCCCAACGGGTCCAGCGATGGGCAACGGGAAGGTCGTCATGTTGGAGGACTGCCGCCAAGGCGAGGAGGTTCAGATCGCTCTATGGAAGGGAACGGATAGAGAAACTGGCGAGCCATCAATCTCAGTTTCAATCAGCAAAAAGATGGATGGAGCTTCCCCCGCTCGAGAACAGCGGAACCCGATAACTCCCTTTAATCGTGCCGTAGCACCCTTAGCCGCTCAACCCGTTGAAGATGACGTTCCATTCTGATGCCGATTAATTCCCGGCAGAAAGGCGCCCGGGGCGAGAGAGCGTTTCGCGATCTCCTCCGGGAACATGGCTACGAGGCTCACCGGGGTTGCCAGTTCTCTGGCAAATCTCCCGATGGGTCTACGAGCCCAGACATAAACTGCAATCTCGATCTACACTTCGAGGTTAAACATTGCCAGAGCTGGCCCATACAAAACTGGATTGCTCAGGCTAAAGGCGACTCCGAGAGGATAGGCAATCCTTGGGTGATCGCTGCTAAACGAAACCATTCCGAGTGGACGATGATGATGTCCTCAGAAACCTTTTTTAGCCTCATTAGAGGCGATCACGCTAATGCAGACAGCAGACATACAGGCAGCGGACTCTCAGCCAGCGAAACTCCCGATCTTGAAGCCAGCCTTCAAGAAGGATAGCTATGAGTTCATTAGGAAATCAGAGGGCTTTGCTCCATACTTCTGCAAAAAGGGAGGTGGCGGTACATCTTACCTCACCAAAGCATCATTTAGGCGAATGGTTGACGAGGGGAGAATGACGGGGCATGAAAATGCCTCCTAACGTCATAGGTCTAGCCGGACGGAAGCGAGTTGGGAAAGATTCATTCTTCGAGGCAGTCCTCGCTTCTGGCGAGAGTGTGCGGAGAACGGCTTTCGCTGATGCTATCAAGGGGGATATGCAAAATCTCCCGTTGATGGCTGATCCTGATGTACCTAAAGAGGTGAAGCGACCTCTGCTACAGGAATATGGGGAGGCTTGTAAGGAGCACTGGGGAGACGACTACTGGTTGACTAGACTGCAAATCGCTTACGCTTATCATCTCCCCTACGTTCGCACAGTCATTATCACTGACGTGAGGTTTCAGAATGAGGCGGACTGGATCAGAAGTATAGGGGGAAAGATCGTCAAAATTGAGAGGGAAGTAGGGGGGGCAACTGACTCTCATGTGAGCGAAACCTCGGTTGATGACATTGTGGCTGACTACTACATCCTCAATGAAAAATCTTTATCAGACTACAAAGACAGAGCGATCGAGCTGTTCAAAATTGCTGTCGCCGGAATGGACCTCGCCAAAGAGACTCAAGCCAAATGAGAGGGTGGAGCACTCGTGTTGTTGAGGATAAAAAGTATGGCTACCGAATACTGTGCAAACGATCGGGGATCGAGTCCCGTGCCGGTCCCCGTCTCAACCGAGGCGTTCCCGGGTCAGGAACTATGTGCCCCGTTATTACCGATGGGTTGTGGTGTGGGAAAGACAGAGACACAATGGAGACCCATGCCGCAACCTTGGCAAACTATCTCAACGACTACGAAGCAACTAGGCGACCCAAGAAAAAGAGGCGAAAATGAATAGTTGTAACCAGGTGTGCAACACTGTAAACATTTTCTGTGGTTGACGGATGAGTGCTCTCAATCCACATTGCTTTCGATCGGCTATTAAGAGCCGTTCCACCAGTTCTAAATCGAGTGACCAGCTCGTGGGTGACAAATTAGAAAAAACAGTCCCGATTTCAGATAGAATAAGTGGGTGGTACCACTGTTCGATAAGGCTTAATCCTTCTGAGGTCGGGACTCTTTTTGTCCAATTAAGTGGACAAAGAAAGGATTCAGCATGATTACCACTCATGGCCGTCCAGGAATCGTCATCTATGACGACACGCTGCAACTACGACTTTCGCCCCAGGAGTTTCGTGTCCTGGCTCACCTCATCCAATGTGGGGGGTGCGAGTGCCCCCATGCCCGTATCGGGACGTCTTGTAAGATAAGGACGACCACCGTTAAGTCGATTATCACCAAACTGGCGAAATGGTGCCTTGTGACGAGCTCACCAGCTGCCAATGAGCGGACCAAGGTGGAGGCCGTCAAAGGGATAGGGGAGAGGGTAAACCAGGAATGACAGTTGATCGATTGCCATTCATTCCGGCGTGGTTGAGGGAGCTCAAATTGACCGTTTTCGAGCGTGTCCTTTTCTATCATATTATATCCAGGGGGCAGTGCTTCGATTCTGTTATTTCGATATCTCAGCTGACCGGAGTGGGGCAACATAAGACTAGGGCCTCGCTTGTTTCTCTCATCGAACGCGACCTTATTTTTGAGGAGAAAAGGGCCGGACAAACAACAGTCTACACCGCCAATCTCACGGCTAAACCCCTTACAAAACCGTTAGGGGTAGACGCTAACCCCTTACAAGATTGTAAGCCCCCCCTTACAATATCGTTAGGGGACCCCTTACAAAATTGTAAGACAAAGGTATCTCCTAATAAGGTAACTCCTCTTAAGGAGAGGAAGTCGAGTAGTGCTCCTGACATTCTGGCCTACCTCAACGAGAAGGCTGGGAAGCATTTTAGGTCGGTCGATGCTCACCTCCGACACATCGATGCTCGTCTCTCTGAAGCCGGAGTTACGATCGACGGGATCCGAGAGATGATCGATGACAAAGTTGCCAGCTGGAAGGGTGACCCGAAAATGGATCAATACCTCCGGCCTCAAACGCTTTTCAACGCAACCAATTTTGCGGGCTATTACGACAATCGAGTCGCTCAGTCACCAGCCGCCAAAATCACCTATTTTGAACCAGCCAACCAACCACCAGGGCACGAGCTCAAAAAAGCATGACAGCACCAGATCAAGACGTCCAATCCCAGGAGGGACTTATCGGATGTGCCCTCCTCGGAGCGGCGAACGACATTTTAGCTGAGGGAATCACCTCGGCACTATTCACCGACCTCAACTGCCAATCGGCGTTCAGGGCAGTCGAGAAGCTGGTCTCAGCCTCTCAGCCAGTGGACCTGGTCACGGTCAAAACCGAGAGTGGCCTTGGGACCGACTGGTTAACAGCTGCAACCGACATGGCGCCAACTGAGCACAATTGGAGCTATTGGTATCCGAGGGTGAAGAAGGCAGCGGGGCGGCATAAAATTTGGCAGCTGTCACTGGAAATGGCGAAGGAAGCCGCCCAGAGCGATGCTGAGCCCGATGCTCTCTCGGCTCAGTTCGAGGCATCAATGATCGCAATCAATGACCAGTCTGCTGACGTCCAGGAGGCGGGATCAGGAGCGTGGAAAGAGCTCTGCGAGCTGCTCTCGGCGGCAGAAACCGGAACCGCTGAGCATGGGTTGAAAACGGGATTACCAAGGATTGATCGATTGATGAGGGGCCTCAAGAAGGGCACGGTCAACACGATCGCAGCGCGACCAGGGATTGGGAAGAGTGCCCTGGCAACGAACATCGCCCTGAAGCTAGCCCAGGAGGGAAAACACGTTCTGTTCTTCTCAGCCGAGATGAAGGCTCCGGACGTGTTGGCCCGGGTCGTGGCAATCCATAGCGGTGAGGACGTCGAGAGCTATGTGGAGAACGGCTGGGAGTCACTGAAAGTGCCCATCGCGAAATCGGTTGCCAGCTGCCATTCCCTCAACATTCACATAGTCGATTCAACGTCCATCAACATTGAGCAGATGAGGGCGTATGCCCGCCGGATGGCAATGGCTGGACGGCTGGACCTGGTCATCATCGACTACCTCCAGCTCTACAAATCAGGGGCCAAGGCGCATTCCAGGGAGAACGAAGTGGGGCAACTGTCGAGGTCAGTCAAACTACTGGCCATGGAATCGAACGTGCCGGTCCTCAGCCTCTGCCAAATGAACAGGGGAGTTGAATCCAGGGAGGGTGAACCGATGCTGAGTGACCTGAGAGAATCAGGATCCATTGAACAGGATTCCGACACCGTGGGCTTCCTCTGGTGGAATCCAACTGATGAGCAGCTGGTCTTCTGTCTGAAGAAAAACAGGCGAGGTCAAACGGGTAACGTTCCGGTGGTATTCACCAAGTATAACCAGCGTTTCAGCGAAACAGCCCGACCAATGGAGGCTGAGGTGCCTCTAAATGGAACAGAAAGGCCACCAGGAGCGTCTTTCGGTGTGTAACGGTGTAGTTTAGTATATATGGAAGCAAAAGAGAGCGTGTGCGTTAACGGAAGGGATCGAGAGGTAGTGACGGAGGGGGAAGCGCGTCACAGACGATTCAGGCCAATGACTACTGCCTATCAGGCGGATGGTGAATTGTGGATGATGGACAATGTGGCTAAGGATTTGGACGCTTGGGGGAACCGAATGCTCCTAGTTCAGAAAAAAAATCCTCACGATAAGGAGTGCGGCGAGTGGTATGAGATTTGGAAGAAATGAACGAAATAGTAACTGAAACAGATGCCGCGAAGGCAAAGCAATTGCGGAGGTATAATGAGCACCAGGATGCTCTCAATGCTGCCGCAGACCTTTTGGTTGGCGGCATGAAGGAGGCCACAGTGAAGTCCATTATGATCATAGCGGGGCACGGTGGGGGATTCATGGCGTGGCACGGTGGGGGATTCATGGCTATAGCTAAGCATCGTGCAAACCTAATGAAAAGGGAGGGGAAGAATGGGAAGAAAAAAGCCTAATGCATTAGCCAAACCGTCATCCGTTACCATTGATCCAGACAATCAAGTCAGTATCAAGGAGGCTCTCGAAACAGTCCAAGGTGATATTACAGCCATGTGTCCAGCATCTGCAATGGTGGTGAAGCATCCAGACAAGGATATCAAGTGGCCTCAGGAGCGTTACAACAAAGAGAACGTCCTGGTGGTGCTGAGATGCCTAGCAATGGGAATGACTCAAGAGGCAGCAGCTTCATTCATCGGCGTCACTCCTGACACTGTCGGGAGGTGGAAGAGCGTCCACAAGGATTTTGGTATGGCAGTGGATAAAGCGAGGAACCTGAACACGCTGGTGTTGCTTGGGTATATCTATAAGGGCCTGGATAAACATCCGAGACTGGCTTTGGACCTACTCGAGAGAGTGAACCCGAAAGAGTATGCCCAGACTAAGAGGGTAGAACAGAGTGGATCGATTCAACATCAGCACGGACCAACGGCTGTCTCTTATACACATCTGACGCTGCCGACGATCTACTCTGTGTAGAT
>OJDU01000002.1_pt1 | contig 95483 bp, 110 predicted proteins | sample 1592771 | NCBI WGS metagenome assembly OJDU01 (sample SAMN05416864, study PRJEB24817) | seawater metagenome | isolation source: Sea water | place: Canada:Atlantic | collected 2013-11 | reverse complement strand
ACACCATCTATAACACCCACACCATCTATAACACCATCAGTTACAGTTACTCCGTCAATAACACCAACACCATCAATAACACCTACACCATCAATAACACCAACACCATCAATAACACCAACACCTTCAATAACACCTACACCTTCAGTTACTGCTACTCCGTCAATAACACCAACACCATCTGTTACTGCTACTCCGTCAATAACACCAACACCATCTGTTACTGCTACCCCGTCAATAACACCTACACCTTCAATAACACCAACACCTTCAATAACACCAACACCTTCAATAACACCTACCCCGTCAGTTACTGCTACACCATCAATAACACCAACACCTTCAATAACACCTACTCCTTCAATAACACCTACTCCTTCAATAACACCAACACCTTCAATAACACCAACACCTTCTAGTAGTTAAACAAAAAAAGGTATACCGGTTAACCGGTATACCTTTTTTTGGTAAATATTGACTATCGAGCAGCTAGCATTGTATATTACATAATATATTATATGGTACCTAAGGTTGCTTCCACAGTTAGATCATGCTTCATTGCGGGAAATCTCTCCCTAATATATTTTTCGAATGCTAGTGGTTTAACCCAGCTATTATCTGAGTCAGGAACGTTCACCTGTTGTAATTTTTCATCAACTTTTTGAATACCTTCAATCAAACAGGCCCACCTCACAAATTCATCAAATTCCATTACTTTAGTTTTACCATCCTTTAGTTCAAATGTAAATGTTTTCATATCTAATATAATTATATTAGATTTCCTTCACAGACTCACTATCTACATTTGACTCCAACACTGCCTGAACATCATTTGTAATATCGGTGTTTAAAACATTAGTTTGTAGTACAGTTGAAGCGTTTAGATTAACTTTAACATTACTATTACACTCAGGACATTTAAATATATTTACTGTACCAGCAAATACCTCCTCAGTAAATGTATATTTACTACACGGACATGTAAAACTAATAGTGCTTAATGATAATAGGTCATTAAACTGTTGCTCTACATCATTAGAACTACTACTCTGTTGCTCAATTCGAAATGATTTATATATAAGAGCAATAATTATTTGGAGACCGGCAGCAATAGCAAAGGCTTGCCAAAAACCAACAATACTACTGAAACCAAAACCAAAAAGGGTAGAGATTATTGATGTTATAAATAAAGACACTAGTATGTTTATCATACCTTTAGTATATCCAAATCTTCTGAGATTGCAAGCACAATTTGGTTAGCATTATCAACTTTATCAATAATCTTATTAATGCCTAGCTTATCAATCTCATCATTTTGTGCTGCAGCCGCTAACATCTGACTTAATTGAGTTAGTGAAATAAATGTGTCTCCCAGAGCAGCAATAATATTATCCAACTCATGAGGTAAAATAGGAGGCGCTTTCTGAGTTAATTCATCTTCTTTATATTTTGCGATTTGGCTGTCTATATCTAATTGGCTGCTAACAGGTTTATTTGCAATACCTGTACTATATGGAGAATTATTGATATTCATCCTTAAAATATTTATGCTTGGCATAAATAATTGTATGAATAAGTTCGAAAAAAGGTTCTTCAAACTTCTAGATGAAGCTAGTTTAGATGATCTAGAAAAGGATGCATTTGTAGATACCTTGGATGATGAGACAAACTCGGAGGATTTTAATATAGATACAGATATGCCTGAAACTGGTGGTGATAATGCAGCCGTAGAAGCATCTAGAGCGCATGCCCAGCATGCTGCCGAGATGAGAACCCAGCTTGAAGGTTGGGTATCTGAAATGGATAGTTTTTTACAGAGACTTAATGGAGAGCAGAACTCTATTCAAGCTACACTTGCGGCATCTGAGCCAGACACAATTTTCGATCGCATGAAGGCATCTGAACAACGTAAAATTACACGTGTCGCAACAGAACTAGCTGGGTTAACTGAATCTTTTAGAGGTTATATATCACAGACTGACAATCCAGCGTTCCGCCACGTATAACCCAAAAAGTAGACTTAACGACTAGTTGATTGATCTGAACTATATCGTTTAATTACAGACAGCTTAACAATTCCCTCTAGACCACTATAGGTGTGTTTTTGGATGAAATGCTCCTTAATTTCATCTATACCATAAAACATTGCAATATCGTTATAGTCCTTGAACTTTTTACCAAACCTCTCCGGCCAAACAAATACACTCTCACCTTGCTGTAGTAGCGCTTCTGTTTTAATAAGAGACGCTTGATCTATCCATTGAGAGTCTAAAATCCATACTCTCTTAAATAATTTAAGAGTTGTATCTAGTTGTTGTTGCTGTCTAGTTGTAAATGATCTGCCGCGCTCTGTAATACCTGCAACAGCTACAGAGTTTTTAGTAAAAAACGCATTAATAGGACCCTCAAAAATATAAACCCTATCACTAGTCTGATCAATTTTATTAATATTAAATAAGGTTTTCTCAGCACCCACCCTACCTAGATACTTAGGCTTCACTTTGTTATCACGTGGTAAGACTGTTCTAGTCTGGTAAAATTCAATATTATTTGTTTCATTTAAAAACGGTAGCACTAACCGATTTTTATGAACCTTATCTGTTAATGATACATATAAGTTAGTCGGCCTATTAACAGCTGTATCTAAACGCCTAAGCTTTATAAGATGTTTAGTTGCGCGTATAACATCGTTTGATTTGTAATATTCCACCTGCGTGCTATCAGATAGGTTAATACTATCTTCAGGTAGGGTATCTGTAACAACTGTGGGAGCCGTTGTTACACCCTCAGCTAACACGTCTGCCGAGGGTATGTAGTCTCTAAGTTCTCGTATAACATCTGCATCTGTATCCCCGGATGCTTCTGTTATCCACTTTAAGGGTTTAGAGCTATAGCCGCAGTTGTGACAATAAATGTTATCGTTCTTAGGCACATAGTAACACCGGCGCTTTGTCTTAAATGATTTACCCTCTTTGCAAATAGGACACGCACATTGATATACGTTTGTAAATTTATTATAAAACGGTCTATAACCAAGTTCATAAAACTTTACAATTACAAACTCCTCTGGTAGCATCATCCCAATAACTGAGTTAATTTGTTTCCCATAACAAACAAATTATACCACTCATCCCGCTTTTTCAATATATTTTTTAGATCTCGTTCCTCACACTCTGCAATAAATTTATCCCACGTAGATACAACAGGTATATCTAACTGCTCTTGATAATAGGTACATTCACTTTCGCACTGCATAACAGCATCAAGGCTAAACAAGGTTAAATTTCTATCAATAATTTGCTGCTGCTCTTCTGTTAGTTGTAAATCACCATCCAACCATTTTCTAATTTTAACTTTACCAAATCTATGGATACCAGGTACATTATCTGACTTATCACCTTCACAGCATTTAGCTTTTAACCACTCTTCTTTGCACCAACCGGTATCTGCTTTAAATGTGTTAATAATAAACTCCCGTTTCCTAATAGGGTCAAACAATATTGTATCATTATTAACCAATTGTAAAAAGTCCCTATCAACAGAAACAACAACCTTAGAGCCTGTGTACGTTTTACATATATACGCAACAATATCATCTGCTTCACGCTCGTAGGGGTATATTGATGGTATACTTACACTGTTTAACAACCTTGTGACAGTCTTATTATTTTTATGAGGTGCTGGGTCAGCTGACCGATTCCCTTTATAGTCAGGAAATGAAACTTTACGAGTGTTTTGTGTTTTACCCTGCTTTTCATCCCACACAATAATTGTCTGTGTCGGCTTATATCTGTTAACATAAGAAAAAATTGCGTTTAATGTAAAGTGTATATGAAAATTATCTAATTGACCGGTATCTTCACCAGCAACCTTCTTTGCCGTCCACCAGCATCTATGAACCAAATTATTTCCGTCTATGATTAAGGTTTTCATTTTTAATATATTGTGCTTTAGAGACTTTAAAGGTTGACCTAGGTATTCTCTCTATTAATGTTATTATACCGGTGTTCCTTCCGGAAATAAACGATTTTTTAGGTATATGAACATTATCCATGCTAGGTAAGCTTAAACAGCCTACGGTTTCACCTATGTCTATAACAACAAATACCTGACCGGCGTAATCCCCGGTCTCAATCGCATATGCTTCACGAATTTTACAGATCGCCTTCGTTCTCATAAACACCTGGTATAGCATAACCAGTTTTAAAGCAAAGATACTTCAAACATAGTGTACGTAATGCATCCTTTTGCTGTGAATTGCTAGCTGATTGAAGTTCAACTACCTTACCATCAAAATCATAACCTATAACTATAAAGCTGTCCAGATATTCAGCTACAATTGATTTAACCACACCTACTAACTTATTATAATCCGCATATTCTTTTTTCGAACTGCTACTAATCGCGTCAGATAGAGCCGCTTCAATGAGATTTTTTAGTTCGTCATTATCCCCAGCGGCATAATCATTACCATGGTCATCAATATCATTCATTAATACTATTTAGGTTGTTTTAGTTGATCTACACCACAAGTAAGCAATTTATTAACTACAACTTCAATTGAATCTGTTTTAAGACTATAACCTGAACGAAATCTCTGATTACCATCTTCAAAGGTAAATAAGTATTCACCCTTAAAAGGTGTATTTTCGAAGCATGTTACAAAAACAGCTGTATTTTTTGGGTCAATTAATATAGTCCACTTACGTGGATCGCTATCATTATAACCATTAAAAATTCGGATTGTCTCGAACCCACTATCTCGAAGCCTTTTAATAAAATATCCTGCAGTCTTGAGCTTATTTTTTCCATGTCTATTAATCATTGTGTTAAAGATGAGATAATATATTTTAGTTTAGTGGTATCGCTACAATTTTCAACAACAACAACACCATACTCAGTATTAATGTTAAATTGGTATTCATTTGTAACAGATGTTAGTAGTCTGATATTATCGAAGTTAATTGGTAGTGGTTCTAGCTTAAAATCTACACCATCTATAATAGTTATAGCAAACACATCAGTATTATGTCTAGATCGATCAGTTAACTCTGCCTTTAACTTACCATCTTCAGTGTAAAAATAGACTTTATTAGTTTCAGATGCAAAAGTACTGCCTTTAAACAACTGTTGTAATAGTGACTTAGTTACATTGAATTTAATATCATAGCTAAAATCCTTAATCTTTTGTAAGTTGAGACCTGGTTTAGCTAAAAACCCATCTTCAAATAAATGGTATTTAAACTTAACATTTACACCTTTATATTGTAGGTTATTATTACTAATAACTAAATTAAAGCTATTGCCATCAATTGTATCAATAACTCTATGTAGTTTTTTAATATCAGGTACATTAATAGTTGTAGTTATATCTTGTGGCTCTTTATACTCTGTATATAAGATTAACGTATTATCAATAGATGCTACTAAACAGCTAATACCCTCAGGATTAATTTCAAAAATAGCACTATCATTAATTTTTGCGACAGAATCTAAGTACTGTAAAAATTGCAGCCTATTTGTTACCTTTAGCATGTTTAGTTGTTGAGGGTTTAGATGTTGTATTCATACTCTTAGCAATTAATTCAATATTTTTATTAATTGTTGATATGATTCTAGTCTGATCCTTAATTAAATCCAGCAGCTTATCTATTTTACTAGGCTCGGTAAGATCAAACTCTAGCTGTTCTTGATTCGAGGTGTCGTGGTCCTGTTCATGCACCACCGGTAATGGATGAAGCGGAGCCGATACTACTGTCTCTGCTAGTGCAGCTGCGGCTTGTTCTGGTGTTACTAGAGTGGGAGTGCTAGCATATGCTGGCGCGTCAGATGGCGCCATTACCGCCGGCCCCACATGTGGAGCCGGCGAAATATGTTGAGGGCGCTGCTGTATATTAGTTTGAAGTGTTTTTTCGAATACTTGTTTAAGTTCATCAGATTTAGGTTTGAGATTTGTTGACTGATTAATCAACATACCATCATTTTTTTTGGATTCACCATACACTTGACCCATAAATTGTAGAACGGCATTTTTATCTTCTTGGTTCATATTATAGATCTTTTAGTAGCTCATCAATATCAGCGTCAACCGAACTGGTACTTACCCCTGCACCCACTGGAGTGGAAGATGTTGTGTTATCGACCCATGGCGGATTACTCTCTTGTAAGGGTGGAGTATTTTCTACCGGGAGTGTAGTTGATGTACTAGACGAACTGGCTGTTTCACAAAAATAATGCTCATCAAGCATACCTTTTAGATCATCACTCGATCGGAGCGGGAATACCTCTTTCAATGTAAACACATTTTCATAAATCTCTTTCTGACGCTCTTCCGAGAGATCAAGTTTACCAGCTGTTGTAAACCTTGAAGATACATACGTTGGGTAGTCACCTTGCTTCTCGCATTTTACCTTCAGAGTTACACCGTCTGATCCTAGATCGAAAATACGAGCGCCAAACTCTTCAGCATCCTCACCTTCAATTGCTGCGGTGATAATTTTATGTAGCTGCTTACCATATCTAAGAATTTTAACCTTTCCATTATTATCCGGATTCGTTGGATCATCAATAACATATGCATTAACAAGCCACTTTTCTTGCCGGCGGATTGCCTGTGCTCGTTCTTTCTCTTCCTCTGTCCCCATACGTTGTGATCGAAACCGCTCTTCTGCGATAGGGTCACGCTCACCAAACGTTTGTGGTGATAGAGCCTGAACATATTGACCAGTAGCGAAGGATACCCAACCATGATTGTAGTAGTGGAAAAATGTATCTTTTGGAGACTTACCAAATGGTAGCAACCTGATAGAGTATGTATTACCCACCTTGCATGAGATTATCTCATTATATTTTGACTGGCTTTGATTTTCACTTACTAGTGCGTCTTTAATTGACTCGAACATTGATGTATTAAATGTACTCATATTTTTTATATAATATATTATAGTTGGTTGTTTTCTACTGTTAGTTTTGTTTTTATTAGGTTTATACCTTTTCTTGCTTTTACTTTTAGAACCTTAGAACTTAAGAATTTGGTGCGAGTCTGTACAAACACAGACCAGAAATCGCTAACAATAAAATTAAGTATCGAAGGCTCTATCTTTCTTAATATAGGCTCTACTTCCAGTGTTTGCAACATATAAAAGTTTATTTTATGTTCTTTTATATGTTGCAAAAATGTAGGTAAATTACCTGTAAATTCGTTAATATATGCTTCCAGTGTTATTTTATTTTCATGGCAGTAATCATATATAAAATGTAAACTGCTCTTGAATCTATCAATAGCATCAACATTATCTGGATCTTCAATTTCACGTTGCTTAATATACGTTGTATAGCACTTAAGCGCTTTACGAGTATTATAAAAATGCAAATCAAAATATTCATCCATACCATATACTTTATATGGAGCAATAAACCAATCACTTAGATTGATATGATTATATCGTTGTAGAAAGGCTGTTGTTTTCTTAAGATATAACATATCTTGATCCGCCATTTTTGCAAAATCGCGTCGAGGTCTAAATGGCTTATTCTTACTTGTTCGAGACGCATATAAATAGCTATTATATACAGACTCCTCACGCGATGAAATCATAATTTTATACTTTTTTGTGTATTAAGAAATTTGGTAATATATTTTGAGTCGGCGATAGATGGTTCAAAACTTAAAAACGCCTTAAATAATTCATAATTGTTATCTATTGATAGTAATTTTTTAAGAATATTACGTAGTCGCCTATCTTTTAATATTAATACAAACACATTCTGTAATGATAGCTTTTTTCCTTTTAAAAGGCCGCAATATGTACAAAAGCATAATAATAGATGTTCTGTTTCATTTTGTACCAATGTAGCCGATGGGGTAAGTGTACTGGTCTCTAGCATGGTTTAAAATCTTTGAGTAAGTTCGCGAACTGCGGTGTAAGTTTACCACCGGAAGCGCAAATTGATCCGGAACCCTCACAGAATGTTTTTGATAGTATACTAACATCAATATCACAATGTGTGCATCGTCTAAATGATACACTATTTGTATCTAAATTAATAACTATACCAATATCTGCACTATATTTTGATATAATATAGTGCGCAATATTGCTAACTAGGTTGTTTGCAAAGATCGCAACCGCTTTATAATTTTTAATATTACCAAAATTTGGGTTATTTTCTAACTGCTCCTTAAATTGCTTGATGTATATCTTAATTGAGTTTTTTTCTTGGATAGTATAAGGTCGCATACCATCTTCAAAATATTCAACAAACTTAGATACTTTTGGTCTATTATATGTAAAGAATATGGCACTTAACTTTAATGAGTCACTATATTTTAAATTAAAACTAGTATAATCATCAACATATTTTAACAAGAGCTCTTGTTCTGGGCTAATATTAATAGCTGATTTAAACTTACTTTGTATTAAAGATGCACAAGATGTACTCTCTTCAACAATACCCTTACTTTTGTTATAATTATGTAGTAGACGTGTATGTGATGCATGATGATCAAAAACCACTATGGAGTGTTTATCTACTTCTCTAATTTGTACTTCTGATAAGCATAAACCGATTACAAATATTTTATCATAGTTGTTAAAATGTTTTTGCCTAGAGTTAATTTCATTAACTATATTTGTTTCAGTTGCTTCAACTATAATGAACTCACGTAATTTCTCCTTATACAACCACTTAATTAGTAGGGTGGAGCATGCTCCATCTAAAGATGTATTTGCAAATACAAGGACATTCACTTATTTATTTATTACCAACTTATCATAATGCCATGGCAGCCAATGCATTAAGAGTACTATCTGCATCATCCTCTAGATCAATATCATCTGCTTGATCGATTGTTAGTGTAGGATAGTCTATACTCATTGCTTGTGTCATTCCTCTAGCACCATATCTGTTTTTCATCATACCTAACCGGATCAGGTTAACCTCTCTATCTTCTTCACTCTGATAAATCGATACTATAACATCTGCGGTCGCAGCTAATCCAATTGACTCTGAAATAGTTGCCAAGTCAGGATTATCTTGATCAAAACCTGTTCGATTTAACTGTGTAGCTGAAATTATTGGACACTCAAACAAATATGACATAGCACGTACTTGTTCTGTTACAATTTTAATTCGCTCATAAGAGTTTGCACCAGCAGGAGAATGGAGTAGATTTAAATAATCTAACACAATTGCATCTAATTTAATACCCTGTTCTTTAAATTTTTGAACAAATGCTTTTAACTGTGTGGGTGTAATAGTAGCTGGTGGAAATTCTTTAATAAAAATTTTACCTTCCTCCCTATTAATAACATCTCTAATAGTAGGTGTATTTGATGTTAGCTCCTTCATTGGTATTTTAGTAACATTCGAGCATATTCGCCGAGCATATAGAAGCTCTGACATCTCTAAGGTAACTAACAAGACGTTCTTATTCTGTTTAGCTATATTGGTCGCAATGTTACCTAAAAATATAGATTTACCAATGTTTGTTTCACCTGCAAAAACATATAAGGCTTTACCCGTCTCTAAAAACCCACCACCTAAATGCTCATCTAACCACTCCCACTTTGATGGTATATAATTTTCTACAGAATTAAGATCACTGATTAGTGATTCAACATCACCAAACATATCATAACCTAAATCTGTAACTAAGCTTATATTACAGGACTTTTCAAATTTTTGTAATACATCTGATGTATCCACTATACCTCGTGAAACATCTTCAGCTACGGAGAGCATGGTATGATATACAGCCTTCTCTTTAAGAAATCGTTCTGTATTTTCATATAATTCATCATTATCTAGAACTTTATCTAAATCTTGGAATGATTGAACTAAAGTTTTGAAGGCTGTTTTTTGGTCATCTGAAACAAGATATGATTTAATTTCAGTAATAGTTGGTAGTTTGTTTCTCTTTTCAGCAAACGCTTTAATTATGGAAAAAACATCAGCAATTGCTTTGTTTTTAAAGTATTCTGGTTGTACAACATCCGATATAGATGCTAAATAACCACTATCGGTGAGGCTCTTAAAAATAAGAACATTCTCCATCCAATCTAGATCTAATTTACTCACAGATATAGTGTATTATCATATGAGAGTAAATCAACTGACCTTAACCAAGTAATTAACTACTTATACTTTGTTAAAAACCAATCTTCACCCCTCTTAAACTCATCAGTCGTTTTTGTTAATCCAGGTGACTCATGTGTAATTAATATATCGCTCACACCCACTTTAAATCCCGCATTATGAGCAGCGAGAGAATAGTCCAAGTCATACATGTGGAACTTAGCAGGGCAATCCTCATCAAATCGTATTTTTTCAAAAACCTTCCTACTAATTGCGAGGAATACCCCGTCTACTACCACAACTCGAGATGGGTAAGGGCCAAATGCAGTCATATTTTTCTTCTTACCATTAATGTGTGCCACCGCACCTCTCAACGCTCTGCCTTGAACCCCACCACCCATTAAATGCCATAGAGCCGGTTTATTAAATTTACATTGAGTAGCTCCCGCCACTCCAAACATATCGTACCTATCAAAATTTTCCAGTAGTTTACTTTCTGTAACATTTTCAAATATAATATCATCATGTGATATCACAATGTATTCAATACTCTCTTCTATACAGAAATCGATTGCCTTGTTATATGTTTTCTGTAAAGAGTCGGTATTATTTTCCTTAAAAAATACTTCTTTATCTGTCGTTTTGTATAGTAGGGTGTCTCGTTTTGACCCTGCAGTTGCTGAAAAATAAAATATCTTACTCATATAAAAAGAAATGGTGATTGAGTCTCAAAAGTTGCAACTTGCACCCATTTAAGATGATCTTTATCAAGTCGCATGATTATACCTTCTGGCAACTCTGTAAACCCTTTACCAGGTATAGTTGAAAAATTGCCTTTATCGTCATAATGTAGAATAGACCCACAACGAGCAATATAAAACTCCCCTGTATCAGAATCAATAATAGATAATGCAAATGTACCTTCTAGCAACGTTAGTGTTGATTTAATAGCATTTACTGGGTCTATATTATCATTAGATGCTGACTGATTTTCTACAAACAATTGTAGTAGGTTAGCTATTAACGAAGAATCAACAGGATTTTCTATATATGGTAGGTATGTCTGTCGAAGATGCTGTTCATTTGTTATAACGCCATTATGACATATTGTCCATGAAATAGACTCAAACGGATGTGATGTATCATATGACCACTCACGTTTACATGATGTTGGTGCTTGTACATGACCGGTAATATATATCATATCATCTACATATTCAAACGACTTAGGAATATCTCCTTCAAATTTTTGAATATATGTATCTTCATGACCAATTGCAATAACACTACTGGCAAAATTACCACGCAATTTATTTGCTTGGTATAATACTTCAAACATTGAAGGTTCAAATGAGCCAAAAATTGCGCAAATAACAAGCCCCCTTCCTATTTTGATTACGTAATTTCATAATGTGTTTCTATATATAACTAACAACCTAACTAATATATTGTATATAGTTATAAGTTTAAATTAATCTACCCCATAATATTTACGGTAGTTTTGAGGTATACGCCAGAAGAAGTCTAGTTGACTATTTCTAGTATCGTACGCGAAGCAGTGATGTGGGTATTCCACATCATCACCTTCATATGGATGGTATAACCATTTTTCAATACCTTTCTGTCTCTTTTTAACATTTTCTATACCGAGTTTTTTTAAAGTACCTTTACCTAATCCTCTAACCTTAGATAAATCTGCATCTCTAAGGAATGGTCTTTGAGCAATAATTCTCTCTGCAGTTGCTTTACCAACTCCCGGCAATTTACATAGCTCTTCATAACCTATTTCATTAAAATTTTGATAAGTAAGTCCCATATATATAAATAATTATATGCAAACATATGCAAAATTCAACGATCTTTTTAATCGAATTAATATTTTAGAAGAAGCAACTAGTTCTTCTTCCAGTGCATGGAAGGGTGCTATTAAAAAATCCGGATTAACCCCTATACTTAAAAATTATAAAAATCAAAAAACAGGTCAAGGAGTAGGAGCGTCATCTAGAACTAAAAACCAAATTTTGCTAAGAGCTTTATACCATAGAGATTATCTAACAGATGAACTGTTTGATATCTTACGCAAAAAGGCCACATCTTCAACCTTTATAGCAAATGAAATTCAAAAAGCAGACCCTGAGGTTTTTAATAGACTATTTTATAGTCATCCTGAAGTAGATGAAACTGGTGTGGAGATTGAAACCCCCCCGCTTATTGATAGTGTGTTGGATGATATTAAACAAAATCCAACAAGGTATTTAGATGTACAGCTGACAAATATAATGGGTAAAAATTATAAACAAGAGCCTGAAGAGGAAGTTGAACCACCTATAACATCCAAGGTTGCTGAAATTGATGGTGAAATTGGTGAGGTTGTAGATGATTTATACGGCGAATATTTTGATGAAAGGTATATTGTTGAAATTCAAGTAATTGACCCAAACGATGCGGTTAAGATTAGAAATAAGGTTGAGGCGTTTGCGGATGAAGATGGTGTTGATATTGTAAGTAAGGATGGATATAATCTAATATCCTTCTCTTTTGCTTCGGATTCGGAATCTGCAAATGCTAGAGCGTTAGCAGATAAAGTAAAAGAAATTGGTGTTCAAAAGCTGTATGACTTACTTCAACAAGATATAGAGCGTTTTACAGATAGGTTTGAAATATATATTACCGAGCCAGGTAATGTTAATATTCAACCAGTTGGGCCGGCTGCAAATAGAGCTCAACAAGATCGCACCCCATACTCTACATCAACTAAACCGCCGGTAGTAGATCAACAACCTGATAAGTTTGATGCAGAGGAGGCAGAGGAGGCAGAAGAGTTAGATGCTGACGTAGCTCATTATCTAGATAAAACAACAGTTACAGAGTCTTATACTGCACATTACTTAACTGAGCAGCAATATGGTGATGATCCCCAGGCACGTATAGCTAATAATAGAGCTATTAAAGATAGGCTTCTAAAAAGACTGGAGGAGCCGGCTGAAGACCGAGCGGATGCGCTTGAGCTCAAGCTTCATGAGTTGAGAAAAGAGATTGAATATTATACTGATAGGAAAGATTACACAACCGCAACTAGACTTAACACTAAGTACCGTATTATTAAGGCTAAACTTGGCCATCTAAGAGGTGAGGACGAGAATACAGTTAACGAATCTTACACCTTATCTTATCTATCAGATCAGGCTCATAAGGACCGGCTACTTAAACCGAAAGAAAAGTTTATATTATTTAAGGACAAGATGAAACCAAAAACTATAGGTCAGCTTGCAGAACTCAGAAGTTACGGGCTATAATTAATTAAAAGTCATGTCCGATGAAGATCATATAAAGTTAGTTGTTGGTGCAACTATAGCTGAAATAGCTTCCAGGAAACGAATAAAGTTTGCTGCCCCTACAACAATATTAGGATGGGTGACCGTTATTGGGGCTGCTATAGGCTCTATTACTATCCTATGGTCAACATTTGTAATTGTAGATGATATTGTAAAACATAAATATGAACCACATCATAAAGGGGTGGCTTCGATAATAACCAGAATGGACTCTTTAGTGTCGAAACATTCGAGTAATACCGGACTACATATAAGAGAGCCTGAATTAAAGCTCGCTATATTGGAAGAAACTACACCTATAAAGGAAGATATAGGTAGTATTAAAGAGGATGTAAGCTCGATTAAGACTAAGATAGATATATTAATTAGCAGGGGTAATGGTAGGAACTAACTAAATATTATTGTTATGTATTACGATCAAATACAAACAATAATAGAGCTGCAATCTATTGCATGGACCTTTCCATTAGTAATATTAAGCGCATATATTATATATGAGTGTAGTCATTCGCTACGGCATGCAATACGTAGAACTGATGATAAAATTACACCGCAAATGGGTTGGATAATTTGTGGGATAACCATAGGATTTTTAGGTAACGCGGTGGATAACCTATACTGGCTTATACCATGGACTTCACATTATCTCGAGATGCCCTTTACTACCAATCTGATAGAATTTGGTGTTTTTCCAAACATAATTTTTAGGCAATTAATGACAACTATTGCAGCGTATTGTCATATACGTGCATTTATAGCTCCAACATTAGGAGCTAGCAGAAAAACTAGAAGGATAACAAAAATATGCCTGTTATCAATAGCTTTCGGACAATTATATAGTGTAATAGTTTGGTTAATTAAGGCAGAGTTACTATAATAATTAGATCTCTTTACACCCTTTTTGTTCGTATATATCATTTAGGGCCTTTTGCTGCACATATTTGATAGGATCTACATAACCAGCTTGCATAAAACCAGCTAAGCGCATGCTACTTGATGGTGTTGTAGCATCAGCTAAACCATCTTCTCTGTTACTGTAACATGTCCATGTGTCTGCGAAGTTGACACCTAGTCTTACACCCTCTAAGATAATATCAGCTTTAGACATTGTTAATAGTGGTGCAGATAACGTTATCCTATGTTCTCTATTAAGAGCTATCAACTGATTAAATGCATCAATATGCTCTCGCGAGCCATCATGATAACCAGCTAAGGAATCAACTTGTGCAGCACCATACCAAACATCTGAGATACCATTACTCTCTGCATATGCACAAGCTATGGTATTAAACATCTGATTTCTGAATGGTACATATGATACTGGCTGCGCATCTCCTGCAATCTTACTGATATTGGGGTTTTCGATATCAGTATTGGTGAGAGATGATGTATGGCATATCTGTTTAAGAAAGTTCGCATCAATAATAGTGTTAAACAGTTTAACGCTATGTTTTTCATTGACAGCATTAAACTGCTTCTGTATACAATCAAGCTCTCTCTTATGTCTCTGCCCATAGTCAAACGATATAGTATGAATATATTCATATCCACGATCAACAGCCATATGCAAGAGGACAACACTGTCTGCACCACCTGATAAAGATAATAGGAGTCGTTTATTCATGAAATAATTATAATGTCTTTTGATATAAATTCAACTAGTATCATAAATAATATTATGAAGCGTAATGAGTTTGATTTAATGGCAGAGCAATACACTAAGGTTTTGACCGGTAAAGTTCTTAACGAGAGTTACGAGCAAGAGGAGGCTCCTCCACATATGGGGGCTGAAGGTGATGTACACCCAGCTGAAGATGAATCACTAGGTGAATTCGACGAGTTTGTTAAAAAGGCTGAAGTATTTGTCGATAATCTTGGAGATGCAGGGTTAGTTTTTTTAATGAACCTAGGTAAACATCAATTTGAGACATTCATGCAAATCGTCAAAGATGAACATGGCTACCGCGACGAGAACATGATTTGAGGCTGCAGATGTTATCAAATATCTCACAGCAAAGATGCAACACAATAACCTATAGGGTTAGAACCTCTTAGCTGAGTCGCATATAGTATTATTTTTCCTTTAATTCTAATATATCCTTAAGTGAGGTCGACACTGGATCAACTATCGTTTCTGCTACTTCATCAGGTGGTTCTTCTTCTTTGTTTGAATAGTTCCACTCATCCTTCATTCTAGCCTCTACAATAGGTAGGATGGTATTTTCCCATAGATCAGTATTTTTCCTAAACTGCTTGTAATATCCTAACTTCTTACCATCTTCAAGTTGGTAGGTTGCCCCAGTTTGAATGACGGCGCCTAAACCAACTGCTAAGTCAATTAGGCCATAGTATCTATCTAAACCGGATGCGAATGATAGATACATTTCACCCTCTAGATACTGTTTAATAAATCGATTCTTTCGAGTTAGAGCTCTAATGATAATGCCAGCATAACTCTTTTGCGCTACAGCAGTTTCACCATCCATTGTTTTGCCACCGTCAGCTTTCATTGGCTTTCTAGCCAGTTGAACGGTAACTGAAGGTAGATATACACATGACTTACCACCAGGCATATTTTTCTCGATTGATGGGAACAGAGCTGCAGGATTATCATACACATGGTTAGTGCATATAATAGTTGTTTGTGTGACAGCTCCTAAATTAGTACATGTCTGCATGAGAGATTTCATAGCTCGAGCATTTGTACCCATATCAGCTGCTGTATTATCTTTACTCATTCGTGATAATGACAGTTCTGACTGTAAATTTCCTAAGGAATCAATAGCAACGATAAATTTACCCTCCAATCCCTTCTCTTTAACTGATGTAAGGAACTTATATAATGCATTTCTAGTCTGTTCTGTACTTATACAAGGAACATATTTAACTTTGCTAACATCTAACCCAAGTCTTTCAGCACCTTCCGGGTCAATCGCGTTTTCCGTATCAAAAATAACTGGTATTAACCCACTTTTTTGAGCTGCAGCTAATATCTTCATAACAAACAGGGATTTACCAGTCATAGACTCACCAGCTAGCATAGTTACCCTACCTTTAGGTATACCACCATGAAGAGATCCGGAGATTATGGCATTTAATACATATGACCCAGTATCAACCCACCCACCTACTCTACTAAGTGTACTATCACTTAGATATGTTGCAAAGGGGTTAACAGTATCAATTTCGTCCAACGCACTTGCAATATCTTTATCCATATACTATATTATATATTAAGATCCTTACTTTACAACTTATTTTTAAGTATAATACAAACAAAAAGACCTCTACCACATAATATGCAATAGAGGTCTTTAATATTATTTTAAGTTAAAGGTTATAGTGTATGTGTTCTAAGATATTGTTCCTTTTGCCGCCGTGGAACATCAATTTCAAGTAAACCATCTTGATAGACAAATGTAATTTGCTTAATATCATACTCACGTCCTACTGTAAAGGAACGGTTATATGTTTGTTCCTGTGTACCGTCTAGAGTTTTAATGTCTCTCTTCGCTTTAATATATACCTCGGACTGGTCTGTATCGGAGGTGATTGCAATATCATCTCGCTTTACTCCTGGTAGATCAATTTGAACTGTAAGCGATTCATCATCAGGTGAGAACCTGACCTGATCACCTGTTTTATATATTTCATTTAAATTATGAAATAATGGTGTTGTATTAAACATATTATCAAATATTTTATCTAGATTAACGATAGGGTTATTTGATAGGATGTTATTTTTATTTGTAGTTAGTTTCATAGTAAATATATTTAGTTTGTAGTATGGTAAATTGCAATAAACTCCGGTGGTTGGGTTCGAACCAACACTTGCGTGATTAACAGTCACGTGCACTACCATTATGCTACACCGGAATGAGCTATCTTAAATTATTCGTCAAACAGTTTAATTACACTAGGCTCTTCTGGAGATGCAGCAGTAGCTGCTGGTGAATTAATATTATTGTATTGCTCAATAATCTTATCATCCAATTCAACATCTGAGATAGCGATTGCACCTTTATTGAATGTCCAGTTGTTTTTTGTTTTATCACCTTTAATAAACTCCATAAACAGGTAAGGAAACGATTGTACTTGTAATTGACCGTTTTCTGAGTTTGGTTGTACATGAATAATAACTGGATTATTTAGTGTAATAGTATCTTTTGTGGATTTAGTTTCCACACCAATAACTGTTCTTCCGACTTGATCGACGATTGTTGTAATATTTGACATATAGTTATATATTATAGTCAATTATTAATAATGCAACTACTGGATTTTATTTTTTAACAGATTAAATGATTAATATGAATCCTTACACGGGTAAACTAATTTTTGTGCAGATTGCATCATATAGAGACCCTGAACTTAAAAAGACATTAAAGGATATGCTTGAGAAAGCTGATGAGCCTGATAATTTACGGGTGTGTGTTGCTTGGCAACATGCTAAAGAAGACAAGTGGGATAAACTAACTAGTTTTAACAAACACAAAAATATTAATATTATCGATATTGATTATAAGGAAGCTAAAGGTGTATGTTGGGCTAGAAATTTAATTCAGCAACATTATAATGATGAAGATTTTACACTTCACTTAGATTCACATCACCGATTTACAGAGGGTTGGGACACTACACTAAAGAATATGATCTATATGCTGCAGCTACAAGGTCATAAAAAACCTCTGTTAACAGGATATGTACCGGCATATGATCCAAAAACAGGTAAAACTGAAAATGATCCATGGCGTTTGGTATTTGATAGATTTGCCCCGGAAGGTCCTCTACATACTAAGCCAGAAACAATTCCAAACTGGGTAAACTATAATGCCCCTATTGCAGCTAGATTTCTCTCAGCACATTTCTGCTTTACTTTAGGTATATTCTCTAAAGAAGTTCAGCATGACCCTGAGATATACTTCCACGGTGAAGAAATAAGTCTAGCAGTTCGAGCGTATACCCATGGGTATGATTTATTTCACCCTCATCGAGTTGTAATCTGGCATTACTATACTAGATCAGATCAACCTAGACATTGGAGTGATAATGACGGGTGGGTAGAGTTAGATACACAATCACATACCAAAGTTAGAAAGTTATTGGGTATAGATGGTGAATTTATCGCTGAAGGGGATAAGTGTGAATATGGCTTGGGTAATGAGCGTACTCTAGAAGATTATGAAAAATATGCGGGAGTATTATTTGAGAAGAGACAATTACAGCAATATACTCTAGATAATAAATATCCACCTAATCCAACTTACACAACTGAACAGGAATATAATAGCTCGTTCTTAAATTTCTTTAAACACTGTATTGATATTGGGTATGATCTAGTGCCTCTCGATGATTATACATGCTGGGCTGTAGCATTTGAGGATGTTGATGGTAATGAGATATATCGAGAGGATGCTTTACCAGACGAAATTGATCGTATGAAGAAAGACTCTGACAACTATTGCAAACTATGGAGGCAGTTTAATACAGATGTACCGCCCTATAAATGGATTGTATGGCCAAATTCTAAATCTCAAGGTTGGATGGATAGGCTGGAGGGTATAATTAGTCCTAGATTACTAGAAGAGGTAGAGATGGATAACAAGGTTCAACTAGCTGAAAACAATATTATTGAATTTACAAGATGCAATTAATATGTCAGAACGAACTATACTAATACATTTGCCCGCATATAGAGATCCAGAGCTTATACCTACTATTAAGGATGCGCTAACGAACGCTGAATTTCCTAATAGGGTTAGATTTGGTATATGTAGGCAATATAACCCTAAAGATGGTTTTGATGACTTATCAGAATTTAAAGACGATTCTAGGTTTAAAGTTAAAGAAATGCTTTATACTGAAGCTAAAGGCTTAGCATACGCGCGCGCAGTTATCAATGATGAGTTACTCGAAGATGAAGATTTTGTATTACAATTGGACTCACATCACCGGTTTACAGAAAATTGGGATAGTACCTTAATTGGTTGGTATGATGAACTAGTTGAAGATGGATACAATCCGGTGATAGGTGGTTATCTACCTATGTATGATCCCTTTAATGACCCGGCTGGACGAGTGCAAGAGCCATGGGTATCAGAGGCGGCTTGCTTTTACCCATTTGGTACTATCTTCATTAGACCGACAGGTGTTCGAGATTGGAAGGAACTTACAAAGCCATACCCTGCTAGATTTTTAAGTGGTCACTTTTCGTTTGGGTCAAATAAGTGGGCTAAAGAAATTAGACATGATCCAAATATTTTCTTCGCTGGTGAAGAGATTAATCTCACAGTTAGATCTTTCACCCATGGGTATGATTTGTTTCATCCGCATCGAGTAGTAATTTGGCATGCTACAATGAGAGAAGAGAGAAGTAATATGTTAGTATGGGACGACATGTCCAGTAGGGGTGACGATATGTGGTGGAGGGGTAATAATGATGCTCGTGCTAGAATTAGACAGCTGCTTGGTGTAGAAGAGAGGTTGTTAGATTTAGGTGAGTATGATTTAGGCAAAACACGATCTTTAAAGGATTATGAAAGGTATGCTGGTATAAATTTTAAGCGGCGAGCATTCCAGCAATATACTAAAGATAATAAAATTCCTCCAAACCCATACCCTTATAATAGTGAGGAGGAGTGGGAAGACTCCTTTATAAATTCTATATACTATTTAGTGGATATAACCAAAGATATGTTACCGGGTGATGATTATGAGAATCTGTTAGTGTCATTTGATGATGAAGATGGTATAGGTATACATCAAACATATATTAATGATAAGAGACTGGAAGATCTTGTTAGGGATGGTAAACCAATTCACTACGAAGAGATGTTTATGACAGAAAAAATACCAGTTAAAGTTGTATATTGGGCTATAAGTAAAAGTAGAGGCTGGGTTGAAAAAGCAGAAATACAATTATGAAAAAAAATGCAGTCGTAATAGCGCGATATAATGAAGATATTAATTGGATTAACCAGTTAGAAGATGTAGATATTTATATATATAATAAAAGTGAGGACTTAGTAGGTATCGATATACCTGATATACCAAACACTATTATTGAACATTTACCAAATAATTTTAGTGGTAGGGATGCTCATACACATGTTTATCATATATGCAAATATTATGATAAAGATTATGAAACAATTACATTTCTACAGGGACACCCATTTGATCATTGTCCGCATACTGTACCGTATGTTAATTATAAGTGCAAAAATCTAATAGATTATAATAATATTATCAAAGATTTAAATGACGATCAGTTCTGTAGAGTCGCGGGGAATTTTGTCGAGTTAGGATATATGGCAACCTGCCTATCTGTTGAATGGGGGCACGGGTTAGATGTTGTTGCATCTGAAATAAGCTTACCTGTTAAAGTGCTTACAGATAAAAACGAATTAGTTAGACATTTCCCCGCCGGTATACAATTTATAGTCAATAAGTCAGCCTGTATAGATAATAAGTCTTTATTATGGTGGAAAAATTTGCTCGAGCAAATAGGTGATAGATCAGAATGGGGATATGCTCACGCGCTTGAGCGACTATTTCCAGCTATTTGGGACTACAATGAGTGTGATAAGTATTAAATGAAAACTAATCATAATCTTATACCAGGCTTCTTATCAGAGGATCAAATTAATAATCTACTAACAGATATTTTGCCGGTAATTAGCAAGACAAAAATCTTGACATCAGATGAAATTAAATTTGCTGAGATTGGGGTATATATGGGTAAAGGAACTACTATATTTAATCAGTATTTTACACATCATAATATTAAGTGTAGGCAATATGCTATAGACCATTTTAAGGGCTCCGCGGAGCATAATACACATACAGATTACTGGAAATTAGCTAACCATTATCTTGAACCTATAATCGATAATATTAAATTAATTAAAAACGATTCTGTAACAGAAAGTAAAAACTATCCCAAGAATTTTTTTGATATTGTATATATTGATGCGTCACATGATTACAATTCTGTAAAGGAGGATATTATAAATTGGCTACCATTGATACGAAAGGGTGGGATTATTTGTGGGGATGATTATACTCGAGATTGGCCTGATATTATACGAGCTGTCGATACCATATTTAATAATAGAGCTAATATTACACACCCCGGGCAATGGTGGATCGAGGTTACTACGGACATTAATTAGCGGCAAGCCTGGAAAGTTTAGCTAAAGATCAAAATGCACAGTCATTTAGTCTCTATGACTTTACCCGATACACCCGTAGATTTAATGATAGAATAATAGCGATAGTAAAATAAATATATATATATATATATGAAAGATTATTTTTATAATGTATTAAAGGCATGTGATGAATTTAAACATACATGCTATTACTGGGATCATGATGTATTAACTCATGAAGAAAACAGTATTAGAAACTACCCAGCTCCATGGATTGCTAAAACTATTGAGCTCTTAAAATTGATTGATGGTAAGACTATAGTAGAAATTGGATCTACTAGAATGGAACTAACTAGTAACTGTATTGAATACTATAATAATTCGCATAATTTGCAAAGTAAAGACGCTCCTCCATGTTGTCAGGATGGACATTCAACATACTTCTGGACCCGGGAGGGATTTGATGTATATACGGTAGATGTAGATACTCACTGTAAATCTCAGTTAGAAAATCAATATAAATATCATATCAAAGAACCTCTCCCAGACAATTTATATATACATATACCGGAAGATGGTATCGAATTTTTAGAAAAATTCGATAAGCCTATAGATCTTTTATATTTAGATGGGTGGGATAAAGGTACTCATAGATATGCTGAACATCATCTAGAGGCTTTTAAAGCTGCAGAAAGTAAGATGGCACCAGTTCATTTGATATCTATAGATGATACTGATTTTAATACAGGTAGTGCAGGTAAGGATAGATTATTAACCCCATATCTGTTGGACAATGATTATATTAAAATATTGTGGGGCCGTCAAACAGTATTTATTAAAATTCCTCAAGAATAGCCGTACTTATATTCATCTACTCCCTCATTGATAGCAAACTTTTAACATAAGTATTATAATATACAACTAGTTGAGCCTCTATAATATTTGATTAAATATTTAAGATGACGCCAGTTAATGTAACTTTTTGGGATAGTACTATGTGTAGTGAGTGGTTAGCTCCATGCTTATCTCCTTCTGACTATATTCTTAAAATGAGAGATGGTATAAGGAGGCCTATAAACGTATATACAGATAATTTTATTAAATCAGAGCTGGTCGATATCCCGGTAGATGGTAATAAGAATGTATGTATCTTGTTAGAGCCGTATTGTACACCGCCCTGGACAGATGTATATGACTATATACAAACAGACTTTGAAAAATTTGATTTAGTAATTACTCACAACAAGGACAAACTCGGACATCTATTAGAAGAGAGGCCAGATAAGTTTTATTACTCAAGTAAATGTGCCTATACAACATGGTTAGATGAAGCTAATATTAAACTTCATCCAAAATCAAAAATGATATCGTGTCCCTTTTCTTGGAAACATTATTGCCTAGGGCACAGGCTCCGTCACGCTGTATATAATAGTTTAAATGATACCGGTCTAGTTGATTTCTATGGATCTGGAGCAATGTGGAACAAAAACCAGACAATAACGGGTAGAGAGCACCACCCTCATGAAGATCCTTGTGGGGGGGTCCTTACTCTCGGCTCAGAAGAATCTCAACGCGATACTTTATGTGAATTTAGAACAGCATACTATGATTATAAGTATGTTATTATTATTGAGAATGCATATGAACAAACAGGGTTTAATTCTGAAAAGCTATATGATTGTTTTTTATCTGGGTGCGTTCCTATATATTGCGGCTCGAAGATTTTTGATGATAATATCAATATGGATGGTATTGTTGAGTTTAATATGAGGGGAGTTGAATTACCAGATCCTGATTGCCCTGTAGAAGAGTTTCATCAACGCGTACTATGTAATAAATTAAAAGATATAGTAGATTTTCTAAATAAAGAGGATCCGTATGAGAAAATGCTCCCAGCCATAGAACATAACTTTAATTATGCAAAAACCTTTATGAGAGGTGAAGATAGTTGGTATAGAATTTTTAAGGACCTTAAATTTCTATAGTAGATTTTAAATTAAAGACATATCACAATATTATGGTTATTACTACAACCCTTAACACTTTAAAGATAAGAAATGAGTGCTGCTTGCATATGCATATTTATTAATAAGTATGCATATGCAACGCGTGGTACTAACACTAACAACAATCCCTTCAAGGATAAATTCTCCTGAATCATATGAAGAAGGTATTAAGAGTAACCTATTGTCACTACTCAATCAATCGCATGATAATTACGAAATACACTTAAATGTCCCGAAGTTACTTACATCCACTGGAGAGGAATATATTATTCCAGATTGGATCCGAGAATTATCGCATGGTAGTAATAACAAATTTACTATATTTGACAATCTCGAGGATAGTGGTCCTATTACTAAATTATTACCAACTATCGAGCGTCTAACTAATCCGGATGATATTATTATCGTAGTAGATGATGATTTAGTGTATCATACAGATCTAGTTCGAGAGCAAGTTAATAACCAATCATTATTTACTGATGATATTATCGGTTATGACGGGATAAGATCTAGAGATAATTTTTTCGGTGATGTTAGAGATTACTATTATACCTCCAATAAAAGAAATAGCCGTGTAGATATTATACAGCACTACAAATCTGTATCTTACAAAAGACAATATTTTGAGACTGACTTTACAGACTTTGTTGAGGACAATTTTACATGGGATGACGATTTGTTAATATCAGCTTATTTCTCGAGCAAGAAAAGAAATAGAATCGTGACATTTCATCCTGACGATCCTGATCTGCCTACCTTAGAAGATTGGCGAGAGAGAGGGGGAGTTGAAACATTTCCTGTATTACGACACACTAATCATGAATCGTATGAAGGGTGTAATGTGTATAGGCAATCACCGGAAGCTGCTGCTAACTTTAACATCAGTGAAGATTGTCTATACAAAAAATTTATTGATAACGGTTATTAATAAGGTTTATGAGTAATAATCTGACTATAGTTTCTGGCTTATGGGATATTGGAAGAGAGGGGCGTGAGTGGTCTAGGTATGAAGAACATTTTGACTTGTTTCTTAAAATACCGTGTAACATGATTCTGTTTATTCCGAAATCTTTAGAGTCATTCGTATTAGAAAGACGATCTCGAGATAACACTCTAATTAAGATATATGAATTAGAGGATATTAAAACTAATATGTTTTTACCTTTTTGGGATAGAGTTCAAGATATAAGAACTAGTGAAGCGTGGCAGAATATAACAGGAGAAGGTGGGTGGCTTAAAAATTCACCGCAGTGTAAGAATGAATATTATAATCCTATTGTAATGTCGAAAATGCCTTTTTTACATGACGCTAAAATATGGGATCCATTTGATACTGATTATTTCATCTGGCTAGATGCAGGTATTACTCAGACTGTAAATGCAAATACCTTGTATAGTGAAGATACCTTATCTAAGATAACGGATTATCTAGATCCGTTTTTGTTCTTATCTTACCCCTACAAAGCAGCGAATGAGATACATGGATTTGATTTTAATGCTATGAATAAATTTGCAGGTGAGAAGGTAGATTATGTTTGCCGCGGAGGGTTATTTGGTGGTCATAAGGATGCTATATCCGATGCAAATAGCGAATACTACGGGTTATTAGATAGGACTATAGGTGAAGGTTACATGGGTACTGAGGAAAGTGTTTTCTCGATAATGGCCAAATCTCACCCAGAGAAATATAGGAGATTTGCATTAGAAGAGTACGGTATGATAGGTACCTTCGTTAATGCTTTGGAAGGGGAACACGTAGAGCTAGAAGAGGTACCTGAGCGTAAAGCTACTGATCAACCTACTGGTAGTACATATGATATTAGTAAGCTAAAAACCAATCTATATATGCTCACATTTAATTTTCCTGAGCAGCCACTACATACAATTAATACAATGGAAAAGGCATCTGAGTGGTTAGAAAAGCCTGATTTAATTTTACTAGATAACTCGACAGATGAACAAAGTAAAATTAAAAACCAACAAACATGTAAAGAGTATGGGTTTGAATATATTGATTTAGGCGGTAATACCGGTATATGTGGTGGACGACAAGCCGCGGCTGAACATTTTGATAAGTCAGATGCAGATTATATGTTCTTTTTTGAGGATGATATGACTGTTAATCCACCTGAATTAGAGGGTCAATTTTGTAGGAATGGGTTTAAGAAATATATACCTGGTCTATACGATATATTACATAAAATAATGATAAAGGAAGAGTTTGATTTTCTCAAACTATCATTTACAGAGGTATACTTTGATAACGATAAGCAATGTTCATGGTATAATGTACCACAAGATGTAAGATCTAAATTATGGCCACATTATGATCAGTTACCAATACATGGACTAGACAATAATTGCCCTAGAACTAAATTTAATAATATAGGTAATGTGGATGGTGTATCATACATCGACGGGGAGGTATATTATGCTAACTGGCCGATGATTGTTAGTAAAGCAGGTAATAAAAAGATGTTTATTGATACTACATGGGCTCACCCATACGAGCAAACATGGATGTCATACATGCATCAAAAAAATGTAGATGATGAACTCAAAACAGGTATACTACTCGCCTCACCAATATGGCATGATAGAATCATGCATTACAAACCTGAAGACAGGAGAGAAAATTAAAGCTTTATCTGCTCAGCTAACTTCTCAGCTGTTTCTACAGCTATACCTGCATGTTTAGCTAGGTATGTAGATTTTTTCGAAGCGTGTGTTAGGGTATCTTTGTATGTTAGTATAATACGTCTAGCGGCTTCAACAACTGGGGATGCAATTATGTCATCACCTACATCTTTACCCTCTGCAATATTTTTAATAATATTTAAAATCTCTGCTGTACCTCTCGCTCTACCTCTCCAGTACGATGGGTGAGAATTACGTGTTCCATCATCTTGTGGTCTGTCTAGGTATTTTTCCATATGTACATATATATAGTCTATGAGCCAAAAATATCAAATAGTTCTGTTTGAACATTCGCTGTTGGTCGACGAATAGCCCATGAAACGTTATTATAGAACCTCTCGATACCTTGAAAGAGAATTTTTTCAAACATTTTTTCATAGTCAACTTTAAATAGTTCACCCAACTCAGCTGGAAATTCGTATTTAAATCCAATAGTATCTAACCTATATTTATTTGGTTGCTGTAGGTATAAATATCTTACCTTATCACCAGAACTAAGCTTCTCATACTTATTGCCTGTATTTAGCATATCTAACATCATGTTATAAAAATATGCAGACTTAACATGTATAGGCATTCCCTTGCAAGTTTTAAATTGCTTACACTGAACAGCATATTTTTCATACCCCTTCACGCCCATCACAAAAGCTATTTGCTCTGGGGCTAAGGTTTTAAATATTTCATAGGTATCATTTAGTACTTTATTTGTCTCCTTCAATGACTGTGTAGAGAGCATTGTCTCAATGATCCTTTTAGCATATGGCTTAATTGCATCCGGCATTGTAGTTCGAACTACTTCAACACCAGTATACTTAAACTTTTGTTTCTTAATACCTTCATCGTCTAAGATATGCATAACATATCTCTTCTTCTGTAAGAACACTCCAGTATCAGCTATACACTCTCTCTTAAATACAAACCTACTATTTTTAGTGAGGATGGCTTTCTTCGCCCAACCTTCCATATTCTTATTAAGATAATCTTCAATTTTTTGAATTTCGTCATAGGTCTCTTGATGAACTTGATCACCATCCCAAAACTTAATTAAACCACTTTCAATAATAGGTGATATAGAGATGTACGAACTATCTGTATCGTTGTAAATGATATTCTCTTCAAGTTGATGATCACTAAGAGACGGTACGCGTGACTTAATATACTCTTTAATAAACTCATTTGATTTCTTAATAACTGCTTGACCAGTTAATGTTACAGATGATGCAATATCATCATCCCCAATAGGGGCCTTTTTGTTTCCCATATAACCATAACAGGAATTAATAAGTATTTTAATTACCATCTGTGAGGTATTAAGTCTCTCAACCTCATACTTAAGATTGGTATTAGTTGAATCTTTTTCAAGCTTCTGCTTTGCTATAAATAATTTCTTCTTAATACCAACACGTTGATTATAATAGTATTCCAAAAATTCAGGTATGATACCTTTCTTTTTTTGAGTAAACATAAAACCAGCTTTGGATAATGAACATTCTTCCTTTTTAAGAAATTTTGCGAAGGCAGGTTTATCCAAACTAAACTGCTTACCAGAAACATGCTGAATTATAACTTTATCATCAATAATATCAACCTTACCAACTTTAGTCTCCGGAGATGTATTAAGTGATATCATCACATTTGGATATAGTGAATTTGCATCAAATGATACAATATGATTTTTAAATCCAGATTTAGGTTCAGCTACATACGCACCCGGATTTTTACCTTCACCCTCATTTCGAACAAACGTAGATATAATCTCACCCCTATTTCGAGCTCTAACACATAACGCACCATTAATAACCTGAATTGTACCCATAGCACCCTCGAGGTTGGTTAACCCAACATATGATAACATTCTCAAGAGTGGTATATATTGAAGTTTCTCTTCTAACTTAACTAGTAGATTAACATCTTGAATGTTGTAGTCAATAAATTTATTCCAATCTTTCTCTGATAGTTCTGCTAGCGACATACCCTCATAATCCACTTTGGTTTCACCGAGCTCTACACCACCAATCGCATCTAACTTATATGATTCTCTCAACTTAAGACAAAACCTCTTATAAACATCTAGGAAGTCTAGGCAGGCAATACCAGTAATAAAATACCTTTTCTTTTCCTGACCAAACTGGCCTCTCATTAATCTAAAATATACATTACCAACAGGTGATAACCTCTTAACATAATCCTCACCAAGAATTCTCTCCATTCTATTAATAATATATGGAATATCAAAACCTTCAGAGTTCCACCCTGATAATATATCAGGGTAGTCTGATTCCATATACTCAATAAATTTAATTAGCAATTCCTTTTCATCCTTACAATGAACATATACAACATTATCTTGTAACGTACCTGTATATGGTTTTAACCCAAAGGTAAAAAACTTTTTACTAAAGTTATCATAACATGTAATGACATTAATTGTATGAGTTGGATTGTCAATATCAGGGAAAGTATCAACCGAGAATGTTTCAATATCTAGAAAACAGCACTTTAGTGGGAATTGACTGAAGTCTTCTTTTTCGTTATCCTTCCAATATACATCTAATAGGAATTGCTGTACGGGTGGCATATTTTCAAAAATTCTCTTAACGCCAGAATCCTTCAAAAATCTTGACTTTAGATACCCATTCTGAAAGCTCTTCTTTTTAACTGCTGTACCAAAAATAGATACCTTATCCCCGGTTGGATTTTCAACATAGAGGTAAGGCTCATGAGAGGTAGTTGTAACAATACGATTACCATCCTCATCCCAGCAAAATAATTTAACTACACCTTCACGTCCATCATAAATTGCATTTCTATAAGCCACATATAGATTATATGTCAGTTCCTATTTTAATCTACAATTAATTCCACTCTACGGCGTATTTTCTATCAGGTGAGTCATATGGTGTGTTTAACGATTCCATAATGGCACCAATATTTGACTCTTTTTCAAGCATTCTACCAGCACCAATTTGATGTAGAGCTTCTACATTTTTATAATACTTACTTCTGTTTTTCCACTTTAGTATAGTATCAATTTTATCACCAAATTCTTCACTATTACTAAACTTAAGTGATGGTGGTGCGTTACTATATGTCTCCATATCTTGACACAAACACGGAATACCTAAAGTGCATGCTTCAATAAACTTAATATCTGATTTAGCTTTATTAAAATTATTAACCTGTAAGGGGGCTACCATAAGCTGCACATTTAGATTTCTAATTACACGAGGATAGTTTAGTAAATTTTGCCATGGATAGAATTCAATTTTATTTTGCTTAACTAGATCAGCTAACTGGGGAGGAAAAGCGCCAACAAACACCCACTGATACTTATCAACAGTCTTTCTAACAAAATCACGGACGCCTGAAAAATCATCCTCACCACCAGTCTTATTTTCTACATCATAATGGGCTCCAGACCCTGTATATAAAATTCTTGGCTTCTTCTTATTTATATCGAACTGCTGCACAACTTCCTTACCATTGTATAAATGTCCCATCCAAAAATCTGGTACAAAGTTGGGGATAACTGTTATATTCTTCTGCGATGTTTTGTCTAAATATAACCTTCGCATGAAATCACAAGTAACAGTAACTTCATCAACCATATTAATAATATCAATACAGTTATTTCGAACTTCTTCACTATCAAATGCAAACTTAAACTTATTATAATCAGGTATTTCTTCCCTAAAGATAACATCATCCACTTCATACATCAATTTAAACCCATAATCAGGTTGTATCTTTTTGAGAAATTCAACAAATTTTTTCTGAACAGATGATGCTTGTCTCTGCAGTTTAACTACCTTAACATTTTGATAAAACCTTGGATCAGTTACCATCGATGTTATAGAGTGAGAAATTCCTCGACCGGTCGCGTTAATAACTTGCTCTGGCCATAGCACACGCCAGTGGCCACAACCACTTAGGTCAGCCAAATAGTTAATATATCTAGGCAGCGACATTTCTCGAGGCATGGGCGCGTTATTTTTTCGTTGTGATGAAAATCCAGGACCCGTTCTCGGGAACGGTGATGCAAAGGGTTGCGCAAAGGGTTGTGAGAAGGGTTGAGGTGAAAGCATCGATGTTATTTATTTTAGATTTCAGTATATGCAACGCGTCTCGTTATACCATTTTGCTTAGTTAAATATATAACATCACCGGTGACCGCTTTAATAGACTCTTTTCGATGTGATATAATAATACAACACTCATCCAGCTCCTTAACCCTATCTTGTAATATCTGTGTAACCATCTCAATACCCTTCTCATCAAATGAGCTGTCAAATAGCTCATCATATATAACAACATTATATTTAACACCACCCTGCAATCTTCTAATGTCAGAAAAGGTAAATAAGCATGCAAGATCTATAGATTTCCTCTCTGCACCTGAAAAATTAAAGTAAGAGCAGACTTTATTTTTTTCATTTATTATTTCTTCTTCAAAATACTCATTAAATATACAAATAGAATTTGCATCTAATCTTTTTAGATATTGTAGCAATTTACTATTTAATAATTCAAGGAGTCTATTTACAATGTAGGATTTAACGCCTTCCTCTGATACAATATACTTAACAATATCTAGATTAGCTATATGTTTCTTTAACTTATTAACTTTTTCCAATAAGTCATTTATTCTACTATTTGAAGATTCGATTAAGTTATCAAAATCAGTGTTAGTACTTTCTATAACATCTAAATCTACCTGTAATTCATCTTGCCATTGATGTATCTGCTGAATTTTATCATTAATATTACCAACGCGTTGTTTAGATAACATAGCATCTGATAATCGCTGGTTGTTATCTGTAATAGTTTTGCAAATTGTCTCTCTAACCCCTCTATACTTCTTGAGGTAGTCATTAACAGTCTTAATACCATCAACCATCAACTTTATGGTGTTTTTAAGCTGCTCCTTCTCCTTATTAATATACCCTTTATCGTGGTCCTGAATACTTTTTAAGCATACTGGACATGTATCTTTATCAGTACCAATTTTAGAAAGTATATCTTTTAAATGACCAGTTTTTGCTTTTTCAGAACTAATAGTCTCTACATATTCTGTAATTCTAGCATCACATTTAGGTAAAAGGTTGTTAAGCTGTTCAATTGATTTTTTAATGCTATCTAAGTCTTCCTCTTTATATTGGCTAAGCTCTTTATTTAACTTGGCTAGATCATCTATATTATTCTGCTGCCTACTTTTATATATGCCCCTCTTAGATTTACGCGCTGCTAATATGTCATCCTGCTGCTTTATATATTCAGCATATGTTTTCTGTAATTCATCTAGTTTTGATTGATCAATTTCATATTCTTTCTTAACATCATTATACTCAGCGCGGAGAATGGATAACATCTGCGAGAATACTTCCATCCCAAATATATCTTCTATAAACTTTCGTTTTTCCACCTTATTCTTAGCCATAAACGGTATAGCATTATTAACTGTCATAATTACACAGTTTTTAAATATGGATGGGGAAGCGCTCGTTACATTACATATATATTTGTTGGTGTTTGATATACTATCACGTGTTTTGTCTTTATTATTTTTGTATATAAAGACTTTTGATGGTCCGAGCGTTCGAACTATCTTATACTCATTAGTCCCTGATGGTGTAATAACTTCAAAATCCAGCTCAACATGAGTGTTACCACTAGTTACATTATTTGATATAAGGTCCTTTTTAATATCACGTAATGTTTCGCCAAAAATTGCAAAATATATAGCATCAGCTATTGTGCTTTTACCAATTGCGTTTCTTCGATCCGGTTTGTCGTAATTAATACCTGTAATTACATGTAAACCTGTTTTAAAATCCACTGATACTACCTCATCACCAACGGATAAAAAATTTAATATACTAATTCGCTTGAAATTTACTTTTTTCATAGAGATCTAATGTATATTCTATAATATCATTCTTATTATCTAAATCAAGCACCTTTACAAACTCTTGAATAGCTTGTTCTACATCGATACCTGACAGATCATCAACATCTGCTGTATCATTTAATAATCTATTATAATTGATGTCATAATCAACGGTCAATGACTCGGGGTTAAGCTTATACAACACAGCTAACAGTATATCCATGTCTTCCTGTGATATATTCATATCAATCTTCAACTTAACTAGATTATTAGATATAATATTAATAATGTTAGGTGTAATTGTTTCTTCTTTAACTAAACAACTTAAATTAACCTTTTTATACCTAGATGATACATTGTTTGGCACAAAATCATACTTATTAGTGGTTATATCTAGTATATAATAACCTTTCTGGTTCTCTGTATCACCAAAATCCATCTGAAATGGGTTACCTACATATAAGATAGTACCTGTCCCAAAGTTCTTTTCATGTCTTGTGTGGAAATGCCCGGAAATAATTAAATCCGACCTTTTGAGGAGCTCCTTTATTTTAATACCCTCTTCACACACCTTAAATGCGTTCATTTTAAATGTTTCAATCTCAAAATGACCAAATATTATATCACTCTGTTCTATTTCAGATATAGATGTATTCCATGGGCAGAAAGATATCTTTTTATTAAATGTTTCAACAGTTTGATACCTATCCAAGATTGTTACATTCTTTCTATTCCTAAAAACAGATAGGGAATTGACATCAGTTCTGTATTTATAGTATATATCATGATTACCTATAATCATAATTAGATTAAATTCAGATAATATATCTAAAATATCAGCTGATACCTGTAATGTGCTTACAGATATCTCACTTCTGTTATGGTGCCAATCACCACAAAAAATAATATCTACTATATTATTGGATAAACACTCTACCTTAAACCAATTTGCCCACTCTATAGCATTTTTATGCCATTCCAAACTATTTGCATGTACGCCGAGATGTAAATCAGATATAATAGCTACTCTAGGCTTAGTAATCGTCGGAATCATCATCTATTGGCTTTACATATATATATCCGCATGTGTTATTTGGGTCAGACATATATTCTTCATAAATCTTTTCTTTATAATTGCAAATAGCTTCGTGGTGCTTTTTCTCTTTCTTAATACGGTTGATAAAAGCATGGTATGCAATTGTTGTAAAGTACGAAAAGGGGTTCGAACCTGTTTCAAACCGATATTTTTTAAACTTTAAAGCGGAATACATTTTAATAAGTGCATCCCCTATCATGTCATCTTTATATGTATAATTTATAAATGATGAATTATAACTCAAACCATATGCAATTTTTTTAATATTTTCCGCTAGATCATCAGTTAAGTTATCTGTGTCATAATAAGCGCGTAACGACTCCTTAAAGACCTTAGGTTGAATATAATATTCTTCTTTTTCCTTGGACATTATACTATTATAGTATATGTTTGATTAAAAACAAGTTATAAAACACTAATAGTTGTCTCTGTGTATGGTATTTTTTCTTTATCATAAATTTCTTTTCGTTTTGTATTATGTTTAATACCATATATTAGATCATCACATATATCTAAAATTATTAGCTCCTCTTTAGTATCATGTTTTCTAAGGCCTCGGCCAATTGATTGAACTGTTCGGATAAATGACTTTCCACCGGCGGTAAATATAATATTATGCAGATTTTTAATATTAACCCCTGTTGAAAATATTGCACTAATGGCAATACAAACAACATTTGAATTAGTCTCCATAATTTCTTTAATCTTTTCTCGTTCATCTACCCCTACATCACCTCTTATAAAAAATACCTGTTTATTCTTTATATTTGAGAGATATTGTTCTAAAATATCACCATGTCTTATATGATTTACTAAGAGCAGTATATTATTACTCAACTTACTACATAGTTTAAGTATAAGTTCATTACGACCGGGTGAGTCATATATAAAATCTAGCTCTTCTTTATATTTATTGTCAGTTATATAGCGAAGTGGTGCGTTATACTTTATGTTTAAGATTTTAACTGATACATTAACAAGATGATCTGCTTGTCTTAGCTCATAACTATTCTTTTCATATATAATAGGTCCTAATCTTCCTATAACAGCCCATTGATTGAGCAAGTTTTCAGATAATGTACCAGTAAACCCAAATTTATGCTGTGTTTTAATCTGCTTAACTATCTTAGCTAATTTCGATGCTGCTGTTATTTTATGACACTCGTCAACTATTAATAAATCTATATATTTAATCCAATCACTCTTATCAAATCTACTTTGAATAATACCATTATTTGCAATAATGACGTTTGCAGTAAGGTCTGGATCAATACTACCAGTCCACCTAGTAAGTTTATAGGTGGATCCACACTCTATAAACTCTTTATATGTCTGTTCGACTAGGCCTAGGTCAGGTACAATAACTAGACACTTAAAAGTATCTATATCCGGCGATTTTCTATAGAAATTTTCAATTAAAGCTGCAGTTGTAAACGTCTTACCAGCTCCTGTACCTAATATACATGTACCTCTACCTAACTTTAATGCACGTTCTACTACATCTAGCTGGTAATCACGTAAGTTAAACTTAAAATTGTTGTAAATAACACCAGGCACCCCAATGTTAATTACCTTTTCTAGACTATCAGTTACCTGTATATCTATATTGATCTGGTTACTCCGCAAAAACTTGCGTATATCCCAATATAGTCCTAACTCACATGTGCCATTTGGTGTTATAACATATTTTCTCTTTGGAGCAAACTTGTTAAACCGTCTTGCAAATTTAGCATCATCATTTTTAACACTAAAGTGCTCTCGTATTTGATTAAAAATATTATCATCTTCACAATTAACAACAAGTCTATTTGTATTTTTGATATAATCAAATAATATCATAATTGCTCAAGCCTATTAATTTCTATAATATTTTTACAGTCCCATGTCATTTGGTGTAAAACCTTTTCAACCTTTTCAAGATACATAATTACTAAATCATACTCTCTAATTTTATTAGTAATAGATAGGATCGTATCATGGCGCTCAGCCGCTTGTTCTGCTGCAGCTTGTGATATTTTAACTGGTGCGGCGTATATTACATCCTTTATGATAGCCTTTTTGCTAGACTTTTTTGTTTTAATGAGAGATTCCTTCTCGATTTTAGCTTCGATTAGTCTAGCTACCCAAAAATGTTTTGTTGCAGGTAGTTTAAGTTGTACATTTTTGAGATTAAAATCATCAATTACTAAATCTGCACTAACCTCTTTAATATATCTTTGAAGAAGTTCCATATATATAATATAAATACTTATATGTCAAAATCAAGTAGTAAATTTGAACATATATTTTTATACTATTTACATGAAGATATGGTTACTAGTAATACTGTAGGTGGCTCTGCAGGTGGGTTTGACCCGGATGGTAATATTAATTCATCTGACTCATACGCTCCTGGAGATGCCAGAAATCCTAAAGTATTGGGTGGCATACAGCGCCGCGCCGACTTAAGTACAGAGACAGAGAAAAACAAAAAGAAGAAGGTAAAAAAGTTACGAGGTGTACAGAAAAAAAAAGCAGTAGTGCTAGCAAATCATGACGATAAAGAGCAATCAAATTGATTTTGGTCATTGGGAATCAGATATTATATGTGAAGATAGTATAGTACCGTTCGGATTTATATATAAAATAACAAACTTACAGTCTGGTAAGAAATATATTGGTAAGAAACAATGCATAACTACACTTAAACGACCTCCTCTCAAAGGAAAGAAAAATAAAAGGCATACAATTAAAGAGACAGATTGGCGTGAGTATACTTCGTCATCAAATAAGCTTAATATAGATATTATTGAGTTGGGAAAACAAAACTTTAAGTTTGAAATTATCAAATTTTGTGATTCAAAATGGCAATTAAGTTACGAAGAAGCGAAAATACAATTCGCTGAGGAAGTACTCTTAAAGGAAGAGTACTATAATGGTATAATAAACTGTCGTATAGGTAAAGGAAAATCTATATAATCAGTATATAATATGAGCTTATCTGTAAGCAACTTTAAGGATCAAAAGAGGGATATTACGTTTATAAATCTTAACCACTATTTAAATAATTCTTTTAAAGAATATATTTTATATATAACTGAGAATGAATTGACCTTATCTAGAGCGGATAAAAATAAGTTAGGATTACATTTTATTATTAACCAATTGTTAAATGTATGCTCTAAGGTAGGTTCTAAAAAGTGGTTTTACTACAAGACCACAGATAGTATTGAGTCAAGATTGGTAAAGCGGATTTTTAATACTTTACCATCAAATATTACATATGATGTGTATGAGTTTGAGAATTTTTTGACAGAGCGAGACTATATTGCTTTTAACGATACGGATATTTCAACTGCCAACTTTCAGAGATTTTTTAATTTACTTCGTAGATACAAGTTACAGGCGTTAGAGAAAAAATTTAAAAGCAATATAAACATAAAACGATCTCTACTACCATAAATATTATACATGAGTAGTAAATTTCTCGAATTAGTTGAGGAAAATAATCCAGAACGGGGTAATTATAGTATTGTATTACAAACAGCAACCGGCGAGGTTATCGATAGCGTTGATGTAAGTGGTACTGAATTTGCGTGGGATATATTTAGTAAGCTTAAAAACTCTGTTCATCCAGAAGAAGAGCAAGAATCTGATATAGACAAAACAGTAGAAACAGCTGCAGCTGTTTTGTCTATACCCGATCAAAAACTAGGTAAGCAGGTGATGAGCTCAACAGCAAGGAAAGTTCAGAGTGCTAAAAGACAGTTAGCAGATAAACTCGTTAAAGCCGCAAAGAAGATTGAAATATGAAAACACTCAAGTTAATTACACAGTATTTAAAACAGATTAATGAACAGGATGGAGCTCCAGACATGCCTGATGCTACGGATATTAGTGAACAGCCTGTCCCTGAGACACCTATACCATTAACATCAGAGGGTGAAAAATTCTTAATTAATTTAGCTGTCAAGGCATTCTTACATATACCAGATGATAGTGAGAGTAAAATTGTAAATGAGCTGCAGTCATTAATATTAAATGATAAACCAAAAGAAGTTATTGAGACTATTGAGAACTTTTTAGAGATCAGTCCTGTTGACACACAAAGAGAACTAGATAAAATTACAGATATTGGATCATGAATTATAGTAGAAGATCTTTAGCAAGTTTATATGATCAGGTGAGAGGTAAAGAAGTACCTCCACGTGGACATTTAAGCGTATATGGGGAAGCAAAGATTACTTTTGAGTATGATGAGGGTAAACCTCAAACACTTGAAGGTATAAGTGATAAGACAGCATTTAGAGTAGCTGATTATTTACAAGGTAAGGCTGAAGGATCCTTTATACTTAAAGAGGATTATAAAATTATTCAAAAACTAGCAGAAAAGAGTGGTTTTGAAACAGAAGATCGGTTCTTAAAACTATTATTTCAAGAGTTTAATAATGCTAATTACGACGGATTAAGAGAGCTGGTTGATAAAAAAGACAACCTTAATGTATTGTTACCTGAATTTACTACTAAGGTAGGTAGTATGGAATTATATAGTATATGTAAGCCTCAGCTTGAGATGTTTTTGCCGGTAGAAGATCATTTAAAGTTTTATAACATGCTTTGGGCGCGAGATTTTAAAGAAGGTAACGTAAGTGTCGGTAATGGAGAATTAGCTTTAGCTCTTTTAACTGAAGCTAAAAAGGGTAGCGTTGGTGATTTACAGATAGGTAATACTAGTATAGAATTAAAAACAGGTCTAGGTAGGATTATAAGTGCGCGTGGTAGGGGATTTGCTGATGATAGAGTAAAAATTGAACAAATAGCGAATTATGGTGGGTTGAAAGCAGGTGAAGCAGAGGATGATAGTTATACTCTCGATGGTATTAATACAAGTACTTGGAGCAGTGATTTTTGTAAGAAAGGTCTAACAAGGACAGTCTTAGAAGAAATCGTTAATAAATACCCGGGTATTAATGTACGAATACAGCATATGTGTGGTCGTTTACTGCACGCTTATGGAAACGGTTCACCAGATGATGAAAATATGGGTGAAGGGGGCCATAAGTTTGATATATGGTTAGGAGTATATCAGCATGGTATGAAAGCATCCGGAACAGGACCTGCTAGGTTTGCTGAGGGTACATGGAGTAAAGCTAATTACATCAATGTAAAGAGTCAAGAAATTATTAATCAAGCTATTGATCAAGAGTTAATTAAATTTAGAATAGACGGTGACGGTGTTTATGGGTACTTTCCTGGTAGTAGCACAACAGCCTCAGGTGCTGCAAAAGAAGTGGGTGGAATGAAACTAATCAACTAATGAAAACATATAAACAATATTTTGAAGCTTACAAGCTCATTGAGGAGGCAACTAAAGCTAACACACACTTAACCCACCTGGAAGAACTTGTTCTAACTAAGGGAGAGCAAGGATACACAACAGCTAGAGGCTTTATAACAGACCTACTATCACACTTACAAGGCAAAAGTAAACGAAAGGTTGGTACCACAGTTAAGTGGGATGGCGCGCCCGCAATGTTTGTAGGGAGGCACCCAGATACAGGTAAATTTTTTGTAGGTACCAAATCTATTTTTAATAGAGACCCCAAAATTAACTATACTGATAATGATGTTGAGTTAAATCATGGACATGCACCTGGTCTAGCAGATAAACTTAAGAAGGCTCTCAAATACCTACCCAAACTTGGTATTAAAAACATACTACAGGGTGATTTTATGTTTGATTCATCAACATTAGCAAAAGAAAATATTGATGGGGTGATGCACTATACATTTAAGCCAAATACTATAAAATATGCAGTGGAAGCGGATTCAGATCTAGGTAAATCTATTAGTAGTTCAGTATTTGGCATTATTTTTCATACTGAATACAATGATCTAGAAAGTGGAGCTAATTTTGGAGCTAAAGTTAATAAACTTAACAAGGTACCTGGTGTGTGGGTAGATGATGCATTTTTTAAAGATGATACAGGGGTTGTTACATTAACAACTGATGAAGTCAAGCAGGTAAAGGATTATGTTAAGACTGCTGACTCAATTAAAGTTAAATATAAAGATCTTCCCCTAGATTTACTCAATATATATACAAATTCTGAGATTAAAGGTGGTAAATTTTTAGAAAATGCTGATGAATCATATGCAAATTTTGTTCTATGGATTAAAAATAGAATGTCTAAGGAAATAGATAAACGAAAGAGTATTAAAGGTAAAGAGCGAGTTAAAGAGAGTTTTAAGAAAAAACTCTCAGAGATAGAGAGTAATGAACAAGATATAGTAAATGTGTTTAAGGTTAGTAAGTTAATCTCACAAGCAAAACAGATATTTATTAACAAATATAATAATGCAGTATATAAAACAAAGCATTTTCTAGATGCTGGTGATGGGACGCTTAAGGTTACTGCGCCTGAAGGATATGTTAGCATCAGTAGAGATGGTAACGCTGTTAAGCTAGTAGATAGACTCGAGTTTAGTAGAGCAAACTTCTCCGGAGGCCAAACCAGTACACCAATAACTAAGTAATGAAAAATTTTAAACAGTATTTTGAACAAGTTCAGGGACCAGCAGAGAATATTGCATTATTCCCCGGTGGCTTTAAACCACCAACTAAGGGACACTTTAAAGCCTTCAAATATATTTTAGATAGTGCAGATAAAGGCATTATTTTTATTGGTAAGAAGGAAAGAGATGGTATTACAGCCGAACAATCAAAGGCTATATGGGAAATATACTCAAAATACCTAGGAAAGCCTATCGAGACTCATATATCAGCTGTTAGCCCTGTTAGATCTGTATATGCATTTGCATATAATAATAAACATACCGGTATTATTGTTGGTGCTGGTGCTAAAGATGAAGATATTAAGCGATATGATGGTTTTAATAAAAATATTGAAAAATATCCACTAGTAAATATCGCAAAAATACCAATTCAATCAGAAGGTATATCCGGAACTAAGACTAGACATCTCATTAATAGTGATATTGACGAGGCTATTAGCTATTTTACACCGGATGACATGTCTGAGACAGATAAAGAAGCAGTTAAATCGATTATTATCAATAAATAACATTATGAAGAACAACCCCACTATGGATTTAATTGCTGAAACATATATGCAGAGCATTGCTCCTACAGAATTAGCTGTAACTGAGATCGATACCGGTATAGCTGGTGGTTGTTCGCAAGAGCCTCAAAGCTGCACATGTGGTAATTGTGATGAATGTTGCTGTGATGATCTAGATCAATCAGGTGATTTACAAGCACGTGCTGCAGAATTAATAGCACAATTAGCAGATGTACTTAGTAAATTAGGGGCAGGTACGACCGGTCAAGGTAATAGTATGTTTAATACCGGTGCCGAGGATGGCGAGGGTGCTTGACCATATTCTTAGTTTATAGTAGTTACTATAAAACAATTTAAGCAATAGTTAAAATACATATGAAAACCTTTAAAGAATATTTTGAGCAACTAGAAACAACAACAGATGATATTTCTGAAATAGGTATTCAAAATATGGCAGAGTCGTTAGATTTCCCTGGTCGTGGATTACCGGAAGAGGATGCTGAGTATCAGGGGCGCAAGGTTACCTTAAATAAGCCTACCAGGGGAGATGTTAAGAAGTTTAAGGTATATGTTAAAGATCCAAAGACTGGGAATGTAAAGAAAGTCAATTTTGGTCACGGTGGTACATCTGCAAAAAAGCGGGGTGAAAAGACGATGAAAATACGCAAGAGTAATCCTAAAGCTCGTAAATCATTTAGAGCTAGACATAAGTGTGATCAAAAAAAGAGTAAGTTGACAGCAGGTTACTGGGCTTGCAAATCTTGGTGATAGAAGTGGTAGGGTGGTAGAGTGTTATTCTTAATTAATAATACCTAAAGTGCTAAAAGGTATGAGAGTATTATAATTTAGCATAAATATTGTTATGCAGCATAACAATTGGGGTAAGGATAAAGATTTACTTTCAGAAGCATATATGACTCAAGTCGGTATACCGGTTAAAGATGATATTGTCGTAGGTATTAATACAGATAATAATAAACAACATTCAGATCAAGAGTATAGTGGTGATAAAAAATGTTCTCATGAGGAGCATGATTCTTCTGAAATTCATATGGCATTATCCGAACTTAAAAAAACTATAGAGTATGCTAGTGAGTTAGAAAATATGCTCAAATCAGCAAATAGTTTAGAGGGGTGGACGGCAGCAAAAATTACTAAAGCATCTGATTATTTATCATCCGTTTATCATTGGTTAGATTACGATGAAAATAAGGATGTACCTAACCATAGTGAAGATTCAGAAAATTATTAACAGTAATTACCATGGTAAAGTTTAAACAATATTTTGAAGAAAGGGTAATCTTAGGCTTAATTGAGTTCTTTGATATAGAGGGTATTGGTATAGTACCAGCAAAGCTTGATTCTGGTAACGGTGCTTACAATGTTCTCCATGGAGAGGACTTGCAAGAGCAGGGCTCTAAGGTGTTTTTTAGAACTGTTAACGGTAAGACACTATTGAAAGATAAAACCGGTGAGGTAACAATTAATGTTGGTGCTGGTAATACTGAACATCGACCTGTTGTTGAGTTTGACGTCAAAGTTGGTGATAAATTATTCTCAAATGTGCCATTTTCTATTGGCAATAGATCTACCAATATTTATAAGATATTGGTTGGAAAACAGTTTATTGAACGGGAATTAGATGCACTAATTGATGTTAGTGCAGAAAATATTGCTGGTGATAATTTAGAGGTTGATGCCTAAAACCAGCTAGGCGCTTCTCGCTTAGTCCATGTAGCGAATTTTTTATCTAGTTTAATATAATGTCTATATTGATCAATAACTGATAAGCTGTTAAATGCTTTAACGGTCTTGCGACACTCACATTCATCATTAATAGCGACAGCATAGGATGTTAGCGGTATATCTTTAATTAATGTCTTATCAATATTATCTATACACCATTCAATAAATGTTTTAGTGTAATGCTCCTTTGAATCAGGCCACCTATACATCCGCTCAGTAAACATTTCTAAAGTATGCTCAGCTAGCCATTTAAAGTTATCTATAGACTCTCTAGCCCATATAGAGCATTGATGCTTATAATAACCTTTACCCCTTTTTCTCGGATTCCCGGTGGATGTTCTAGGTGTTGATGGATCATTAAGAATTTCCTGTGAAAATGCATGAGCCAACATAATAGCTCCCTCAATTTGCATTTTACTACGTACGTGCTGATCACATAAGTTCTTAGCAGCTTGAATCGGGTCATTATCAGTTACAAATATATTCATAACTATATTATATATAATTTCCTTCTAGTATACAATCAGCCGATTTACGTGGGGGTTATCGATTTGCGCTAGCTTCCCACATATCTACAAACTTATAAAATTCTGTCCTAGTTTTATTATCATCCATAAAGTCACCAGTCAACTTACTAGTTACCATAGCACATCCTTGATGCTTAATACCCCTGTTACATGCACATGTATGTTGAGCTTTAATGACTAGGGCAGTTCCTCTATTATTTTCACATATGTCATCAATTGCTTTTGATACTTGCATGGTTAAGAGTTCCTGAACTTGTGGTCGTCTTGCATAATACTCAACAATTCTATTAAGCTTAGATAGGCCAACGACCTTACCATCTATAGAGGGAATATAAGCTACATGAGCTACACCAGTGAATGACATATGATGATGTGAGCATAGGCTCACAATAGGTATACCTGTCTGAGCTACAATACCATCATACCCATCACTTGGAAATACAGTCACCTCCGGAGGATCACTATAACACCCCGCAGCAATATCATTAACAAATGCCTTTGCAACACGCATAGGTGTATTATCAGAGTTAGGATCGTTCCTCCAATCAAAACCTAATGCATCTAAATATTTTTCGTAAGCTGCAGCTGCATTTTTAATTATAATTTGTTTTTCCTCATATGTTCTTGGATGAGAACTACTAGCTGTTGGTAATATTGCAGTTTGATCACTCATTATATAATGATAATGTATATTTTTAATAAGTCAATGATATTTTTGAAAATTGGCTAAATTAATGTACCCTCGCGACAGTTGCAATTGGATCTAGACTTAATAAATGGACTATAGGTAGTAAGAAAAACCTAATTAACTGACCGTCTAGCGTATCTGTGATTAGGTAAATTTATAGTTGATTTAGATATATATAGATATTATAATAATATTATGAGTCATAAGCATACATCAAAGAAACGTATAACACTAGGGTCATGTGCTTTCAGGCAATGGCGAGCTACTCACAGCCACTGCTGCAAATTACATGGGTATAATTTAGTAGCAGAATTTACTATAGGCTGCAGCAATCTTGATGATAAGACCTGGTCTTATGATTTTGGTGGATTTAAAGAAATTAGAAAGATATTGCAGAAGCAATTTGATCATACAACATGTGTCGCTAGCGACGATCCTGAGATGGATATATTTGAAGAATTATCATCTCGTGGAATTATTGATCTTAGAGTTATGGATAATGTTGGAATCGAAAAAACCGCTGAATGGATTTATAAATTAGTTGATCCTATAATAGATAAGGAGACGTCTGGTAGGTGTTGGGTTGATAAAGTTGAAGTATTTGAGCATGATGATAATTCAGCCACATATGAAAAAAATACTAGTAAATTAATCGATTGGGATAAGTATACTGATCAGCGATCAGAGGGGGTGCAAGATAATATATCTGCAGAAAAAGCACCGAACGTATCACCGGAGTCATCAGTAACTAACCGTAATCCTGCCCCGGCCGCGGCAGCTGCCCCAGTAGGTAATAACGTTACACAAGGTAAGTCAGATTGGTTTAAAGGCACTACTTGGGGATAAATATGCATATATGCAAAGAATTAACATTAATAACGTAATTACAACGTTACTAGGTATTATATTAGCTACCCCTATAATGGGGTTTTTTACAGTTATGTGGCAAAAGTCTAGTAAAGTTGATGACATAAATTCTGTCTTAAGATTGCAAGATGCAAAGATCGATGAGATGATAAAGCAATTAGCTATTGTTAAATCGGATGTTGTTAGAATTGATATGGATTTTAATGAACCGGCAACGTTGCCGGTGGTAAATATACCGGAAGAGACAAACGGGGCAATATTTGAAAATCGTTTTAATGCAAATAATACCGATACCGAGGCACCATCTCCGATTAACCCGGTAATACAACAACCTCAACGCGTTCCAGCTCAAATATCCGCTCAACAATTAATTGATGTTGAGGAAGGTCTCAAGCAAAAAATTGATAAGGCAAAATATCGTGCCGCTAACTAATATTTATGGTTGTCAATTATAGTTGGTGATAACTCTACCGCCTACATACTCAACCATATCTTTTATCTCATCTGCTGAATATATTTTAGATATAGGTGTTTCCCTTAAATATAGATCACCACCCACCCTAAGATTATCTGGTAGGGATTGTATAGAGTTATTTATATTAAAAGCCTTATGCACCTAATGTGGCACATATATACTTTAGAATTTTACTTCTCATAATTTCCGAATTACCAAATTTGAAAGAGTGTATATCCTTTTCAACACTTTCAGCTTTATTAAATTTATTAAAGATAGTATTAAATCCGGATTTATTACCGATATCAGCTTGTTGACAGTCTCCAGCGATAATATATTTACTATTTCGACCAAATCTTGTAAGAATTGTTGTTAATTCACCTATAGTAAGATTTTGAGCCTCATCAACAATGACAATAGATTTATTAAATGTTAATCCACGTACAAAATTTACCGGGATAGCGTCTATAATACCTTTCTGTCTAAGCATATTGCTCGTACTATTATTAGTAATTTCTTGAACCTTCTCTAATAATGGCATTGCATACGGTGAGAACTTATCATCAACTTCTCCCGGTAGAGATCCTAAGCTTTTTTGAGCTGATTCTGCAATTGATCTTATATATATAAGCTTATCAAATAGACCGTCATATATCATTTCTAACGCAGCATAAACAGCTATATATGTTTTCATGGTACCGGCCGGCCCATCAACAAACGCCATTTTTGTCGATGTATCCTTAAGACACTCATAAAATTGGCTATGTTTCTCGTTAAAGTAAAATGGATTTTTTAATTTAAAGCCAAACATCCAATTATTGTCAATACTCACATCAAAGTCATTAACCTTACTATCAAAGTTAACACCTTCCCGTCTTGTAGAAGTTGTTTTTTTACTCAATATAATAATATTTATACCGAAAAATTCGTTCAGTTATATTATATTAACATTAAAATTTAGTAGAAAAATAGTTGAAAATTCAATTTGATATATTATATTACTATAATGATAGATTGCGATAAAGAGTATTTGCTACTAGCTGGAGAAAATAAAATCCCAGAAGTATTTTACACGATTGAGGGGGAAGGAGAATTTATAGGTAGACCATCTGTTTTTCTTAGACTGTTTGGCTGCAACTTAACATGTAAAGGTTTTATATCGGAGGATGCACCATATGGCTGTGATTCCTATATATCCTGGTCTAAAAAAAATAAAGTGACGTTTAACGATCTCTTTACCTTGCTAGAAACTAATAAATATATCGAACATCTTAAAGCGGGTGCCATTTTTAAATATACTGGTGGAGAACCTATGGTAAGGCAAAAACAATTGCTTAAGTTTACAGCAGCATTTATAGAACGATATAAATTTTTACCGCGAATTGATTTTGAGACAAATGCTACAATTTTACCAGATAATGAATGGGTTGATAATTATAAAGCCACTTTTACTACCTCACCTAAACTCACATCCAATGGAGACCCTACAGAGAGCACTTATAAGCCTGAGGTTTTAAGATGGCATAAAGATAATGGATCCGGGTTTAAATTTGTTATAACATGGTCAGAGGATGTCGATGAAATTTGGCGTAAATTTATTAATGATAGTAAGAATATTAACGTACCTCTTAATAGAGTATGGTTTATGCCTTGCTGCGGCTCGAGAGATGAGCACATTGAAAAGGCAGAGGTTGTAGCAGAATATGCTAAATCGATGAATGTAAATTTTTCGCCTAGACTTCATTTACTTCTGTGGGATAAAGCCCTTCGTGTCTAAATTTAATGTACCAGATTATAATATAACAAATTAAAAATATGAGAATTGCAATTTCCGGAGCTCAAAATACAGGTAAATCTACACTAGTTCGTAGTTTTTTACATACTTGGACAAATTATATTAACCCTAAATCAACATATAGGGAAAAACTTAAGGTAGATAATATTCAACACTCCTCAAAAACTATACCTAGCACGCAAAAAATGATATTAGATTCTATGGTTGATCAAATGTTACAAACCAAGGTAGATGATAACATTATATATGATAGGTGCCCGTTAGATGTATTAGCATACACTATTTGGTCTAGTGAGAGAGGTAACGACGGGTTTGATGATGGGTTTATTACTGATCAGATTAATATTGTTAGGGAGTCTATGAGATTTTTAGATATAGTATTTCTTTGCAAATATAACCGTAAGTTGGATCCAGTTGAGGATGGTCAAAGAGACACAAATAAAAATCACATTGTTGAGGTTGATAATATATTTGAATCAATCTTTCAACAATATACTCAAAATTTAGATGCAGATATATTCTTTCCTAAAGGGGATTCACCATGTGTAATTAAGCTACCACATACACAACAAGAAAGAATTGATATTATTCAAGAATATGTAACACCAGAAGGTGATATGTATGGTGATGAAGATTCTATTCTCAACCCAGACAATATTGCAGATCTAGAGAAATTGGTAATGCAGCAAAAAGCAGCTCAAGAGGGTGAAGAGGCTCAACAAGAGCTCCTTAAGAAGTTTCATTTACCGGTGTCATCTCCTAATACGTGATATAACTTGTGTCAAATACGTTACTACGGATGCATGCATTAGTCAATACAAAGGTACCATGCAGAACAGGAATATTTTGTGCTAGTCCTGATTAGGTAAGACCATTTTACCAGTTTCCGTATAAGTCCAATATGTGGTGGACTCTCCAGCCGCCATAACTTGCAGCAACTCCAAATGTAGGGTCGCTTGGCCTGCGATAAGAGGATGCCGACCTAGATGCTATAACTGGCCATCTCCTAAACTCCGAGATAGCAGCATGAGAGGGAAGACCGGTCGGGCTTGAAGAAAGAGGGATAAACTCATCGCTAGCTCCACCATTGTTAAGCCAATAGTCATCAAGAATTATAGAATTTATGTCGCTATTTTCGCATTTTAAGTTACACACCCTTACCGTTGCGGTACCTGACGTGATCCAAACGGCACGCTCTCCGGAATGCTTAGTGTTTGACGTGCAGTCAATAATACTTGTCTTGGATTGCCGATCGGTAGTGACAACAACAGAAGCTGGTTGCACTGCTGGGTCCGGTCCAATTAAATATCCAATGTCAGCGCTCTCTTCATGGCAGTTAATAAAAGTAACAGGCCCTTGGCCGTTCCTGTCCTGCCAAAAAGCGATGTAAGTATTAGGGTTTACTACTGCGCAGTTTCGAACTGTGATTGACCCATTAAGCCCAGTAATCCTAATTCCGACTGGCTTATCGGACTTGGGACCTGTTATATTACAGTTCTCGATCAGACCTGTATTTCCACCGCCGTTTGCCATCCAGATCCCATGAGAACCATAACTGGCAATATGTATATCCGATATTTTAGACCGTTCTTCCAGTAGGCTTCCCTTGATCCCAATAAGGTCGGTCCTAGTGCTGTCGTCGCTCATTCTAAATCCTACCAGCTGAGTGTCCCACACATTATTCCAGGCTATTGTGTCCGACATATCAATGCATGCGTCCTGAGATCCAGCGGGGATATTAAACCTAAGCTGGGTATAAAGGTCTCCCCTAAACCGCAATCTACGATTTGTAAACCATAGAGTGTCTGTCATTGAGTAAGTGGCTAAAGGAGCATACACCTCAAACGCGGTGGCTCCATAGAGCACATCAGGGAAGCCAGGATGGCCGCGGGAAATCAAGCCGGAGTCGACGGCGCATTGCAGTGCGTTTTGGTCAGTTTGGTCCCCTCCAAGAGCTGCCGGTCCCCACCACCCTGCGTGTCTAGTTCCATGAAAAGAACCCACAAGACTGCCCGGCCCGTCAATGTTGATCCCGGTCATGGGGTATGGTAGAGTGTTGAAGAATACCTGGTGATCCCCAGGTACATCAATTCCACCATTAAACTCCATCATGTCCAGTGCGTTCTGAAAGTCAATACCTGTTCCGTTTTGCATCTTCAGGGTCGTGCCTACCGGGACGACGATCTTGGACGTTAACGTTATCACGGCTGCGAATGTTATGTGGGGTTCAGCGGCAGCTACCGCCGCTATTAACTCAGTCTCATTTGTTACGACAACAGTATTCGCGGACAAAGATAGTATATTTGCAGTGTTTGTAGCTATAGCTGTTGTAAGATTATTATTAGTTGCAGAGAGAGCAACAATATCTGTAGCGTTTTGAGTGATGGTGGTACCAAAAGTAGTATTATCTAATCCAATTATGATATTATCAAAATCAATTGTCTTTGTTCCTTCTGTATCTTCAACTACTAGTAGGTCCCCTGATGTTATTGAAAACGATTCCGGCAATTCTCGTATATTATAAATTAACTTATCATCGTCGATATAAGGCATAACAATATTTATAGTCTATTTGTTTCGTTTATAAATAAAAATATGAGAGCTTTTAAGAATTTTTTTAAACCTATAGATGATACACTACAGTTTGATCCTGAGGAGTTAATTAAAGGTATACAAGTTGAGCTAGAACATACACCATATAAATCGATTGCTAAAATTATAGCAAAGCAGCATCTCGTTGAAGATCCGCAATATTATTCAAATATGGAAAACAGGCACAAGCAGTAGGAATGCAGTTGAATTATGCATAACTCTCATTATATATTATAATGAGTGAGAAGGTTGGGTGCGCAGTTATAACATGTGATAGGCCGGCCTTTTATAATAAATGCATTAACTCAATTAAGCCGGGGTGGTATGATAAAATTATAACCGTAGATGATGGTAATATACCGGTAACTCGTTCCTCAGATGATATTGTTATTAACAGTGGTGGTAAAGGAGTTGGTCATGCTAAAAATCTCGCAATAAAATGCTTGTTAGATAATGGGTGTGAGTATATTATTCTTGTAGAGGATGATATGGTATTTACAGATAACCTATTTAAGGCATATATAGCAGCTCATAAAAAAACAGGTATACATCACTTTATGTTTGGTTATCATGGACCGGCAAATAAGGGTGGTGTTAGTGGAGGTCCTCCTAAACCTAGAAAAATTATTGACTATGGTGATATTAAAGTAGCTCTCAATTTACATTGTGTTGGGGCAGTTACTTTTTATACTAGAGAATGCTTAGAGAATGTAGGTTTATATGATGAGAAGCTAGTAAATGCTTTTGAACATGTGGAGCATTCTTACAGATTAGCTAAAGCAGGTTATAGTACACCTTACTGGTGGTGGGCAGATATACCAAACAGTTTAGATTACGTAAACGAACAAGCATGTTCAGAACATAGCTCATCTATTAGGCCCAGGCAGGACTGGCAGAGTAATATTCAAAAAGCTGCGAAGGTCTTTCTAGAGAAGCATGGTGTAAGTCCTGTAGGGGTACCGAATTTAAATTTAACAGAAGTTTTAAATATATTAAAGATACGCAAGCCTACGGAGCCTATATCGTTTGTTGTACATTATAGAGAAGATACAGAAGAGCGTAGAAAGAATTTTAAAATTATTTATAACTACTATAAGGCAATATATCCAAATTGTGAATTTGTATTTGTAGAAGATGGGCCGGAAAAAACTATAGAACATATTGTACGGGGTAACGATCAGTATATTTTTCACAAAAGTGATGCTATTTATAATAAATGTATAGGTTATAATATAGGTCTTGAGAATGCTATTAATAATATAGTTTGCTTTTTAGATATAGATTGTATTGTTAGTATTGATAGTTTATCTAGATCTATAGAGACGATTAGTAATATAGACAATTCTATTTGTATAGGGTATAATGGGGTAGCAATTTATGCTGAATATAAACTTAAAAAACAGATTACCGGTACGGGATCTGCAAACGGTAATATACCTAAGCTGTTTGAACATTTGCAATCAACCGTAGATGTATCTAATATTAGAAATCTTTATACGACTGATTTATATACAGTTGGTAATGTAAATGCTGTTGGTGGTTGCCTTATTGCTAAGCGTAATACATTTAAAGATATAAACGGGTTTAATCCAAACTTTAAAGGTTGGGGATATGAAGATAATGAGATTATATCACGAGCTAAAATATTAGGTAAGACAGTTACTAGCGTCACTTCAACAGATAGTAAATACTTTCTATTTCACTTACCTCATGAAGATTCATATAAAGTAGCGTTAACCGATAAGAGCAATCATAAATTTTATAAGCATAACGAACAGTTGGTTCAGAAGGTTGAGAGATTTAATAAAAAACAGATGGAGACATATATAGAATCGTGGTAGAAATAAATATTAGAGATAAAAATTTCGGTGGTGAACCGTCGTCATGTCATAAAGGTATTAACAAGCATGTAAAGTGGAATTTTACAAACACCCCTGTTAGTGATACTTGCTTTATTACGGATATGTGCTTGAATGATATTCATAAAGCTTCCGGTATTAAGCGGAAGGTAGCATGGATTTTAGAACCACGAGCAATTCACCCGCAATATTATGAATGGATAGAGAAAAATAATCGATTGTTTGATTTTGTTTTAACTTTTGATGAAAATCTTATAAGCAAAGGTCAGAACTACCTCTATTATCCACATGGTAGATGTTGGATTAATAATTACGTAGATATGCATAAAGATAATAAAGTTTCTATTATTGCATCATCAAAGAACTTCACTGAAGGTCATCAGTTAAGACATAAAGTAATTGATAAGTTTACAGATATAGAAGTGTTTGGATATGGTTATAACCCTGTAGAAAATAAAGAAGATTCATTATCCAAGTATATGTATTCTGTAACTATAGAAAATTGTAGACAACCTGGATATTGGACAGAGAAAATTGTTGATTGTTTTGCTACCAAAACAATACCTATTTTTTGGGGTGATGATTCTGTGAGTGATTTTTTCGACGAGGATGGTATTATATATTTTAACAACCAAGAAGAATTAGGTGAGATATTAGAAGATCTTAAAGTTAACGGTGAGGCTATATTCGAGTCTAAAAAAGCAGCCGTAGCCAATAACTTTAAATTGGTAGAAAAATATAGAATTCCGGAAGATTGGATCTATAATAATTATAGATTTTTATTTAAATGAAATTTAAAGCAGCAATAGCATACAAAGTAGATAACCCCCTTATAGTTGAAGAGGTTGAAATAGATAAGCCTCTAGATGTAGGACAAGTTCTAATTAAATTACATGCTAGTGGTATATGTGGGGCTCAACTTTTAGAAATAAAAGGTCATAAGGGTAATGCTAAATTTATGCCTCATATGATGGGACATGAAGGCTCCGGTAATGTAGTTGAGATAGGGCCTGGTGTAACTACTTTAAAGCCTGATGATAGTGTAGTCGCTCATTGGATGGTAGGTGAGGGTATCGAGGCCCCCTTTCCAACATATAAATGTAAAGGTATTCGGATTGGAGGGGGTAAAGTTACCACGTTTGCTGAATATGCTATTATATCTGAAAATAGACTTACAAAGGTAAGTTCAAATACAAACAAAGATCTAGGAGCTCTTTTAGGTTGTGGATTAACTACAGGTTTAGGTGTAGTTAATAACGAATGTGATGTAAAATTTGGTGAGAGCTTAATGGTTATAGGCTGTGGTGGTGTTGGGTTAAACTTAATACAGGGTGCTAAAATGAATTGCTGTTATCCTATTTATGCTGTTGATATCAATAATAATAAAAAGGATATAGCTATGAAATTAGGTGCTACTCATTTTATTAATTTAACAGAAAGTAAATTTAGTAATCACTTACAGGATGTTGATATTATTACTGATACAGTAGGATCAGCAGAGTTAATATCAGAAGCTATATCACTATTATCTAACAAGGGTAGATATATTATGGTGGGTCATCTACCACCTAATAAAACTCTAGAGATACCTAATGCTGTTGATATGTTTTTTGGAAAGGGTAAATTACTAAGAGCTACACAAGGTGGCAAAACTTGCCCGCAAGAGGATATACCTCGCTATATTAAGTTAGCAGAAGCTGGGTTGATAGATATTGATCCGTTGATTACTCACAGAACTTCATTACATAATATAAACGATGCTTTAGATTTGATCCGTCAGAGCCAGGCGGGCAGAATACTAATAGACTTATGAGCAACCAACTTACAGAGCAAGATTTAATTAACTTTGAAGATAGTATAGTAGACCTCTACTTTCAAAATAAATTACCCTTTCTTTTTCATCTATCCGGGGGTAATGAAGAAGAACTAGTAAAGATATTTAAAGATATAAAACCTGGTGATTATGTTTTATCAAATCATAGAAATCATTACCATGCAATACTTCATGGTATACCCCAAAACACAGTAAGAGATCGTATATTAAACGGTCGTAGTATGTTTATTTTTGATAGAGAAAGAAATTTCTTTACTTCTGCTATTATTGGAGGGTTACCAGCTATTGCAGCTGGTATAGCGTGGGCTTTAAAAAGAAAAAAATCTAAACAAAAGGTGTGGTGCTTTTTAGGAGATGGTAATGAAGATTCAGGGCATTTACATGAGGCCGCAAGATATGTTGATGGTTGGGATTTACCTTGTAATTTTATTGTTGAAGATAATAGACGATCAGTTGATACGCCTACTATCGATAGATGGGGTAAAGCTTTAGAACCTAGCCACCCTAAATGTGTACAGCGGTATGTTTATGATCCGAAGTACCCTCATGCTAGAACTCCAGGTATAATTGATTTATCTAAGGCTACAAAACTTACTGATGATGAATATTTTCCTGTATTGGAAGACGAAAATATTAAATTACCTAAAAATAAATTTACCGGTGGTTATAAAGATGCTATTAATGATAGTATGGATAGTCTAGGTGCAGATAAAAATACTATCTTTATCGGGTATAATGTTTTATATGGAAATGCTATGGGTAATCTTGCAAATGTGCCAGATGATCAAAAACTTGAAACACCAGTAGCGGAAAATTTAATGGCAGGTTTAGCTATAGGAATGTCCTTTGAAGGATTTAAGCCGGTAGTATATTATGAACGTCATGATTTTATGTTAGTAGCAGCAGATGCAATTGGAAATCATATGAATTATATTGAGAGAATATCTCATGGTGAATTTAAAACACCTATCACATTACGAACGGTTGTAGCTGATGGGGGTCCTTTTTATTCTGGCCCTACACATTCACAAGATTTTACTAGCACTTTTAGGGAAATGGTTACTTTCCCTATATTTGATCCGGAGACATCACAAGATGTAGTGGATGCATATAATTATGCAAGATTATCTTCACGACCTGTAATGGTTGTTGAGAGAAAGAGTCGTTTCTAATGAAAAAATGTTTAATAAGACAACCTGCAGGTATAGGGGATATTTTATTTTGTCAAAAAATTGTTTATAAATTATTAAACGATGGGTATGAAGTATGGTGGCCAGTAGACGGTTGTGCAGAATGGCTAGGAGATTATATTTCAGGACCAAATTTTTGTTCGCTTGATAGTAATTTTCCCTTAAAGGAATTTTATTCTTCAAAAGAATATAAAAAAGTAAATGAAGATATATTTTTACCATTACAAAGTGCAGATCAATATTACCCTGGTCTTTGTATGATGGATTCAAAATATAAATTTATAGGGTTAGGATTTAGTGATTGGAGTAAATATTTAAAATTTAATAGAAATACAGAAAAGGAAGATGAGCTATTTAAACTAATAAATCCTCCATCTAATTTTACCTTAGTTAATAAGTTTTTTGGCTCTCTACCTAATCAGCAGGTCTGCAAGCATATCGATATAGGTAAATTAGATAATATAGTTGAGCTTAGACCTATACCCGGGTTTACAATTTTTGATTGGTGTAAGGTTTTTGAAAAAGCATCTCAAATTCATACTGTTGATACAAGTTTATTGTTTATACTTGAAACACTAGATACAACTGATAAATTATTTTGTTATAGCAGATTTGAAAATATTACCTTTGATAATGTTAGTCATTTATTCAATAAACCATGGCACTATTATAATAACCCAAAATTTTTAAACTTTAAGGAAGTTGAATGTAAAATCTTAGGCCAATCGCAAAAAGGTCAAGATTCATATATAGATTATATTTTTAATAAAATAGGCACTACTAATAAATATTTTATTGAATTCGGAGCTGTTGATGGTGTTAGAAGCAGTAATACCTACTTTCTTAGAACGCAGCAAAAGTGGAATGGTTTATTGTTAGAGGGTGATCCCTCTATGCCTTCAGACCCTCAAATAAATTTACATAACGAGCAATTAACTAAAGAAAATATCTGTGATACTTTTAAAAAATATAAAGTACAAAATCATTTTGATTTTATATCTATTGATATAGATGGTAACGATTATTGGTTACTTTCTTCTATTTTAGAAAAGTATACACCTCGTGTAATAATGATTGAAGCTTGTGTACGATTTGAACCTAATGTTAAGAAAGTACAAAAATATCATGCAGATTATTTCTGGAGAGGTGATAGGTGGTATGGTGCTAGTCCTCTAGCTTTAAAAGAATTAGGAGAAAAATTCAACTATACAGTAGTTTATATACATTTAGATGATGTAATATTAATACATAATGACTCTTTAAATGTAAAAAATATAGATCCACAATGGGTGGATATATATCCTAAGTCTAACCCGGATTTGTATATATCGCATGGTGACTATGGTATAGTTGAGGAAGAGTGGTTAAACCTTTAAAAATTATGATAGCAGCAAATTATTTTAAAACTTTAGATCCCGTTAATAAAAATGCTTTTAGTATTTTTAAAGCTTATAAATCTAAGAGTAATACCTTTATTGAAACTGGCTGTCATTTTGGTGGTAGCCTTACTCATGCAATAAATGGTGGTTATAAAAATTTATACTCCTGTGATATTAACAAAGTGAGAGTAGATCATTGTTTATCAGAGTTAAGTAGTAAATGTGATGTACTAAGAATTGATCATTCTAGTTCTTTGGATTTCTTTAAAAAGCTGTTGCCTATTATTGATACAGACGCCACGTTTTGGCTTGATGCCCATGACGAAGGTGGTGGTGTACCTACATTCGATGAATTAGCCTTAATAAAAGAGTTATTTGCAGATAAAGCAAGTACTATTATTATCGATGATATACCCCTTTATTTTAATAATACAATACCTGAGCTAATTGCTAAGATTAAAGAAATAAATAAAGATTATAATATACGAATGGAATATATTCATTCTAATAAAAGTAATTACATTCTTGTTGCTTCGACAAAAAGTAGAGAGCAGATGGCGAAATTTTCTATTAATAAAAAGATAAATTCATGATTATAATTACAGGTGTTGAAGGATTTATCGGAAACAATTTTAAAAAGCATTAACAATATAAGGATAAAATTGTTAAAGTAACTATTGATAATTGCGATCTTTTTATTAATATATTTAAAGAATGTTATTGGGTAGTGACTAGGAAGGTAGAGATATAGTAGGTGAAAAATATGCTAAATAAATTAAATTTTTACCTAGACTAGTAGAGCATGCTAGTAGTGATATTATTAATAAACTAACTAAAATATGAAAATTTTATTAATAGGTGATAGTTGCAAAGATATTTACCATTATGGTAAATGTAAGCGTATAAACCCAGAAGCACCGGTACCTATATTAGAAGAAGATTATTTTGAAACTAGAGAAGGTATGAGCTCGAATGTTTATGAAAATTTATTGAGTCTAGGCGCCGCCGTTACTCATTTAAAAAATAATGAACAAATAGAGAAACATAGAATAGTTGATTTAACTTATAGACAGCAATTAATTAGATATGATATTGGAGAGAAAAATATTAAACCACTTGAATTAAAAAAACTTCAGAAGGGTTATGATATTGTAGTAATAAGTGATTATAATAAAGGTTTTATTACTTACGATGTAGCAAAATATATTTGTACTTTTTATAAAGATATTCCTATTTTTGTAGATACTAAAAAGAAAGATTTAAAGTGCTTTAGCAATTGCTATATAAAAATTAATAATATTGAATATGAATCATTAGAAGACTATAACAAAAATTGCGAACTGATAGTAACATTAGGCGGTGAAGGTGCACTTTATAAGAATCAAATATATAAAACAAAAAAAGTAGAAGTGTACGATGTATGTGGAGCTGGAGATGTTTTCTTATCTGCTTTAGTGTATAAATTTAGTATGAATAAAAATATTAAATCAGCTATTCATACAGCTAATAGACTAGCTAGTTATACTGTCACAAAATTAGGTACATATGTATTAACTAAAGAAGATATACACAACCTTGCAAATTAAGAAACTTTATATATATAATAATATTAGACGTTGATGGAGTTCTAAACCATCAGATAAATATAGTGTTGATAGTTGATTATAATTTACTAAATATATGTATACCAGCTGAAAAACTTTGATGGGTGGCTATAGGGGTAATAGAAGTTGATTCGGTATTTTATATAAATATATTATGAAAAGAGCTTTAGTATTAGGAGCCGGTGGATTCATAGGCAATCATTTAGTAAATAGATTGAAGAGTGAAGGTTATTGGGTGCGTGGCGTCGACTTAAAATACCCGGAATATCAAGAATCGTCGAATGCGGATGAATTTATACTGGGCGATTTAAAAAATACTAGTCTAGTGAGTAAGGTATTTTTTGCTCCGGATCAATCTCAAACTCAACGTGGGGGATTTGATGAAGTATACCAACTGGCAGCTGATATGGGTGGAGCCGGTTATATTTTTACAGGTAATAACGACGCAGCTATAATGCATAATTCGGCATTAATTAATCTTAATGTTGCTGAGGCATGTGTTAACTTTACGGTTGGTAAGGTTTTTTATTCCTCAAGCGCGTGTATGTATCCAGAGCACAATCAACTTGATCCAAATAACCCAAATTGTGAAGAATCATCCGCGTATCCTGCCAGCCCGGATAGCGAATATGGTTGGGAAAAATTATTTAGTGAGAGATTATATTTGGCATTTAGTAAAAATCATAAATTAGATGTTAGGATTGCGAGATTTCATAATATTTTCGGCCCGTTGGGTACATGGCAAGGTGGTAAAGAAAAGGCTCCTGCTGCGATGTGTCGAAAAGCGGCTGAGCTTAAGGAAGGAGAAGGGCTTGAGGTTTGGGGAGATGGTCTACAGACTAGATCTTTTTTGTATGTAGATGAATGTGTGGAAGCAGTTTTAAGATTTATGAGACAAGATAAATTTTTAGGCCCTGTTAATATTGGTTCAGAAGAGATGGTCTCTATCAATGAACTCGCTCAATTGGCCTTAGATGCTGCCGGTAAAGATAATAAAATACAAAATCTCTCAGGTAATGATTTTATTGATAAATATGGTTTTGAGTGTCCGGAGGGTGTCAGAGGCCGCAATTCTGATAACAATTTATATAGGGAGCATATGAATTGGGAGCCAACACAATCTCTTAAATATGGTATTGAGACAACATTTGCCTGGATTAATTCTCAAGTGTATATATAATACACTATATGATTATTAGTCAGCAAGTGTATGAAGGTAATTTGATCCATGATAGGTTCGCGTATAAGTTCTTTAAAAAGGTAGTAAGTCCAGTTGGTAATATTATAGCATTTCGGGCGCCTATGTATGTGAGTGATAACTTAATTGATCTAGAGGATGCTCTCTCAAATGACTATATTTACTCTGAGGATGCAGTTAACTTTTGCTGGGAAATTCCAAATATGTGCCCCTTAGGTGCAGTATCTTTTCAAAGATTATTTAACACAGCTATTGCAAATATTTTGTCTAATATTTTATCAATGCCAATTATAGTTGATGGTGATGATTTAATGGTGCAGGATAAGTTTATTGGGTCAGATGATAAGGTTAGAGACTCTGGTAAAGTAAGTGTATCTATTACGTATAGTAAAGATAGCGTAGCTCTCGGGCATACTGGTATTAATATTAACGCTGGTAGAAAAGCTCCGGGATTTGCATATTCGACACATTTAAGCGATACTCAAATTGAATCATTTATGACATCTGTAATTAATTATTTCAATAATGAAGTGTTGGATCAGTGGGTCGCGACGTCGAAAATTTTGGTATAATGAATTTCTTCCAAACACAAAATAAGCTTTTCTTTTCTAAAAAAGATGACGCAGGTGTATTAGATCTAGAAGGTGAGCAGAGCTTTGTACCATTTCTCTTTAATAGGTGGTTATCATTTTACGGGAAAGATACTGTAAATTTTACAAATGAGACTTTAAATAAGTTTCACTCATTGTTTGAAAGTAAGCAGGAAATGTATAAGCTATACTACTACCTGATACCTAGACTTAAATTCAAACGTATACAGTACATTAAGAAAAATAAAAAAGCTGTAACTGAAGAGACTGATAATCTAGCACTTATTGCTAGTAATAACCAAATTTCGGTTAGGGAGTTGCAACAATATTTAAATGAACTGACTTGATATTCTGCAGTGTCGGTATATATAATTTATATGCCTGCAGATATTAATAAATTAACACCGGAAAAGCATTTAATTGATCTATCACCGAATAGTACTGGTGATGTAGGTCTTACTGATGACTTTGAATTGTCTGCCATTTTTGATGATATTCTACTAGTAGAATATATTGATGAGACGGAAGAAGGTGAAATTGAGAGGAATGGTATTGTAGTACCAACAAATGCTATTACTCGAGCCTGGCGTAAAGCTAAAATCCTACTAGCAGGTCCTAAAGTTGTAACTGCTAAAGTGGGTGATATTGTAATCTTTCCAAATAACCTAGGAGTTACTGTAGCAAATATTGATGTTGAAGGTATCGGGAAGGTTAAGAAAGGTATCTTTTTAAATGAGGATAGGCTGTTTGGTATTTGTAAATTAAAAAGTGATAGTACAAAGATCAACTCTTGATAGTATACTTCTATCAAATGTATGTGATATTCGATTTGTTAGAAAGATACCCAAAGCAGGTGCACCACCAACCAGGCGCATGCTTTGTACAAAATCATATAGTTTATTAAATTCTACAAATGGTAGAATTACACTTAACTATAAGCCCCCTACACGCCCATCACAAATTAATGAAGCTAAAGATAACATTATTAATGTGTGGGACATATTAATGCAGAATTATAGGAATATTAATATGGGTCAATGCGATTTAATTGAAAAGATACCGGTATCAGAGGAATTTTGGACATATTTTAATGATAATATATATCCAATGTCCGGTGACCAAAAAGCAAACTTTATGAACACATGAATAACTGTCTAGAAAATGTAGCTAATTATGTTAAACCCTTTCTATTATCAAATATTGTAATAAGAACAGATAAGAAGATTCTTAAGAAAGGTAAATTTAAAATATTTCAAATAAAGCAACATTATATTAGATTTATGATTGAAGTAGATGGTCATCTCAAAATGTACGAGATGCCATACCCATTTAATGTTGAAAAAATAGATAATATAACAGTGTTTAATTATAAATTGAGCTCGTTTTTAAAAGATAGTGATCTAATATTACAGTCAAAGTTTCTAGATCTATCACAAACATCTAAATTGTATAATAATTTCGTATACATATTGACTTCTGCAGAGTAGGGCATATAATGTATATGTGATACCTAATATATTAACTCATTTCCCGCCTAAGTATACTCCTAATTCTCAACAAGTTGAGCTTCTTAGTTGTATAGATAAAGCATTTAATGATGGTTATAAGTTTGTGGTGTGTAATGCGCCGACTGGGAGTGGTAAATCATTCATTTCGAAGACTGTAGGTAACATATCGAAAAAATGTTCTAATAATTTTAGAGATGTAATTACTTCATATCTTGCCTATAGGCAGATGCATGGTGGAGGATACGTACATAGTGATGAGTGTGAAGAAGAGCCATCATTTGGTTGTACTGCCTTAACAATTACCAAATCTCTTCAGGATCAATATAAAGAGCTTTTTAATGATGTTGAAGTTCTTAAAGGTAAATCAAATTATCAATGTGCGATAGATCCTAACTTTTCGGTTGAAGTAGCTCCTTGCTTACACTTACCAAAAATAAAAGAGGAGTGTTGGGCAAAAAAATGCTGCCCATATTATGAGCAGAGAAATACTACACTAACTGCACAGTTTAATACGCTTAATTATAGTATGTTCTTCGCTTTACCAGAACACCTTAAGAAGAGACAGTTTTTAATATGTGATGAAGCCTCAGAACTTGAAGATCAGTTAGTTAAGGAGTTCTCATGTAAAGTAGAATATAAAGTTATTAAAAGTTCTAATATCGATTACACACCCTATACTAGTAGGACGGATGGCTATAAATGGTTAAATACCTTATCTGCAAATATCAATGAAAGAATTAATAATATTAAGGATTTATTAATAGCCAAAAAAGGTACATCAAATAAGCGGATGTTAATTGACCTCAAGGGTGAGATAATTAGACTTCGCAACATTCATAGTAGGATTAACCTCGTTATAGAATCATGGAGCGAGTCAGAATATGTCTTTGATAGAGATCGTGAGGGGGTAACCTTTATGCCACTTAAGGTAAATAAGCTAGCCCACAAGCTGTTTGATTATGCGGATGGTGTTATATTGATGTCAGCTACAATTATTGACCCCGACAATTTTTGCAAATCACTCGGTATTGATAACTTTAAATATGTGGAGGCTGAATCTACATTTGAGCCTAAAAATGCACCTATCGTTTGTAACACTAAATTTAAATTAAATTATTATAATCTTAAAAATAATTTACCTAAAGTTATAAAGCAGATCGTAGAAATATGTGATCACCATAAAAATGATAAGGGCATTATACATACACATAATAATACTATTACCAAAGGTATAGCGAACGAATTAACATCAGACAGGTTCTTAATTCGGGAACCTGGAGTGAGAAATGAGGATATCTTAGAACAACATACTTCAACAGATGACCCAACTGTTCTCATATCACCATCAATGACATTTGGGGTAGATTTAAAGGATGATTTAGCTCGGTTTCAAATTATTGTTAAGGCTCCCTTTCTACCAACTAAGGATGTTAGAATTGAGAGGTTAATGAAGGATAATTTTAATTGGTATCAAAATAAAATGCTCTGTACCTTAATTCAATCATGCGGTAGGGGTATTAGATCGAAGAAAGACTATTGTATAACTTATATTTTAGACGGTGCAATTACAGAAAATATCATTAAAAATAGGCATAAATTACCAAAATATTTTATTGAGAGATTTTTGTAATAAATATATGTATCAAAAACTATACATATTCGTTTGAAATCAAAGATATGCTTACACAATTTGTGGCAGCATTTGATGATACAGTCATTAAGAGATACGATAAAAATAATAATGCTCGACAAAATGTCGAAGTTAGGTATGTTTTTGCGCCTAAACAGCGAGTGATGTATGACATTGTTAACAAAGCACAAAACCTTACTTTACCAGTAGTTGCTATAGATCTAACATCTGTATCATATGATAAAGACAGGGTGTTTAATAAGATTAATAACATATACAACTACACAAATTCTACAGATAGTACAGAAATACGGATGCCTGTACCTATTAATTTGGAGGTTAATTTTTCAATAATATCTAGATATATGCAGGATATGGAGCAAATATTAACAAATTTTGTTCCGTATTCAAATCCATATATTATCATAGCGTGGAAAGAGCCATCTGAAACAGGTGATACTGTAGAAATTAGAACTGAAGTTGAATGGAGCCAAAGCATATCATTAAATCAACCTACAGACCTAACCTACACAGATAAATTCAGAGTTGTTGCAGATACCAACTTTACAATAAAGGGTTGGTTATTTAGAAATAAAAATACAGCCTCTGCACCAATTTACTTTATTGAGCAAAACTTTATTAATTCATCCAAAAATTATAATTTAACACAACCGCTGACCACCCTAGATTATGAAAACTTTTTTAATAGTCTAACAGCAGAGTGTGATATAGACACATTTATACTATCAGCGATACCTAGTATTACAAATATATACCATACTACAACCGGCACAGTTTTAGATGTTATCAATCCTATAACATTGAATAAGCACGTGTCTGCGTATAATATGTATAATTATAATATACTCGGTACGAATTTTCTCAAAACAGATCTCATCTTATTGAGTGCAAACAACACATCATTAACAAATAATTTTACAGCTATAGACACAACATATACGGGACCGGTCTCCGGATTTGTTGTTGATCCAAATAACTATAAAATACTAAATGATGAGGTGTTAACAATAAATATACCTTACCTATCCGGCTCCGGAAATTTTGATATTATAGTTAAAAATCCAGCTGGATGGGGATCGTCGAGTAGTATAAGTGGTTTATACTTTACCGCAGAATAAATAACATTATAACATACAATGGCAGATACATCTCCTAATCAAAATCGTTCTTACGTGAGTAACGATGGTAAATCTTCTACATTCGGTAGAAATCTAGTTCAATATATACAGAACAGGCTGCCATATACCAACACCGTTAAGGATGATGATAGTCTAAATCCCAAATATAAATATTTTAATAAAACGGGAGGTCGTCGCGCAGAAGCTTTAGCGAAAACATCTGTCTCATCTTCGAATAGTTATAATAATGTAGCGATCGGTGAGTTTGGTAAGGACTCGTCCTTCGCAGACATAATGTATGCAAACCTGCAGGAGGATAAAACTGGTCGTGTTAGAGACTATCGAATTATATCCGCTTACTCGGAGGTTGCTGAAGCTTTAGATGAAATATGTGACGAAACTATTAACGAAAATGATGTAGGTGAAATAGCTAAAATTAATTTTGAGAATATTGATTTAGATGTTGCTGATAAAAAAAATGTTGAAGATGAATTTTATAAGTTTATAGATTTATTCGACCTTAAACAAAAAGGTTGGCAGTATTTTAGACAGCTTTTAATTGAAGGTGAAGTATTTTTTGAGCTTATTTTGCATGATGAATATACTCATGAAGGTGTATTAGGGTCGATAAATTTGCCGGCAGAGCTTATAGACCCGGTATACAATAATATACAAAATATGCTTGTTAAAGGTTATATTTACAAAAAACCTATCTTTAGTGAGACTCAACCAAATAAAGTTGAACGGTATGATTTTATCCCTATGGATTCAAATCAAATCGTATATATTAATTCAGGTGTTTATAACGAAACAAAAGAATTTGTTACACCATTTTTAGAAAACGCTCGTAGACCGTTCCGACAGTTATCATTAATTGAGGACGCTATTGTTATTTACAGACTTGTGCGCGCTCCGGAGCGATTGGTGTTCAATGTTGATGTCGGTAACATGGCACCACCAAAGGCCGAAGCGTATCTTAGAAAGCTTATACAAAATTACTGGTCTAGAAAAACATTTGATATGGATCAAAGTGACGTGGTTAAAAAGTTTAACCCTCAATCCATGCTTGATGCATTTTGGTTCGCCAAAAGACAAGGATCTGAAGGTACATCTGTAACACAATTACCAGGTGGTGCGAACCTAGGCGAGTTAGCCGATCTAATGTATTTTATTAAGAAACTTTATAAAGCATTAAAGGTACCCACCACCAGAATCGATCCAGAAGATCGCACAGTCGATACATCAACCACGTTACGAGAAGAGTTAAAATTTGCTAAATTTGTTATACGACAGCAGCAACGTTTCGCTGCCGGTATTAAGAAAGGATTTATTACCCACCTTAAATTAAGAAATATGTGGGATAAGTATGATCTTAGTGAAACAAATTTCGATATAATTTTTAATGTCCCTACAAATTTTTTCGAACTCAGAGAGAGTCAGCGGTTAGAACTTAAAGCTACTAACTTTAACAACTTAGCATCAAATGAATTTGTAAGCGCTACATATGCGCAGAAGAAATATCTTGGATGGAAGGATAGAGACATACTTGCAAATAGAGAGTTTCTTAGAAAAGATGCAGAGATGCAATGGGAGCTATCGCAAATTCAAGCAGCCGGCCCTGCATGGAAAGAGCAGCTAGCAGCAGGTAATTTAGGTGCTACTGAAGGTGAAGATATGGGTGGTGATCTAGGAGGTGGAGGTGGTTTGGAGGGTATACCTGAATTCGGTGGTGGTCCAGCTGCAGAGGGAGATGTTGAATTAGAAATAGATGAAGAGCCGGTTGATGTAGAGCCTATAGAGTAATAATTATTCAGTATATAACACAAATTTGAATAAATATACTCATGCCAGCTGTTTGTGAAATAACACCCCTATCTGCTTTTTTATCAACAAACCTTAATAATAAGATAGACACCTATGATAGACTGGGTGATAGGGTTAAGAGGTCTTTAGGCTGGCCGCTAATCTCGCTCGAAATTCATACTGACCAACTTCGAGAAAATATACAAATTGCGGTAGAGTATTTTACTAAATATGCAGGTTTTACTCAAGAATATTTAATTTTTGATTCAAACTTATATGAACATAAAAGAGGTATTAGGCTTGATCTGTTATATACATTAGCAAATACTGACTTAGAGACCAACGCACAGAAGGTAGCCGGCACAAACCCTCTAGGTCCTGGTTCACAGTTTTATGGTGAAACACCAGAGACCATTTTTGTTACAACATCTAGTGTACAAGGAACACAATTTTCTAGTTCATCAGCTTTATCTGCTACATTTTCTGACGGTATAGCTCAGTTTGAGGTGTTCGATAGTACATTATATGGATCAATTACATCATTCAATCAATCATTAACCGCTAACTTTACTGAGAATGTAAGAAAGACGTTATCATATCAAGGAATATCATCTGAAGCTATAACATTTCAAAATGTATTCGATTATGATGTAATGGACTATAGAAAGGTTGTTGATGTAACAGATTTTGAAGAAGGTTCATCTAGTGGCATTAATACTCTATTCACGCTGGAGCAAACAATGGCTCAGCAAACATATTTTTCTTACGCTATGGGTAACTATGGGTTCGATCTGGTATCTTGGTACACATTAAAGGAGTGGATTGATACTCGTGAGAAAGTATTAGCTACTAGAAGGGATCTTAAATTTGATCCTCGAACACAATACATGCAGATGTATCCTCAACCTAAACCCAATAGTAGGTTCTATGGTGTAATATCAAGCTATGTGGAACGACCTATTCGTGATATAATTAAAGAGCAGTGGGTATATGAGTATGTATTAGCACTAACTATGGTTACTATTGGTAGAGTGAGAGGTAAGTTTACTGGTGTAAATCTCTTAGGGGGTGGTACTTTAAACTATGATATGATTAATGAAGGGCTAACTCGAAAAGAGGCTTTAGAAACAAAGTTGCTGGAAGGTGCATCAGCAGGATTTGGGGATGGTGACCCAGTTGAATTTCTTGTCGGTTAGTTTTAATTACTTATTAATAGAATGGCATCCAAAAAATACAGGCAGGGTATTTTTACACCTACAAATCCAAATAAATTTATTGGAACCAAGGCTGTTTTTAGGTCTGGACTGGAGCTTAAATTTTTTAGGTTCTGTGATTTAAATGAAAACGTAATTAAATGGGGGAGTGAAAATATCGTAGTACCATACTATAGCCCGTTAGATAACAAGATACATAGGTATTTTGTAGACAATTATGTTGTAATTAAAGAAGGTACACATATTAAAAAATATCTAATAGAGATTAAACCATCTAGACAGACAAAAAAGCCGACAACAAAATATAAAAAGAGGTCTCATCTGATATATGAACAACGGGCTTATGTAATTAATACAGCTAAATGGGAAGCTGCTAAGAAGTATAGTCTGAAAAAGGGCTATGAATTTATAATTTTAACAGAAAAAGACCTTAACTAAATAAATAATAATATGCCTGTAAACTATACTGATAATTTTGGCTCTACATACATTAACGTTAATGAGTGTAGGTCATATAATCAACCACTAACAACAGCTCTTGTAGGCCTATCTTCTCAGGTTTGTTCAGAAGTTATTATATATAACAAATCCGGGCAGGAGGTATCTATATATGACTCGAATCACGCAGGTGCTTCGAATGGCTTGGTACTTGATGATAATGATGTTGTAACTATAAGAGGTGTTACAAATTCTGAGCAAGTGAGCGCTAAAACAACTTCTGGTACAGGTCTCCTTTACTATAGAACACAGTATTATAGTATTACAATGTCTAGGTAATTAAATAATATTATAGTGCAATAAATGTGCAGTATAGTATAAATACATATATATGGCTCTAAAACTAAATTTGGTTGTAGAAAATCCTGATATTGCGGATCAGTTTGAAATTATTGAAGAAGAGACAAATAAAAATACACCATCTAACCTGTATATAAAGGGGCCATATATGATGGCAGAGGGTGTTAATAGGAATAATAGATATTACCCACTCAATGAGCTTGAACGTGAAGTTCAGAGATATAATGAAGAGATGATTAAGCCCGGGCGCGCGATGGGAGAACTCAACCACCCATCATCCGCTGATGTAGATTTAGAACGGGCATGCCATATAGTTACTGAAATTACACAAGATGGTAATGTATTTTATGGCAAGTCTAAGGTACTAACCACTCCATGTGGCCAAGTTGTACGATCCTTAATTAATGATGGTGTTAAAATTGGCATGTCTTCAAGAGCACTTGGTACCCTTGAAGAAAAGGTAGATTATAATCAAGTGAACAATTTAAAGTTGGTTGCTATTGATTGTGTGGCTGATCCTTCATATTCCTCTGCGTTTGTTAATGGTATATTAGAATCTAAACAATGGGTCTTAGCGGAAAACGGGGTGTATGAGGAAATATACGATAAATTTGAAGAGAGTATTTCTAACCTACCTAAAAAAGGTGTAGATGAATATCTAAGAGAGCGGTTTTTATCCTTCATAAACAACCTTTAAGGTATAAATATAATTTAGTATGCCTAGATCAAAAAAAGATAACGTAAAAGTTGATTATAATAAACATACCAATAAGCAACAAAAGCGGAAACACAATAAAAAGGTTCGAAAAACGGGGAAAGAAGAGATCACCGGAGAAGAAGATGAAGAGGTTTCTATGAATACTAAACTAAGTCATTTTATATCAGCAATTTCTGATAAAAATTACGCTAGTGCACATAAATATTTAAAGAGCGCTGTTGAAACTAAATTAGTAGATAGAGTTAATGGTGCAACAGAACAACCACTTTTTAAAAATGACTAGAAAAACAATCCTACCAGAAAGCGTTAAAGAGGTCTTGACTGAAGATTCGATTGCATCTGTTGAGAGCGCCATTAGAGAAAAATTATCACTCTCTGTTGAAGCAGCACTTACCGAACAAGACGACCTTTATGCCAAAAAACTCAATGAATTAGTTTCCGCAATTGATAAAGATCATTCACAGAAACTCAACCGGGTTGTGGAATCAGTTGATCTTGGCAATTCTAAGAAATTAGTCAAAGTAATCAACAGATATGAGAAAGAGTTACATGGATCTGCAAAGGATTTTAAAACTACACTAGTTGAATCGATTTCAAACTATCTCGAAGAGTATATTGATGAATCAATTCCACAGAAAGAGATTTTAGAAGCAACTCAAAATCGGACCGCTATGGAAGTTCTTACTAATCTCCGCAAAGTATTAGCTGTAGATTCATCGTTGATGAGCGAGTCAGTTAAAGACGCTGTAGTTGATGGGAAGGCGCAAATCACTCACCTATCTGATAAATTAGAAAAAGCTGAACGTGAAAACGTTATTATTAAAGAAGCTTATAACAAGACTAAAACAGATCTACTGCTAGAGACTAGGACATCAGGTCTCCCAGAAAAGAAAGCTCAATATCTCCACAAGATTTTACATGATAAATCACCTGAATTTATTGAAGAGAATTTCGACTATACAGCTAGATTGTTTGATAAAAAATCAAGCGAAAGACTGAAAGTCATTAAAGAAGAGGCTTATTCACAACGACAAGTTAAAGCTGATGTACCTAAGCGACTAAGTCCTCAACAGCCTAGAGAGGTAGCAAACCCGTATCTAGAAGGTCTACAGCGAATGAAATAATTTCTCACTGAACAATGAGGCATTTAAATGCCTGAATATCCTGGAGCATGACTCCATGAAGGTCGAAAAAAAAGAAAGGAAACAAAAAATTATGAATAAACCACAATCTTTTATTGATAAGAACAGAGCCGATACTCTCTTAGAGAAATGGGCACCTGTTCTAGATTATTCATCTGATAGCGTTAAGTCTATTGAAGACGACACAGTCCGTCTCAACACAGCAATTCTTCTTGAAAATCAAGAGAAATGGTGTGTTGAAGAAGGAAACACAGCCGGGCAGGATGGGTCCCTAGGTGGTGGAGGGCTTTATAATCCCAATACCCCCAACTCCTCTGATAATTATGCTTCAGGCGATGCTCGTCTCCCAAAAGTACTTATCCCTATGATACGACGTACGTTCCCTGAGCTCATCTCCAACGATATTGTTGGTGTTCAGCCCATGTCCGGTCCTGTTGGTCTAGCTTTTGCTCTACGTTACTCCTACCAAGGTGCAGATCTCGGTAGTGGTATTGATGGTGGAGCAACTGGTGGCGGTGAAGGTTCGAACTGGAATGCGGGAGGAACCTACGGCGGTAACGCTGATAACGTTGCTCCGGATTATAACGATGAGCTTGGTTATCAACTGCTTGACACAAGGTTCACTGGTGCATCCTCCACTGCTTTAAGTGGTGCGGCGGGTGTTTGGGATTTTGCTGCTCAAGACGGTGGTGTTGCTGAGATTCTCAAGAACTTTGAGATTACAGGTAACATTCCGCAAGTTGAAGTTAAATTCGAGAAAACAGCCGTTGAAGCTGGTACCCGTAGGTTGGGCGCCCGTTGGTCTGTTGAACTAGAACAAGACCTCAAGAACATGAACGGTATCGACGTCGATGCTGAGATCACAAATGCTATGTCATATGAGATCCAAGCTGAGATTGACCGTGAAATGCTCATGAGAATGATTCAATCTGCTCTTGGCGCAGGCGCCGGTGCTGGATACTCTATCTGGCATCCTGCATCTGCTGATGGGCGTTGGCTCGTTGAACGTAATCGTGATTTCTATCAGAAACTAATCATTGAGGCCAATCGAATCGCTGTACGTAACAGGCGCGGTGCTGCTAACTTTGTTGTAGCTACACCACGTGTTTGCGCTATCTTGGAAATGCTCCCTGAATTTCAGTGGGTACAAGTCCAAGGTGACGTTAATACGCAACCTGTTGGTATTGCTAAGATTGGTTCACTTGGTGGTAGGTTTAGTGTTTACCGTGATACCCGTACTGAAGTTGGTTATGCCAACGCAGGTACATATGATCAGTCATCTAAGTATGGTAATGGTCCTGGTGGTGCTAAAACCACCGGTGTTGAATATGCTCTCCTTGGTTACAAGGGTCCAGAGTTTTATGATACAGGTATCATCTATTGTCCTTACATTCCAGTCATGGTTCAGAGAACAATTGGTCCAAATGATTTCTCACCACGCGTCGGGTTGCTTACCCGTTACGGCGTAGTTGATAACATCTTTGGTGCTAATCTCTACTACCATGTTGTTATTGTTCAAGGTCTCGGTACAGCATTTACTCCTAGTAGTCAATCTGTATATTTCTAAAATAGAAATTAACAACTTTAGCCTAACGGCCTTCGGGCCGTTAGGCTTTTTTTTGGTATATTATATTAAAAATGTTTATATAATACCATAAATAATAATATGGCAGATATCTATTCTTTTAATGCTGGTGTATACGATGCGTCGAAATACGGTTCACCAGCCCCGTTGAGCTACTCTTTAAGTGGTACATCAAATCAGGTTGTTCTTAGTGCTAGTAGTACAACAGGCACACTTAACGGTAGTGACGTTGTGGGTATATTGTTTGATGAACAACCTGATACAGCACTTGGCCCCCTCTCATCAATTACTTTATACTCACCCCATGGTGGGACTAATACAGTTATTCAATGCAGACTATCTGCAGGTGCAACAATAGCTGTTACTAATACAGATCGTTATACCGCTTTATATACCATCCCTGTTGGTGGTACTGACGGTTCTATTACTTTATCTCAATCAGGTCACCACGTAACTGGGCCTGAAGTTCGTCGAAAAGTAGTTCTAGGACTTCTTTAAATAAATACCGTTGCATTATAACGAGATTTATGTAAGTAATATTACATATGTCAGACATTACAATTACTCTAAACGCATCACAAGATAATCCGGAAGCTGCACTCGTCGTAGAGTGTTTAGAAGAGGGTATTAAACAGAAAGGCTCTCCGGTTGCTCGTGTGGCTCTTCCCATTCAAGATCGAATTATTGCAGCTGTTAAACAGGCTCAACAAAAACTAGGTAACTCACCTATCACAGCTGTCGCCGATGACGACGGTAGCTAATTAACATATACCCATATAAAGCGTAGACAACCTAGGTTGTCTACGCTTTTTTATGTTTTAATATGATAGTATACCGTGGAATATATCTTTAGAGAGCTTTAGAGAGCGTACATTAAAACACATGTGATGGGTACCTCGGGTAGTAATGGCGCGAGTTAGATGACAGGAGCCCACTCAGGAGCAAGATCACCTAGCAATCCATCTTCTCCCACAACATAGGCCGTGACAGTCTCCCAAGGCTCGAACGTCGCCATACCCTCAGTTGCCAGAAAGGCGACCATGGCGGCATGCCTCGTGAATAGGGGAGCAACGTCTTCACCTAGTGCGGTCAAGGCGGCTTGCGCTGCTTCTTTAGATTTCGGGTTCTCCTTCGTGCCCCATAGAAGCTCGAAGCCCGATTGGACGGACGCGGCGAGACGGTTCAACGCGAGGTCAGAATCGCTTAGCAGCTGCTTGGCCGTACGTTGATCTTCAGTTAATTCCACTGGAGCAGCGGGCTTGTCTTGTAATGTAATGGTTGTTGACATAAGATTGTGTGTGTGATTAAGCGCTCGTAATTGTTTCCCAAGCCGAGCCCGTATAGACAGCGAGCTTACTCAGGGTTGTATCGTAGACTACCATGCCCGCCGCTGGTGACGCAATAGCATTCTTCTGCGTCGTGGTCATGCGAGGCGGCAGAAAGGCTTTAGTCGTCGAGGAGACGTCTAGGGCCGCGCTGGCGTTTGGTGTCGTCGTGCCGATGCCGACGTTGCCGGTGCCAGACGAGAAGTGAACATCCTGCCCGCTCCGAGACCAATTGTTTATCTGAGTATCTGTTTGGGTTTTAGTAACCGCTCCAAAAGCGCTGGCCTCAAATCCCACAGCCCAACCATCTTGCCAGTTTGCGGCATCGTAGCCCAAATAACCAGCTTCTACTTCAGTCACATACACGTGTGGATGTCTCCAAACCGAAGTTAATTCGCCTATATAGATGCAGCATTTTGTGCCATCATGGCCAAATCTAACTGTAAAATTAGTATCTTTACTTGCAGCAGATTCTATGTATGCAAAATGATTGAGCCATTGGGTGGTGGGTGCGTAAGTGTACCCCCCACACACAACAGTAAAGGATTCGTTAGTTGCAAAATCATACACCTTGATGGTCATCCTAAGCATGGTTCTAGTCCAGGTCACAGGTAAGGTTACTTTAATAGCTCCAACTTGGGTACTACTGCCTCCAGTGCTGCCTCCTCCTGGGTTGGTCAATCTAAGCCGGTTGCCTGTTGTCGCAACCCCGCTAGTTGTTATAATACCACCGGCAACGTCCAACTCAGCCCCTGGTGTCGTTGTGCCGATGCCGACGTTGCCTGATGAGTCGATCGTCAGATCATCTTGTGTTCCGACGTGACCAAAGTGCAGATTATCCGTTGTGTGATCAAAGTTAATATATCCAGCGTCCCTATCCCCTGTGTCACCTAGGTTAATCCTAGAACGGCCGATATTTCCCGACAACAACGTTATATCAGCATTATCTGTCGTGGTGCCCCCATTCTGGAACATCGCAATCTCACCAGCAGCTGCTATCCCTACTTCGGCTCCCAATGTGACGTGCAGGGGTACTGAGGGCGAGGTCGTACCGATGCCGACGTTGCCGGCACTTGTGATCCGCATACGCTCGACCTCGTTCGTGGTCGTAGACGTTGCGGCAGTATAAAGCTCGATCGAGGTCGCAGTGTTATAGGCCGAGTGCGATCCACCAATGAGGATGCGGTTGGCGCCAGACTCCGCACGCCCCTGAATCATAGCGATAGGTTCTTGAGCATTCGTGTAGTGCTGCGAAGTCACGAACCCGTCTTTGATCGAGGCATCGGCTGTGATGTCAGATAGGAGCAGGGTATTGACGTTGTCCGTCCCGGACACGACATGCAAAGCGGCGGCAGGACTGTTCGTCCCGATGCCGACGTTACCACCGCTGACCATGGTCATCCTGATTGTATCGTTAGACAAGAGGTGCACGTCCCCTGCATCCCGGGTCCCAATGGCGAGCGCCCCTCCGGTATTTACTACAGCAGCTCCCCCAGGCCCTACGTTCCCAATCGACCCGACAGCATACGTGGGCCCGTAAACGGTGAGGCTCAGACCATCATCCGCCGAATTATGAAACCTACTAACTAGTGCACTAGTTGGGGTAACGTTTTTGAACCGGGTCGAGCTAATCTTCGTTGTCTCGATCTCCAGGTCATGCGTCGGGATGACCGTACCGATACCGACATTTCCCTTGAGAGCTGTAGTGACAATAGAGTCATTACCTAGGACGACAGTGTTGGCCCCAAGAGATTCGGCAGCATATCCGAGCACCAACTGGTTAGCGGCCCCTTGAACGCCTTTAGTCGTCGCTCCAATAAAGACAGAATTAGACGCTGTCGTCAGGCTGGTAGTGCCACCTGACTGGAAGCGGCCTGAATTGTAGCCGCTAGCGGTGTTGGATGATCCAATGTTAAGATAAAGGGCCAAATATCCGGCCGCTGTGTTATTGTCCCCTGTGTTGGCCTGCAGGGCCTGTCGCCCGGTTGCGGTATTGCCGCTCCCAGTGTTATTGAGAAGCGACACGTAACCGCTAGCCGTGTTGTTGGCTCCGGTGTTGCCGTAGAGTGACCAGTTGCCGCTAGCGGTGTTGTAATTTCCGGTGTTGCCGCGGAGCGAATAGTAGCCGCTAGCGGTGTTGTGGTCTCCGGTATTGTTCCGGAGCGACTGGTACCCGAACCCAGAGCTATTATGTCCACTATTACTTTCTCCCGCACCCGAGCCGATAAAGTTACAATTAGTCCCTGTGGTACTCAGCCCCGCATGGACATTCCCGACAACCTGCAGTGCTGCGGTGGGTGTCGTTGTGCCGATGCCGACGTTGCCGCTGGATTTAATAGTTAAGTGACTGTTTGCACCATAACCTAAATTAAATGTCGATGACGTCTCATCCCATAATATACGACCAACAGTTGTTCCGTTATTGTTGTCAAACAATATAGATGCTGTTGAATTTGTGTATATATTATTTTGGTCGACCTTAATGCTGAGTGCCGCAGTTGATGTATCGCTTTGAAAAGCCTCTATTAATGATTCAATAGCGGTAATCTGATTACCAAGAGTACCACCATAATTCGCACTACCACGCTGAGTGATTACAATATCCCCGGCAATTACAGGTGCCACAACTAAATCGCTAATTTTTATACCTGGCATATTATATTATTATTTATAGTGTGGTGGTTGATATATAAAATAAACAAGCCAATTACTTTATATTTGAGACTATACTTATTGTATGATTTTCGTCTTTATTTTTAGAGTCCATAACAACCGGGGATCTTGCAATAGTGTTAGGCATATTTATACAATGTTACCCGATAATCCAGTTAGTTCCGTCGCTAAAGACTGGTACAAAATCACTACCACCACCCGCAACAGTCTGACCGTGATGGCTAGCTAGCGTGTTAGCTGAATCAGTAACAAAGGTTCTTGCCCCCGCGCCTGCTGTTGCTGCTGCAGGTAGTAAAGCAACAGTGGTAGGAGTCGTTTTGACGGTTCCCGATGCCGTGATATTTCCAACGACGTCAAGTTTTTCACTCGGTGTTGTGGTGCCAATTCCCACGTCGCCCTTGAGCGCTGTAGTGGTGATCGTATCGGCTCCTAGAACCACTGTATTAGACCCTAGCCCTATAGCAGTGTCACCAATGACGATCTGGTTAGTGGCGCTATCAACACCCCGGGTGTCTTTGCCAATGAAGATTGAGTCATCGGCGACAGTTAAGGCTGTGGTACCGTCTGCTTGGAAACGACCAGCTTGATATCCGTTGGCTATGTTGTAACTACCTGTTGTGTTAGAGTAAAGGCTCTCTATACCGCTGGCTGTGTTGTAGGTGCCTGTTGTGTTATAGTAAAGGCTCTGGTATCCGCTAGCTATGTTGTAATTACCTGTTGTGTTAGAGTAAAGGCTAGTGGTGCCGGTGGCTATGTTGTAATTACCTGTTGTGTTACTAAAAAGGCTCCGCATCCCACTGGCTGTATTGTAGCCGCCTGTTGTGTTAGAGAAGAGGTTCTGGTATCCAGTGGCTATGTTATAACCGCCTGTTGTGTTCTGATAAAGGTTAGATCTCCCGGTGGCTGTGTTGATACTACCAGTTGTGTTATAGAAAAGGTTCTGGCTCCCGGTGGCTGTGTTGCTACCACCTGTTGTGTTACTGATAAGGCTCTGATAGCCGCTGGCTGTGTTGCTACCACCTGTTGTGTTCTGATAAAGGCTATAGTAGCCGCTGGCTACGTTGCTACTACCTGTTGTGTTATAGCGAAGGCTATATGCGCCGCTGGCTACATTATAATTGCCTGTTGTGTTAGCGTAAAGGCTATAGGCGCCGCTGGCTGTATTGTGGCCGCCTATTGTGTTAGAGTAAAGGCTCCGGAATCCGCTGGCTGTATTGTGGCCGCCTGTTGTGTTAGAGTAAAGGCTATGGGATCCGCTGGCTACATTGTTAATACCTGTTGTGTTAGCGTAAAGGCTATTGGTACCGGTGGCTGTGTTCTGATTGCCTGTTGTGTTAGATTTAAGGCTCTGGTATCCGCTAGCTATGTTGCTACTACCTGTTGTGTTAGCGTAGAGGCTATGGTATCCGCTGGCTATGTTGTTACTGCCTGTTGTGTTAAGGTAAAGGCTCCGGTACCCGCTGGCTATGTTGCTACTGCCTGTTGTGTTAAGGTAAAGGCTCTGGTATCCGATAGCTACGTTATATGTGCCAGTCAGCGACGCACTCGCTAATGCTCCTTCGCCCACAGCGACATTAAACAGCGTAGCGTCATAGTCTAAGATCGTTGTGCCATCCTTCTTATAAGAGCTAGCTGAATCTACATTAACGGAGCCGACTACATCAAGAACGTGGCCTGGCGTTGTGGTGCCGATGCCGAAATTCCCAGCGCCGTCGAATCTGGCGCGTTCTAGACTAGAAGTAATAAATCCTAGATTCTGGGCCCCCGTCCCTCCGGGAACGTAGAGTCCGATTACCCCGGATGCATTACTTGTTAACTGAATTGATGGTTGATATAACGCCCCGTAACTATCGACTCTAATCCTAAGAAAGTTCACCCCGCTGTTGCTCGCCGTAAACAGTTCAGTGTTATTGGGTGACAACAGGCTCAGTTGTCCGGAGTTGTTATTCCCCAGCTTAAAGGAGGAAGTCAGGCTGGTGTTGTTGTAGTGGCCGAATATGAGGTAGGGGCCGACGCTCCCATTTCCAGACATACCAATGCTCATTTGCCCTGGGTAGCTAGCGTGAGGTTTTACTGAGAACAACCCCACTGGTGTCGTCGTACCGATGCCTACGTTACCCTTGAGAGCCGTTGTTACAATGGAATCATTACCTAGGACGACACTATTAGCTCCGATAGATTCGGCAGTATCGCCGATAACAATTTGATTAGTCGCCCCCTGGATGCCCTTAGTAGTCGCCCCGAGAAATACAGAATTAGATGCTGTTGTTAGATTGGTGGTGCCGCCTGACTGATAGCGGCCTGAATTGTAGCCGCTGGCGGTGTTGCTGCTCCCTGTGTTACTGTAGAGTGAGAAGACGCCGCTAGCGGTGTTGTTAGCCCCGGTGTTGCTCCTGAGGGCGTGAACACCGCTAGCGGTGTTGTAACTTCCGGTGTTTTGATATAGTGACTGCATGCCGCTAGCGGTGTTGTAATGTCCGGAGTTGCCCTTGAGCGAATCGTACCCGAACCCAGAGCTATCATTTCCACTATTACTTTCTCCCGCACCCGAGCCGATAAAGTTACAACCGGTCCCTGTGTTACTCAGCCCCGCGTGGACATCCCCAACTACCTGCAGTGCTGCGGTGGGTGTCGTTGTGCCGATACCTACGTTGCCACCTGCAGTAGTTCCATCATGAGCTAAAATAACATCCCCGTAAACAGGTGATGCACCATTAATATTGGGGCTACCACCGTTGATGAATATATTACCACCAAAATTAAGAGTGTTGGCTGCCGCCGCGTTGGCATCACCCGCTTTAATTTTTAGCATCATTCCCGGATGCCCGGTCGAGCCAGTTGGTTCTATTTGGATAACCCTATAATCTGTGCCACCGGTGGCGGAGCCCTGGAAACGTAACCCTGACCCACTGAGGTTATTGTTTGAGGCATGAGATTGATATAGATCGCCGGTCGGTAACATGGACCACATCTTTTGCAAGCTCCCAGTAGCTTGATTTATACTAAAATCAAGTTGGTTGTAACCACCCGGGTTGTATCCGTAACTTGTGATTCTCGCACTTTCAAAACTGCCTTGATTATTATTGGTGTGAAAGCTGATTGCCGGGAAGAGTTGGGTCGCCCCGGTAGAGTAACCCTCAAGTTTTATTGTTGGTGATATACCACCCCTAATATGTAAAAGCTCACTCGGGGTCGTTGTGCCGATGCCTACGTTACCCTTGAGAGCTGTTGTTACAATAGAGTCATTGCCTAGGACAACACTATTAGCTCCGATAGATTCGGCAGTATCGCCGATAACAATTTGATTAGTCGCCCCCTGGATGCCCTTAGTAGTCGCCCCGAGAAATACAGAGTTAGATGCTGTCGTTAGGGCAGTGGTGCCGCCTGATTGATAAGCGCCCGATTCGTTGCCGCTAGCGGTGTTGCTGCTCCCTGTGTTACTGTAGAGTGACTGGTTACCGCTAGCGGTGTTGTTAGATCCAGTGTTGCCGTAGAGTGCCCAGATACCGCTAGCCGTGTTGTAGTTACCAGCGCCGAGAAAAAGGGTTTGGTAGCCGTTAGCGGTGTTGTTAGATCCAGTGTTGCTGGCGAGCGCAGTGGTGCCTACCCCTGTGTTTCTGCCTCCGGAATTACCCGAGCCTGCTAGTCTGCCGATAAAGTTATTGTCCGCCCCAATGACCCCCGCAGTCGCGTGGACATCGCCATCAAGGATCACGTGCCCGTTAGCGACTGACCCCAATCCGCCTGACAGAGTCAGATCGGCCCCTGCCCCAGCCGTTACGTCGTGAGCCTTGATCGTCTGACCGGTTGGTGTAGTCGCGTGGTCAGTGCCTAGCTGGAGGGTTGCCGCTGCCGGTTTGCTGAGCTGAAGACCTGCTAACCCCCCTAGCTGAAGAGCCATGCTCCCGCCGATATTGAGAACTGACGAGGTCCAGGTCCCGTTGAGGTTCCCGTTAAAGAAGAAGCCTAGACTGCCATACCATCCCCCGATACCACTCCCTGCCATTAATGTTGTGCTCGAGGTGTCGATAGCTATAGACTTTGCGCTGGCAGCCCCCGTAGCATCCACACTGAACTTGCTGACCCCGCCCACCTGCAAATCCATCAACTTGCTCCCCGCCGCGCTGGCGGTGTTGGTCACATCGGCCTTGATCAGCGTAAATGTATCAGCCGCATCATTCCACGTTGAGGTGATATTGAGCGCCTGAGCATCATCAGTGAGGGTGCCTTGCGCGACGTCAAGCGCCTGAGTGTAGGTGGTAGCCCATCGGTGGGTGGATAACCCTAGGTTATAAGGAGCGACGGAGTAAAAAGGTCTATAAGTGTAGTTACCCGAACCGCCACCGAAGGTGAATTGCGCGCTGCCCGCTTTACTGATAACTAGCGCCCCGGCGGAGTCTAATAGCGCGGTTGAGTTCACGGCGGCTTGCACCGTCAGTGTAGACGCGCCCGCTTCAATAACCACATCACCATTAGCAACTGACCCCAATCCGCCTGACAGAGTCAGATCGGCCCCTGTCCCAGCCGTTACGTCATGCGCTTTAATCGTCTGCCCGGTTGGCGTAGTCGCGTGGTCTTCGCCTAGCTGGAGGGTTGCTGCTGCTGCTCGGGTTAGCTTGAGATCCGCAGAGCCGCTATCGACCCTAGCAACAGATTGCCAGGACAAGGCACCCAGTGAGCCGAGCTGGAACGCTGCTCCATTCGAGACGTAAGGGTTGCCTGAGTTGATTTGAGCCAGAACCCCGACCGAGTTATCGTAGAACCTTAATAATGAGGGGAAGAGCGACGCGTAATCAGCACCGAGACTAGAGGTGGCAACCCCCGTATTACTCACGCTGAACTTACTCACCCCACCCACCTGCAGATCTAACAGCTTACTCCCCGCCGCGCTGGCGGTGTTGGTCACATCTGCCTTGATCAGCGTAAATGTATCAGCTGCATCATTCCACGTTGAGGTGATATTGAGGGCTTGGGCATCATCTGTGAGGGTGCCTTGATCGATATTAACCTCTGCGCCCCAGATCTTTCCCCAGATATTAGCCTCACTCCCAAGCCACCCCGTTCGGGTAGCCCCCCTCGGTAGCAGGCTGGAGATATGAATCCAATCCAGGTTGGAGTATAAATCCGGGCGCCCATTTGACTTAACCCCTATATGGAGGAAGTAATTGCTCACGTTATCAAACCCATATATTCTGAACCCGGACTGCGTGTATTGACTAGCGTCTGCGCCCTGCTTTAGCGTCAGAGAAGGGGCTGCAACCTCCACAGGCCTAACCGTCCCACCCCCGGACCCTGCTTCAGTCCCAATGACGAAGGTATCAGCCGTATCATTCCAACCGATATGCGCCCGCTCGTACTGGGTGGCGTTTGTGTAGGTGTTGTAGATATTAAAGGTTTGTGCGTTAGTTCCGCGACGCTGCGCTAGAGTGTCAGCGGCGTCTCGGTGCAGCTCTAAATCCGCAGCATTGGATATCGCATTGTTTTGAGTAAAGCTAAGCACCGCTGAGTTTCCTAACTTAATCCCCGCCGAGCCTAATAGGAAGTTTCCCCCGTTTTCATTAGTTATACTTTTTACGGAAACGGCTCCGTCCGCTCTAAGGTACCCTGGATAAGTGTTAGAGAACTTTATTACTTGCTGATACGTAGAGGAGCCAGGAAAAGAAAGCCCACCAGTATCATCCACACTGAACTTGCTGACTCCACCCACCTGCAGATCCAGCAGCTTACTACCAGCCGCGCTTGCAGTGTTGGTCACATTAGCCTTAATCAGAGTGAGCGCTGTAGTGGCAGCATTCCAAGTTGAGGTGATGTTGAGGGCGGGGAGATCCTCAGTGAGGTTCAATTGAGTGAGATACACCTCACCATCCGCGACAGAAAGATTAGTATTAGTTTGCAGATTCACTCCGGCGGGGGCCGTAAATCTGAATTGAGCCGCCGCAAAGTGCATCTGCCGACTAGCTCCATTACCCGCCCGCTGTGTCTGTATGAGGCAATCGTTGCCTGCCCATTGAATTGCTAGCCGCTCGTAATTAGAGGCATCTGTGTATGTGTTGTAAATGTTGGATGTTTGGGCGTTAACGCCGTTACGTTGGCCGAGGGTGTTGGCTGCGTCGCGTGCTAGTATTAGATCACTTGCAGCAGTAGAGTCAGAGCCTACGGACGACCATTGGAAGCCCCCACCCGCATGGGTCTTGAACCCTATGTCAAAGCCTATAGTGTTATAGTGCCATGGACTCGACCCTACGCCGAAAAGTAGGTGCCCATACCCTCCGGACCTTACGCGTATAACGGGATCGAATATCGATGAGGTTTGGATCAACGCATTATTAGTGCCGGGATCAATGGTAATGGTGCCAGTCGGACCCACGCTGAACTTGCTCGTCCCGCCAACCTGCAAGTCTAGCAGTTTACTACCCACTGCGCTGGCGGTGTCAGTGACATCAGCTTTGATCAGAGTAAACGGCACGGCCGCGTTATTCCACGTTGACGCGACGTTGATTACTGGCTCGTCGTTAACTAAAGCCGCCTCACCTAAGTAGAGGTTCCTCCACCTCTGGGTTGACCCGCCCAGTGTCATCACTCCATTAAACGATGGTACGATACTATTCCGTGAAACTGTGGCACCGGTGCCAATGGCGAGGCGGGAAATTGTACCTGTTTTGATATCAATTCCCCGAACCGTCCCACCCCCTGACCCTGCCTCAGTCCCAATGACGAAGGTATCAGCCGTATCGTTCCAACCGATATGCGCCCGCTCGTATTCGGTGGCACTTGTGCGGGTGTTGTAGATGTTATAGCCCTGAGAGGCGGCACCGTTGTATTGCGCCAGATTGCCTGCCCCATCAGGGTACAACCTTACCAGGGAAGTAGGGTGACCAAGGATAAACTGGCTGGACCTTACATACGTCGCCCCATCGACGGCGTAAACCTGTGCCTTCCCGCTCGAATCCACGCTAAACTTGCTCACCCCACCCACCTGCAGATCCAGCAGCTTGCTAGTGCCATTGCTGAGCGTGTCAGTCTGGTTGATCAACAGCCCTGTATCATTTCCCGCTAGCTTGTTAGTTGTATAGTCGAGCGTTAGTGCAGCCTCGTCCCCGCTCGCTAATCCGAGAGTTACCGCACTCGTTGGAGTGATCACCGTGCTGGCGCCCGCCGTAAACGCGCCGCCACCACCGCCACCACCAGACGGAATTCCTAGATATTCTCTTGCAGAAATAGTACCGACAATTGTAAGATTGCCATTCATAGTACCACCATCCGCAAACTGCATTGCGACTGACCCTCCACCTGAGCTCATCTCTATTAATCGCTTAATAGAGACAATTTCATCATTAAAACGTTTTGTGATTGTTTTTTCTAAATCTCTTTTAATGTTTACCGCACCGTTATCAGCTGATGCCATTTTAGGCACAGTACCCTTTATTTGCTTAACATCTGTTAGTATAGTATTTTTACTTTCATTTATAAGGTTGCGAAGCGCGTTACTATCCTCAACAGTCTTAAAAATAGTGCTTTCAACGATTTTAAGCTTACCATCATAATACTCTTTTATATTATTTTCAGCTTGTACTAATTTATCATTAAGCTGTGTTTCTAAACTATCTACATCCTTTTGTATGCTAGTAACATCCTTTTGTATGCTAGTAACATCAGCGCTTAAATCTTTTTTGACATTACCTATCCTACTTAGAGCTTTACTAGATGTCTTATTAATAACATCATTAAGTTCAACAGTTGATTGTTGAACAGATAATAATTCACTCTCGTAGCTCTGCAACTCCGCTTTAATAGTCTCATTTAGAATTACATTCTTTTTATCTATAGCTATATCAACCTTTTTGACCAGCTTTTCAAGCTCTTTATCTAAAGAACTGGCTATAGTTGTTGATAGTTGACCGTGATTGTTTTCTACAACATGCGTTAATTCTTTTGCTAAACTATTAATCTCCTTATCAACATGTGTGTCAATTTGCTTTTTACTATCTAAAATACTATCTTGCAGCGATTCTGCTTTTTCAGATACAATACCTTTAATATATTTGATTAAATGTTCTTCTGCTTGGATATTTAAATCGGTTAAAGCTGATTTTGTCTCAACAGTAGCTATATTAAATTCCTCAACAAGCTTTTCACGGACTTGCTCTAAACCATCTCGTGTAGTTTTGTTGCTCAGCTCCACCTTATCAACTAGTGCTGCTAATTCTTTCTCTTTTTCAAGATAAGATTCTGTAACTATCTTATCACGCTCATATCCAATTTCTTGTACCAGCTCATCCTTCTTTTGTTGTAAGATGTCTGATATTATATCCACCGATACATTAGCATTAACAACCGAATTATTTTCAGTTATAGTAGCTACAGGTGGTATATTATCGACAGGCTTTTGTTTCTCTACAACTATACCCTGACTTTTAGAGCTGTCTAGAGTTTGATCATTATACATTATTTTAAATTTACCTCGCTTAAGCACAAACGGTACATTATACGAGATATTATTTTCTGTAATAGGTATATTAACAACAGGGTAATTGTTATAGGTTGAGACTTTCTCAGCAATATAATTATTTCCGTTAATCTCAAATTCAAAAATATCGAAAAAGACCTCTTTAAAGTCTTTAACATATAAGATATTTCGATCCGAGTTAGTGTAGGTAGGATTTACCTTCTCGCTAAACAACTTGATCATATGTATAGTTATTTAATCAATAGACACAAAAAAACACCTATGAATTCATAGGTGTTTTTAAAGTAGTGGTGTTTTTAAAATTATATAAAACTTAACTACTGTTTCGGGGTCTTAATATGGGGTCTAAGTACACTAGACAAGCCTGTGTGAGATAAACTAGTGTGTGAGAACCGTTCCGGGTTAATGTCAATTCCACCGCGTCTAGCATATAAGCACCTTACAGCTAGCATTTCTGGCTGTAAGCTATCACTAAGACGTTTATAAATAGCTTCACAAATTTCTTCATGAAAATGACACTCATCTCTAAACGAAATAATATATTTGAGAAGTGATATAGGATCAACTGTATCTTTTGATTTAATATCAATATATACATCACCCCAGTCCGGTTGTGATGTAACCCTACAATTTGATTTGAGTAATGCACTATGATAATGCACCCACTCAACCGGAGAATTTTCAACAACTTCAAGGAGACTTGGCGTCTCTGTATACGTATCAAATTCTACCTGCTCAAACGGATACGTATCCTCAAGGGTAATATATGTATTATCATTACTACCTGAACGATCATTATATTCTACATCCTGCCATTCCATTGCCGCTACGATTGAATTTCGTAATAAGCGCCTATTTGAGAAGACATGCACTTGTACATCTGTTTCAAGGTATTTACTTAAATCCTGAGAAACGTGATTTGAAATATTTGATCTAACATCCCTAGGAGTTTTTCCAAGCTTCGTACTATTAAAAGAATTAAAATAAAGTTTTAAGGACTTTGATTCAACAATGTACTTACTCGAGCAGTTATATACAATTTTTGCGATACCTGTAACAGGCATGCCCGCATCAGTTAATCCGGATACCTCATACGCATTCCAAATATCCCTACCTAAAAATGGTAAGTTGTTACTATTTAAATCTAGATGTGTTCTATTTGATTGCCTCTCTTCTCTAGCCAACAGAGTAGGATCATATTGTGATTTATATGAGGAGGTTTTACCTAAGTGTTTGTTTATTTTACTATTATCTAATTCTACTAGAGCCATATATTTATATGTTAATGTCAATATTGTGTAATGCAAGTGTATTCTTTATAATCAGTAACCGCTCTTCAATTGAACCGCTTAGTACAAATATATTACCTAAATTTCTAGAATGTAGCTCAAATAAACTTACAATTTGGTTTCTAAATTCAATATCATTACTCCTCTCACCATCATCGACGAGCTTGACATCATGAGCTGAAGTGTAGAATATTATATCATACTTATCTTGTAGCGCATTAAAAACATCAAATGCGTGTAAATATGTCTCCTGATTAACTTTATCGTTATCTCTAAGCCAGTGTGTGTATACTAGACCGTCTAAAGCACACCTATCAAGGATTTTATGCTCTGATGTATTGCTATATACGTTCTTAACATGCTCAGCCATGATCATGGTCTGTGTAAGCATATTACCACCTTCGTTAATAGGTAGGTTAAGTGTTCTACTAATTAGACGTGTTACTTCTGGAACAAATTCAAATGTATCAGAATTTTTTGATTGTAGGTGTTTGAGTAATGTAGTTTTACCTGTACTCTGTGCTCCTGAAAATGATATTAATGACATAATTTATTTTAAAAACTTTACCCAAGCGTCAAAAGACGCGTTCTTTATCTTGTTGTTAAAATTCTCAAACGATAGATTATTTTTATATTCACAACATGATACTATTTCTCCACCATCAACCTCAGGCGTTACTTTATGTACAACACTTCCGTAGTAATCATATTGATGCAGGTTATCGAGAATTTTATTCTGTGGGTCTTTACCTTTTAGCTCTTCATACCTAGTAATAAGCCCGGGATGACCATTGTATATATTATATGAGTCGCATATATTCGCCGGGATAATGCGTAACCACCCATGTAAAGTTATAAGACATTCGGTACTATCTATAATAGTGCTCAACACATCTAAGGTTTTAGATTCTACCTTATTAAGAATGTGTGTGATACGATCTTTAATCTGTGGATCTATAACACTAGTGTCGGTATTATTTGTTATAATGTAGTCCGGCCACCTACCTAAGGAGTTTGCTAAATTTACAATCTCACTACCAGTTTGACTAAACAATGTAGCCCACTTTATCGTTTTACGCATTGTGTACTATTTTTCTAAATTCCTTAACATTGTGCATAATTAACTCAAACTCATCCGGTGTAACTTCGTGATCAATTAAATCAGCAAGAAGTGTATGTGGTTTTTGTGTTAGCCCATACTCTGCAATATATTTATAGTTATGTAGTGCAGCTACAACAGGGTTTGATGTATCACAAGATCTAATATTTTGTATGTTTTTATATGCTCTAAACTCATGAGCGAGAGAACACCCAAGTAGATGATGAGGTTTAGTATCATTCCAAATTCCTTCCTCACGCAACCTGTTTATAAAGTGTATTCTACCACCAGCCCATCTATCTAGCTCACCGGATCTACCCTCTCGCGATGAATACGCTACTGTATTATACCAGCTATAATCAAAAGAGATTGCAATATAATCTGCATGCTCTGACATAAAATTATAACACTGCACTAGCTCTTGCCAAGTTCGGCCTTGAACAACACCGATTTTTATATTATCAATATCCGGGTAGGTTGATACAAAGTCCTGAAATGATTTCATGGTACCTGCACTATCTTCAAGCACATCCGGTATGATATAAAACGTTGGGTTTAATTCTCTTACATAATGAGCATATTTGGTTGTGGAGAATGATTCACCTAATTCAAAAATTGAATTATCTAACAATACCTCCCTACCTTGCAGGAGGGATTGTTTAAAGAAGGAATAATACGCGGGGTGAGTTTCCAGCAAATGCACCAAACAATAATCATAATCCGCGTATTGTCTAGACTCCTCCAACATACTAATAGGTGTTTCATGTGATATTAACATATATAATATTATACTATCTGCAATAAAAAAATCAACACTACATGTATAAAAATGACCAACATAAACTAAATATACCTATATGAAAATTAATTCTATCTATACCGAGGAACCATTTACCGAATATAGCGGGGCGGTGGTGAGAGCTAGAGAAGCTATTCAAACTGAACAACGAGCCTTGGCGAGTTTTGCAGGAGCAATCTTTAGTGGCTTTACAAGACTATGGGGTGACAAATACCAGCCAACCCCACGTGGAGAGATCGTCGCGATATTAAATGAACTAGGCGCTACACGATGGGTAGATTTAGCAGCCCGTCATGCAGGGATGATGTCATTTTTAATTGCTAACGAGCTTATCAGCGATGTAGAACCATGGAAGCTAGAAACCCCCTACCCGATAACAGTTGATGGTGATACAATTACTGTTGGTGAGGAGCTCAACCCTAGCTGGGTAATTCCGCCGGAGGCTGATATGGACCCTGGTCTTTTTCCTTTAATAGAACCTGATCCTGATCCTATTGTAGAACCTGATCCTGATCCTGTGGTATAGTTTAATAATAGTGAAGTATGAGGCTGTCATAATAAATAATATTATATGGCAAATCCTTTAAACACTCTTAATAGTGTTATTAACGCGGCAAATAATAGTGCTGATCAGTTAACTACACTAGCTAAGGGTGTTTTGTGTCTACCATCCATCCTGAGAGGGTCAGTTACGACAAGCGCATCAATTATAAAGGGTATAAAGGCAGGTGCGAGCCAAACGATCATAGCACTGACGTCGACAGTAAACTCACTTATAGTTGGCACAATACAAAATCAGGTAAGCTTACTAACCGGGGCTGCAGTTAGTGTTGTTAATACTATACAAGGTGCAATTGCAAGTGTAGCGGCCGCGGCTGAAATTAGTAAAATATTTGTTAGCGGGCTAAAGGCTAGAGTTGCAGATATTAAATCTTTTATAAGTGATAAAGATAATTGCAATTTTGCAGCAGGTACTCTTACTAGTTGTATTATAAACCAATCGCTCAATAGTGTCACATCGAAAGCTATTATAGATATATCAAAAGGTACCTCCTCTGTCTCTGGTATAACAAGTAATATAGCTAAAGATATAACTAGCTCAACAGGCGTTATTAACAATTTTATCAATAAGCAGTCAGCTCAAATTAATAGGGCTAGTAAAATTATTGATGCAGCATCTATTTTTTAAATATGGAAGGTACAGGTATATATGTAGGTAGAGTAATTTACGATAGTGATCTAGCAGACATGTCTAACAAACGGCCGTTAAACAGGGTAAAGGTCTTGATTGAAGGTAAGACGGATATGGATCCTAACTATGTGTCATATAAGCATCCACGTGGTAATAATGCAGGTGGAAGTATATCCTCACGAACGTTAGATTTAATTGATAAAGAAGTATATGCATATGTTCTACAACCGATTATGTCGCCTGGGTCAAATGTAAGGTATAACGCTTCGTCAGACAAGATAGGTGTGAGTGACTCTAACTACCCGGATGATATAGACAGTAGACCACCAGCTGCAAATTACGGTGTGTGGAACGGTTATGATGGTTTCACCCAAACTAAAATAGGCACAGCTGGTGTTAATACAACTAGCAGTGCTTATACCCCTGATAATAGATCGAATGCAGGTAAGGGGGTATTTGCTTTACCTACTGTAGGCTGTACTGTGCTGGTTGGGTTTATTAACAGTAAAAGAGGTCTACCAATTATACTTGGGACTATACCTGGATATGATTCAATTAATACTGTACATGGTACTGGTGTTAATGGTGTGTACCCAAATCTACCTTTAGCGTATAGTAATATAAAACGATAGTAATGGCTATAAATAAAAAAATTGATAATGATGGTGAGTATGATCTAGATCGTAGTGAGGTGGTGTGGAATAATCGCGCCGGCGCTGTTGTATTCGATAATACAACAGGGAAGGAAAGGGTACATCTTTCACACTTCTCTGGCGCAAACATGTCATTTAATAATAAAACTGTTAGTATGTTTGCACCAAACAACTCACAAGAATTAATACATGGTGTAAAGTATTCTACTAGTATAGGTAATAGTTTTGAGCAAGTAAGAAAGAATAAAGAGCAGCGAATATATGGTGATATGACTATGATAACAGGCTCATCGAATTTCTTTACTGATGTTATAGCAGAAGATTGGATTGAGAGCAATAGACAGTTGGCTGTATCAAAAACTGCGCCGGAGCTAAATTATGGTGGCACTGGAAATAATTCCGGGGCAGCATTTAGTATAGACGGTACACCAAATTCATCCGGTGGTGTAGACGGTGGTAGCTTTAGTAAAAACGAATCACAAAAAAATATTCAACAACTTCTAGAGGAACAATCTAAAGTAAATGTTGACATTGAGTCTAAGATGGGGAATGGTGGTAATATTAATTTACTATCATGCAAGCACATTTTACTACAAGCAGGTACATCCACAACAAATTACGATTCCGGAGTTATAATTGATAATGGTAGAAGTGTTACTCAGAAGTATGAGTTTAATGGTAGTACTGTTGAAGAAGTTAAGACATCAGTACCGGTATATGAAAGTAAGGATACATCCTCTGCAGTACCGTTTGGAGATATACATATAACAGCTGGTACTAAGCTTAAGCTACAAAGTGGTTCCGGAGGAGTTGATATTAATACTGCTGGAGACCTAGGGCTACATAGCACAGGACGTATCACGTTAGGTGGTGCTGAGGTAGCGATAGGTGGCGGTACTACCGGGGATAGTGGTAGAGTAACTATAGTTACGGATAAGGATATATATCAAGAGAGTGGAGCTCTCATTACACAAAGCGCTCCATGGATTAACGTGGTGGCTAGCTCACAATACACTATTAATACACCAGAGACATTAATGACGAACAACTGTCATATACAGGGTGATTTGAGGGTACAAGGAGATTTACATGTTGAAGGTGACATTATATGCAATGGTAGTACTGGTATAACTGTACCTAACGGAGATGTAGTTGCAAGCGGTATCTCACTAGTAGCCCATGTACACGGTGGTGTAGATCGAGGTGGTGATATTACTAGCATACCGGTGGGTTAACCCACCGGCAGCTATTCAGGTGTTTTAGATAATATAATCTACCAAGCCAAGCTGTAAACACTTACCCGAATCAAACCATAGATCACGCTTTAGAATCTCATCTAGTTTCTTCATAGGCACGTTTGTATATTTCTTATAAATTGCCTTAATTGTTTGCATTAAATGCGCGTTATTCTCCATATCATCTTCTAGCTCATTATATTTGCCATAAGCACATGATGTTAGTTGATGAATAAGCATCTTAGAATATTGCCCAATATACCGTTTACTGCATGATACAGATATAATAGTTGCAGCTGATGCTGCAGCACCTTCTATATATGAATGCACTTCGCACCCCAATCCTCTTATAACATCTACTGTTGCTAGTCCAGCAAACAAAGACCCTCCATATGAATTAATATGGAGATTAATAGTCGGGGTTGTATTTAAAAACAGTGCCGCTACTTGTAATCGCTTATCGGTTTCATATAATAAGGAGTTAAGCTCCAATGCATTTTGCTCTGTGATATCACCATAAAAGTATATATCATTTTCAATAGCCCGAGTAACATTACCACCCCCATTCGGTATCGTGGTATTAATTATTAATGGGCTCTCCTGTCCTTCTTTATCTTCCTCTGCTGCTGCAGAATTATATTTCCATTTCATAAATTAATCTAACCCTCGCATGATGAGCATTCAAGGATTGATCTAGCCAGTTCCTGAGCTGGGTTTGCAGATCGTTGATAATATAATGACTTCAGACCTTGCTGCCAAGCAAAAATTAACAGCTCACTAACTTCTTTTGGTTTGGTGGTTGGTGGCACCATTAAGTTAACAGATTGTCCTTGATCAATATATTTCTGCCGTTGAGCAGCTTGTATCACTACCTCCTTCTGTGAAATTTCGCCAAACGTCTTAAATACATCCTTCTCCTCTTTTGTTAGAAATTCTAAATGCTGTACAGAACCACCTTTAACGAGAATTGATTTCCATGTCGTACTATTATTACGGCCTTTCTCTTCTAATATAGATGCTAGAACGGGGTTTCTGAAAGTAAATTTACCTTTTGCTAAGTCTTTAACAAAGTAATTACTGTTAAGCGGTTCAATACATGGGCTTACCTGCCCAAGTATAAATGATGAGCTAGTTGTTGGTGCAATTGCAATTGTGGTAGAGTTACGAATACCGTAACCTTTCAACAATTCTGGCTCTCCGAATTGTGTAGCTAACTCCCGCGTTGCTTTATCACACTTCTCTTTAATAGTTGAGAATACATCTAGATTAAGCATCTTAGCTTCAAACGACTCAAACGCAATTTTCTTCTGCTGTAGTAAGGTATGCCATCCTAATACACCTACACCTAGAGCGCGCTGCGTGCGCGCAAATTTATGTGCTGCAGCCATATGTGGCATGTCATGAGTTTTAATTAAAAACTCTTCCATAACCGCGTCTAAGAAATATACCAATGTTTCAATAGCGTCAGTCTCTTTAATTTCATCCCATTTAGCTAAATTCAAAGACGACAGATCACATACAAATGATTCATCCTCTTCAGTAGATAAAAAGATTTCGGTGCATAAGTTACTGGCTCTAATCTTTTTATTTTTATCCTTATAGACCTGTGGCGCGTTATTATTAGCAGCATCTGACCAGAAGATGTATGGGTACCCCGACTCATATCGCTTCTTAATAATTATTCCCCACAACCGCCTCTTATCACTATCACCATCAACCATTGATTGCATCCACTCATCAGTGATACATACACCTATAGATATATCTTGAATTGAATTACCTTCAGAACGAATTTTAATAAACTCTTCAAAGTCTGGATGATCAATAGGTAAATATGCTGCAAATGAACCACGTCTTACATTGCTCTGTGATACATAATTAATGAGAGAATCAAATACAGTTAATTGATGGTGAACACCAGTCGCGGTGCCACCTGATGCAATACTAGCTCCTCGAGGTCGAATATCACCAAAATAGCCGGACGTACCACCACCTACTTTTGACATAGTGCCTACCTCAGAAATTTTATCCAAAATCTTCTCCATATCATCCGGAATATATGACCCGAAGCATGCAATAGGTAGACCTCTATCCCTACCAAAATTTGACCATATAGGGGATGATAGAGAATAAAATCCTCGCTCTAGATAATCCTTAAATTTTTCATACAATCCATCTATTTTAAGAAGGTTGTGTGCAGATTGTGCAATATCAGATATACGCTCCTCTGGAGTTTCATCTGGTAGCAGATAACCCCGTTGCAAAAATTGCCTCGAATCTTTATTTAACCAATAGATTTTATCGCTAGTCATATGCTTTATATAATAATATATTATATATTTAAAATAACAACATTAATTTGCTAGTTAATTGTCAGTTTATTAAAATAAATCTCCCTCATCAAACGATTGACTCTTTTTTGAGTACTCAACTGGTCGGGAGTGGAAGAAGTCAGTCATATTGTTGCCCAAAAGTTCCTCGTCGAACCAGTTTGTAGAATCTAGGAGATCATTATCAACTTCAAAGACGGGCTTAAATCCAATTTGTTCTAGTGATGAATTGATTCGATTCTGAATGAATGCTTTAAGTATGCCGGCGCTTAACCCGGGCTCATCAATACCATTAACCATCCAGTCGACAATCTTTGCTTCAGAATTATACGCTTCAATAGCTTCACCTCTAATACGCTCTTCTAATTCTTCGTCAAAGAGCTCAGGAAGCTCTTCACGGATTGTATTAATAATCTTTATACCAACGAGAGCGTGTATGTTCTCTTCATTACGAGTATATTTTACTTGCTGATCTGTATCCTTAAGAACATTCTTATATCTAGCAAACCAGTTAATAATATAGAACTGGGAGAATAGAGATACATTTTCAATAAGTAGAGTGAATAGAGTTAAAGCATATAGGTATTGCTTCTTAGAGCTGCTATAGAACTTATGAGTATACTTGCGCAGATATTTAACTCGACCTTGAATAAAGTCGAGCTTAAGATTCTCCTCAAATACATCCTCCATATCAAGTATAGTAAGAAGGCGCTCATAAGCATTATTATGAATAACTTCAGTATTAGCCATAACATAGCCAAGATCTTGAAGTGCGGGGTGTGGTAAGTTCTCTCCGAGCTTAGCCCAGAAGGTCTTAACTGCTACTTCGATTTGACCGATAGCAGATAATACCCTTACGATAATTTCACGCTCTTGATCGTTAAGGACCGTTTTGAACTGTTGAACGTCAGAAGTGAATGAGAATTCTTTATCCGTCCAGAAGCCATTGTGCATAGACTCGATGAACTTTTCGGTCCATGGGTAATTATTTGGCTTTCGCGAGAATTGTTCGGTAAATATATTTGATTCCATTTAAAGTTTATGTTGGTGGCAATAGGTGGTAGTGGGGGAAAAATTGTATATACTTCGCGATTTTCTATTCATATGTCTTTATATTATTTATAAATTCAGACACAGCTGTATCAGATTTATATGTAGCAAAATTTAAAGTATTAAATACTCTCTTATTTTTTGCATAATCCTTAACTTTATGAAAATCAATAAGTTCTACAATCTTTTCAGATTCAGGTCCCGGTAGGTTGCAACTATCAACATTTAACATGTTCCGAATTTCTCTGACACTGTACCCCTTATTAAGATACGTCTTCGCTTTCTTGGTAATAAAGAATTTTCTTAAATTATCTTCATCGGTATACTCTTCAATTTTCTTGTTATAATAATCCTTTGCAAAGGTGTATTGGCTGCCAGTAATAGTGCATGTTAGGTTACGCTTAGACATATCTAATTATACCTCCCAAGGAAAAATTACCCACTTGTTATCACCAACAACAGCACCGTAATAGTCAACCATATCTTTAGAATGTGATTTCGTAGTAATAGTAGCTACCGAGACTTCGACGTCTGCTAATAGCTTTACCATATATTGTATAGTTTTCCCAGTATCACATATATCATCCACAATCAACACACTACTATCTTGATCTAAGACATCAAATACACTTTCATCTTGGTCTGTTTTGAGTAAATTATATGCTCTACCTATATATGAACTCACACTGTAAGTTAGCATAGGAATGTTTAGCTTATGGCTAAGCATTACAGCTGGTACTAGACCACCTCTCGCGATACCTACAACATGTGTAAATGTTTTATTATCTGTTTCAAACTGTTCTACAAAATTATTTACATCTGTTTGTATATCACTATAACTTAATATGACGTCATCCATATCATTATTATAGTATATTTTAGAGAGAAATCAATAAATATAAATGTGAATGATTATGAGACCATGAGAGAACTGTATGATGATTATATAAACGAATCATATGATCCTGGACCAAATCGAAAATATACCGCAGCTGAGGCGCCACAGGGGTACAGTTACAAGAGAGGGCAATTGCCTTTAGGTACCTCTAGTTCAGGTAGTGGTAGAGGGTTTGATGCTGGCCAGGGTGGTCAGGGTATAGCTGTAATTAACAGTGATGAGGAAGTAACATCTAGCACCGAACGTATTATACGTAAGATAGAAGAGCTAATTGATCAGTCCAAAATCGATGGTGCTGACTATACTGTTTATCAGCTAACTTCACTCTTACAGTATATTACTGGTCGTTAGAGCCTTTATCTGGATACGCATAATTAATAAGTATCTCAGTTACAAGATACAGTAGGTAGCATGATGCTGAGCTATAGAGAGCCATAATAGGCATACCTAAGCTTAATAACATACCTACCCAAAAACCTGTACACAGAGCACAGGAGAGAAGTTGGTGAAAGAACTTAATCTTTACCAACTTCTCTCGTATAGGATTTAATATTTCACCATGCATCAATATAAAGCATAGCCCATACGATGCAACAGTGTATATTATTAAATCAACCAAGGAGTAACTCTTCATCATGATCGATTGTAGTGATAGCATCACCCATCAACTGCAATTCTTCTTTCTTAACTATCACGACGTTACCGTCATCATCGGTGATTTGATAACGACCATCACTCAATTTCTCTACTACTGGGCAATTTTTCTTCCCACAGCAGACGCGTACTTTGTTTGTTGATAATTTTTTAATCATAGGTTTTTCTTAAGTTCTTTAATTATTCGATCGTATGCTCGACTGTCGACATCATTTTTTCTACCAGGCGATATCTTGGCATGAGTGGTTATAGTTGATAAATCTGTAGGCCAGCCCCATTCTTTAAACCTAGGCAGCAACCACTCAACTGCTGACTTTACTTCAGCCTCTGTCAACTCTCTGCTATTTGTATCGCCAGAAAACGATAGGCCTAATAGAAAGCCATTACAGTTTGATCGCCCGTTAAATTTAGACCGACCAGCATGCCAACACCGCTTATTATCTGGCGCAAATACAGTTCTAGAACCATCTGTATCTATAATTACATGATACGATACTTTAGACTTTTTCTGTAGAATCCAGCTAACCGATCCATTATAACTACCATAGCTATGGTGAAGCACTACACCAGCTGGTTTAATTGTAGTGCCGGAGGTATAATTTGGTGTCTGTCTATACACCTCGGTGTATGTGTTACCATTCTCGGGCTTCTCCTTATCATCGATATCTGGCAAACCGATGCGGTGTAAGATTGCTCTACCTGTCATCGACCCATATATACCATCAGGGATTGTACCAACCTTCCGCTGAATAATCTCTATTAAATCTTCTAGATCAAAGTCTAGCGCCGCCACTACATCAATTGCTGTAGCTTCGTTAAATTTACCTGTTGGCTCCGGCATCCCTGTTTGTTTCTGAATTGCGGTAGTAATGGCGTGAAGTGACATATACTTTTATTTATATAAATCTTTTTAGAAACAAGATTAAATTGCCTAAATATTAGTGTTATGGAAATTATTTTTACCTTACTACAGACACAGCCATGGTTTGCTATTGTAGCAGCTATTATATCCTTAGCATCTGCAATTGCAGCAGCTACACCTACCCCACCGGAAGGTACACTAGCATCTAAACTATATCGATTTATTGATATTATCGCAATTAATGTTGGTAAAGCTAAAGACATTGGTACGAAAGACACCGTGGTGAGTAAGCCTGATAGTGAATAAATAGTATGTTTGGTCTAATAGGCGGATCCGTACGCATGATAACCGGTATTGTACGCGCGGTATATGCGTATTTAGAATTGCGCAATAAGACGTTTTACTACGACATCTATACAAAATCAAAAAAACGACAACGAGATATAATTAATGATATTGAAAAATTACGTTCTGATCAGTCTGAGTCTTCTACTCAGCGCGCTGACTTCCTGCGATCCGACCTCGTCGCCGAGAAGCAGTACATTAAACATCTATCAGCCGTCTACGATTACAATAAAGGCAGGTCTTCCGATACAGACAGTTGAGGGTATATACACTCCGCAGAAGCAGGAAATATGGCATTCCGATATGAGGTATAGAACCTTAGAGCGAAAGTTGTACTAAGTATATCCTTCGCAGAAGGGCCCCCGCCCTGTCTCTTATACACATCTCCGAGCCCACGAGACCTCCCTACATCTCGTATGCCGTCTTCTGCTTGAAAAAAA